>Ga0105095_10000151_pt1 | contig 29361 bp, 31 predicted proteins | sample PPLLak2March2015_2_FD_79180 | JGI IMG/M metagenome (GOLD analysis project Ga0105095, IMG submission 79180) | Freshwater sediment microbial communities from Prairie Pothole Lake near Jamestown, North Dakota, USA - PPLs Lake P8 Core (3) Depth... | ecosystem: Environmental > Aquatic > Freshwater >...
CCCAGCATCAGCCTGCGTCGTGCCGGCTCACAGAGTCCAAGGTCACAAGTGGAGGGGTCTGTCAGTCTTGGTCGATCTCGTCCCGCCGTTCCAGCGCAGCGGGGCCGAGGGCCACCCCCAACTCGTCGAGTTGGGCTTCCTCGACCCAGGTCGGGGCCCCCGTCATGGGGTCGACACCACTCTGTGTCTTCGGGAACGGGATCACCTCGCGTATCGAGGTCTCGTCCTGTAGCACCATGACGAGACGGTCGATCCCGAAGGCGAAACCGGCATGGGGTGGAGTGCCGTAGCGAAGCGCCTCGAGGAACCAGCCGAATCGTCTCTCCGCCGTGTCAGAATCGATCCCGAGGATCTCGAAGACCTGGCGTTGCACCTGAGGGTCGTGAATCCGCACCGAGCCCGACCCGAGCTCGACTCCGTTGAGCACCGCGTCGTAGGCCTTCGACAGTGCCCCGGTCGGATTGTCCCGCATCTCCTCGATCGACGTCGGCGAGGTGAACGGGTGATGCGAGAAGGTGATCGAGCCGTCTTCCTCCTCCTCGAACAAGGGGAAGTCGATCACCCAGAGAAACGCCAGCTCCTCGTGCCCATCGGGGCGGAGGAGGTCGTTGCGAAGACCACCGAGCACCTCGACCGCCACCCGCCAGCGATCCGCCGCGATGAGGAGCACATCCCCGGGCGCCCCATCCATCGCCGTCTTGATCCCCGACAACTCGGCATCGTCGAGGAACTTGGACACAGGGGAGCGAAGCGAGCCGTCCTCCTCGACCACGATCCACACCAACCCCTTTGCCCCCAGCTCCCGGGCCCGCTCGGTCATGCTGTCGGCCCGGGTCCTCGACCATTCCTGAGGACCGACGTTGAGCCCGCGCACGGTGCCACCTGCGTCCAGAGCGCCCTTGAACACCCCGAATCCCGACCCGGTGAACAAGGTCGAGAGGTCCACGATCTCGGCCTTGATCCTGAGGTCGGGCTTGTCGATGCCGAACCGGTCCATGACCTCGTGCCAGGTCAAGCGGAGAAACGGCTGCGCCACATCGACGCCGCGCAACTCCTTGACCACCGCCACCAGGACCCCCTCGATGGCGTCGAGAACATCGTCCCGATCCCAAAACGAGCCTTCCAGGTCGAGTTGGGTGAACTCGAGCTGTCGATCGGCCCGGAAATCCTCGTCCCGATAGCAACGGGCTATCTGGAAGTAGCGCTCCACGCCGGAGATCATCAGGAGCTGTTTGAAGAGCTGCGGCGATTGGGGGAGGGCGTAGAACTCGCCCGGGCGGAGACGAGAGGGAACCAGCATGTCCCGGGCCCCCTCCGGAGTGCTGTTGATCAGGGTCGGCGTCTCCACCTCGAGAAACCCCTGCTCGTCGAGTGTGCGTCGGATCGCCGCCACCGCCCGGGAACGCGCCCGGAGGTTGGCCGCCATCCGGGGTCGTCTCAGGTCCAGATAGCGGTAACGGAGCCGTGCCCGCTCGTCGACATCCACCCGGTCGTCGATCATGAACGGGAGGGTGTCCGCCGGCGCCAGCACCTGGACGCTCTCGACTCCGATCTCCACCCCGCCGCTGGGAAGGTCCGGGTTCTCCGTCCCTTCCGGGCGGGCACGCACCACACCCACGACAGAGACGCAGTACTCCATGCGCAACTCGGCGACCTGCTCGTGCTCGGAGGGGTCGGCCACCGCCTGAACGACGCCGGTGGCGTCCCTGATGTCGAGAAAGGCGATCCCGCCATGGTCACGACGACGTTGCACCCACCCGGCGATGGCCACCTGCTCGCCGATGTTCGCCTCGCGTAGCGAGCCGGCGCCATGGGATCTCATCCGAGCCGCCCCATCAGCCAGGATGCCAACTCCGGCAGCGGCACGTCGCCCCGCTCCTCTCCGACACGGGCATCGACCAGGGCGCCTCCCGCCCTGAGGACGACCACGGCTCTCGCCTCCGATCGGGAGGCAGCCTTGAACTGCGCCTTCACCGATCTTCCTTCCGTATCGAAGTCAACTCTCAGCCCTTTCTCTCTCAAGCGCGACGCCGCCACCAGAGCGTCGGCCGGCGTGGTCTCCGAAACCAGGTACACGTCGACCTCGGGCTCGGGCACCAGGTCCGAGGACAGGATGATGCGGTCGATGCCAAGGGCAAAACCCACCCCAGGCGTGCGACGGCCACCGATTGCCTCCGCCAGCCCGTCGTACCGGCCGCCACCACCGACCGCATTCTGTGCCACGGTGAGGTCGGTGGCGATGTACTCGAAGGCCGTCCTCGTGTAGTAGTCCAGACCCCTCACCAGCCGTGCGTCTTCGCGAAAAGCGATTCCGAGGCCGTCCAGGGCGGATTTCACCTGCTGGTAGTGGGTCGCGCACGGGTCACACAGGTGGTCCTTCATGGCCGGGGCGTCGGCGAGGACCGGGGCGCACACCTTGCAGTCGAGGACCCGCAGCGGGTTGACCTCGATCAGGGACACCGAGTCATCACACAGCCGGGAGCGGCGCTCCTCCAGGTAACGCCGGAGCAGGTCGACGTACCCGGGACGGCACAATTCGTCGCCGAGTGAGTTGAGCAAGAGCTCGAGACCGGTCACCTGCACCGCGCTCAGGTAGCGATAGCCGAGCTCGATGACCTCGGCATCGGCGGCCGGGCCTTCCACGTCGAGATACTCCACCCCAACCTGCCAGAACTGACGTCTCCGCCCGGCTTGGGGCCGTTCATACCGGAACATCGGGCCCGAATAAGCGCCCTTCCACGCGCCACTGGCACCGGAGTTGAGGAAGGCGCGGACCACTCCCGCGGTTCCCTCGGGGCGCAGTGTCACCGAACGGCCACCCTTGTCGGTGAAGGTGTACATCTGTTTGGTGACGACTTCGGTATCTCCCCCCACTCCCCGCTGGAACAGCTCGGTTGCCTCGAATATCGGGTTCATCACCAGCGGATAGCTGTACCGATCGGCCCAGTGCTCCCACTCGCGCAGGACCGCGCGCCAGAGATGCGATTCGGGCGCGCCGATGTCGTCGGTGCCCTTGGGTGGCTGGAAGCTCATCGAACTGGGCAGGTTAATGGGGGTGACGGAAGCCACGGCGAAGGCCCCGAGCCGCGGCGGCCGCCCACGGTCAGAGAAACGGGTTCGTCATCCGCTCCCGGCCGATCGTGGTCTCCGGCCCGTGCCCGGGAAGGACGCGGGTGTCGTCGGGCAGGGTGAGGACCTTCTCCTTCATCGAGCGGATCAAATCGGGGAAGGAGCCATAGGAGAAGTCGGTCCTGCCCACCGACCCGGCGAACAACTGGTCACCCGAGAAGAGAGTCTCCTCGTCCTCTGAGTAGAAGCAGCAATGGCCAGGGGTGTGCCCTGGAGTGTGTCGCACCTGCAGCCGGAGACCGGCCACTTCCACAACTTGGCCGTCGCTCAAGTGTTCGAATCTCTTCGGGACGTCGTATGAGCCTGGCGGGAGCATGCCGAACATCGCCATCACCTGCTCGGTGGGGTGCAGGGTGAGGAAATCGTCGTCGGGATGCACGTAGACCGAGGCGCCCGTGTCCTCCGCCAGGCGACCGCTTCCCCCGGTGTGGTCGACATGCCCATGGGTGAGCAGGATCCCGGCGAGCGAGAATCCGTTGTCGACCAGGGCAGCGGCGACCAGACCAGGATTCGGTGGGGCATCCACCACGAGAGCGGGCCTACCCCGCTCCCTGGCAACGATGTAGGAATTGGTCTCGGCCAGCCAGGCCGGGACCCGCACGACGATCATCAGGGCAAGGGATCCGTGGCCAGGCGGAACGACGAGAACACGCCATCGATCCCGCGCAGGTCGGCGAGCAGCTTGCCCAGTTGGCTCGGGTCGGAGAGCTCCACCTCGTAGCGAAGGATGGCGATGCGGTCCTCACCGGTATGCGTCGACGAGGCGGTGATGTTGCCACTGGTATCGCTGATCACGGCGGTGACATCGCGGAGGAGCCGGGTCCGGTCGAGGGCCTCGATCTGGATCCAGACCACGAAGGCCCCCGTGCTCGTGGCCGGCCAGGACACCTCCACGGTCCGCTCCCGACGTTCCGACAGCGACGAGACGTTTGTGCAATCGGAGCGATGCACGGAGACGCCGCGGCCGACGGTCACGTAGCCGACGATCTCGTCACCTGGCACGGGTGAGCAGCAGCGGGCGAGATGCACGAGCATGTCGTCCTGCCCTTCGACCACCACGTTGGCGCCGCCGGTCGGCCGGCGTCGGCGAGGATGGAAGAAATCGTCGGGGACCTCGGGCTCGAGGATCCGGGATAGCCTCGTGGACACGGAGTCGATCGAGACCACTCCTTCCCCGATAGCTGCCTGCAGCGATTCGAGGTCTCTCTGCCCCAACTCGGAAGCAATCGACTCGAGCAGCTTCTCCCGCTCTCCTGGCGGGACCTCTGCGGCTTCCCTCTTGAACAGGGTCTGCAGCGCCTCCTTCCCCTCCGCCAGAGCCTGATCCCGCCGCTCTTTGGTGAACCACTGCCTGATCTTCGCCTTGGCCCGGCCCGTCCTGACGAACCCGAGCCAGTCACGGCTCGGCCCGGCATCCATCGACTTCGAGGTGAGAACCTCGATGATGTCGCCGGAGTTGAGACGGGTCGAGAGCGGGACCAGTCTTCCGTTCACCCGGGCGCCGACGCAGCGATGCCCCACCTCGGTATGGACCGAGTAGGCGAAGTCCACGGCGGTCGATCCGGCCGGGAGGGGCTTGACGTCGCCTCCGGGGGTGAGCACGAACACCTCGTCCTGGTAGAGGTCGAGCTTCAAGTTGGCCAGGAACTCCTCCGGGTCCTCGTCCTCGCCCCAATTGGCGAAGTCCATTCGCGGCAGCTGGCCCGCCTCGCCCTCCTTGTAGCGCCAGTGGGCTGCGATCCCGGCCTCGGCACGCTGATGCATCTCCTCGGTGCGGATCTGCACCTCGAGCGGCTTGCCGTCCGGCCCGATCACCGTCGTGTGCAGCGACTGGTAGAGGTTGATCTTGGGCATGGCGATGTAGTCCTTGAAACGCCCTGCGACGGGCACCCAGTGGCTGTGGATCAGACCGAGTGCGGCGTAGCAGTCCCTCATGGTCGGTGTGATGATCCTGATCCCGATCAAGTCGTGGATGTCCTCGAAGGGGCGGTTCTGCTCGCGCATCTTCCGGTAGATCGAGTACTGGTGCTTCGGCCGCCCGGTCACTTCAGCCCCGATCCCAGCATCGGCGAGGATCCCGGAGACCTCGCCGACCATCTTCTCGATGAAGGCCTCGCGTTCCGGTGCACGTTCAGCCAGCTTGGTGGTGATCTCTGCGTTCGGGCCCGGGTAGAGGATGGCGAAGCAGCGGTCCTCGAACTCGTGCTTTATCTCTTGGACTCCCAGCCGGTGGGCCAGCGGCGCGTATACGTCGAGGGTCTCTCTGGCCACCCTCTGTTGCTTCTCATCGCGCAGCGCGTGGACGGTGCGCATGTTGTGCAGACGGTCGAACAGCTTGATGATCAGCACCCGCACGTCCTGGGCCATGGCCACCACCATCTTGCGGATGGTCGCCGCCTGCGCCTGCTCCCGATTGGAGTAGCGGACCCGGTCCAGCTTGGTGACCCCGTCGATCAGCCGGGCGACCTCCTCGCCGAACTCCGACGAGATGTCGCTCAACGTCAGGTTGGTGTCCTCCACGGTGTCATGGAGGAGGGCAGCCGCCAGGGTGGGCTCGTCGAGCCCGTATTCGGCCAGCATCAGGGCGACGGTGACCGGATGGGTGATGTAGGGGTCACCGGTCTTCCTGAACTGGCCTTCGTGCGCCTGCCGGGCCAGTTCGTAGGCACGACGCAGCAGATCGACGTCACCGTCGGGGTGATGGACCCGGAAGGCCGTGACGACGTCGTCGAACTCGGCCCGTTTCAGTTCAGTCGTATGTGACGAGGGCATGTAGGGGTACACCGTCCAGCATGTCGGCGCCGTTGAGAAAGCCGAGCTCGATGAACACGGCGAATCCGACCACTTCTGCGCCGATCCCTTTCAACAACCTGATCGCCGCCGCAGCTGTTCCACCCGTGGCGATCACATCGTCCACAAGGAGGATTCTCTCGCCCTCGTGGGCGGCGTCGGTGTGGATCTCGAGGGCATCGGTGCCGTACTCGAGGGCGTATTCCTCCCTCACAGTCTTCCACGGGAGCTTTCCGGGCTTGCGCACCGGGATGAACCCGGCTCCCAGCCGGTTGGCGATCGGGGTGGCGAGGGTGAAGCCCCGAGCTTCGATTCCGGCGACCTTGGTGACCCCGGAGTCGTGAAACGGCTCCATGAGCGCGTCGATCAGGGAGGCGAATGCCTTGCCGTCGGCGAGAACCGGGGTTATGTCCTTGAACACCACACCGGGCTCGGGGAAGTCGGGGATGTCGCGAATCAGCGAGGTGAGATGTTCCACAAGGGAAGTCTACGGTGAGATCAGCCCTCGTCAGCCCCTATCACTGAGCCGATGGCCCGACGAGAGACCCGGATCTTCCCCTCCTCGACACGAAGGACGACGCTCTCCTCGTCCACCGAGACCACGGTGCCGTGGATTCCCCCAATGGTCCGGACTTCCTGCCCGGCGGACAACGAGGCGGCGAGCTGCTGCTGCTGTTTGGCGCGGTTTCGCTGTGGTCTGATGATGAACAACCAGAAGACGACCACCATCAGCCCGAGGAATATGAAAGAGGCCCACGGGCTGCTCCCCGTGGTTTCCTGAGCTAGGACGAAATGGCTCAATGGGGCCCTCCAGAAAGATGGAACCAGGACGGCGCGAGGTTAGGCAGCGCGACCGGCCTACTGCCAAACGCCGGAGCGCCCCTCCCGCACCCCGGCGACATACCCGTCGAAGGCACCGCTCGCGATCGCCTCGCCGGCGGATCGAACCAGGTCGAGCGTGTAGCGGAGGTTGTGGATCGTCAGGAGACGATGTGAGGAGAGCTCTTTCATCCTCACCAGATGGCGCAGATAGGCGCGGGAGTAGTGCCGGCAGGTGTGACATGCACAGGAAGAGTCGATCGGCCCATCGTCGGCCTCGAACTCCGAGTTGCGCAGGTTGAAGTCACCTTGCCGGGTCAGGACCTTGCCATGACGGGCAAGACGTGTCGGCAGGACGCAGTCGAACATGTCCGCCCCCCTGCGGATCGCCTCGAGCAGGCCCTCGGTGTCACCGAGACCCATCACGTAGCGAGGCTTGCCCTCAGGCAATTCGGCGATGGCTGCCTCCAGCGCGACATCCCTCTCCTCCGCCGACTCCCCCACCGACAGCCCACCGATGCCGAAGCCGGGGAAGCCGAGCTGGGCGGTCCTGCGTGCGCTCTCCGCCCGCAGGTCAGGCTCGACACCGCCCTGGACGATCCCGAACAAGGCCTGGTCTGCCCTGGTCTGTGCCTCCAGACATCGCGACGCCCAGCGCAGAGTCCGTTCCATCTCCTGCTCGACCAGCTCTCGCGAGGCGGGCAGGCCGACACAGACGTCGAGCGCCATCGCGATGTCGGCCCCGAGCTCCTCCTGGATGCGGACCGCCTCCTCCGGGGACAAGCGAACCATCGCCCCGTCGTATACCGACCTGAACCGCGCCCCATCCTCGTCGATGTCAGGCTCGAGCGAGAAGATCTGAAAGCCGCCGGAATCCGTGAGGATAGGTCGGGGCCATGCCATGAACTCGTGAAGACCTCCCAGCCTTGCCACCAGCGAAGCTCCAGGCCGAAGCATCAGGTGATAGGTGTTGGCCAGGATGATCTCTGCGCCGGTCCGCTCCACATCGCCGGTGTCCACAGCCTTGACCGCGGCCCTCGTGCCGACCGGTATGAAGGCCGGGGTCCGGACCCGTCCGTGCGTCGTGTCCAGCCACCCGGTGCGAGCCTGGCCGTCCTGAGCCTCCATCGTCCAGGTCACCGCCGCCATCCGGGATTATGTCCTTTCCCGCTCTGCGTACATCGCGTCGCCGAAGGAGAGGAAGCGATATCCCCTGGCCAGGGCCAACTCGTAGGCCTCCCGCCACCGCTCCCCCATGAAGGCAGCCACGAGGACGATCAGCGTCGAGCCCGGGACATGGAAGTTGGTGACCAATGCGTCCACGACACGAAACGAGGACCCCGGTTTGAGGAAGATATCGGTGTCCCCCGCGCCGGCCTCGACGGTCCCGCCCTCGCGAGCCATCGACTCGAGGGCCCGCACCACCGTGGTCCCCACAGCCACCACCCGCCCTCCCCGCTCCCGAGTCTCGAGAATCGCATTGGCGGTCACGTCCGGGACCGAGCACCATTCGGAGTGCATACGGTGGTCTTCGATATCCTCCACCGCGATGGGCCGAAACGTGTCCAATCCGACATGGAGGTCGATCGTCGCGATCTCGATCCCGCTCGCCTCGAGACCGAAGATGACCTGAGCCGTGAAATGCAACCCGGCCGTCGGAGCAGCTGCCGACCCGACCACGCGTGCGAACATCGTCTGGTATCGGTCCTCATCCACCAGGTTCCCCGTGAAGTAGGGCGGAAGGGGCACCTCACCCGCAGCTGCTATCGCGGCGTCCACATCCGCAGCGACGAGGTCGACCACCACCAGGCCCTGCTCCGGGCCCTCCACGATCGTGGCCGTGAGCCCATCGAACGCAACCTCCACCCCGGGTCGCAGTCTCCGTGCCGGCCGGGCCATTGCCTCCCACAGCCCGTCTGGCCGGGCGTCGAGGATCAACAGCTCCACGTCTCCCCCGGTTCGTACCCTCTGCCCATGTAGTCGGGCGGCCCTGACCCTGGTTTCGTTGACCACGACCAGGTCGCCCGGACGGAGCAGGCCGGGAAGGTCCAGGAAGCGGTGGTCGCTCATGTCCCGCGTGTCGAGTAGCCGGGAGTCGTGTCGCGGCTCGATCGCCTCCTGGGCGATCGCCGACTCCGGAAGGGCATAGGTGAAGTACTCGACCCGCATGGGTCGGAGAGGGTATCCCCGACATGACGACTGCCCACCGAGCCGGGACATCTGCCCGCTCCATCGGGCAGAATCGCCCGCTTGAGCCAACTGGAGATACTGCCGCTCACTCCCGGCCGGATGCCTGACCTGGCGGCCTTGTTCGAGCAGGGCGGCGACCCCAATTGGTGCTGGTGTGCGTCGTTCCGGTTGCGTAGTGCCGAGTTCAGGAAGGCGAATCGGGACGCCAACCGGCGGGTACTGGAAAAGGCTGTGACGACGACGGACATGGAAGACCGGGCGCCCGGCCTGATCTCATATCGCGACGGTGAGCCGATCGGGTGGGTGAGCCTCGGCCCCCGTGAGGACTTTGCGCGTCTCCAGCACTCGCGGTTGCTGGCACCCCTCGACCACGAGAAGGTGTGGTCGATAGTCTGTTTCGTCGTGTCGCGGCGGGCTCGAAGAACAGGGGTTGCCTCGGCGCTGCTCGACGCCGCCGTCGATTACGCCCGTCATCACGGCACCGTCATGCTCGAGGGCTACCCGGTGGAGAACGACGGGAGTCGCCTCCCCTCGGCAAACGTGTACATGGGGACTCTGAGCATGTTCGAGGGGGCCGGGTTCGCGGTGGTCGAGCGCCACCGGGCCAACGCCACCAGTGTGACCCGGCCGATGGTGCGCCGGGCGCTCTGACCCTGGATCAGAGCAAGGTGCCCTGAGGGTCCGCGGGCAGCTCCTTGCCGAGATGCGTGTAGGCGCGGGATGTGGCCATCCGGCCCCGCGGGGTGCGCTTGATCAGACCCGACTGGAGCAGGAATGGCTCGTAGGCGTCCTCGACGGTCTCGGGCTCCTCCCCGACCGCAATGGCCAGTGTGGAGAGGCCGACCGGGCCGCCGCCAAAGCGCTCGACGATCGACTCCAGGATGGAACGGTCGACTTTGTCCAAACCCAGGTCGTCGACCTCGAACACCCGCAGCGCCTCGTCGGCGACATCGGGATCGATGACACCGGAGGCCCGTGCCACCGCGTAGTCACGGACCCGAGCCAGAAGGCGGTTGGCGATTCGCGGTGTCGACCTGCTGCGGTGGGCGATGATGCCGGCCGCCTCATCGGAGATCACGACACCGATGATGCCGGCCGAGCGCCGGATGATGACGGTGAGGTCCTCCGGCTGGTAGTAGTCGAGCTTCTCCTCGATCCCGAATCGATCGCGCAAGGGCGCGGTCACAGTGCCTTTGCGGGTGGTGGCGCCGACGAGCGTGAACTTGGGCAGATCCAGCCGTATCGACTGGGCGGTCGGCCCCTTGCCGAGGACTATGTCGAGTTGGAAGTCCTCCATGGCGGGGTAGAGCACCTCTTCGACTGCCCGGGGGAGACGGTGGATCTCGTCGATGAAGAACACATCACCCGAATCGAGGTTGGAGAGGATGGCGGCGAGATCGCCGGGGCGATCGAGGGCGGGACCGGAGGTGACCCGCATCTTGACGTCGAGCTCATGGGCGATGACTCCCGCCAGGGTGGTCTTGCCCAGCCCCGGGGGCCCTGAGAAGAGGACATGGTCGAGCGGCCGACCCTCCTTGCGTGCGGCCTCGAGCGAGATGCGAAGGCGCTCACGAACGCGATCCTGGCCGACGAAGTCGTCGAGCCGCTTGGGTCGGAGAGTGACCTCCTCTTCCGACTCGACGGTCGGGTTGAGCAGGCTGTCTTCTCGCATCGCTACCCCCTGCCCAACGCCCGCAAGGCGGTCTTGATCTGAACCTCGATGGTGGCGCCCGGGTCGAGCTCGCCCATCACACCGTTGATCTCCTCGGTGGTGTAGCCGAGACCCTCCAGCGCCTGGCGCACGGTTATGGTGCTCGGCGAGCCAACCACATCGGCATCGATCCCGGCCAGCTTCGGGGCGAGCTCGAGCACGATTCGCTGTGCCCCGCGTTTGCCCACCCCCGGTACGACCGTGAGCGCGTCGGCGTCCTCGGTCGCGATCGAGCGGACGATCTCCTCATGACTCATGGTCCCTGAGATCGCCATGGCCAGCTTCGGCCCCACGCCACCGGCCCCGAGAAGGATTCGGAACAAGTCCCGGTCCGGCTCTGAGCCGAATCCGAAGAGACTCATTTCGTCCTCCCGGACATGGGTGTGGATGTGGACCACCACCTCCTCGCCGACCCCGGGCAATGCAGCCACGGAGCGCGGGGTCATGGTCACCTCGTAGCCCACCCCTCCGACTTCGACGCAAACCACCTCGCCTCGCCTAGAAACCAGCACCCCACGGAGACGACCAATCATCGGCGCACCTGTAATGGCGCCACCCGGAGGTGACACAAGGCGATGGCCAGGGCGTCCGCTGCGTCGGCGGGCTTGGGCGGCTCGGTCAGCCGGAGAAGACGGGCAACCATCTGCTGGATCTGTTTCTTGGAAGCGGCGCCATCGCCTGTGATCGCCGACTTGACCGCGGTGGGTGCGTACTCGGATACGGGGAGACCGGCTTGGGCCGCGGCGAGCAGCGCCACTCCGGAGGCACGACCGACCGAGATGGCGGTCTGGAGGTTCTGGTTGGTGAAAACCGACTCCACTGCGACTTCGTCCGGTCTCGCCTCGGCTATCACCTGGGTGAGACCGGTATACAACTCGGCGAGACGCACCGCCATTGGTGAATCGGGGTCGGTACGTATAACGCCGGCCAGTACGGCGGCGGGTGGATGGCCGCTCTCGACCGCGCCGTAGCCCGTGGCCGAGAGCCCGGGGTCGATGCCCAACACGAACATATGTTTGGTGAGGTTAGGCGACCAAGCGACAGAAGCGGAGCCTTTACCGCGATGCGACAATGATCCAATGGAGCAGAGGATCAGCCTGATCACTCTCGGGGTGGCCGATCTCGGACGGGCCCGAGCCTTCTACGAGGCGCTCGGGTGGAGTGCTGCGGCCCGGCCGGCAGATGATGTCGTCTTCTTTCAAACCGGAGGCATGGTCGTCGGGCTTTGGAGCAGGGCCGAATTGGCTCAGGACAGCGGGGTCGACGACATGGGTGGCTGGGGTGGGGTCACGTTCGCCCACAACGTGAGTTCTCCCACCGAGGTGGACGCCGTGATCGAGGAAGCCAGGTCGGCGGGAGCCACGATCGCCCGTGAGCCGGCAGCGACGTTCTGGGGCGGCTATTCGGGTGTGTTCATCGACCTCGACGGCCACCCGTGGGAGGTGGCGCACAACCCGGAATGGAGTCTGGACGCCGAAGGCGCGATCACATTGCCGGCGTGACTCGGTCGGGGATCTGTGTCCCCCCTTGCTGCCAAGGGGGGACCGAAACGACCCCGGTCAGGTGACCGTTCTCGAATTGCGGGCAGAGCGGTAGATGAGCAGTGCGATGATCGCTCCAATCACCGAACCGACGATCCCGGCAGCGGTCACGTCCCATTGACCATCGAAGAGGAGGTTTCCGAGGAAACCACCGATCAATGAGCCAACGAGGCCGAGCACCAGGGTGCCAAAGACACCCATCGGGTCCGAGCCAGGGACCAGCGCCCGGGCAAGCAAGCCGGCAATCAGACCGACGATCAGCCATATCAGTACACCCATGAGTCACCTCCAAGGTAGATGGGGAACACCTGTGTGTACCCAGCTGGCCGGATCCTGCAAACCCCGACATCACCCACGCCTCGATGAATAGTGTTGGCCGGGTCGCATAGCGAAGGAGCGCGCATGGAGGACTGGCTGGCAACTATCGTTTGGGGTCTGGTCGCAGGGATCATCATCGGGCCCCTGGCCCGTCTGGTACTGCCCGGAAAGCAAAACATCTCGCTGGGGATGACCATCCTCATCGGTGCAGTCGGCGCGATCGTCGGCGGGTTCATCGCCGACTGGGCAGGAGTGGGCACCACCGAGGGAATCGACTGGATCAAGCTCGCCATCCAGGTGGGCGTCGCCGTGGTGGTGGTCCTGATCTATGGGTCGATGGCGGGCCGACGGACGACGGCGACCTGAGGGAGACCCCTCAGACCTCTTCGAGAACCCGTTCCATGACATCGTCCTCGATGTCGTAGTTCGAGTACACCGACTGGACGTCATCGAGATCGTCCAGCGCATCGATCAGACGAAGGAGTCTGCGGGCGTCACCTTCTCCGACCGGCACGGTGCTGGACGGCAGTTGGGTGACGTCCGCCGACTCGATCTCGAGACCGGCCCCTTCGAGAGCGGATCGGACCTGTCCCAGGTCACCGGGCGGGGTGATGACCTCATACCAGTCGTCACCGTTGTCCCGCACGTCCTCGGCACCCGACTCCAAGGCGGCGAGCATCACGTCGTCCTCCGAGCCCTTGACCTCGATCAAGCCCTTCTGGCTGAACAGGTAACCGACCGAACCGGGCTCTCCGAGGTTCCCTCCACCCCGCGTGAACGTTGACCTCACATCGGAGGCGGCACGGTTCCGGTTGTCGGTCAGGATCCGCACGTAGAGCGCCACCCCCCCGGGGCCATACCCTTCGTACCAGACCTCCTCATAGTGTGCCCCCTCGACTTCCCCGCTCCCCCTCTTGATGGCACGGTCGATGTTGTCGTTGGGCATCGAGGCGGCCTTCGCCTTGAAGATGGCTGTGGCGAGCACCGGGTTGAAATCGGGGTTGGCGCCCCCCTCTCTGGCCGCGATCTCGATCGCCTTGGCCAGCTTGCCGAAGAGCTTCCCGCGGGCCGCGTCCTGACGGCCCTTGCGATGCTTGATATTTGCCCACTTGGAATGACCCGACATGTCGGACTACCTCAAATCAGATCCAGCAGCATCTGGTGGATGCGACCATCCTCGGTCAGCTCGGGATGAAACGACGAAGCAAGGATATTGCCCTGACGAACCATGACCGGATGATCGTCCATTCTCGCCAGGACTTCTACGTCTGACCCAACCTTCTCTACCCAGGGAGCACGGATGAAGACGGCATGGAACGGCTCCGTCAACCCCGCAACGTCCAGCTCGGCCTCGAACGACTCGTTTTGACGGCCGAAGGCGTTGCGACGGACCACCACGTCGAGCACGCCGAGCAGGGGCTGGTCGCCGTCGGTCACTGCACCCGCGAGGAGGATCAGACCGGCGCAGGTGCCATAGACCGGCTTGCCGCCATCGATCGCGGACCGCAACGGACCGAGGAGCTCGAACCGGACCGCCATCTTGCCGATCGTGGTCGACTCGCCACCCGGGATCACGAGGGCGTCGACCTGATCGAGGTCGCCGGGCCTTTTCACCGGCACGGCAGCGACATCGAGAGCCGCGAGGGAGCGCAGATGCTCCCGGACGTCGCCCTGCAGGGCAAGGACCCCAACCGAGGTCATGTCACCAGCCTCGTGAGGCGAGCCGCTCCGAGTCGCTCAGTGTCTCGATCTCGATCCCCGGCATTGCCTCCCCCAGGCCGCGGGACACCTTGGCCACAACCTCAGGCTCGTTCCAGAAGGTTGTGGCCTCGACGATGGCCCGGCCATACGCCTCCGGATTCGAGCTCTTGAAGATCCCGGAGCCGACAAAGACCCCGTCGACACCGAGCCCCATCATCAACGCTGCGTCGGCAGGCGTGGCAATGCCCCCGGCGGCGAAGTTGACCACCGGAAGCTTCCCGGTGGACGCCACCTCCCGGATCAACTCGTAGGGAGCGCCATGGTCGCGGGCAGCAGACATCAGCTGACCCGGGTCCATGGTGGTCAGGGCCCGCATCTCATTGGTGACCGTGCGCATGTGGCGGACCGCCTCGACGACGTTCCCGGTGCCCGCCTCGCCCTTGGTACGGATCATTGCGGCGCCCTCACCTATCCTGCGGAGCGCCTCGCCCAGATTGCGGGCGCCGCAGACGAAAGGCGTGGTGAAAGCCCACTTGTCGACGTGGTGCTCCTCGTCGGCCGGTTGCAGGACTTCGGATTCGTCGATGTAGTCTACACCGAGCGACTGGAGAACGGCAGCTTCGCCGAAATGCCCGATCCGGCATTTGGCCATGACCGGGATGGTCACCGTGGCCTGGATCTCCTCGATCTTGGTCGGATCGGCCATGCGGGCCACGCCGCCTTGCTTGCGGATGTCGGAGGGGACCCGCTCGAGTGCCATGACCGCCACGGCTCCGGCTTCCTCGGCGATCTTTGCCTGGTCGGCCGAGACGACGTCCATGATGACGCCGCCTTTCAGCATCTCGGCAAGGCCTCTCTTCACACGATCTGTACCGGTTTCCACGCTCATGGGCTCCTTAGAGATACCTCAATCGTACATCGTCGCCGGCGATGATCTAAGGGGCGACACGCGCATATAGGTCTCGATAGGCGGCTCCGACCACGGCCCAGTCGTATCGGGCCGCTCGCGCCTCGCCGGCGGTTGTCAGACGGGAGCGCTCCGTGGGGTCATCGAGGAGCCCCACGATCATGTCGGCCAGGGCACCGCTGTCGCCAACCGGGAAGAATCGGGCTGCTCCCTCTGCCACGGCCACGAAGGCATCGAGATTGGACGCCACCACCGCGGCGCCGGCAGCCATCGCCTCGACGAGGACGATCCCGAACGACTCGCCGCCGATGTGCGGCGCCACGAACAACGCGGCCGAGCTGAGCTCCCTTGCCCTGGTGTCGTCGTCCACCCTCCCCATCCAGGTCACACCGGGGAGCCCCCGGTCGGCACCCAACACCACCAACGAGGCGCCCGGGAACGCGTCGATCACTTGCGGCCAGGCTCTCAACAGCACGTCCAGGCCCTTGCGTGGTTCGTCCCGTCCCAGGAAGACAACCTTGTGATCTTCCCGCGCCACGTCGACCCTCATCGCATCGACCGCGAGGCCGTTGGGAATGATCTCCACGTTGTTGCCCTGGGGAAGGACTGCCGCAGCAATAGGGCTCACCGCGGTCTTCGCCACCACATTCCCGAGGAGACGGTCGAACAAGGGGCGGGTCAAGCGGTAGACGAGACGGCCTGCCCTTCCCGGGGCGGCGTGGAAAGTCGCGACGACAGGGGGCCCGGCATGATTGGCAAACAGCGAGACGAGGGGCATCAAGGGCTCGTGCACATGGAACAGGTCGACGCTGGCGGCCACCGCCCGGAGCCGCGTACGCGCCCGGGGGTCGACCGACACCGGCACCATCGACCCATTGCCAGGAATCGCCAGGCTGCGGCCGAGATCCACCCCTTCGATTCCCTGGGGCAGACCGGGCCCGATCACCACGGCCTCGTCACCACTCCGATTCAAGTAATCGGCGAGGCCGAGCACCTGAGTCTGGACCCCTCCAGGTGCAGACAGGTCATAAGGGCAGACCAGGCCGACCCTGATCGGGCTCATGATCGGTCGGACGGCCAGTTGGGCTGCACCAGATGCCACTGACTGGGAGAGGCACGGATCAAGTCCTCCATCTCGAGCGCCAGGGCGCGGGTCATCGCGGCCACCTTCTCCGACCGGCTTCCCTCGACGGGAACGGGGATCGGGGGTCTCACGACAACTCGATACCTGTCATTGCCGTCGAAGTAGGAGGCGACCGGGAGCAGGGGGGCTCCCGTGCGCAACGCGAGGGTGGCGGGTCCGGGGGGCAGGGTGGTCTCCTCCCCGAAGAACTCGACCGCCACTCCCCTCCCTTTGAGATCGCGGTCCGAGAGAAGCGCCACTGCCTTGTTGGCGGCGAGAGCTCCCTCCAATGCCCTCATCACCTCCGTGCTGCCGGTGGCCAGGACGATCTCGATCCCGAACTCGGATCGCATTCGGGTGAACCAGTCGGTGATTCGCCGGTTGGGAAGGTTCTCGGCGACCGCAACCACCGGCACCTTCTCCTTGACGGCCACCGGTGCAGCCACCTCCCAGTTGCCGACATGAGGGAGACCGTAGATCTGTCCCCGTCCCCGCTCCCGGGCTTCGATGATCTGGTCGAGACCCTCGACCGAGGTGTGACCAACCAGGTACTCCACCCGGCGCCCTCTCGCCCACAGCGCTTCTGCGTAGTAGCGGCCGTATGACCGCATGACGCCACGCGCCGCACCGACCGCGTCGCCGTCCTCGCCCAGCGCACGTCGCATGTGACGCTCCGCCATGGCGCGGCGGCCGGCGGCAAAGGTGTGCCAGATCCCGCCCCCGAAACGTCCCAGCCACCTGGCGCCACCGGCCGGAAGGAGGCCCACCAGGCCGGCACCTGCGCGCAGAGCCAGATACTCGAGGAGATGCTTCACTCGAATGAACGGTATGACTCGATGAAACGCGCCAACGCGGTGAGCCACACCAGGGAAACGTAGATCCAGAGCATTGGCTCCACGAAGCCGAAAAGCAGCCCCAGGGTGAACAACAGGATCCTCTCCGCCCGCCCCATCAAGCCACCCTGCCCGTTGAAACCCTCGATCTCCGCCCGGGCCCGGAGATAGGGGACGATCATGGCACCGCCCACGGCGAGGACGACCAGGAGCAGGACTCTCTCGTTCTGGGCGAAGGCCACTGCGAGGCCGGCGAATGCCGCGATCTCCCCGAGCCGGTCGAACACCGAGTCGAGAAAGGCCCCGCGCGGGGTGACCGAGTTGGAGGCTCGGGCCACCGACCCGTCAAGACCGTCGAGCAACGATCCGACCAGGACGATCGCAGCCCCTGTCCGGAGATAGTCGGAGGCGATCAGGACCGATCCAGCGATCACGATGGCAAGGCCCAACGCGGTCATCACCGTCGGGGTGACACCGACGGCAGCGAGAGCCTGGCCGATCGGCTCGAGGTAACGGGTTACCCGGGGACGAACCCGCGTGTCGATCACGACGCTGCAAAGTAGCACGCCGCCCGATGAGACTGCCTCCTGACATCGGTAGGATCCCCCGCTCGCTCGATAGGAGGTCCTGTTGCAACCAGAGAAAGTGCGCAATGTCGCCCTCGTCGGTCACGGCGGGAGCGGCAAGACGACTCTGGCTGAGGCGCTCTTGTACGTCGGCGGTGCAACCACCCGTGTCGGGTCGGTGGAACAGGGAACCACCGTCCTCGACTACGAGCCGGAGGAGATCGCCCGGGGCATCTCACTCGGTCTATCCGTGGCGACTCTCCACTTCAACGAGCACCGTATAAACCTGATCGACACCCCCGGCTCCACCGACTTCTCCGGTGACTCGAGAGCAGCCCTGCGTGCCGCCGACCTGGCCCTCTTCGTCGTCTCTGGCGTCGACGGCGTCGAAGTGCAGACCGAGCAGTTGTGGAAAATCGCCGGCGAGGAAAGGATTCCGCGGGCGATAGTGGTGACCAAGTTGGACCGGGATCGCTCCTCGTTCGAGCGCACTCTCGATCAGCTACGTGAGGCTTTCGGGAAGGCAATCGCCCCGATCCAGGTCCCGATCGGCGCCGAAGACCATCTTCGCGGCGTGGTGCGAGTCGCCAGCGAACGCGCCTACGAGTACACGGCCGGCGAGAAGACGGGAAAGGAGGTCGATCTGCCCGCAGAGGTGGAAGAGCGGGTGCATGCGGCGCACACCGCCCTGGTCGAAACGATCGTCGAGACCGACGATGAGATGATGGAGGCCTATTTCGAGGGCAGGGAGCCCTCCCGCGACCAGATAGTGGCCACAATCCACAAAGGGATCCTCAGTGGCGACATCGACCCGGTCCTGGTGACCTCGGCCGAGAAGCTGATCGGCATCGATCTTCTCGCAGAGTTCCTGGTGGACTACGGGCCGAACCCGTTGGAGCGCTCACTTCCGCCGCTGATCAGCGGCGAGCCATTCGCCCCTGCCACCGACGGCCCGGTGCTCGCCTACGTGTTCAAGTCCGTCTCCGACCCGTTCGTCGGGAGGATCTCGCTGTTTCGCATCTACTCGGGGACGGTCAAAGCGGATCAGGAGCTGGAGCTGGCGGGCGGGGGCAAGGTCCGCCTTCACAACCTGTTCAAGCTCCAGGGCAAGGAGCACAACGACGTGCCCGACCTCCCGGCCGGTGGGGTCGGGGCGGTGGCCAAAGTGGAGAACGTGCGCGTCAGCGACACACTGCGCTCCGCAGGTCTGGACGCCGTCATCGAACCTGTGGTGTATCCGCGGCCGGTGGCGGAGGTCGCCATCACACCCAGATCCCATCAGGACGAAGAGAAGCTCTCCACCGCCCTCCACAGGATTGAGGAAGAGGACCCGACCATCCGGGTAGAGCGGAGGGCGGAGACCGGTGAGACCATCCTCGCCGGGTTGGGTGACACCCATCTCGACGTCACCGTGGCCAGGATCTCCCGGAAGTACGGCGTAGACATCGACACCGCGCTGCCGACCATCCCGTATCGGGAGACCATCACCGCCATCGCCGAGGCCGAGGGCAAGCACAAGAAGCAGTCCGGCGGCCGCGGTCAGTTCGGTGTCGCCTTCGTCAAGTTCGCTCCCAAACCGAGGGGATCGGGCTACGAGTACATCGATTCCATCAAAGGCGGATCCATTCCCCGTCAGTTCATCCCGGCAGTGGACAAGGGAATTCAGGAGGCGCTGCAGCGGGGCATCATCGCCGGATATCCCGTCGTCGATATCTCTGCCGAGGTCTACGACGGCAAGTTCCACGCCGTCGACTCCGACGAGATGTCGTTCCGCATGGCCGGGATCCAGGCGCTCAGGGCCGCCGCCCCCAAGCTCAACGCGATCCTGCTCGAACCACTGATGAAGATCACGGTGACCGTGCCCGAGGAGTATCTCGGCGACGTGATGGGCGACATCAACTCCAAACGTGGCAAGGTGCTGGGCATGGAGGGAGACGGGACGCTGCGCTCGGTCATGGCCGAGATCCCGATGGCCGAGATCCAGCAGTATGCGGCGGAACTGCGCTCGTTGACCTCTGGACGCGGCACTTTCGAGGTCGCATTCGACCACTATGCCGAAGTGCCGTTCAATGAGGCGCAGCAGGTGATCGCCGCAGCCCGCTCTTCGGAAGACTGACAGGAAGGACCGACATGGCCGACGCGCTTATCCGTTATGGCGAGAAGGAACTGACCCTCGATGTCATCGAGGGCGTGGAAGGCGACGTCGCCATCGACATCAGCCGACTACGCAGTGAGCTTGGTCTGACCACCATGGATCGGGGCTTCGGTAACACAGCCGAGGGCGTCTCCGGGGTGTCTTACGTCGGCGGCGAGGAGGGGGTCCTTCACTACCGGGGATATCTCATCGAGCAGTTGGCCGAGAAGGCGACCTTCCTCGAGGTCGCCTACCTCCTCCAGTACGGCGAACTGCCCACGAGACAAGAGCTCGAGGACTACCAGCAGTCAATCAGGATGCACACCCTCCTGCGCGAGGACATGAAGAACCTGTTCGAGGCCTTCCCGCACAAGGCCCACCCGATGCAGATCCTCGCCTCGGCGACGTCGGCGCTTGCAACCTACTACCCCGACGCCCTGGATCCCCATGACGAGGAAGCGGTCGACATCAGTGCGCGCCGCCTGATCGCCAAGACCCCGACCATGGTGGCGTGGTCCTACAAGTACGCGGTCCATCAGCCGTACATGTACCCGGCCAATGATCTCGACTACGTCTCCAACTTCCTGCACCTGATGTTCTCGGTGCCGGCGGAGCCATATACCCCCGACCCGGTGGTGGCGCGCGCCCTGAACCTCCTGTTGATCCTCCACGCCGACCACGGCCAGAATTGCTCGGCCACGGCGGTCCGATTGGTCGGGTCGGCACAGGCCAACATCTTCAGCTCGGTGGCTGCCGGGATCCACGCCCTCTCCGGGCCCCTGCATGGAGGGGCCAACCAGGAGGTCCTGGAGATGCTCGAGGAGATCGTCGCCGCGGGCGGGGACGTCGAGGCCTTCGTGAGGCGGGCCAAGGACAAGGACGACCCATTCCGTCTGATGGGGTTCGGTCATCGGATCTACAAGAACTTCGACCCTCGCGCCCGGATCATCAAGCAGGCGGCCGACGACGTGCTCGACTCACTCGGCATCCAGGACCCGCTCCTCGACGTCGCCCAACAACTCGAAGAGGTCGCCCTCTTTGACGACTACTTCATTGAGCGCAAGCTCTATCCGAACGTCGACTTCTACTCCGGGATCATCTACCGGGCAATCGGATTCCCGACGGACATGTTCACCGTGCTCTTCGCCCTGGGACGGCTCCCCGGTTGGATCTCACAGTGGCGAGAGCTCTCCAAGGACCCGAACTCCCGCATATACCGGCCCAGACAGGTTTACGGCGGTGCGGCCCGACGCGAGTACATGCCGATCGAAAACCGCTGACGCCGGCGACTTCGCCCCGCGGCAGCCCTTTCTTCACGTCGGGTGAAGTTTGCTCCATCCTCACACCTCGGAGCGAACGGGCCTCGGTCGGCCGGAGGCTATCCCCTCGCGATGACCCTCATACCCCCTCCACCGCCTCCACGTAGGGCTGGTCCACTACCTCGCCGCTGGTGGCGTCCACGACCACGAGGGCCCGCTGGTCGGGGGGCTCCGCCGCCGAGTAGAGCACCACACTCCAGCGTGGTCTCGAGCGCAAGCCGTGGAAGGTGACTGCCGCCGAGGCATGACCGACCGGGAAGTCGACCACGCCCCCGGCGATGGATAGAGCCCTCGTCTCGTCGACCGTGAGCGGCCAGGCCGAGGCGAAGTTCCACACCGCCAGGGCGACCAGGCCGATCGCCGGGAGCCATCCGCCGTCGATGAGCACCATCGTGATCACAGCCGCGACTAGGAAGACCCAACCCGATGTCCTTCGCCGGGTGGGCTCAGGGAACCGATATGGGCCCACCACTGTGGAATCGAGCTCCTCCTCGATGGCAATCGAGTCGGCGAGGTCTCGCTCGATGAAGATCCCGGATCGGTCGATCCTGGGCTCTTCCTGCTCACTCATGAGCCGGGAATCCTCGCCATCTCGACGAGCCGGTTGGTGGCCTCGATCAACGGAACGCCGCGCGTGTCCCTCTCCTCGCCGTATAGGCGGAGCCCGACGGTCGAGTTGGCGACATCGTCGTCGCCGACGACGATCACGGCCGGGTGCTTCTGGGTGAGAGCGCGCCGGATCTTGTCCCCTACCGTCTCATCGGACCGATCGACCTCCGCCCGTATTCGGGCATCAGACAGTCTCTCCGCCACTTGTAGCGCATACCCATCATGACGATCGGCGACCGGGATCACCGAGACCTGGACCGGCGAAAGCCACATGGGGAGAGCCCCTGCGTAGTGCTCGATGAGGACACCCATGAACCTCTCCAGGGAACCGGCCTTGGCACAATGGATCATGTACGGGCGCTCCGGCATGTTGCCGGCCGCCGTGTAGTGGAGGTCGAACCGTTCCGGCAGCGTGAAGTCGAGCTGGATGGTCGAGAGCTGCCAGCGGCGACCGATCGCGTCCTTGACATGGAGATCGATCTTTGGACCGTAGAAGGCACCCTCGCCGTGGGCGGTTCGGTAGGGAACACCGGAGGCATCGAGGGCGTTGGCCAGCTCCTCCTGGCTGAACTCCCAGCGCTCCTGCTCCCCCACCGACTTCTCCGGTTGAGTGCTCAGATCGGCTTGGAATTCGGTGAAACCTGCGTGACGGAGCCAGGTGAGCGCGAAATCGAGATGGAGCGCCAGCTCCGACGGCAGCTGCTCCTCGGTGCAGAACGCGTGGGAATCGTCCTGGGTGAAGCCACGGGCCCGGAGCAGGCCGTGCACCACCCCTGATTTCTCGTACCGATACACGGAGCCGAGCTCGGAGAGCCGGATGGGCAGGTCGCGATAGGAACGGGGACGGCTTTTGTAGATGAGGACGTGGAACGGGCAGTTCATCGGTTTCACCCGATACTCCTGCTCGTTGTCCAGCTCCATCCCCGGGTACATGTTCTCCGCGTAGTAGCCGAGATGCCCCGAGGTCTCCCAGAGTTCGGACTTGGCCAGATGTGGTGTGAACACGAACTCGAATCCGAATCGCTCGTGCAGCTCACGACTGTGATCCTCGACCACCTTGCGCAGCATGCCGCCTTTGGGGTGCCACACCACCAGGCCTGAGCCGAGCTCCTGGGGGAAGCTGAACAGGTCGAGCTCCGGGCCCAGACGCCGATGGTCCCGCTTCTCGGCCTCCTCGAGCCGGGTCAGATAGGCCTCCAGGTCCTTTCTCGACGGCCAGGCGGTCCCATAGATCCTCTGCAGCTGGTCGCGTTGCTCGTCTCCGCGCCAGTAGGCGCCGGAGCTGCGCAAGAGCTTCAACGCCGGGATCCGCCCGGTGGAGGGCAGATGGGGGCCCCTGCACAGGTCGACGAATTCGAGATTCCGATAGACGGTGACGTCCTCCCCGGAGCTCACCTCGCTCGGCTCGACGCTCTCGATGATCTCGGTCTTGAACGGATGGTCGGCAAAGAGATGGAGAGCGTCATCCCGCGACAGGGCCTCCCGGGCAAAAGGCTGATCCTCGGAGATGATCTCCCTCATCCGCCCCTCGATTCGCTCGAGATCGTCAGGGGTGAACGGGTCGTCCACCTTGAAGTCGTAGTAGAAGCCATCCTCGATTGCAGGCCCGATCGCGAAGGTGGAGCCTTCGAAGAGGCCGAGGACGGCCTGAGCGAGGACATGGGCAGAAGAGTGGCGAAGGATGTCCAATCCCTCCTCGCTGTCCAGCGTTATCACCGAGAAATCGCCGCCGTGATCGAGGACGCGATTGAGATCACGCAACTCGCCGTCGAGTTTCACGGCGACCGCCGACCCCGCCAAACGGGGCCCGATGGATTGCGCGACTTGCAGCCCGGTGACGCCGTCCGGGTGCTCGATCACCTTTCCATCCGGGTAACGAAGCTCTAGTGACACGTGGTTATCTCGCTAGCCTGGGGCGCGCAAGAGGCTAACTGCCTGCTGGACGCAATCGTGCCGGCTGCCGAGTGCACAAGGGGATAACCGCGAATGGATGCAAGAGAGCTTGTCACGAAACTCCATCCGAGTGCGATGGTTCGCGAGCTTTCCTCGGGTGCCAACAAGGTCTTCCGGGTGATAGAGGGCGACAAGAGCACGATTGTCAAGGTCTACCCGGTCTCGTCACGGGAGCGCCGTGAGCGCCATGCTCTCGAGGCGCTGGCAGGGGTCCCGGCCGTCCCGCAGATCCTGGGCCACGGCACAGAGGGCGAGATGGCTTGGTTGAGGATGAACGACGCCGGTCATTGGAGCCTGGCCAGCCTCCCCAAGAACCTGGAGGCGGTCGAGGCCTCTGGTTCCGCCCTCCGCGGAATCCACTCGTCCAAGGCACAGATCACGAACCTCGCCGCCGGAATCGACTCCGACTACGTGTTGAGCCACTACCGGTCCACCATTGAGCGTCTTGGGCGGTACCGGCGTCGCTTCGGCATGGAGCAGGTCGTGCTGGACAAGGCTCTCCAACTCGAGCCTCCTCTGGCCACAGCCCCCGCCCCGTCCCACACCAAACCCGTGCTCTCCAAGTTCGTCGTCGACGAGGCCGGCAACGTGACCATCGTCGACTGGGAGTGGGCCACCCTCGCCCCCCCGGAATGGGACCTCACCCTCGCTGTCTGGCGTCTTGCGTCCCGTATCGGGGAGGATGCGGCCGCCGCGTTCCGGAGCGGCTATGGAGCCGAGCTGCCCGAGAGCCGTTACCGGCCTTGGGTCGCCTACCACGCTGCGATGATGATGCTGGAGGCAGCCGAGGTCCGGGAGGGCCGTCTCGGCGACCTGAGCTACCTGGTCGACGACCTCACCGAAGCCGTTCTCGGCACCTGACCGACCCCGAAATCCACGAATTCCGACAAGTCCCCTCATAGCCTCTTCGAGGCTGAAGCAAGGAGGACGGACGGTGTTGGAAGCTCTAGTCGCAGCAACCGCCACGACGGGTCTGTTCGCCCTGGCTAAGGGGATACGGGGCAACCACCAGTATCGGATCGATCCGAGCCTGGTCGTGACCCCACGGGACGAGCGAGGCGACGACCTGCCCTGCCCATGGTGCTATGGGCCGACGATGGAGGATGACGCCCGCTGCCAGGGTTGCGGCCGCTCGTTCGGCTGATCAGATCTCGAGCCGGTACACCTCATCTACCCGGTCGACGGTGAAACCGACTTCTCGATAGAGATTGGCTGCCGTTTCATTGGACTCATCCCAATAGACGATGGCTTCAGGGCACTTGCGCGTGACGAAGAGGTGCTCGAGGCTGCGGTAGACCAGGTCGCGCCCGACGCCCCGTCCGGTGTGCTCCGGGTGGACGCCGACGAGATAGACCTCGCCCACCCGGTCGAGATGGACCTTGGTCCACCCGAACCCGATCGGCTTCCCTCCCTCGAGTCCGAGAAAGAGGCCGCGCTCGTCGAACCACGGCTCGTTGAGACGCCCGCTGAGATCCTCGTGAGCCCAGGCGCCGTTCTCCGGATGGCCCTGGAACGTCACCCGGATCAGCTCGAGGAGCGCTCCTTCGTCCACGCCCGGGCGAAAGACCCTGATCGGGATGGAAGATTGGAAACCGTTGAGATCACACTCGCGAATCGTGCCCCTGAGCACCCTTCGATCAACAATCAGATCATCATGGCGAAGCCGATCGACCAGCTCCGGCGAACCGGCGAGCACCGCCACCGAGCGTCGACCACGTGCCCTGGCCGTGGCCATGAGCTCACTGCGAACCCCAGCCCAAACCTCTCCCAGGTCGACTCCAGCCGGGCCGGCCATCTCGATCAGGTCATTGCCGGCAACCCGTCCCGGGACCATGGTGACCATCGCCGGGCGGTCGGCGTCGACCAGGGCGACGCCCTCGTGGCGGCGCAGACATTGCCTCGCGTGCTCGCTGATGGCGGGTTGATGGGGCGTCTCGGACCACGCGAGGATCATCGACTCGAGCTGCGCCCAAGGGGCCCCCGTCTCCACCAAATCGATGAACACGAGGAGAACGGTATCGAAATCCCGGTGAAACGATTTATCGTGTCCGTGTGAGCAGGGTAGGACTGGTGCTCGGCGGCGGCGGCATAACCGGCGCGGCCTATGAGATGGCCGCCCTGATGGCAATCCGCCTCGCCACCGGCTGGGACCCCAACCAGGCCGAAGTGGTGGTGGGTACCTCGGGCGGGTCCTTCGTCACCGCCCTGGTGCGCAACGACGCTCTCTCCCTCGACTCTCTTGTCATGCCCACCGACGACCGCGACGACGTCGCCGAGCGCATCCGTAGCCACATCTTCACCAAGAGGGGGGGAGTCCAGGTGACCAGCTGGGTCCGGCACGGGATCGTGCCCGGTCTGCGCGACCCCGGTTTGACCCTGTTCCTCGGCTCTCCAGCCCCCTACCACGCCTCCGGTCTCGCCGACTGGGTGAAGAGCCACATCGGTGATGACGCCGGCGAGAGCTGGCCGATCAAGCCGACCGCGGTGGTGGCATACGACGTGGCGCGCCACGGGCGCGTGGTGTTCGGCACCGAGTCGGCCCCCGATGTCGGGATCGCCCATGCCGTGGCTGCCTCCTCGGCCATCCCTCTCCTCTTTCGCCCTTACTCGATCGACGGGGGGCTCTACGTGGACGGCGGCGTCGCCTCGGGGACCCACGCCGATCTGGTCCTGGGCTCGGACAAGCCGATGGACCTCGTTCTGGTCCTCGCCCCGATGGCAGCCGATGTTCAACGGAAGCGAGCCCGGTTCCACGAGAAGATGTTCGACCGGGTCGGGCAACGGTCCCTCAGCGACGAGATCGTTCTCGTCAAGGAGGCCTGGCCCGACTGTGACATCGTCACCTTGTATCCGTCCCCCTCGGTGCAGAACTCGATGCGCCCCAACCCGATGGATGCGAGGCGGGCCGTAGCCACATTCATGCGAACACTCATCTCGATGAAGAGGACACTGGCTCACCCCGAGATCTGGGACCGACTCGACGGTCACCTCCAGGCAGGCTCCCGCCCCAAACGGAGACGGGTAGCCGCCGGCTAGAACGCCAGCAGAGCCCGAGCCCTATGGGCTCGCCACCGCAGGGACTACTTTGTCCGCGATGACGAGAGGAGAATCCGTTGGCTGTCCGACCAACGCATTTTGAGTTCTATTCGGCCGACCCCGAGGCGACCGTCGAGTTCCTGTCCACCGTGTTCGGCTGGCGCGCCGAGCAGTGGGGAGACGAGGAGTATTGGCTTCTCGAGACCGGCGAGGGCCCCGGCATCAACGGTGCCGTGGCCCGGGCCGGTGATGAGGGCCCGAGAACACTGAATACGTGTGACGTGGAGGACCTCGACGCCGCCATAGAGGCGGTGAAGATCGGTGGTGGGCACCTCTTGACCGAGGTGATGGAGCTACCCGGTGTTGGCCGCTGGGTTCAGGTCGAGGGCCCGGGAGGTGAGGAGTTCGGGCTGATGGAGCCGGCTCATCCCTGAGAGGGGATGGGCCCCGTGTTGGCCCCGGAGATCACCGCCACCACCTGCTCTCCCTTCCCCGGCGCGTAGCAACCGGTCAGCAACGCGGCGATCGGGGCACACGCCCCCGGCTCGGCGATCACACGGCACATGTCCCAGAGCCATCGCTGGGCGGTGAGGATCTCGTCATCTGAGACCAGGATCGAGTCGTCGATCCAACGCCTGGCTTTCCATGGGAACTCGCCGAGAGTGGCTGCACCCAATGAGGACGCCGCAACTCCCCCGACACCGACCTCGACCGGCCGACCGGCGCGACGAGCTTCGTGGAGGGTCGGGCACAGCTCGGGCTCGACTCCAACCACCATGGCCTCGTCTCTGATCCAGCTCGCGATGCCTCCGATCAACCCACCTCCACCCACGGCGACCAGCACCGAGGCAGCATCGGGCACCTGATCCATGATCTCGCGGCCGCAAGTCCCCTGTCCGGCCACGACCTCCGCTTGATCGTAAGCGTGTGCCTCGAGGGCTCCGGAGCCCGCAGCCCACAACCTGGATGCTTCCAATGCCTCGGGGTAGTAGCCATCGACCTTCCTCACGTCTGCCCCGTAGGCGGAGATCCTCCCGGTTTTCTCGTCAGGCGAGGTGGAAGGCACGAAGACCGTTGCCCTGTGGCCGAGCCGGCTGGCAGCGTAGGCAACGGCGAGCCCGAAATTGCCGCCGGAAGCTGCCACTACGCCCGCCGGGGTGATCGGGCGCGCCGTGAGTAGCGAGAACGCCCCACGCACCTTGAACGAACCGGTCGGCTGCATGTAGTCCATCTTGAGAATCAGCCGCCACCCGGCGCCGAGGACGTCGCCGAGATCGGCGACCGGTGTGCGCCGGACATGCGGATCGATGCGCTCGGCCGCACGCTCGATGTCGATCCTGGAGATCTCTGACGGCATCCCGCTCGGGAGGGTAGGAGCCATGCGACGCGAGAGCCCGTCGGTCGACCAGGGAGAAAGGTGACAAGCGATTCCGGCAAGGCCAAGATCCACGACATCGTGACCGGATCCTGCCCGTGACCACCGCCGAGCTGGGGCCCTTCCCCGAGGCCGCCGGATACGAGCGGGCCCTCCATCTCGACGCCGGAGACCCATTGGCCGAATTTCGGTCCCGCTATGTCATCGAGGACCCGGACCTCATCTATCTCGACGGCAACTCACTCGGCCGGATGCCGGAACAGGCCCGTCGGGATTTGGCACGTGTGGTCGACGACCAGTGGGGAGACCGGCTGATCAGGTCCTGGAACGAAGGATGGTGGGATCTCCAACTCGAGTTGGGCGACCTCCTTGCCCCGGTGGTAGGGGCGTCTCCGGGTGAGTTGATCATCTCCGACTCGACATCGGTGAACCTGTACAAGCTGGCGGTGGCGGCGATCTCGGCCCGCCCGGGCAGGAGCAAGGTGATCACCGACGACCTCAACTTCCCGACCGATGTCTACGTGCTGCAGCGCGTTGCCGAAGCCAACGGCCGCAAGCTCGAGGTGGTCCCGTCCGATGGGACCGTGGGCCCGCTAGCCGGTCTGGAAACGGCCATAGACGAGGACACCGCGCTGGTCTCCCTTTCCCACACCGTGTTCAAGTCCGGATACACGTACGACCTGGCCGCCCTGACCGAGTTGGCGCACAGGTTCGGCGCCATGGTCTTGTGGGACTTGAGCCACTCGGCGGGCGCGGTTCCGGTAGACCTCGATGGCGCCGGCGCCGACCTCGCGGTCGGCTGCACATACAAGTACCTCAACGGTGGGCCTGGGTCACCGGCTTTCCTGTACGTGCGCCGGGACCTGCAAGCCTCTCTGGTCAACCCGATCACCGCCTGGTGGGGCCATGCCGAGCCCTTCGCCTTCGACCTCGAGTACAGGCCGGTGGACGGAATACGCAAGTTCCACACCGGCACCATGCCGATCATCTCCATGGCCGCGATCGCCGCCGGGATCAACGACATAAGAGAGGCTGGCATGCTCAGACTCAGGGACAAGTCGGCCTCCCTCAGCGAGTTCCTCATCGAGCAGTGCGAGGAGCATCTCGCTGAATTGGGCTTTGTCATCTCCTCACCTCGGAACCCGGCGGCGAGAGGCTCACATGTGTCCATCTCCCACCCTGAAGCCTGGCCGGTCGCACGGGCATCGGTCGACCTGGCAAAGGTGATCACCGACTTCCGCGCGCCCGACAACCTGAGACTCGGTCTCGCCCCGATCTACACCAGCCACCTTGAAGTCCACACCGCC
>Ga0105095_10000152_pt1 | contig 29360 bp, 30 predicted proteins | sample PPLLak2March2015_2_FD_79180 | JGI IMG/M metagenome (GOLD analysis project Ga0105095, IMG submission 79180) | Freshwater sediment microbial communities from Prairie Pothole Lake near Jamestown, North Dakota, USA - PPLs Lake P8 Core (3) Depth... | ecosystem: Environmental > Aquatic > Freshwater >...
GCCGGCCTTCGGCTTCGAGCTCGGAGTGTCGGCGTCTCGAGGCGACTACGTTTCCGACGAAGTGAAAGCGGAGCTCGGGGGGGGGCTGAGCTCCGATCAGACGGCGCTCGGCGTCGATACCGAGCTCTCCCGCGGCCCCTGGATCCTGAGAGGAGAGGCCATCTGGTGCTCCTGGGACGCGCCGTCCCTCGCGACGGGCGCGCTCGCGACCTTGGGCTTCACGGCGGAGGGCCGCTACAAGGCCGCCCCCGGCCTCTACTTCGCGGCGCGGATCTCGGGCTCGCGGTTCGAGAGCATCTCGACTCCCGAGGGTCCCGTGACCTGGGACTCTCCCGTGACCCGCTTCGAAGGGGGCGTGGGCTACAACTTCCACCGAAATATCCTGGGGAAGCTCGCGCTCCAGTACAACACCCGGGACGCGACGAGAGTCGAAAGCCGCTGGATCCCCGCCGTGCAACTCCTCTTCTGGTTCTGAGAAATGCCATGGCCCCTGTTCCTGGCCCTCAGTCTTCCGCTCCTGACTCCCCTCGAAGACGACGGAGCGCCGGGGTCGATCGCGGGCCGGGTCGAGGTCCGGCTTCCTTCGAGTCCTCCCCGCTCGCGGCCCTCGGTACGGGAGATGGAAGGCCCTACCCGGCGGGGCGTTCCCGACAGACGGCAGAGCGTGGTCTATCTGGCGACGGCGCCCCAGGGAGCTTTCGAGGAGCGTCCCCGGGAACAGGCGGTGCTCGACCAGCGGCAGGAGACGTTCGTTCCCTACGTGCTCCCGGTCCTCGTCGGAACGACGGTTTCGTTTCCCAACAACGATCCTTTCTACCACAACGTCTTTTCCCTCTCGAAGACCGCGCGGTTCGACCTCGGCCGCTATCCCATGGGCCGATCGAAGACGGTTCGATTCGACAATCCAGGCATCGTTCGCGTCTTCTGCGAGATCCATTCCCACATGAGCGCTTTCATCCTGGTGATCTCCCACCGGTACTTCGCCGCGACCGGGACCGACGGCCGCTACCGGATCGAGAGGGTCCCGCCGGGAGCGTACGACGTCGTCGTCTGGACCGACGGCGAGGAGCGGAGCCGGAAGAGAGTAAGGGTCGCTTCCGAGACCACGACGGAGCTCGATTTCGTGGTCGAGCCATGAGGGAGAGCGGGCGATGAAGGCGATGTCCTCCCTCAAGAGCCGGGTCTTTCTCGCCTGCGCTTTCGTCGCGATTCTCTCCATCGCCGTGGGCACGATCTTCGTCACCGCCCGGGTCTCGCGAGAGGCACAGGCCGAGCTGCGGCGCGACCTCCAGGAGTCGGCGGAGCTCCTCGACGAGCATCACCGGCAGCGATACGAGACGCTGGTCCTTCTCGGGTGGCTGGTCGCCGACCTGCCGAAGCTGAAGGCCGCGGTCGCGACCGGCGATGGGCCGACGGTCGAGCCCATCGCTCTCGACTACCAAAAGCGGCTCGGCTCGGACATCCTGGTCGTCGCCGACGACGACGGGCGCGTGCTCACCTCCCTCGGTTCGGACGAGGCATTCCCCATGGGAGAAGCTCTGGAACGCGCTCGGCGAGGCGAGTCCTCGATCTACCTCGCGGAGACCGGCGCAGGCGTTCTCCAGATAGCGACTCTCCCGGTCGTCGTCGGTCCCGAGCCGCCCGAGGTGCTCGGCACTCTGAGCGTCGGGTTCTTCCTCGACGACGAGCTCGCGCGCGAGCTCCAGGCGATCACCCAGAGCGAGGTGGTTCTCATCGCCCGCGGCCGCGCCGTGGCCTCGTCGATTCCCGTCGGGGACGCCGAGGTTCGGCTGCTCTCGTCGGTCTCCGAAGGCAGCCTTTCCATGGGTGACGAGGACTACGTGTTCCTCGGGCGGGCACTCTCGGCTCCCGGGGCCAAGGAGGGCTTCCAGGCGGTGCTCCTGCGATCGACCAGCGAGAGGCTCTCGTTTCTTCGCACCTTTCGAGAGGGACTTCTGCTCTCGGCGCTCTTCGGCGTTCTCCTCGCGATCGTCCTCAGCTACGCCGTGGCCCGCACCGTGACCCGGCCCCTCGCCGCCATTACCCAGACCATGCGGGAGATGACGACCACCGGAGACCTGGCGCGCAAGATCGAGCTCTCGGGGCCGCTGGTCGATGGCGACGCCACCGTGCTCGCCCGGGCCTTCAACCGTCTCACCGATTCCATCGCCCGCTTCCAGCGCGAATCCGCCTCGAAGGAGAAGCTCTCGGCCCTCGGGCGCATGTCGACGGTCATCGCCCACGAGATCCGCAATCCGCTGATGATCATCAAAGCCTCTCTCCGGAGCTTCCGCCGCCCGGAGCTCTCGGCCGCCGACGTGCGCGAGGCCGCGGACGACATCGATCACGAGGTCGATCGGTTGAACCGCATCGTGGGGGACGTTCTGGATTTCGCCCGGCCCATCGACCTCGAGCTCCGGCCGACGGATATCAACGCCGTCTGCCGCAGCGCCGTCGAGGCGGTCCTCGTGGGAGAGGGCTCGCCCGCGCTCGAGCTGCGCTTGGATGCGACGCTTCCCGAGGTCCTGACCGACGGCGAGCGCCTTCGGACCGCGCTCCTGAACATCCTGGCGAACGCGCGGGAGGCGGTCGAAGCGGGCGCGAACGGAGACCACGAGGGCTCCAAGATCACGCTCGAGACGAGACGGAGCGGGGAGGGAAAGATCGGGATCGTGGTTCGCGACCGGGGAGTGGGAATCCCATCGGAGGACCTCGCCAAGATCTTCGAGCCCTATTTCACGGGAAAGCGGACGGGCACGGGCCTGGGGCTCGCCATCACCAAGAACATCGTGGAATCACTGGGAGGAACCGTCACCGCGGAGAGTCGGCCCTCGGAGGGGACGGAGATCCGAATCGACCTCTTCCCGCGAGCGCCCGGCGAAGCCCGGAAAGGGGCGGCCGTGGAGACGGGGGTCCGGAGGTGACCGTGAGGGGAGCAATCCTGCTCGTCGACGACGAGGAGCGCATCTTGAAGACTCTCGGCCGCGCGCTTCGCGACGAGGGGCACGACGTCTACGTGACGTCGAGCGCGAAGAAAGCGCAGGCGCTTCTGTCGGAGCGGAGCTTCGATCTGCTGGTGGTGGACAATCGCATGCCCGAGGTCTCGGGCCTGGATCTCATCCGGGAGCTCTCGAGGTCCGCGCCCGAGAGCGAGCGACCCGAGGTCCTCATGATGACCGCGCACGCGACCGTCGAGAGCGCCATCGAAGCGATGAAGCTCGGCGCCTTCGACTACCTTCAAAAACCGTTCGAAGTGGAAGAGCTCCTGGTCGTCGTGGGAAAGGCGCTCTCCCATCGAAGGCTCCGGAGCGAGCATCGATATCTCCTGAGCGAGCGGAAGACCGAGTTCAACGACTACGGGATCATAGGCGCGAGCGCCGCCATCCGGGCGGTGATCGAGAAGCTGGAGCAGGTCGCGAAGTCCAAGAGCACGGTTCTGATCCGGGGAGAGACCGGCACCGGAAAGGAGCTAGCGGCCCGTGCCATCCACGACCGGAGCGCCGAGCGGGAGATGCCGCTCATCAAGGTGAACTGCGCCGCGATTCCCGAGAATCTCCTGGAGTCGGAGCTCTTCGGCCACGTGAAGGGCGCCTTCACCCACGCGACCTCCAACAAGAAAGGCAGGTTCTCTCTCGCCCACGGGAGCAGCATCTTCCTCGACGAGATCGGGACCATGAGCACCGCAATCCAGGCGAAGCTGCTCCGCGTCCTTCAGGAGCGGGAGTTCGAGCCCCTGGGCTCCGAGCGCACGGAGAAGGTGGACTTGCGGGTCATCGCCGCCACCAATCGGGACCTGGGAAAGATGATGGCCTCGGGCGAGTTTCAGGAGGATCTCTTCTACCGGCTCAGCGTGATCCCGATCGAGCTTCCTCCGCTTCGCGCGCGGCGGGAGGACATTCCCGCTCTCGTCTCCCATTTCGTCGCCAAGCACCGGAGGCGGGCGGGAAAGTGCGTCGAGAAAGTCACGGACGAGGCCCTGGCGGCGCTCTCCGCGTACGACTGGCCGGGGAACGTGCGCGAGCTCGAGAATGCCATCGAGAGGGCGGTGGTCCTGTCTCGCTCGCCGGTCATCGGTCTCGCGGAGCTTTCGCTTCCCACGGCCGGCGCGCCCAAACCGGACGGCCTCCCCTCGATGAGCCTGAGGGACAACGTGGACTGGGTGGAGCGCGAGACCATACGCCGCGCCCTCGAGAGGTCGAAGGGGGTGAAGAAGCTCGCGGCGGAGAGCATGGGAATCAGCCAGCGGGCGCTCAGCTACTACCTCAAGAAGTTCCAGCTCGGATAGCTGGACCCTGCCGGTCCTCCGAAAAAAACTGCAACGTTTTCGCGGGCGTTTACGTCTCTTGGTGCGGGAGGGAAGTCCCATGACTATTGCCGCTTTACGTCTCCAGCTCGCTATCGCCGTCACCCTGCTCCCGTTGGCCCTCGGGGCCGAAGAGGGCGCTTTCGATCGGACAATTTCCGTCACCGGCCCCGTTCAGCTCGAGGTCCGCACGGGATCGGGAAGCATCGAGGTCACCGCGGGCGCCTCGGGGTCCGTCGAAGTCCACGGGATCGTCCGGGCCCGCACCGGGTTCTTTTCCGGAACCGACGCTGCGGGGAAGGTCCGCCGGATCGTAGAGGACCCTCCCATCGAGCAGGAGGGAAATGTGGTCCGGGTGGGGGTGCGAGCCGTGGAAGACGAAAGCCTCTACGAGGGGGTGAGCATCAGCTACCGCATCGTCGTTCCCGCGGAGACCGCGCTGGTCTCGAAGAGCGGCTCCGGAAGCCAGACGCTCGGAGACCTCGCGGGGCCGGTGGAAGCCGCCTCGGGCTCGGGGTCGCTCACCATCGGAAGCATCGGCGGCGACGTTCAGGCCCGCGCCGGCTCCGGGAGCATCCGCATCGACGGCGTCGGTGGCAATCTCCAGGCGAAAACCGGCAGCGGATCCATCGACGCCTTCGAAGTTCGGGGGGCGATCATCGCTTCCGCCGGAAGCGGAAGGATCGAGCTGGAGCAGATCGGCGAGGGGGACGTTTCCGTCAACTCGGGCTCGGGCGGCGTCCAAGTGCGAGGCGTCAAAGGAGGGCTCAGCATCTCGACCTCGAGCGGCTCCATCCGGGCTCAGGGCCAGATGGTGCGCGACTGGACCCTCGAGGCCTCGTCCGGCGGGGTCACCGTGGAGCTCCCTCCCGAGGCCTCCTTCGACCTCGACGCGCACACCAGCTCCGGGAACATCGACTCGGACCGCCCGGTCTCGGTGACCGGACGAATCTCGAGGAAATTCCTTCGCGGTGCCGTTGGAACCGGAGGCCCGAGGCTCGATATCGAGACCAGCTCGGGCTCGATCGTGATTCGTTAGCGCGCTTACGACCGCCCCCGCGGCCCCGCGCCCGATCCCAAGCGGGAGACGCGTGGACGGCTGGGGCGCCGGGAACGTCGGGCTCCTGGTGAGCGCCGCCGCCACCAACTCGTTCGTCGAGCAAAGGTGCCGTGGCAGGTGACGGCAGTCAGGAACTGCCGTACCGGCTGTATCCCGGAGGAGCGATTCCTGTCGACGAGTTGGTCGTTGATGCGGGCAAGCCCCGGCGCGCCAATACAACTGCCGCACCGGAACGATAGATGAACCTCTTCACTTCTGATCCAGATATGGCGCCTTCGTTATTTCCGGCTCCGTCCCTTCCGCGACTTTACGTCCTGTCGCTGCCGCCCTTTACAAACGCGAACCCTCGCGCCATGATCTGGTAATGGGGTTCCCCACAATTAGAAGTCTCTGGATATAATCCTTACGTTAGGTGGCTCGAGATGTGGCCGAGCCGCGATGCGACACCGATCGCACTCCCCGAGGTCGCCTCGACCTGCATCAGTCGGCTCTCGATCTGAAGACCGATTTGGGACCCGTGGGACAAAAGTCGGGTAGATCGACAATGAGAACTCTAGGTACATTGGCCACTTTCTTGCTACTCGTGCTGTCGAGTGGCATCAGGTGCGCCGGAGGTCGCTTTACGGCAAACACCTCTCCTGAAAAGAGTGCGTACCCGGAGCTAGAAAGCGATCTCATCCTCTTCCGTGCGACAAATGGGCGCCTTGGTGGTGACGATGCATTTTCAGCAGCAGCGCGGATCTTCACCGAGATCCAGTTCGTCGGCCTTGAGAAGTGGCAGGTTCTCTCTCTTCTCGGACCGCCAAACACTGAGCCACCGAGTCTCCCAATGCCCGCTGATCTCGACGACCCTCTGCGCTACTACCTCTACCGGGACCTGAACGGCTTGGTGTATGTCCTCCTCTTCAGAGACGGCCGAGTGCGGGAGTTCGAATGGCACGCAACCGAGTAGCGCCACCTAACTTGGCGTTGGAGTGGCCGTGGCCCTCTTCGTCAACGGCAGAAGTCACATGACCGGAGACTCCTTCGTTGAGTGGGGTGATTTACTCAAGCTGGCCACGCCACTCAACGCCGGTTGTTAGGCCGAATACGAAAGTCGGGTTGCGACTCAGTCTGGAGGCACAATGACGAAAACTCGAGCAGCTATCAGATTCCTGCTTGCGGTTGCCGCATCTGGCCTCAACAGCCTTCGCCGAGCTATCAAACGATTGGCGGCACCCGGCACCGGGCCATTCTTGTCTGGCGTCTAGAATTCGACGCGGGCCACACACGGACCCGTAACGGTAGGTTGAATCGTGGGAGCCATCAAATACGAAGATCTCTCGGCGGCCTTCGACTTCGTGAGCTTTGCCGCGCCCATGGAGCATCAGGCCTACATTTCCATCGATACCGGCACCATCTCTTGGATCTTGGAACTGAATCCGCTCGAAGAAGAGGTTCCGGAAGATCTGGAAACGTCGGATCGCTATATCGCAATACCCCACAAGAACGACCTTGACCTCGGAAGCGAACTCGCCCTCCGCTTCGCAGCGGCGGAATTGCCGAATCGGTACGACATGGTGGCGCAGTTCTTTCGGCATCGTGGCGCTTATGCCCGATTCAAGGAATTCCTCGCTTCAGAGGGCAGTCTGGATAAATGTTACGCATTCGAAGCCGAATCAACCGAGCGGGCGCTAAGGGTCTGGTGCACGGCGAACGACATCAGCGTTATCGGAAATGAAGAAGGATCGGCCTAACACCCAAGTGGAGCCGACGCGCCGAGCTCGTGGCACAATCCTGTCGCGGTGGCGCGCAGCTCATTTGGCACGTTGGGCCGAAAGAGAGTGAGATGGAGCGCGAGAGCTTCCTGAAAGTTCTGGCCGAGAATTTCTATCCGTCGCTGCGTGCCGAGGCCTTTCGCGGGTCCGGCACGACCTTGCGGCGTGTTCAAGAGCCGGTGGTCCATGTCGTCAACATTCAGGGCAGCAGCTCCGCCGAGGGTTTCTACGTCAACCTTGGAGCTCACTTGGTGTTTCTGCCGACGGAGGGAGGCGGCTCCTGCGTGCAGGCCAAGCTCAAGGAGTACGAGTGTGCGTTTCGTGACCGCATCGACCCGCCGCTGAGTGCGCCGCATGGTAGATGGCCATACGGACGCAGTATGGGTGAGGCTGAGAAGATCGTCGGGCAGCTCGTGCAGGAGTGGGAGCGCCAAGGTCAGCGATTCTTCAAGCGTTACTCCCAGTTCCCCGATGGTTTCGCCGAGCTGGTGCGGGCCGCTGTTGCAACTCCGCCTCACCCGCGCGACGGATTGACGTGCGCGCGAATCGCAGTGCGGCTGGACCTCTGTGAGGAGGCGACTACCCTCGCCACCCAGGCACTCGCTAGCATCTCGGAAGGCGCGACTGCGTTGCGAGGGACGCTGAAGCGGTTCCTTGAGGAGCAACGTGCGGCCCAACAATGAAGGTGCAGCGGACGAGGCACGGCCAGAAAGGAGCCTCGCCGCTAGTCTCAGCAGGTTAGGCAGGCCGTACGAGGTGAATCGTGGATCTCAAGGTGGACGACGAGTTGCGGGAAATTTGTGCCGAGATCGTCGAGGAAGCACGCTCACTGGAGGGGTGGCGCGAGATCGAGTCTGACGACATGATCCAAACTCCCCATTATGTTGGTGGGTTCGACGCGACCGAAGATGCATTTTGCTTCAGCGCCCGGCATCCGGGAAGGGAGGAACTCTGGTTCCAGTTCACACTCGAAGAAGCGTCCGACATCGCCGCGAGCAAACGCCGTTCCTTGCCGGCCCGCCCCGCCGACTGCTGAGATGCGACCCGTCCTCCTGGAAGTTCGAGGTGTGTCGCAACACCGATTCGTCCTCAATCTAATGAGCAGCAAGGCCAGAGTCGCTGTGCCCAACCGGGAGCCGTTATCCGACCGCGAAGCATCCCTGGGAAGCCGTGATGTTCGAGAATATCGACTGGGATAACTTCTGGGACGATGCCGAGTACTACCAACGGGAGTACGTCGAGCCACCCGTGACTCCCGAGATGCTGGCAAACGTAGAACGGCGGTTGGGCTACAAGCTCCCCGCGGCCTACGTTGAGCTCGCGAGACATCAGAACGGCGGCGCACCGCGCCGCGGCAACCATCGCACGGCAGAGCGCACCTCATGGGCCGCCGACCATGTTGCCATCGCCGGGATCTTCGGCATCGGCTACGACAAGCCATGCTCGTTGTGCGGCAGTGCCGGAAGCGCTTTTTGGCTCAGCGAGTGGGGTTACCCCGACATCGGTGTCTACTTCGCCGATTGTCCCTCAGCAGGTCATGACATGTTGTGTCTGGATTACAGGGCATGCGGCCCACACGGCGAACCGTCAGTTGTGCATGTCGATCAGGAGCGGGACTACAGGATCACCTTCGTGGCGCCTACGTTTGAGGCATTCATTCAGGGCCTTGAGGGGGATGACGCGTTCGAAGACGAAGCATCCTGGCCCCTCGCAGCTCATCTCGGTGTCGGGCGTCTACTTGAAGGGGAAAGGGTGGCAACGGACGACGAATCGCTTCGGTTCCGCTACCATCCGGATCCGGTCACCTCGGGGGTGTTCGTGCCCGCAGAAGCCCCATGCCCGTTGTGTGGGATCCAGCGCGAGCACGAGTATGTCGGGCCGTGCTACGCGGCCCAGGAGGTGGCGCACCTCTGTCCCGAGTGCATCGCGAATGGCACAGCGGCCAACCGGTACGGCCTCGAGTTCGTCGATCCCGGCGGTCCCGAGGCTGGTCCTGACTCACGCCATCTCGACGAGCTCCTGCATCGGACGCCGGGGTACTTCTCGGCGCAGGGCGACCCGTGGCCGGCACACTGCGGCGACTACTGCGCGCTGGTCGGAAAGGTCGGTCGACCAGAGGTTGAGGGGTTGCTCGGCGAGCTTGAGGAGGATCTCCAGCGCATCGCCCAGCGCCTCGGCATCCCGCAGGCGACCGTGTTGGAGGAGCTGGCCCGGGAGCATTCGCCGCTTTGGGCACACCTGTTCCGGTGTCTCGGCTGCTCGAGGCACCGCCTTGTAGCGGACTACGAGTGAACCATGGCTCTGACAACCAGACCAACGATGGCGCGTGGAGAAAGCCCTCGGCTCACGCTCCGGTCGTTCGCCTGACCACAGCAGCTTGGCGGAGGGAGATGCGCGATCCCTTCGTCGCCAACGCTGAGGACGGCTACCTCGCATCGCTGCCTCCCGCTTCCTACCGTGTTCAGGCGCAAGGCGTCAGGTTCCCTGGTGGGCCGGCTGATTGCTCGCCTGGGCGTGGTCCGCTCCGACGTAGCCGCGTCCAGACCTGGGGTCCGAGGTTGGCGAGACGGGAACCGACTCAGCTCTCATTGGCGTATGCGATATCGCCGCCCTCGATCAGCTCGAGGTCACCCCGGATGTGGTCCAGGCGCAGGTTGCGGCTCAGGTCACTGCGGAGTGGGGCATTGCCCGGCTCGGTCCCGCAGGTGAGGTGCCCCTGGTCTACGTTGCCTCCGGCACGGGCGACGGCAGCGGCCCAGCCTTCGAACTCCGCAGCGGCGGCACAGCGGTCGGCTTCGAGCTAGACTTCATGCCCGAGGAGTAGCCGGCCCTCAAAGGGGGGGGCTACCACCAGGATGTGCAGCGTCATCCGTCCGCCGTCGACATCGCTCACCCGGAGGTGTGCGCCTTCCAGCAATCGGAGTCCACAGGCGTAGATCGTCGTCAGACAAACGCGGTAGACCGGAATCCGGACCTCAGCCAGAATGCTTCGGACTTCTTCGCGGCTGAGGACGACAGGCAGCTTTCTCTCCCGCGCTGGCCGGACAAAGTTCAACGTGGTCCAGTCCCGTTTCAAGGTGTGCTCGAAAAGAGACTTGATCCCGCACAGGGCAATCGTCGCCGTTGCTCGGGCGACCTTCTTCTCGTTGGTGAGGTACAGAAAATACTGGCGCAGGTCTTCCTCGCTGAGCTGATCCGGGCTCCGGTGATGGTGCGCGGCTAACTGACGCACGGCCGTGACGTAGCACTCTTGAGTTCTTGCCGAAAGCCCTCGAAGTTGCATATCCTCGATCATCCGTTGCCGTAACGGGGTCATACAGGATCTTCTTTCCGGGGAGGGTGGAGACCTCCCTGGAAAGGAATCCTGAACCGGTAACCCAGCGGAGTGAATCAGAAAATCGCGACTGTCAACCTGAGGTCTTTATCTATCCGCCGGAGGCGGATTTAGTTCAACTTGGGATTGCAGCGGTCGTGGCCCTGTACCTCAGGTCGCGTAGCTGACTCGAGAGCGTCACCTTCGGCTGCGAGTTGCTGTTACTGCACGCTGGCCACGCCGCTCATCGCGCGTGTTCGGCGGACCTTGGAACCGTGGTGCATCAGCCAACGAGAATGGCGGTACGCGCCGCGGGCGACGACGCGGAGCCTGGTGCGATCGCATGGTGAACTTCTTCGCGAATAGGGTCGTCGCCGATCACTCCGGAGACGCAGACGTCATCATGGTGGCGTTTGCGGATGAGGTACAAGGTAGGCCTCGTGACAGCCTCATCCTTCAGCGAGCGCAAGACCCCGACATAGATCGCGCGCTATCCGGAATCGACGAGGTTTACATCGAGCGGAACGGGCAGTCTCGTGGTGGCTACGGCGGTATTCTGCGCTTCCTCCTGGACCGTGACCGGGTGCGGGTCGAACTGGGCCCGGCTATGGGCACCACACTCGGCGCGAGTGTGTTCGAGATCCAGTTTTCAATCGACGATGGGACGTTCGATGGATTGCGGGAATCCCTGCGTCGTCTATTCCTGGGCTGGGAGCATTACGGTGAAAGGTGAGGCCGCCGAACAAGGCGATGAAGCTGGCGAAGGGCCGTCCCCTTGTAGGTTGGCGCTTCGCGCCATCTTCATTGAATCGCCGTTCGCAGCTTATCGCCAGTGGTTCGGCGGGGGGATCATGCCGGGGGACTGAGGACGGAAGAACCGCTGGAGTCAAGAAGTTGTTGACGGGGACGTTGGAAACGATAGCTGCGAAGTTGCCAAACGGGTTCCACGATTCGGAACTCGAGGCGGTTGTCGTCGATTGGCGAAACCGGTCGGTAACGTTGCGAGGTATCGCATGGATGGCCCTGGAGGGTCCGCCGGAGGTGTACAGAGCATTTGAACTTCGAGCAGAAGGTCTATGCTCGTTTGTTCATCCGGAGTGCATTCTTGTACATCATTCGGGCGACCGTCCAGAATCGATCTTGGAAAAGCCAGTTCGAATCGACGGATTCCCTGGTTGGCCGCCCGACAGGGCGCCGGAGGCGAATCCCTGTCCGAATGCACCGGCCTACACATTCTTCGTCACGGATGGAACGACTTCATGACGCTGCAAGTAGAGCGAGCCGAGCTGGCGTGGGCCGGAGCGGATCGAGCCGTAATGCGAAAGCCGCCGAACAATCGGATGAAGCAGACAAAGCCCGCAGTTGTGATTCGTCGTGCGGTCTTCGCCCGTTATCCGAAACGTTATGCGACTCTCGAAGGGCGGAGTCTCCGTGTGACTAGGCGAACACGAATTCCGAGTCGCGCCAGCATGTCGATGAGGGTGTCTGTACTGAACAGGTCGATGCGGCCGCGCAGAAGATCACTCACCCTTGGTTGCGTTACTCGAAGGAGCTTCGCGGCCTGCGCTTGTTTGAGGCCGCGTTCCTTGAGGACTTTTTCGATCTGGATCATGAGATCCGCGCGGATCAGGAGGTGTTCAGACTCTTCAGGACTGAAGCCCAGATCCCGAAAGACGTTACCGCTTGACCGGGCCAAGCCATGTTTACGTTTTGCCATGTTCTTCCTCCCGTCTCGTCTTAAGCAGGTCCCGATAGCGATTCCTCGCCTGCTCAAGGTCTCGTTTTGCAGTCTTGCGAGTGCGCTTCTCGAAAGCATGGAGGACGTAAACGCCCTCCGTGAACCGAACCACATAGAAGACCCGGTGTTCGGTGCCCGCATGGACCCGGATCTCCTGCACGCCGGTGCCCACCGCGGGCATCCACTTCCAGTCGGTCGGCTGGAGTCCCTGCTGCACCCTGCGGAGCTGGAAGGCGACATTCCTTCGCGCCTGGGCGGGAAACGTTCGAACATCGTCGAGAGAGGAACCCAGCCAGAAGAGAGGCTTATCCACTCACGCCCGATTATACAAATATTGATATGTTGAATCAAGCACGCACATCCAGCCGAGTAGCATCATCGGCTTGGAGCAGACGGCACATTGCCTTCGGCAAGGCATGAGACATTTGGAATCAGAGAGTCGGTGTCGGGAGCGGCATCGCCGTGCCGCTGCTCAAGCTGTTATGCCCATCCATAGCCGCGACGCGGCGTAAGCGGGACGATGAAGATCGGCGAGGAGTATTTCCAGCGGCTGCTCGCCGGTGGTGAGAACGAGTGTTCCGCAGTGCATGAACTCGACGGGCTCTGGTGCGCGCGTCCGGGTCGTTCGGAATCGAATCAGTGGTTCGGTCTCTCGCGAGCAGAGTTCGATGTTCACTTGGTTCTTCATTATCTCGGAGAGGTCGGGAACGGAGGCCACCAGCAGTACTTCCTGAACCCCGTCGGAGGCTATACGGCCGAAACTCTCGATGCACTTCGTCGAACTGGACTTTCCGATGTTCACGCTGTCCTGCTACAGGCTTGCAGCGTCTTCCAGGGTGTCCCCATTCCGGCGGACGCGACGCAGCGGAGTTGTGTCATGGAGCAACTCGATGACGATGCGCGCAGCGTCCTGAGTAGAATGGACGAGCGCACATTCTCCCTCGAGAGTCGCTGTTGGCAGCAATTGCTGCGCTACCTTCGAGAACACCAGGCAGAAGTGCTTGCTGAGGAGAGGACATGACTTAGCTTGCCGCGGACGGCCTTTCCCTTCGTGCGGCAATAGAACTGAAATGAGACTGAAGAGGCTTCGGGAGGTGCCGCGCTGCCACAACCGGTGTGGCCACGCCGCTCATCCCGGGTGTTCGACAGACAAGCTGCGGGCTGGCAAAGATGAACACCGAAGAGTACCTTTCGTTCCTTGAGGCCCGTCAACCCATGCCTGGAGACGATGTCATCACGGAATCCGAAGGAGACACGTTCGCCCGGGCATTGAAGCACTTCCAGGCGCACCCCGATCCCCGCTGCCTCCCGCTTCTGGTGAACGCTGTGTCCAAGAACACCGGGCTCGGCATGTATGAGCACATCAAGTTCACGTTGCTCGCCCATCCGCGAAATCTGGTGCTGCCGCACCTTCAGCGAGGGCTGCACTCCTCCGAGGCGGGTGTTGTGTACAGGTGCTGTTGGTGGTGCTGCGACTTCGACGCCGAGGAGCTGACTCCGGATGTACGTGCGCTGCTCACGCATACAGACGAGGATGTACGGATCGCGGCATCCTCGTTCCTCGGGCTGCCTTGCGATGACGGCTAGAGCACGGTTTCACGTTCGAGGAAGCGCTTACCGTCTTCATGGGTCCGCATGCGCGCATCCATGACGACCCGGATCATTCCGAGGACGAGGTGCGCGAGATCATCGTGGGCATTCGATTCAACAGCAGCTCCTCCTTGTCAGCTTCGTAGACCAAGGCGAGAGGGTGCGGCTCATCAGCGCGAGGGTAGCTACAAAGAGAAAGCGAAAGGATCATGAGGAAGAAGACAAGAAGTAGGATGGGTGCTGGTGACGACGATCTCCGGCGCGAATACCGGTTCGACTACGGTCGCGCCAAGCTAAACCGCCTTGCCCCTCAATTTGCGGCAGGTTCGGTGGCGGTAGTGTTGGACCCCGACGTTGCTTCTGTATTTCGTACCTCCGACTCCGTAAACGCGCTCCTGCGATCCGTCCTCGCGGCGATGCCGCGATCGGTTGCACGAACTGCGACGACGCAGCGACAGGGGTCTATCAGCGCGTTGCAGCGGAAGGGCGCGGATGGCAAGCGCGGCGCCCGCCGGTGACCGACTGTTTACACCGACATGTTCCAAACCAATCGGCGACCGTTTGGGTCCATCACCTCGTTCGTCCCTACGACTATGTCGTCCCGTTTTCCTGCGAGCCATACGTTCTACTGCTTCTTGTCGCGGAGAAGAAATGACTCCGGAGGAAGCAGACCACTTTACGAGATCAATCGTGACGACGGGTGCCAATGGGCGGCACGTGAAGCGCCGGCCTGGCCACTGGCTCGACGCGGCCAGTTCGTGGCGCTGTGATCGAGAAGATCGAATAGAGCAAGAAGTCCATTGGTAGAGTGCTTCTGCGGCTTCGTTTGCGACGATTCCTTCGACACCGCTGGATCGAAGCCGCGGTGCCGGGCTACCATCCCCTCCCATGCCCATTCTCTTCCTCCTCCTCGCCGCGGCCGTCGCCGCCGAAGATGCTAACTGGCCTCAGTGGCGCGGTCCCCGCCGCAACGGGGTTTCCAACGAGACGGGGCTGCCCCTCGAGTGGAGCGCGACCGAGAACGTCCTCTGGAAGACGGCGATCGAGGGCCGCGGACATTCCTCTCCCGTCGTCTGGGGAGATCGGATCTTCGTCACGACGGATATCGAAGGGGAGGCGATCGACGGGGCATCGGCCCCGAAGCATATTCGCGACGGCGAGGTCTATCTGCATCCCGACAGCCAGAGCGGAGACCGCCGCCATACGCTGAAAGTGGTCGCGCTCGACGCCGGGAGCGGCGCCATTCTCTGGAGTCGGACGGCCCACGACGGCCGGGTGTTCGACAACCGGCACCGGGTGAACACGTACGCTTCTCCCACCGCGGTGGCCGACGGTGAAAGGGTCTACGTGTACTTCGGCTCGGAGGGGCTCCAGGCGTATGACTTCGAGGGAGCGCTCGTCTGGAGCAAGGATCTCGGCGACCTTCCGAGCTGGGGACACGGCCAGGGGACGTCGCCCCTTCTCTACCGGGACGTCCTCATCCTGCAGGTCGACAAAAATCAGGGGGAGGGCTCGTTCATCGCCGCCTTCGATCGGGCGACGGGACGCGAGGTCTGGAGGACGCCTCGCAGAGAGCGCATCAACTACAGCAGTCCGCTTCTGGTCGAAACGAGAGCTCGGGCGGAAGTCGTCACCACGAGCTACGACGTCGTCATTTCCTACGACCCGGCGACCGGCTCCGAGCTCTGGCGGAGCGAAGGCTTTCTCGGAAACGCGGTGCCCAGTCCCGTCGCCAGCGAGAACACGGTGTTCGTCGTCTCCGGTTATCCGGACAAGGTGAGCCGGGCGATCCGCATCCCGCGGAGAGAGGCGGAATCTCCGGCGGTTCTGTGGGAGTACAAGAAGGGGAGCGGCTACACGCCTTCACCGCTTCTTTACGACGGCTATCTCTACCTCGTATCCGACAAAGGCATGCTCACGTGCCTCGAGCCCGAGACCGGGACCGTGGTCTACGAGGGCGGGAGATTTCCGATGCCGAGCTTCGTTCGCGCTTCACCCGTCGCGTGGGAGGACAAGATCCTCCTCGCGGGGGAGGAGGGAGATCTGGTCGTCGTCCAGGCGGGTCCGATCCACAAAGTGCTCGCGGTGAACTCCGTCGGCGAGCCGATCATCGCGTCTCCAGCGATCGCTTCCGGTCGGCTCTACCTCCGCGGCGCTTCTCACCTCTACGCCATCGGCGCCCGCGGGCGCTGACGCGCCCGCGGGGCGAGCTTCGGCTACTTCTTGTTCCGGGTCAGAAGGTCGTAGACCGTACCCGCGACCCCTCCGATGGCGGCGCCGACGGCCGCCCCTTTCTTGCCTTTGGCGATGGCGCCGATTCCGGCGCCGGCGCCGGCGGAGCCGCCGATGATGAGGGCGCTCTCCTTCAGCGAGCGCGAGTCCTTGGTGTCCGTCGCTGGGGCGGCGGGGACCGCGGCGGGAGCCGCCCGCGAAGCGGCGCTCACGGCCGGCGAAGCGGCGCTCACCGCCGGCGAAGCGGTGCTCACGACGGAGCGCTCTCGCGCCGTGGCGATGCACTTGACCTGGACCGAGGTCTTGCCGTTCGCGACGAGCGGTTGGAGAACGGCCTCTCTTCCGCTGCCGCAATCGATTTGCGGCGTAGACGCGAGAACGCTCTCGAGAGTCTCATTCCCGGCCTTGTCCTCGGCTGCGGTGCCGCCGTAGAAGCTGCCTACGAACAACCCGAGACCGAATACTCCGACGATCCACCCTGCTAGAGTCTTCATTGTCGGCCTCCTTTGCCCCTCTTCCAGGGCAAGCGGAGTGCCAACAGTGAAGACACTACGGCACAAGGACTTAGGCGTTGAGACCCGGGCCGGAACCGTCCTCCAGGAAGGACGCTTCCGGACGTCCGGAGGTCAGCGGAACGGGTTGAACAGCGGAACCGAAGAGCCGCACTGCCTCGAGGTCTCGAGGCTCTCGTAGACGTCCTTCGGAACGGACGGTCCGGGTCTCGAGCAGTGCTTCTCGAAGGCCTCGACCAGGGTCTGGGCGACGAGGTCGTCGTTCAACCTCTCGATGTGCCGGCGCTCGAGCATGAAGACCAGCTGTCCGTCCTTGAAGAGAGCGACGGAAGGAGAAGAGGGCTGGATCCCCACCATGTAGTGACGGGCGCGCTCGGTGGCTTCGCGGTCGACTCCCGCGAAAACCGTCTTCAGATGATCGGGGATGGTCTTGTGCTGGAGAGCGCGGGTCACACCCGGCCGCGCCGATCCGGCGGCGCATCCGCAGACCGAGTTCACCATGATCAAAGTAGTCCCCTTGGCCTGGATCGCCGCGTCGACGTCCTCCGCCGTGGTCAAGGGGTCGACTCCGCAATGGGCAAGCTCCTCCCACATGGGGCGCACTGCTTCGCGATCGTATAGGGGCTGCATTCTTCGAACCTCCGTATAGGTCAACCTAGCACTGCGCCCGATCTCGATCAAGTTGCCCCGACCGGACGCCTCAAACTCTAAGGAAGACAGATACTCCTCGTAGCGGTCGTCCGATACTGTCGCTCCGAACGGAAGGCCTGGTCCACGCCGAAGACCTCGATCTCGCTCAGCAGATTTCCGTTCGCGTCCCGAGAGACGCGCTCGCCCGTCGAGGTGTCGACCAGGCGCTGAGCGTCGTCGTACGTCAGGAGGACGGGCGCGCTTGGCACACCCGACCGGATCTCGCCGCGGGTCGGCCGGCCCGAAGCGTCCCATTCCGTGTAGAGCGTCTCGTCGAGAAGGGAACTGCCGAGGCTGCCGCTGCTCGTCCGGGTGCGCCGCAAGAGGCGCCCCTGGGGGTCGTATTCGTACGACCGGAGAGTCTGGGTGAACGATCCCACGAGGGCCCCGCCCGTCGTCGTTCGGCTCACCGCACGCGGACGGTTGGGAGGGTTCGGCTCCCGGACGAAGTCGGCGAGGCTCGAGTACTGCCAGCTCGAAAGCTGCAAGCCGCTCGCGCAGGTCAGCGTGACGTTCGCCCCCTGATCGAGCTCGCAGGCGAAGGGAGTGCCGTTCTCCTCGAACGACAGCGGGTAGCTGCGGCACTCTTCCGTTTCCTCCGTCGGAGTCGAGCCGTCGCACGCGAGAAACGAGGTCGAGAGGAGCATTCCGACGAGAGCGCGAACCGTTCGCATACGCTGGAGCTCATACTAGCAATCCGGCCCGTTGACCAGGTCCGATTCTGGCGAGAAACCGGCTCGGACCGGAGTTAAGCTGTCTTCGTGATGGAGCTGGATCGGCTGGCCTGCGACCGCGCCCGCCGCTCGCGGGACTCGCGTTTCGACGGCCGGTTCTTCATCGCCGTCACCAGCACCGGAATCTACTGCCGTCCAATCTGCCCGGCGCGGACGCCGAAGGACGAGAACGTCCGATACTTTCCGACCGCCGCCGCCGCGGAAGCCGCGGGGTTCCGCCCCTGTCTGCGCTGCAGGCCCGAGGCGGCTCCCGGGACCCCCGCCTGGCACGGCACTTCGGGGGTCGTGTCCCGCGCGCTGCGCCTCATCGGCGAGGGTGCTCTGGACGGCGACGGAGTCGAAGCGCTGGCGGACCGCCTCGGAGTCACCGGTCGCCATCTGCGCAGGCTCTTCCGCCAGCACGTCGGCGCGACGCCGCTCGAGATCGCGCTCACGCGCCGCGTTCACTTCGCGAAGAAGCTCCTCGACGAGACCACTCTCGGCCTCGACGAGGTGGCGTTCGCATCGGGATTCGGAAGCCTCCGCCGGTTCAACGCCCGGATCCGCCGGACGTTCCGCCGAACGCCCACGGAGCTGCGGCGTCGCCGAAGAGGAGCGCCCGCGTCCGATCCCGAGTGCTATCGGTTCCGACTGGCCTATCGGCCCCCCTACGACTGGGAGGCGCTCCTGAGCTTTCTCGGATCGCAGGCCATACCCGGTGTGGAATCGGTCGAGGAGTCCCGCTACCGCCGGACGATTGAGGTCGATGGGAATGCGGGCGTCATCGAGGTGTCGCCGGTCCCCGACGGCTCGGCTCTCTGCCTCTCCGTACGCTTTCCCGATCCACGGGCGCTGCTGCTCGTCGTCGAGCGCGTCCGGCGAATCTTCGATCTCGGCGCCGATCCCGCGGTGATCGCGGAGCACCTCGGCGGCGATCCTCTGCTCCGCGGGCCCATCGCCGAGCATCCCGGGATCCGCGTTCCCGGCGCCTGGGACGGTCTCGAGCTGGCGGCGGCGGCGCTCCTCGGCCCGCGAATCGCCGGACGCGTCGCCGCGATGTTCGGCGCGCCCGTCGACGGTGGCTTCGGACTCGAGAGGCTCTTTCCCGGCGCCCGGGTGCTCTCGAGCGCTCCCCTCGAGCGGGCGGGAGTCGGGACGGCGCGTGCCGAGGCGCTCCGCTCCCTGGCGCGCCACGCGCGCGACGGGGCGGCGTCCGCCCGGTGCGGCGCTTTCGGGATCGACCAGCGGACCGAGGAATACGTCGCCATGCGCGCCCTCGGGGAGCCCGACGTCTTTCCGAGCGCCGATCGGGATCTCCGCCGGGACGCCGAAAGATGGCGTCCGTGGCGCTCCTACGCGTTCATGCTGCTCCGGCGGCACGATCCTCGTGAAAACGATGCGATGTCCTGGAGGACTGGAAATGCGCAATCTCGCGGCGGCCGCTCTGCTTCTCTTTCCGCTCTCGGCGCGAGCTGAGTCGAGCCGGATCGTCGAGATCCGCTCGTACAACCTCAAACCGGGAACGCGAGAGGGCTTTCATCAGCGATTCCTGGCGGAGGCGCTGCCGATGCTGAAGCGCTTCAAAGTCGACGTCGTGTCCTACGGTCCGTCGCTTCACGACGCCGATTCGTACTACTTGATGCGCTCGTTTCCCGGAATCGAGGAGCGGGAGCGAAGCGAGGACGCGTTCTACGGAAGCGAAGAGTGGCGGCAGGGGCCGCGCGAGGCGGTCCTCGCGGACATCGAAAGCTACACGACCGTTGTCGTCGGTCTCGACGACGCGACCCTCAGCGGTCTTCGGAAAATCGGGGAGGATTCCATGGCTTCCGATCTCGACAAACTGCTCGAGCTCAACCAGGACTACATCCGCTCGGTCCAGACGTCGGACGTGCGGCGTTTCGAGGAGATCCTGTCGGACGATTTTCTCTGCTCTCTACCCGACGGGTCCCTCATCGATCGAAAGACCTTTCTGGCGCAGACGGCGCGGCCCGTCCAGATCTCGAACCTGGAGTCGCACGACGTGAACGTGCGGCTCATGGGCGACTTCGCCATCGTTCACGCCCGGACCACCTACACCGCCGCCGATGGACGACCCGGGTCGGGCCGCTACACGGACGTGTGGGCGCGCCGCGACGGCCGCTGGCTCGCCGTCTCGGCGCACGTCACTCGGAACTGAGTCAGGCGGATCGCCGGCGCGAGCCGGAAGCGAGCGCGGCGCAAAACCCGGTGAAGAGAAGGAGAACCGACGCCGGTTCGGGAACCACGGAAGTACCCGAAACCTCGATCTCCATCTTGTAAGGGTTGTCCACGCCGAAGTTCTCCCATGTCGCACCCGCATCGAGAGAGTAGCCATAGGAGCCGAAGGAGCCGGGTCCCGTGCTGGCATTCCCCTCCGCGTAGGACCACCCGAACGATCCCTGCCCGAGGGCACCGAAGACCACCCAGTACGTGGTATTCGGGGAGAGAGCAATGGCGGAAACGGGGATCAGTCTCCGGAGCTCGGGATCGGTGGCCGGAATGCTGGGAATGACGAACGTCGTCAACAGCGAGCCCACGCTCGAGGAGCCATCGTCCGCGTGGAGCTCGGCGAGGATCGTCGGCGATTCGGAGAGATTCCCGAGGAGGACGTCGATCCAGCTGAGGTCATGGCTGGTTCCGTCCGTGATGAATGCTTGCGCGGCCCACTGCTCGAGCGAGATGTCCGTCGCGTCGCGCGTGGGCTCTGCGAGGTTGCTCAGGAGCACCGTGGCTTCGGACGACGTCGGAAGGAAAATCGCGGTCGCGAGAGCTACGAGAACTGTCTGTCGGATTCGGTCCATGTTTCCCCCGGAGGTTCGTAGGTTTCGTGAAATTCCGGGTTGTTGGGGGGCAACCCGCCTGCAAGGCCGGGAGAGTCTACCACCGACGGCCGTTGCCGCGAAACTCCGACCCTGTCAAAATCGCGGAATGTCGAATCCAACGCGGCGGTCTTTTCTTCTGGCGGGTGCGGGAGCGCTTCTGGCGCGAAACGGCGCCGGAGCCCAGGCTCGAGCGGGCGGGGATCGGCTGATGTCCCTGCCGCCGGACCTCCCCGTTCCCGTCGACGACGGCGCCTGCGATCACCTCGTGGGCCTCGCCGTGCCCCCGGTGAAGCTGCGGTCGACGAGAGATCGCTGGGTCGATCTGTCCGCCGAGCCCGGCGCGAGGATCGTGGTGTACGCCTATCCACGAACCGGGAGACCCGACGCGCCCTCTCCCGAGGGCTGGGACGCGATTCCCGGAGCTCGCGGCTGCACCCCCGAGACCTGCGGGTTCCGCGACCATCACCAGGAGCTCCGGAAGCTCGGCGCCGAAGTGTTCGGTCTGAGCACGCAGGATACCGACTACCAGAAAGAGATGGTGGCGCGCCTCGAAGTGCCGTTCGAAGTGCTGAGCGACCAGAAGCTCGAGCTCACGCGGGCGCTGCGGCTCCCCACGTTCGAGGTCGAGGGGGCGACTCTCCTCAAGCGCCTGACGCTGGTGATCTCGGAAAGGCGCATCGAGAAGGTCTTCTACCCGGTCTTCCCTCCCGACGAGCACGCGATGGAGGTCATCCTCTGGCTGCGCGGCAGCCGGTGAACGGCCGGGCCCGGCCCTAGGAACCGAGCCGGGCCGCCAGCCAGACGGCGACGCGCTCGGACAGATCCGGCGGCCCCAGTAGAAGGTCGGAGCCATGCGCCGATCCCGGCACGACCCAGATCTCGGCGCGGGAGTTCCGTTGAACCGCTTCGGTGACCTCGGTCACCCGAATCTCGTCGCGGGACCGGACGTAGAGCCAGGGAATTCCCGAAGGGTCGATCTCCGCGATGGATTCGTCGCTCAGGGAGCCGGGCGAGAGCGCCACGTACGCGCGGGCCTTGTGGTAGAGGCGGCCGGCCTCGGCCATCGCCTCGCCGCTGTAGCTCGCTCCCACGAACGCGATGCGCGCGGCGTCGATGCGGTCGAGACCCTCGAGGTACCGGTGCGCGGCGACGACATCGCGCGGAGCTCCCTCGAGAAGCGGGAGGGCGTCCGCTTCGCCCGCGAACCGGCCCCGGTTCGTGCTCCCGCCGTGAGCTCGGAGATCGAGCCGGAGGGAGGCGATGCCCCGGCTCGCGAGCGCGCGCGCAAGCTCCGAGTAGGCCTCGCGATTGCGCGCCGCACCGTGAAGCAGCACCACCGCGGGCACCGGCTTTCCGGTGTCCTCCGGCAATTGCAGGTCGCCGATGAGGTGCCAACCGTCGCTCTCGACCGTGATTCGAGTCTCCTCGGAGCGGTATCCGGAGGCTCTCGCTCCAAGAGCGAAGGTAATCGAGAGCCCGATAGCGATTCTCACCATCTCCATCACTCGACCCTCAAGGCCTGGATGGGATCGAGCCGTGAGGCTCTGAGGGCCGGGACCGCCGTTGCCGCGAGGGCCACGACGACGAGGAAGACCACGACGGCGGCGTAGGTCGTGAGATCGGTTGCGGCGATGCCGTAGAGCTGGCTCTCGAGGTACCGGCTGAGAAGAAGCGAGGCCAGAAAGCCGCCGGCGGCGCCGCCCAGGACGAGCGCGAGCCCCTGAACCATCACCAGGCCCAGGACCTCGGAAGCGCGAGCGCCGAGGGCCATCCGGATCCCGATCTCCCGCGTCCGCGCGAGGACCGAGTACGAGATCACCGCGTAGATTCCGAGAAGGGCGAGACCCAGCGCCGCGAGCGCGAACGCGAGGAGGAGCGTCGAAACGAAGCGCCGGGGCGCGATCGACGCCCTCAGGAGCTCCGGCATCGCCGTGAGGGCGAAGACGGGCTGCTCCGGGTCGATGCGTCGGACCGCCTCGCGCAAACTTCCCGCGATCGACTCCGGCTCTCCCGAAACGCGCAAGGCGAGGCTCATCACGTCGACCGGGGCGGCCGCGAACGGCGAGTACATTTCCTCCTCCGGAGCCGCGGCCAGATTGGCGTGCCTCACGCCTCCCACGATTCCGACGATCTCGCAGAGGAGATTGTCGTAGCCTATCCGGACCCGCTTTCCCAGGGGATCCTCTCCGGGGAAGAGGTTTCGCGCGAACGTCTCGTTGATAATGAGAACCGAGCGGGGCTCGGGGTCCTCGGATCTCCCGTCCTGCTCGGTGAAATCCCGGCCGGCGACGAGCGGAATCCCCATCGCGCGGAAGTAGCCGGGCATCACCGTGCGCCAGTCGGAAGAAAGCGATTGCCCGTCCGAGGGCCGTTCCCTCTCCGGTATCTCGAGACTGAGCCGCCACCGGCTTCCGGCGAGCGGCAACGGGGCGACGAGTCCCGCGGCGCGGACGGCGGGGATGGCTTCGACCTCCTCGAGAAGTCGGCGCGCGAACGCGACGCGGCTTTCGCCGTCCGCGTAGCGGGATTCGGGCAGTACCAGACGAGCGGTGAGGAGCCGTTCCGCGTCGAACCCCGGGCTCTCCCGGTTCAGGGTCCAGAAGCTTCGAAGCGTCAGCCCCGCGCCCACGAGGAGGACCAAGGCGAGAGCGACTTCGAAGGCCACGAGAAGCCTCCGGGAGCGGGAGCCGGCGGACCCCGAGGCTTCCGCGCGCGACGATTCCCGGAGCGCCCGTTCCATCTGGCCCCTGGAAGCCTGGAGGGCGGGCATGAGCCCGAAGAGGAGTCCCGCCCCGATGGAGATGGCCGCGGCGAAAGCGAATACCGTCCAGTCGACGGCGACGGTCTCGATCCGCGGAACGTCCTCCGGGCTCAGGCGGACGACGAGGTCGACGCCCCAGAGCGCGATGAGGACTCCGCCGGTCCCGCCGAGGAGCGCGAGAAGAAGACTCTCGGTAAGGAGCTGGCGAACGATGCGACCCCGGGAGGCGCCCAGGGCGCCGCGCATCGCGAGCTCGCGCCGTCTCTCGGAGGCGCGCGCCAGCAGGAGGTTCGCCACGTTGGCACAGGCGATGAGGAGCACGAAGCCCACGGAAGCGCTCAAAACCAGGAGGCTCGGGCGGTGATCCCGGAGGAGGAAGTCGCGCATCGGCGCGGCTGTCGCCCCGTGAGGACCGCTGTGATCCGAGTACCCCTCGACCAGGCGCTGGACGATTCCGTCGGCTTCTGCGATCGCGGCGGTCGCCGAGACACCGAAGGCGAGGCGCCCGATGGCGCCGAGGAAATGACCTCCGGGATTCGCGAGGTCGTCCTCGGTGAAAGCCACGGGAACGACCAGCTCGGCGTCGATCCTGGGGATGGAGAAACCCTCGGGAAGGATCCCGACGACTTCGTGCTCCCGGCCGTTGAGCTTCAGCACCCGGCCGAGGAGCCGAGGGTCGGACCCGAATCGCCCTCGGAAGGCTTCCTGAGAGACCAGCACCACGCCATCGTCTCCTTCGAGCTCTTCTTGGGGACGCAGGTTCCGGCCGAGATGCGGCTCTACGCCGAGAAGCGGAAGAAGGTTCGCCGTGACCCGAGCGCCCTGGATCCGCTCTGGCTCGCCTTCTCCCACCAGATTGAGATTGACCTCGATCGCGGTCGCCACCTCGAACCCTCGAACCTGCTCCCGCAGCGCGAGGAACTCGGGCGCGGAAAACAACTGGAGGCGCCCTCCCCGAAGAGCGCCGACGAAGAAGAGCTCTTCGGGTGCCTGGTACGGGAGCGGCCGGAGGACGACGGCGTTCACCACGCTGAAGATCGCCGTGTTGGCGCCGATGCCGAGGGCGAGCATGGACGCCGCCAGGACGGCGAATCCGGGCCTTCGGCCGATGGCCCGGACGGCGAACGCGAGGTCCTGTCGAAGGTGGTCCATACGCGCGCGGGTGTGCAACGAGTGTGCCAGCGAATCGCCGCGAAAACGCCGGGTGTTCGAACGGCCCGATGTCCGCCTCCGGGCGGGAGCGTCCGCTAACGGGGCAGCTATGGTCCGAGTCAAGGCGCCGACTCACCCACCCTGGCGAGGTATCGGGTTGCCATCGGGTTCGCTGGGTCGAGCGCCAGGGATCGGTGAAGGGGCTCGAGCGCCTCCCGGTAGGCGCCCATCTCGACGAGCGCCGCACCCAGAAGCGCCTGCATTCCGGCGTTCGCCGGCCAGTAAGACGCGCCCTCTTCGAGGACGGCCACGGCGGCGGCATAGTCTTTCCGGTTGAAGTGGACCGCACCGAGGTTGTAGAGGGCCGCCTGGTTCCTCTCGTCGAGGTCGAGAGCTTTCTCGAACAGCTCGGCCGCTCTCGGAAGATCACCCCTTCGCAGAGACATCACTCCCAGGCTCACGTAGGCGGGTGCGTAGTCCGGTGCGCGCTTCTCGACTTCGTCGAGAAGGCGTTGGGCTTCGCTCCACTCTCTCTCGTGATCGATGTGCAGGTTGGCGAGAGACGTGACGGCCCCCACGAGAGACGGGTCGAGCTCCGTGGCTTTCTCGAAGGCCCTTCGCGCCTCGGCGGGACGCCCGCTCGACAGGTAGGCCGAGCCCAGGTTCGCGTGGACCCGCGCCTTCGCCGGCGATTTTGCGACGTTGTCCTCCCATAGGGCCACCGGATCGCTCCAAACCGTGTTTCTCTGATATGTCCAATGGCTCCAGACGCCGGCGAGCAATACGACCATTCCGCCCGACAGAATCCGCAGCCGTGTCGATGCGGGCCGGCCGAGCATCACGGCGGTGAACCCCAGAAAGAGCATCATGCCCGGCAAGTAGACGCGGTGCTCGTACAGGAGATCCAAAGGCACCACGGTGGACTCGACAGCGAGGTTGCCGAAGAACCAGAACACGGCGAGAAAGAACAGAGGACGTGCGCGCGCGCGGACGGAAGCGGCGGTGAGCAGCAGCGTGATGCCAACGATCGCGGCGAGCGTAGTCGGTGGCGTCAGGAGCCCCGTGGATAGGGGAAAGTCGTAGTCGAGCGTGAGCCGTGATGGGTGCGGGTAGAGGACGAGCGAAAGGTAATGGACCACGACCCGGGATTCGGTGAGGAGGCGCTCGTACAGCGTGAACCCTCGCCGCGTGTATTCGTCAGCCATCATGGGCGCGAAATTCGGGCCGAGGTAGACCGCGCCGATGACGAGAAAAGCCCCGAGACAGAGGCCCGCGAAGACGACGTCGCGCCTTCGCCAGGTGAAGGGACGTTCGCGGAAGATGCCGATCTCCAGAGCGAGCAGAATCAGCGGCCAGGTTGCTGCAATCTCTTTCGTCCCGAGCGCGAGCAAGCCGCTCGCGAGGGAGGCGGCGTAGAGCCCGACGCGGATTCCCGTGGTCCTGTTTCTCGCCGCCACCCAAAAACAGAGGGACAGCAGAAACAACGAGGTGCTCAATACGGTGAAGCGCTGGTAGACGTAGGAGACTGCCTGGGTCTGGAGGGGATGAATCATCCAGAGCCATGCCGCAGAAATCGCGACGAGTTGATTTCGGGTCCTGCTCTGCAATGGACTACGGGTCGAGTCGAGGATGGCTCGTCCGAGCCAATACAGCAGGAATGCGTTCGCCGCGTGCAGCAGCACGTTGACCAGGTGGTAGCCGAGAGGCCTCAGGCCATCGAGATAGAAATTCAGTGCGAAGCTGGCGAGACCGATTCGCCGGGGTACATCCTCCGCGAAAAGAACGCGGTCCAGCTGCCCGAGCGAAGTGATATGGAGAAGCGACCCGTTCGAGATGTTGGCGTCGTCGTAGACGAACGGCCCGTTCAGCGAGGGAGAGTAGAGCGCGAGGGCGCCCGCCAACAGGCTCGATGCGACGACGTAGTGCGATGTTCCTTGCACGGGAGAGTCGTCAGTAGCGCGCTCGCGCCGGGTCGTTTCCCTGCCCGTCTCGGCGGCTCGAGTAGAGTCTTACTCGTTACACGTCCGGACGCACCAGGTACACGATCAGCTTTCCATCGAACGATACGCCTGACAGGTAGACGCGAGCCGCGGCCTCGAACCGCTCGATGATCGAGTCGGCGTCGGCGAGAACGTAGGGGATGTCGACCCGACCCGCTCGCTCGTCGGTGATTGTCAGCACGAACTCCCTGGTCGCGAGCACGTCATCGCTCGATCGGTCGATGGTGCCGGTCGTCGCGAAACGCCGTTCCACGACCAAGCTCTGAGCGACCGGCGTCGTCGCTGCGAGGCTGTCCACACGGATCTTCAACGGTTGTCCGGGTTTTAGCGCCTCGTTCAGCTCGTCGAACGAGATGGGGACCCGGCCATCCGGGGTGTCCGCGAAGAGCTCCGTATTGAGCCACACGAGGGCGGTTCCTCCTGGCGCGATGAGCGTACATTGCGGACAAAGCTGATCGTAAGCCAGCAAGATGCCGTGAATCAGGGTTCCATCGGACGAGGGGGGAGGCACGGTGGTGAACGAAAGCGTCGAGGTTACGCCCTCGACAAAGTCTCCGTCCGGCGCGACCGCGGTAACCTCCTGCGGATTGCTCGGGGTGCCGTCTCCACATGCGATCGACCAGGAGAGCACGGCGGCTGCCACCAGGAAAGGGCCCCAAATCAATGCCAGCGCCCAGCGATTGTCTCGATTGTCTTCCATCGGAATCAATTCTCCTTCGAGGGATGCCTCGGCCCTCCGAGCCACCGCGAAGGACAAGTCTATCACTCGTCTCGCGCCTCCGCCTCGAGCGGTCCTGGAATTTCGGCACGCACCTGTTTGCCGCCCGTCGACGGCCGGCCTCATTGAGCCGCCGCTTGGCGCCCGGCAATCGGATCGAGCACCAGGCCTCGCCTGTCGAAGTCGAACCGACGAAGAATCGCGGTAGAATCCGCGGTCGTGAAAGAGACCTTCTGCCGCTTTGCCTCCCTCCTGGTCCTGGCGTCCGCGGCCCGAGCCGCGGCCGAGGAGGGCAGGTCGATCGACTACGCGACCGCGCGCTTCGAGAGACGCCTGGCCGCGAGGCGGGCCACGGGTCCGATAGAGGTCGACGCTGACCTGACCGAGCCGGACTGGAAGAGCGCCCCGGTCGCGACCCACTTCATCCAGAACGAACCGCGGGAGGGAGAGCCCGCGACGTACGACACCGAGGTTCGGTTCCTGTACGACGACGAGAACCTCTATTTCGGCGTCCTCGCCCATGACGCCGAGCCCGCCGGGATCATCGTCAACGACCTGACCCGCGACTTCAACACCCGCTCGGGGGACGTATTCGGTCTGGTGCTCGACACCTTTCACGACGAGCGCAATGGCTTCATGTTCGAGACCAATCCCGCGGGGGCGAAGTTCGACGCCCAGTTCGTGAACGAGGGACGCGAGTTCAATCAGAACTGGGACGGGGTGTGGTACGTGAAGAGCCGGGTGACCGACGCGGGGTGGGTCACGGAGATGGCCATCCCCCTCAAGACCGTCCGCTTCCAGGACCTGGATCGACAGACCTGGGGTCTCAATTTCGTGAGGCGCACGAGGCGCCTGAACGAAGATTCGTACTGGGCGCCGCTTCCGCGAATCCACCGATTCACGCGGCTCTCGCTCGCGGGCACGCTCGAGGATCTCGAGGGGTTGCAGCCGCGCAGGGACATCAAGGTGACGCCCTACGCCAAAGGCGACGTGACCGATGCGGCGTCGCTTTCGACCGAGGGCGATTTCGCCGCCGGAATCGACGCCAAGGTCGGCATCGGGACCGGTGTGAGGCTCGACCTCACCCTGAACACGGATTTCTCCGAGGTCGAGGCGGACGTCCAGCAGATCAACCTCACCCGCTTCAGTTTGTTCTTCCCCGAGAAGCGCGATTTCTTTCTCGAGAACTCGGGCATCTTCCGCTTCGGTCCGGCCCAGGACCAGAGACTCTCGAACTTCCAGGCGTCGTTCGGATCGGCGGGGGCCTCTTCGAACCTGAGGGGCGGACAGAGCCGGGGCGAGGATCTACTGTTCTTTTTCAGCCGGCGTGTCGGTCTCTCCGACGAGGGACAGCCCATCCCCGTGATCGGGGGCGGACGCCTCACCGGTCGGGTGGGCTCTTTCGACGTCGGCTTCCTGAACATCCAGACCGGCGACGCGCCGGATCTCGCGTCCTCGGGCCTCGCGGCGAACGGCGACAATTTCACCGTGGCGCGGGTGAGGCGGAACGTCTTCACCAACTCGGACGTCGGGGTCCTCTTTCTCAACCGCGAGAACATGGAGACCGACCACTACAACCGGGGCCTCGGGCTCGACGCGAACTTCCGGCTGAGCCCGGAGATGGATCTCACCGGATACCTCGCCAAGACCAAGACGCCGGGGCGAGAAGGAGACGATCTCGCCGGCCGCGTCGAATGGAGCTACGAGGGAAACCTTCTCCAGCTCAAGGCCGCGGGCTCGACCCTGCAGGACAACTTCAACCCCGAAATGGGATTCGCGCCGCGCCTGGGGGTCAAGCGGGGCACCGGCTTTCTCGGCTATCACTACCGCCCTTCCCGGGGAACGGAGCTGCTCCGGGAGATCAATCCGCACTTCGAGCTCGAGTACTTCACCGACCAGCAGAACGTGGTGGTGAGCCGGTATTTCAACAGCCACTTCGCGCTGAACTTCCAGAACGGGGGGCTCCTGGAGTTCGGGCTCA
>Ga0105095_10000160_pt1 | contig 28969 bp, 27 predicted proteins | sample PPLLak2March2015_2_FD_79180 | JGI IMG/M metagenome (GOLD analysis project Ga0105095, IMG submission 79180) | Freshwater sediment microbial communities from Prairie Pothole Lake near Jamestown, North Dakota, USA - PPLs Lake P8 Core (3) Depth... | ecosystem: Environmental > Aquatic > Freshwater >...
ACCGGCGTCTCGAAATTGGGCGGCCGCCAGGTCTTCTTGATGAGGGGGACTTTCCCTGACAGCGCCTCCAGCGAGGAGGACTCCAGGGCTCCGCCCGGCAGGTCGGCCGGGCCGAGCACCGGGTCGCCCGCCAGCCCCTGCAGCGGACGCACGGCGGCTGCCGCCAGCCCGGCCGCTCCGGTGAACAGGAATGTGCGTCGGTCGATGCTCACGTTCGAATCTCCTCCGCTCGCGCGCCCGCGGGTTTGCAGGGGCAGGATACCAAAAGGCTCAGAACAGCATTCCGGCGCGTCCGCGCGGATCGTTGTGAGCGGACACCTCGCCGCTGCGCTTGTCGACGAATACGGCCTGCATATTGCCCCAGGCGCGGCCGCCCTGCTCGACTGCGTGCCCTTTGGCCTTGAGCGCCTCCACCCATGCATCCGCCATCGCAAACGGCGCGGGCTCGTACAGCAACCGATCCGGCAGGTACTGGTGATGGAAGCGCGGCGCACCGATCACGCGCTCCAGGTCGACCTGTGGGCTGTCCACATAGTCGAGAATCGCCAGGAGGACCATGGAAATGATGCGCGACCCGCCGGGGGTACCGAACACCAGCACGCCGCGCTCGTCCTCCAGAAAGGCCGGAGTCATGCTGGACAGCGGCCGTTTGCCGGGCGCGACCTCGTTGGCCAGCCCGCCGGCCAGGCGATACGCGCTGGCCTGCACGCCGCCCACAGCGAAATCGTTCATCTCGTTGTTGAGGAGCACGCCGGTGTCTCCTGCGATCAGTCCGGCCCCGAAGGGCAGGTTGACGCTGAGCGTGGCTGCGACCCGGTTGCCCTCTGCGTCGGCCACGGAGAAGTGTGTGGTGTTTTCTCCCTCGGTCAGCACCGGATACAGACGGTCCAGCTCGGCGCTCGGGGTCGCCCGGTCCGGATCGATGGACGCAGCGCGCTCGTCGGCGTAGGAGCGGCTGGCAAGAACGGCCGGCGGTGTCACGAAATCGGGGTCGCCCAGGTAGCGGGCGCGGTCTTGGTAGCCGCGCCGCAACCCCTCGACCACAAGGTGATCGCGCGCCGCACGCGACAGTGTCGCGAGCGGATACCTCTCGAGGATCTGCAGCACCTCGGCCAGCACAAGCCCGCCCGAGGACGGCAGCGACGAGCAGGTGATGCGCGCGCCACGGTAGGACAGGCGCATCGGGCTGCGCTCCGTGATCCGATAGCCGGCGAGGTCTTCGCGCTGCCAGATCCCTCCGGCCATCTGCACACCCGCTACCAGCCGCTGCGCCACCTCCCCCGCGTAGAACCCATCGCGGCCCTTGGCGGCCAGGGCAGCGAGCGTCTGCGCCAGGTCCGGCTGGCGCACGACAAAGCCGGCCGCTGGCACCTCGCCCGCGTCGAGGAATACCCTCGCCGTTGCGGGATCGGCTTTGAGCAGCCCGGCGCGAAAGCGCGCGGCGGCCACGTAGCGCGCATCGACGGCAAAACCGTCGGCCGCCAGCCGCATCGCCGGGCCCAGCGACGTGGCGAGCGGGAGTTGCCCATACCGCTGTGCAAGCCACGCCAGCCCCGCCGGCGTGCCGGGAATGCCAGCCGCCAATGCGCCATCCAACGACAGGCGTTCGGTCGCCTTGCCTTCGGCATCCAGGTACATCTCGCGGCTGGACCGCCCCGGCGCCGTCTCGCGCGCATCGATCATGGTCTCGTAGCCGTCGGACGCGCGGTGCAGGAGAAAGAACCCCCCACCGCCCAGGCCCGAGGAGAACGGCTCAACTACGCCCAGCGCTGCAGCCACTGCGACTGCCGCGTCGAAGGCGTTGCCGCCCTGGGCGAGCATTTCGTGCCCTGCCGCAGTGGCCAGGGGATGCGCGGAGGCGATCGCCTCCCTCGCGGCCTGCGCCGGTGGCAGCGTCCAAGCGAGGACGACGACGAACAGCGCCGCGACGAAGCGGCGCGCTGGCTGACGAAGGTTGTAGGGTCGCTGCACGGGATCAAGATCCGAGATTGGCGGCTGGGCAGCCTATCACGCGGTGGCCCCGCCGGCCTGCGGCGACTTGACCCTGAACCACGCCGCATAAAGCGCCGGCAGGAACAGCAGCGTCAGCACGGTGGCCACAGTGAGGCCGCCCATGATCGCCACGGCCATCGGACCCCAGAAGTTGCTGTGCGTGAGCGGGATCATGGCCAGGATCGCGGCGGCGGCAGTCAGCAGGATCGGTCGGAACCGCCGCACGGTGGATTCGATCACGGCCTCCCAGGGTGCACGCCCGGCGTGCAGGTCCTGGTCGATCTGATCGACCAGGATGATCGAGTTACGCATGATCATACCCGACAGTGCGATGACGCCCAGCATGGCCACGAAGCCGAACGGCACGCGAAACACCAGCAGGAACAGGGTCACGCCGATCAGCCCCAGCGGCGCCGTGAGCAGCACGAGGATCGTCTTCTGCATGCTCTGCAGGTGCAGCATCAGCAGCGTGACGACGGTCAGCAGCATGACCGGCATGACGGCGTTCACCGAGGCCTGGCCGCGCGCGCTCTCCTCGATGGCGCCGCCCATCTCGATGCGGTACTCGGGCGGCAGCTCGGCGCGGATGGCATCGAGCTGCGGGTCGAGCTGCATGGATACCACCGGCGCCTGGATGTCGCCGACGATGTCCCCCTGCACCGTGATGGTGGGCTCACGGTTGCGGCGCCAGATCAGGCCCTCCTCGAACGCGTACTCCACGGTGGCGATCTGCGACAGCGGAATCCAGCGCCCGCTCTGGGTCGGGATGTTGATCGAAGACAGGTCCTCCAGGCTGCGCCGCTCCGAGGCTTCGGCCCGGGCCAGCACTTCGATGAGCTTGTCGCGCTCGCGGTACTGGGTGATGCTGAAGCCGGTCAGGATCGAGTTCAGCACGTTGGACAGGTCCTGTGAGGCTACGCCGATCAGGCGCGCCTTGTTCTGGTCGATCTCCAGCCGCACGACCTTGGACAGCTCGTTCCAGTTCAGGTGCACGTGGTACATGTGCGGACTGGCACGCATGACGTCGGCCATCCGCTCCGCGAACCGGCGCAGCTCGCCGAAGTCCGGCCCGCTGATGCGAAACTGCACCGGATATGCGACCGGCGGTCCGTTCTGCAGCGGCTGGACGCGGCCGCGCAGGAGGGTGAACTCGTTGTCCAGCATGCTGAGCAGGCGCTGTGCGACGGCGTCGCGCACCTCGTTGCTCTTGGTGGTGACGACGAACTCTGCCAGGTTGGCGTTGAACAGCTGCTGGTCGAGCGGCAGGTAGAAGCGTGGGCTACCGGCGCCAATATAGGCCACATAGCTCTCTACGTCCGGGTCGGCGTCGAGCACCCGCTCGAAGCGCTGCGCCTCCCGGTCCGTGGCCACGATCGACGCGCCGCTCGGCAGCCATAGATCCACCACCAGCTCGGGCCGGTTGGCCGACGGGAAGAACTGTTGCTGCACCAGGCCGAAGCCGGCGATGGACAGCCCGAAGGCGATCACGGTCGTGCCGATCACTACCCAGCGATGTGCCACGCACCAGGTAACCAGCGCCCGAAAGCGCCGGTAGAAAGGCGTGTTATAGACGTCCTCGCCGTGTCCGGGGTTCGCTCCCGCGGTCTTCGCGGGCGCGGCGAGGCGGGGAGCAATGCGGCGCAGGAGCCGGGTCAGCAGCCCCGCCTGGTGCACGCCGGGTCGCAGATCGGGCAGCAGCTTGTAGCCCAGATAGGGAGTGAACAGCACCGCCACGATCCACGAGATCAGCAGGGCCATGGTCACCACGGCGAAGATGGAGAAGGTGTATTCGCCGGCCGCCGACTTGGCCAGGCCGACCGGCAGGAATCCGGCCGCCGTCACCAGCGTGCCGGTCAACATGGACGGTGCAGTGGAGGTGTAGGCGAAGCTCGCCGCCCTGAAGCGGTCCCAGCCCTGCTCCATCTTGATGGCCATCATCTCGACTGCGATGATGGCGTCATCGACGAGCAGGCCCAGCGCGATGATCAGCGCCCCCAGCGAGATGCGCTGCAGGTCGATGCCGGAGACCTGCATGCCGAGGAAGGTCATCGCGAGCACCAGCGGAACGCACAGCGCTACCACCACGCCGGTGCGCAGGCCCAGGCTGATGAAGCTCACTGCCAGCACGATGATCACGGCCTCCGACAGCGTGCGCATGAACTCTTTGATTGAGCGCCCCACCACGGTGGGCTGGTCCGCGACCTGGTGCACCTCGATACCGACCGGCAGCTCCCGCTCGAGCCGCGCCATCTGGTGCTTCAGCGAGCGGCCCAGGTCGATGATGTCGCCCCCCTTGCGCATGGCGATGGCCAGGCCGATGGCCTCGCGCCCTTCGTAGCGCATCTTCAGCAGCGGCGGGTCGACGTAGCCGCGATGGACGCTGGCAATGTCCCCCAGCCGGAACAACCGTCCGTTGGCCTGGATGCCGATCTCGCGGATGCTGCCCAGAGACTCGAAGGCGCCGCTCACGCGCACGAAGATACGGTCCTCGCGGGTTTCGAAATTGCCGGCCGGCACCAGGCTATTCTGCTGCTGCAGGACGTTGAAGATGGTCAACGGATCGATCCCCAGCGTGGCCAGCTTGCGGTGCGAGGTCTCGATGTAGATCTTCTCGTCCTGGTCGCCGATCATGTCGATCTTGGCCACGTCCGGGACGCGCAGTAGCTCGTTGCGCACGCGGTCCACGTAATCACGCAGTTCGGCGAACGAGTAACCGTCGGACGTGAAAGCGTAGATGGTGCCGAAGGTGTCGCCGAACTCGTCGTTGAAGAACGGCCCCCGCACGCCAGCCGGCAGCGTGTGGCGGATGTCGCCGATCTTCTTGCGCACCTGGTACCAGGCGTTGGGCACCTGTTCGGGCGGAGTGAAGTCCTTCAGCAGCACGAAGATCAGCGACTCGCCCGGCTTGGAGTAGCTGCGCGAGTAGTCGAACCAGGGCGTCTCCTGCAGCTTCTTCTCGAGCCGTTCGGTCACCTGCTGCTCCACCTCGCGGGCCGTCGCGCCCGGCCACAGCGTGCGCACCACCATGACCTTGAGGGTAAAGTCCGGGTCTTCCGCCTGGCCCAGCCGCAGGTAAGCGTAGGCGCCGGCCAGGGCCAGGGCGAGGATCAGGAATAGAACGAAGGATTGGTGCTCGAGTGCCCACTCGGAGAGATTGGGCCCCTTCATTGGCCAGCCTCCGCCATTACCCGCACCTGCTGTCCGGCATACAGCTTGTGCACGCCCGCGCGCACCACCACATCGCCTGCCTTCAAGCCCCCGGCGATCTCCACCGCGTCCTGCGTGTAGCGGGCGACCTGCACCGGCGTGAGCGCCACCTTTCCGGTCTTGGGATCGACCAGCCACACCGCGGGCTTCTCGCCCTGCTGGAACAACGCCGTGAGCGGAAGGCGGATCACCGGCTCGGCCTCGCCCGCGCCGAGCAGGACATTCGCGGTCATGCCCAGCTGCACCCTGGGTGTGGGGTCCAGCAGCGTCACCTTCACAGAGTAGGTACGAGTCACCGGGTCTGCGCTCGGTGAGATCTCGCGGACGCGCCCCGTGAACTTCGCATCCGGCTCGGCCCACAGGGTGATCACGACCTGGCCTGCGGCCCGCGACTCGTCGAGACGGCTCTCCGGGACCGCGATCACCACTTCCATTTCCTGCGGCCGGGCGACCCGCATGACCGTCTGGCCTGCCGAGACGACCTGGCCGACTTCGGCGGCGATCGCCGTGACGATGCCTTCATGGTCGGCACGCAGGGAGGTGTATGCGGACTGATTGCGGGTCACGCCGAGCTCGGCCTGCGCCTGCTCCAGCCGCGCCTTGGCGACGTTGTAGGCGGTCTGGCGGCGATCGAACTCCGCGGCGCTGATGAACTTCTGCTCGTACAGGTCGCGATAGCGTTTGAGGTCGTCCTGCGCCTGCGCGAAGTCGGAGCGCGCCGCCTCGAGCTGGGACTTCGCGGCCTCGATGTTGAGCTGATAATCGCTGGGGTCGAGCCGCGCCAGCAGTGCCCCGCGGGCCACGCGGGAACCGACTTCCACCTTGCGTTCGACGATCTTGCCGGCAACTCGGAAGCCCAGCGCCGTCTCGTAACGAGCGCGCACGTCGCCGGTATAGGTCATCTGCGTCCCGCCCCCGCCCAGCTCCACCTTCACCACGTGAACCGGCCGCACCTCCTCGATCGGTTGCGGTTCCTTGCTGCAGGCCCACAGGCACAGCGCGACCGCAAGCGCAGGCATTGTCCGCCGCAGCAGCGATGAGAACATCGAAGTCATGAGAGATATCCTCGTGCGCAGGCGCGTGGGACGGATCAACCGCGCGCGTCGTTGGCGGCCGAGGGCAGACGCATCCGTTCGCCTGCGATCAGGCCGTTTAACAGGAGCTCGGTGTGATGCTCGATGTAGACGTCGGGGTCCAGGCGATGGCTGTCGCAGAAATCGAAGGAGTGGCGCCAGATGGTCATCAGCACCAGCGGCGCCACTACCAGCCGCGTGACGTAATCCAGGTCCATGGCGCGAAACTCCCCGTTGTCGACGCCCAGTCGCACGGCACGCTCGATCACACTGTAACCGCGCCGAATGACTTCCTGGTAGTAGAAGCTGCCCAGCTCGGGGAAGTTGCGGCATTCCGAGATCATCAGCTTGGCGATGCCGCCATACGGCGTGTTGCCGATGAGCTGCCACCAGCCCTTGATGAGCTCGCGCACCAGGGTCGCGGCGTCGCCGCGATGCTCCTCAACCATGCGCTCGCCGCGCTCCAGGGCGGGCACCAGGCCTTCGCGCACGACCGCTTTGAACAGCTCCTCTTTGCTCTCGAAGTAGAGATACAACGTGCCCTTGCTGACCCCGGCTCGCCTGGCGATGTCCTCCAGACGCGTGGTGGCGTAGCCGCGCTCCACGAACAGCTCCAGGGCCGCGCGAGTGAGCTCGGCGGGCCGCGCTTCCTTGCGGCGAGACCAGCGGGGGACCGGCTTCATGCTCACATCCGAGTAACTGACCGATCGGTAAGATAGATTCCTATCTCAATCCAGTCAAGGACTTTGTGCGCCGCAGAACCGGGCATGCAAGGGCGACCCAAGTGGCAGGCCTATAATCGTTCGAGAGGGTCGGGATTGCCCGACAATCGGGTCGTACCTTGCGCTGCGCGCTCGCCGCCCCCATTTCCTATGCATTATCAGGACGCACGCCGCATGAATCCCATTCGACCCGCTGCGGTCGCCGGCGCCTTCTACCCGGCGACCGCCCCGGAGCTCTCTGCCCAGGTGAGCGAGATGCTGCGCGCCGCCGGCGCAGCTGCCGCTGGCGACGCGCCCAAGGCCATCATCGCGCCGCACGCCGGGTATATCTACTCTGGCTCCGTCGCTGCCAGGGCGTACGCGCGGCTGGCAGCCGCCGCCGCCACGATCAAGCGCGTCGTGCTCCTCGGGCCGGCGCACCGGGTCGCCGTCCGCGGCCTGGCGTTACCCGGCACCGCAGCCTTCGAGACACCGCTGGGCCGCGTGCCGATCGATGTTGCCGCCACTGCGCGCATCACCGATCTGCCTCAGGTGGTCACGAGCGCCGATGCGCACGCACAGGAGCATTCCCTGGAAGTCCACCTGCCGTTCCTGCAGAGTGTCCTCGGCGAGTTCGCGCTGGTCCCGCTGGTGGTGGACCGCGCCAGCCCCGCAGAGGTCGCAGAGGTGCTCGAGCGTCTGTGGGGCGACGACGACACCCTGCTGGTCATCAGCTCCGACCTGTCGCACTACCTGGCCTACGATCAGGCCCAGGCGGTCGACCGCGACACGGCACGCACGATCCTCAACCGCCAGCCCAGCCTCAACCCCTACCAGGCGTGCGGTGCGGCACCGGTGAACGGGTTGTTGCTGGCCGCGACGCGCAAGGGCCTCAAGCCCGAGCTGATCGATCTGCGCAACTCCGGCGACACCGCTGGCGATCGCCGCCGGGTCGTCGGGTATGCTTCGTTCGGGTTCTTCCCGAACGCGGAGGCCGCCTCCGACAATCCGGGCGATGTGCTCATCCCCATTGCGCGCTCTGCGATCGGCGGAGTGTTGGGGGTCGGTTTCGACGCACGCGAGGACCACGCTTTTCTGCACGAAGTCGGCGCGACCTTTGTGACCCTCACACGCCACGGCCGGCTGCGCGGCTGCATTGGTACGCTGCAGGCGCACCGCAAGCTGCTGGAGGACGTCAGGGCCAACGCCAAGGCAGCAGCATTCCTGGATCCGCGCTTCGAGCCGCTCACGGCGACCGAGCTGCGCACCACGCGCATCGAAGTCTCGCTGCTCACCACGCCCGAGCCGATCGGCTTCACCAACCAGGACGAAGCCATCGCCCAGCTGCGCCCCGGCATCGACGGCGTGATCCTGGAATACGGCAGCAACCGCGGAACCTTCCTGCCGCAGGTCTGGGAGCAGCTCCGCGATCCGCAAAGCTTCTTCGTCCACCTGAAACAGAAGGCCGGACTGGGCTCCGACTTCTGGGCCGAGGGGGTGCGCCTGTCCCGCTACACCGTGACCAAGTGGTCCGAGCCCGAATTCCCCGATGAACGCACCTGATCGCGAGCTCCTAAGCGAGGCCTACCCGGCCCGGTACTGGCATCAGCTGGAGGACGGGCGCATCCAGTGCGACCTGTGCCCGCGCGACTGCCGCCTGCACGAAGGCCAGCGCGGCGCGTGCTTCGTCCGCCAGCGCCTCGACGACCGCATGGTGCTCACCACCTATGGGCGCTCCTCGGGATTCTGCATCGACCCGGTCGAGAAGAAGCCGCTCAACCAGTTCTACCCCGGCTCGAGCATCTTGTCCTTCGGCACCGCCGGCTGCAACCTGGCGTGCAAGTTCTGCCAGAACTGGGACATCAGCAAATCGCGCGACATGGACCGCCTGATGGACCGGGCCAGTCCCGAGCAGATCGCCGAGGCCGCTGCCAAGACCGGTTGCAGGAGTGTGGCCTTCACGTACAACGATCCGGTGATTTTCGCCGAGTACGCGATGGACGTGGCCGATGCCTGCCACGCGCGCGACATCAAGACGGTGGCGGTGACCGCGGGCTACATGCACGACCAGGCGCGGCGCGACTTCTATGCCAAGATGGACGCCGCCAATGTGGACCTGAAAGCGTTCACACAAGCCTTCTACTTCAAGCTCACCGGGTCGCACCTGCAGCCGGTGCTGGACACGCTGGTGTATCTCAAGCATGAGACCGACGTGTGGTTCGAGATCACCACGCTGCTGATCCCGACCAAGAACGACTCGGACGAGGAGATCACTGCCATGTGCCGGTGGATCGCGAAGGAGCTGGGCACCGACGTGCCCTTGCACTTCACCGCCTTCCATCCCGACTACAAGATGGACGACCTCCCGGCGACGCCCATCTCGACGGTGCAACGCGCACGCGACATCGCGATCCGCGAAGGACTGCAGTATGTCTATACGGGCAACGTGCACGACAAGGAAGGCGGCACCACGTATTGCAGCGGCTGCCGCGAGCCGCTGATCGTGCGGGACTGGCACCAGATCGTCGACTACAAGGTCACCGAGTTTGGCCGCTGCCTGACCTGCGGCACGCCGGTCGCTGGCCGGTACGAAGCGTTCACCGGCCAGTTCGGCCGCCGGCGCATTCCCGTGCGCATCAGCGCGTACCGATAGGCAGATGTCCACGGCACGCACGCTCCAGGTCACGATCCCCGCAGGGCGCGTGCGCCTGGAAGGCGAGCTGGTGCTGCCAGCCGGTGCGGCAGGCGTCGTGGCCTTTGCCCACGGTAGCGGCAGCAGCCGCCATTCTCCGCGCAACCGCTACGTCGCAAGCGTGCTGCACGACCGGCCGGTAGCCACCCTGCTGTTCGATCTGCTCACCCGCGAGGAGGACGTCGATTACGAGCGCCGCTTCGACATCGTGCTGCTGACGCAACGCCTGATGCAGGCGGCCGACTGGCTGTCCGAGGAGGCCTCCACCAAGGGGTTGAAGCTAGGCTTCTTCGGTGCGAGCACGGGCGCCGCGGCGGCGCTGCAGGCGGCCGCAGCCCTGGGAGATCCCGTGAAAGCAGTCGTGTCGCGCGGCGGGCGACCCGACCTCGCCGGACCTGAGGCGCTGCGCACCGTGCGGGCGCCCACGCTGTTGATCGTCGGTGGCCACGACTACGGTGTCATCGAACTGAACGAGGACGCCTACGCCCAGCTCACCTGCACCAAGGAACTGAAGATCGTCACCGGCGCGACGCACCTGTTCGAGGAGCCTGGCACGCTGGAGGCTGCTGCGTCCGCCGCCGCCGATTGGTTCATGCGTTACTGCATTTGAACCGCAGAGGCGCGCAGGCGCAGAGAAAAGACAAGGATCGATGCTTTGGAGCAACGCACAGGCTAGACAGTCACCCGACGACACTCAATCAACCCTGCTGCTCTGCTGCCAAGGCCGAGTCTTACTTTCCTCCGCGCTTCTGCGCCTCTGCGGTCAAGTGGGTTTGGTGGGCTTAGCTGGTTCGGCGGATTCCAGGCAGGCGATGACCTCCTCGTCCTCGACCTGGCGAAACTCGCGGTAGAACTGCCCGACCGCGTAGAAATCGAACGGCATCTCCAGGCAGACCATCTCGTCCGCATAGGGCGCCACGCGGTCGACGGTATCGGGGGGCGCGACAGGAACCGCACAGATCAGCTTCCTCGCGTTCTGGCCGCGCAGCGCGTGCAGCGCCGCTATCATGGTAGACCCTGTGGCCAAGCCGTCGTCGACGACGATCACGATCCGCCCCGCGGGATCGATGCGGGCGCGATGTGCCGTGTACTCGGTCCGGCGCTTGCGGATCGTCTCCATCTGGGCCTGCTTCTCGCGCTCCAGGTAAGCGTCGTCTGCACCTGCCGAACGCGCGTGCGGCGCGATGAAGGCCCAGCCGCTCTCTTCGATCGCCCCGACGGCGAACTCCGGGTTGCCGGGCGCGCGCAGTTTGCGCACCAGAACCACGTCCACCTCGCCGTCCAGCTGCTCGGCGACGAGCTTAGCCATCGGGACCGCGCCACGCGGGATTCCCAGCACGAGCGGGTTCTGACCCTTGTAGGCGTGCAGTCTGGCGGCGAGCTTCTTCGCCGCGTCGAGTCTATCCAGGAAAGGCATGTTCACCCACGGGGTTCATCCAACACAGACGCATGATCCTCCGGATGGCGGATCGGGATTTGACCTATGTCAGTCGCAGACGTCTCTAAGGCAACACCCAACGCAGAGGCGCCGAGCGCGCAGAGGAAGTCGGCTATAGCCCCCTAGGGGCAGGCGCGCACGCCTGAATCGACCTGCCCAGCGCAAGACCTTGTTGTTTCCCTACTTGATCCTCCGCGCCCTCTGCGCCTCTGCGTTGGGTGTAGATAGTCTTAGCAGCGCTCGGCGGCGAGGACAGCGTTCGACAACAGCATGGTGATGGTCATCGGCCCCACGCCACCCGGAACGGGTGTGATCCAGGCGGCCTTCTCGCGCGCCGACTCGAAGTCCACGTCCCCGCACAGCTTGCCGTCGGGCAGGCGGTTGATGCCGACGTCGATGACAATGGCGCCCGGCTTGATCATGTCCCCGGTCACCATGCGTGGCTTGCCGGTGGCGACGACCAGGATGTCGGCCCGGCGGGTGTGGCCGGCAAGCTCGCGCGTCTTCGACGTGCAGATGGTCACTGTCGCGCTGCGGTTGAGGAGCATGATCGCCATGGGCTTGCCGACGATGTTGCTGCGGCCCACTACCACCGCTTCCTTGCCCTCCAGCACCGCCCCGACGCTGTCCAGCATCGCCATGCAGCCTGCCGGGGTGCACGAGGCGAAGCCGGGCCTGCCCACCACCAGGCTTCCCACGTTCTGCACGTGAAAGCCGTCCACATCCTTCGCGACGGCGATGGTCTCCAGCACCTTCTGCTCACTGACCTGCCTCGGCAGCGGCAGTTGCACCAGGATGCCGTGGATCTTCGGGTCGGCGTTCAGCGCGCGGATGCGATCCAGCACCTCCGCTTCCGCGGCGCTCGCCGGCAGCTCATACAGCTCGGAGTGGATGCCCGTATCGCCGCAGGCCTTGATCTTGTTGCGCACATAGATGCGGGAGGCCGGGTTGTCGCCGACCAGGACCACGGCCAAGCCAGGACGGCGACCTTGCTGGGTCAACTTCGCCACCCGGGTCTTGAGCTCTGCGCGGATGCGCGCGGACAGGGCCGTGCCGTCGATTATCTGGGCTGTCATTTCTTCGCCACAGCAGAATCTCAACGCAAAGGCGCAAAGGACGCAAAGATAAAGATCAAGAAGAGCTTGCCTCTAAGGAGGCCGCGTAGCATGCCAACCGTCGGCGCAGACGCAACCCGTCTTCGATGTTGGCCTCGCCCACCCTACCGAAGGTGGCGGCCAGGCCCGCCGCCCCCGCCGCAGTGCAAATCGTGCGCTCCAGCCCTGCGGCCCCCATGCGGTTAAAGAAGCGCTCGCCCATGCCGAGAAAGCCTAGGATCCCCAGCGTGCCGGAATAGGAGTAGGGCTGGATCGCCTCGGGACCATGCTCGGCGATGATGGCCTTGAAGCGTGCCGCAGTTTCGTCCAGCGCCTCTTCCCAGGTGATGCGCTCGAAGCGCGCCCCTTGCCCCTTCGGGCCGACCCGCCGGCGCGGGTAGAGCACGCGGTCCTTCGCGTACACCAGATCCAGGTAATGGTTGACTTTGTTGCAGAGGTAGCCGCGTGTCACCGGATGGGTGGGGTCGCCTTCCACCTTGATGGCCTTGCCGGAGACAGTGTCCACTGTGACCCGGATGGCGCAGGAGTCCGGGCAATCGTGCGGACAAGTGGCATGCACCACGCGCAGGCGCTGCTGGCTGCCGGCGGCACGCTCGAGCTCGTGAGGAATGCCCATGGGATGCTCCAAGGCGCTGAACTGGAATGGGTTATTCTACCCGCATCGAGGAGAGGCAACAGGCAGGCCGGCGCTGGCGCCCGAGGCGCCGGGCTTGCGATCGGCTGCACGGGCGTGGAGGGGTCCGCTACAATGGCCCGCAGGAGTACGCTGCCGGCCCTCGTGCCAATGCGGGCCCGGGCGTGATCCGCGGGAGGTTTCGGGCTATCCTGAGCGCGAGGCGAACGATTACAAACTGATGAGGTGAATGCATGCCTGCCAACTTGGACGACAAGCTCGTCGTGGCCCTCTCTTCCCGGGCCCTGTTCGACTTCGAGGAGGAGAATGCCGCCTTCGACGAGAAGGATCCGCAGCGCTACCAGAAGCTGCAGCTCGAGCGTCTGAACCAGCCGGCATCTCCGGGCGTCGCGTTCGCGCTCGCCCAGAAGCTCCTCGCGTTCAACACGCCGCAGGAGCAGAAAGTCGAAGTGGTCATCCTGTCGCGCAACGACCCGATCAGCGGGCTGCGGGTGTTCAAGTCGGCCGAGCACCACAAGCTGCCGATCACCCGTGGGGTGTTCCTGCGCGGCCGCTCGCCGTTCGGCTACCTGGATCCCCTCAAGGCCGACCTGTTTGTCTCCGCACACCCGGACGACGTGCGGCTCGCCCTAGAAGCGGGTTTCCCGGCCGCGCGCGTTTACGGCAAGCCCGGTGAAGCCAAGAGTCACCATCCGGACGAGGTGCGCATCGCCTTCGACGGCGACGCCGTGCTGTTCAGCGACCAGGCCGAGCGCGTCTACCAGGAGAAAGGCCTGCCCGCCTTCGAGGAGCATGAAAGGTCCCGCGCCGGCGAGCCCCTGCCACCTGGGCCGCTGCAGCCGTTCCTGCGCGCATTGCACCTGCTGCAGAAGAACCCCCCGAGGGATCAGCGCATGCGCATCCGCACGGCTTTGGTGACCTCGCGCAGCGCGCCCGCGCACGACCGGGCGATCCGCACGCTGATGAGCTGGGACATCGAAGTGGACGAGGCCATGTTCCTAGGTGGAATGGAGAAAGGCCCGTTCCTGCAGGTGTTCGCGCCGGATTTCTTCTTCGACGACCAGATGACCCACCTGAACTCTGCCGCCAAGGCCGGCGCGGCAAGTGGTCATGTGGACGCCGGTGTGGCTAACATACCGGTTCAACGGCCCGCCCCCGCTCCGGCGACGTTGACGCCCGCCGCACAGCAAACGGACGAAGCCGCTGTCAACAAGCTGATCCGCTCGCGCCGGACCGAGCGGGCTTGACCGCCCTCCAGCCTTTCCCTGGCCGGCTCAGCGTGACTGCGATGCGGTCTGGTTCGCGGCAGGCCAGATCAGGCTGAGCAGCGGCCGTTCCAGCAGCTTGAGGCTGCCCAGATTCATCTCGACCAGGCGCTGCAGCTTCATGGCGCTCTCCGGGTCGATCTGCACCCAGTGCAGTCCAACGCAGAGGCCGCGGCGATAGGCGACGCTCGCCTGCAGGCGGATGGCCTCTTCCGGATCGCGGCTGAAGGGGATGATGAGCGTGCAATCCGAGAGTGCCGCGTGCAGCCCGCCCGCCCCCTCGAAGAGCGCCCCGTTGAACGAGGCATCCAGCAGCGAGCCGGCATACTCCCCGGTGTCGCAAAGGATCGACGCCATCCGGTGAAACGGGAAACGCGGATATCTGCGCCGCTCGGTCGGCGCCACGTTTTGCACGCTCATATTTCTCACTTTGTCGCTCATGGCCGTGTCACAAGTCTAACCCGGCGCCGGCGCGAAGATCGCAAAATGGTGTCAAAGCATCGCTGCGGCTCTGCCGAGTTCGCGTCGCTTGACGTGGCTCCCGGTCCCGCACCCAGCACACGGGCATACAGCTCCAGCATTCGTGCAGCCAGGCGCGGTGCGCTCCATTCCAGGGCATACTCGCGCGCGTCCTGCGATAGCCGCGCCCGCAGCTCCGCGTCGCGCAGCAGCTCTACCACCCGGGCGGCGAACTGCGTCTCGTCAGCGCGTGCCACCAGGGCACCCCTGCCGGGCTCCAGGATGTCCCTGGTCCCCATTGCTGCCGTCGAGACGACCGGCACCCCCAAGGCCATCGCCTCCAGCAGCACCAGTCCCTGGGTTTCCGTGTGCGAAGCGAATACGAAGGCGTCCCCCGCGCGGTAGCAGTCGAGCAGCGCGTTGCGCCGATCGAGATAACCGAGGAAAAGCACGTTGCGCTCCAGCCCCAGGCGCAGCGCCAGGGCCTGCAGATGCTTGCGCGACGGCCCCTCGCCGGCGATGACGAGCAGAACGTCGGGGACCTCGGTGCGCACGCGGGCCAGCATCCGCAGCAGGAAATCGATGTTCTTCTCGAAGGCGACCCGGCCAACATGCACCAGCACCGGCTGGCCTGGCGCAATGTGGTGCCGCTGCCGGAAGGCGGGACCGTCTCCTCCAGTCAGGCGTTCCAGCTCGAGTCCTGTAGGGACGATTTCGATGGGGGTCTGCACGCCGTACTCCTGTAGCACGGCGCGCATGGCGCGGGACGGCACCACGACCGCGTCGAGGTCGTTGCACTGGGCGCGGGAGAAGCGGCGCGCCAGCGCCCGCATCCAGGAGCTGGGCACGAGCGGTACGTAGTGGTAGAGATACTCCTCGAAGAAGGTGTGATACGTCTCCAGCCGCGGCAGCGACAGCCGGTCCGATAGGGCCACGCCGGCATAATGCGCCACGAAGGGCGTCTGGATGTGGATCAGGTCGAAACGGCGCTCGCGCAGCACAGGCTCCAGCTTAAGCGCTGCCTTGAAGCCCATCACGCGGTCCTCCGGGTCGAAGGGCACCGTGCGTGCCGGCAGACGAACGATGCCCCGCTCGGCCACCGTCTCGAGCCCATAGGCCGGAGCGATCAGGAGTACCTCGTGGCCGAGGGCGGTGAACTGCCGTCGGAACGTCTGGATGGACGTAGACACCCCGTTGATGCGGGGGAAGTAGACGTCGGAGAGCATCAGGATGCGCACCCGGCGAGCCTACTTGCCGAATGTGACAGCGTGTTGGCGGCCTGACTACTGCCCACTGCTCAACCGCAGAAGCGCAGAGACGCAGAGGAACGCGGAGAAAAGAGAATCTGGAGTTCGGGGAAGGCCAGCAAAGTGACTGTACTACCACTCGCGCCGACATCGCAGCCGAACCTCGGTGCCCCGACGGACTACCTGTCCGCCCTCGGCCAGGTACTCTTCCAGCTCCCCGGGCAGCACTACCATGTCGGCGCGAGCGCGCCGGTATGCCACCGTAACCTCATCGGCGTCCAGCCGCAGCGCTGTGCGCGCGCAGTCCATCGCCGTGTAGCCTCCGCCGATCACCACGACCTTGCGGCCGATCTCGCGCCGGCCCGTCTCGTTCACCTCGAGAAGGAACTTCAACCCGTGCTCGACGTCGGCGAGATCGCTTCCGGGCAGCGGCGGCAGGTTCGGACGCAGGGTCCCGGCAGCCATGATGACGGCATCGTGCTGCGAGGCCAGGTCCTCCAGGGTCACGCCGGCGCCGACCGTGACTGCGCATCGGATCTCGACACCCATCCCCACGATCTGGTCGATTTCGCGCTCGATGTGGTCGCGCGGCAGGCGAAAAGCGGGGATTCCCTGGTTGAGCATCCCGCCCGGCCGTTCGTGCTTCTCCAGCACGGTAACGCGATGGCCGAGCCGCGCAAGCTCGCGCGCGGCACTCAATCCGGCCACACCCGCGCCGACCACCGCGACGTGTCTACCGCTCGGCGGAACGAGCGGCGGCAGCACCACCGGCTCGCGGTGCGCAAAGTCAGCCGCCGAGCGCTTCGAGAAGCAGATGCGGACTGACACGGGATGTTCTGGCGCAGCCAATGGAAGTCCTGCGCCGTGGCCGCAGCGGCAGGTGCAGTTGCATCGGGTGCGACCGTCAGTGCAGTCGCGTGCTTCAGTGGAATGTTCATCGGCACGGGCGGTCTCAGCCGGGCTGCTTCGCCTCCGCGGCATCTCGCGCGGCTGGCGCGGCGCGCGAGCGCGGCACCAGGATGCCTTGAGGGCGGAAGATCATCAGTACCATCAGCATCAGGCCAAAGACCAGAAGCCGGTACGCTTGCAGCTCGCGGAACACCTCCGGCAGCGCGACGATCACTACGGCTCCCAGGATCACGCCCGCCAGACTGCCCATGCCGCCGATGATCACCATGGCGAGCACGTTGATCGACTCGGTGAACAGGAAGTTTTCGGGAAACACCGACCTCTGCCAGGAGGCCAGCAGCGCGCCCGCGAAGCCTGCGAAGGAAGCACCGATTGCGAATGCCTGCAGCTTCGCCACCGTCGTGTTGATGCCCATGGCCCGCGCCGCCAGCTCGTCCTCGCGGATCGCCTGCCAGGCCCAGCCGATGCGCGAGTGCTGCAGGCGGTTTGCCGCGATGAGGGCGAGCCCAAGTACCACCAGGAACAGGTAGTAGTAGCTAGTGTTGCCGGTCATGGCGTGGCCGAACAGGCGGGGGGGATCGATGTCGATGATGCCGCTCGGCCCGTTGGTGATGTTGACGGGACGATCCAGGTTCAGTAGCAGCAGGTAGGTGATCTCGCCGAAGCCGAGTGTGACGATGGCAAGGTAGTCGCCGCCCAGGCGCAAGGTGGGTGCGCCGATCAGGATGCCGAACAGCGCGGTGCCCAGCACGACCAGCGGCAGCGCCAGCAGGAACGGCAGGTGCAGGCCGAAGTGCGGGGAGGCCAGAAAAGCGTAGAGATAGGAGCCGATGCCGAAGAAAGCCACGTAACCGATATCCAGAAGGCCGGCAAAGCCCACCACCACGTTGAGGCCGAGGGCAAGGGTCGCGTACAGACAGATGCGCGCCGCCACGCCGATGACGTAATCGTTGGGCGCCACCAGCGGCAGCCCGAACGCCGTGACCGCGAGCGCAAGCCCCAGCACGATCCGACGCCGCTCTGCCTGCATACCCGTTACACCTTGTTGGCCTGCGGCACGGTTTCGCCCAGCAGCCCGGTCGGGCGGAACACCAGCACCAGGATCAGCACTACGAAGGCGACCACATCGCGATAGGCCGGATTGAGGAACGTCACCGCCAGGCTTTCGATCAGCCCGAGCACGATACCTCCCAGCATGGCGCCCTTGAGATTGCCGATGCCGCCCAGCACCGCAGCCGTGAAGGCTTTGAGGCCCGCCGAATAGCCCATGAAGAAGTCGATCTGCGTGTAGTACAGGCCGACCAGCACGCCGGCTGCACCACCCAGCGCGGAGCCGAGCAGGAAGGTGATCGCGATGATCCGCCGCACGTTCACACCCATCACTGCTGCGACTTCGCGGTCCTCGGCCACGGCGCGCATGCAGCGTCCCAGCGTGGTGCGCTGGACCAGCAGGTTGAGCAGCCACATCAGCAGCAGCGCCACCCCGACCATCACCAGCACCAGCGCTGAGATACGCACGCCCGCGACCTGGATGTACCAGCTGCGCGGGAACAGCAGGCCGGTCATGTAGACCTTCATGCGCGCGCCCTGCGTGAGCATCACCGCGTTCTGCAGGAAGATCGACGCCCCCACCGCGCTGATCAGCGGGCCCAGGCGGGTCGCACCGCGCGTGTACAGCGGGCGATAGGCGAAGCGCTCCAGGCTCATCCCCAGGATGCCCGACACCGACATGGCCATGAGCAGCATCAGCGGCACCACCCACGCCGGATGCAGGCCGCCGAAGTTGGCGTTGATCAGCCAGATCAGCACGCCCCAACCGACGTAGGCCCCGATCATGAACAGTTCGCCGTGGGCGAAGTTGATCATCAGCAGGATGCCGTAGACCATGGTGTACCCAAGCGCGATCAGGCCGTAGATCGCCCCCAGCGCAAGGCCGAACACGAGCTGCTGGGGCAGGATCCCGAGAGCGTCCACGTCAGTCTTCCCCGAGATAGGCGCGGCGGATATCGTCGGCGTCGAGCAGCTGCGCGGCTGCACCGTGCATGACGATGTGCCCGTCCTGCAGCACGTAGCCACGATGCGCGACCGCCAGCGCCACGGCGGCGTTCTGCTCGACCACCAGAATGGTCGTGCCCTGGCGGTTGATGGCCTGGATGATGTCGAATACCTGCTCGACCAGCACCGGCGCCAGCCCCATGGACGGTTCATCGAGAAGCATGAGCCGCGGCCTCGCCATCAGCGCCCGGCCGATCGCCAGCATCTGCTGCTCGCCGCCCGACATGGTGCCGGCATGCTGGCTCACGCGCTCCTTCAGCCGCGGGAACAGCCCGTACACGCGCTCCAGATCGTGGTCGATCTCGCCGGGCGAGGCGCTGCGTCGGCTATACGCGCCCATGGCGAGGTTCTCCCAGACCGTCATGCGCGCGAAGATCCGGCGCGACTCGGGCACCAGTGCAATGCCGCGCCGGACGATGTCCTCGGTGGCCAAGCGGTCGATGCGCTCGCCCTCGAGCGCCACGCTGCCGGCGCTCGGCCGCAGCAGGCCCAGCACGGTCTTGAGCATGGTGGACTTGCCGGCGGCGTTGCCGCCGAGCAGGCAGACGATCTCGCCCTGCTGCACGTCGAGGGTGACGCCACGCAGGACCTGAAGCGGACCGTAACCAGCCACCACATCGGTGAGGCTAAGCATGGCGCCGCCCCAGGTAGGCCTCCAGCACTGCAGGGTGGCGCCGCACCTCCTGAAAGCTGCCCTCGGCGATCTTGACGCCGTGATCGAGCACCACCACCCGCTCGCAGATCCCCTGGACGAGGCCCATGTCATGCTCGATCAGCAGGATCCCGATCCCGCGCGCGCGGATGCGCTGGATGTCTTCCCTCAGCTCGCGCTTCTCGGTGGGGTTCATCCCCGCGGCCGGCTCGTCGAGCAGGATCAGCTTCGGCGTTGTGGCCAACGCGCGGGCGATCTCCAGCCGGCGCCGATTGGCATAGGACAGCGTCGAGGCCGGGTCGTGGGCGCGCGGCAGCAGGCGCTCGCCGAAGAAAGCCAACAGTTCGGTCCCGCGCTCGATCGTCCGCCGCCGCTCCGCGCGCGTCGCAGGCAGCCCCAGCAGGATGCCGGCCGGGCCGGCCCGCGTCCGGCAGTGCATGCCGACCAGCACGTTCTCCAGCACGCTCATCTGGTTGAACAGGCGCTGGTTCTGGAACGTGCGCGCGATCCCCAGGGCGGCGACCACGTGCGGAGGGCGTCCGACCAGTTCGGCCCGGCCCCCATCGAACGCGATGCAGCCTGCAGTCGCCCGGTAGAGACCGCTGATCACGTTGAACACGGTGGTCTTGCCGGAGCCGTTCGGGCCGATCAGTCCTGCGATCTCCCCGTGCTCGACCGCCAGATCCAGGTCCTGGAGCGCTCGCAACCCGCCGAAGGTCATCGACAGGCCGCGGACCTCCAGCAGCGCCATGCGTCGCCTCCGCGGCCGGCCCGGGCAGGGATGGTTACTTCACCACGATCGTCTTGACCTGCTGGAAGCCCAGCCCCTTCACCTGGTAGACGAAGATCATGCCACCCGCCACGTCGCCCTTGTCGTCGAAGGTGAGCGGCACGCCGAGGATGCCCTGATAGTTCCGGGTGGAGCGCACCGCATCGCGCACTGCGGCGCGGTCGGCTTTGCCTGCCTTCTTGACCGCTTCGAGGATGATGTTGGCGGCTTCATAGGCCAGCGGGCCGTAGGAGCTGAGCGAGCCGTACCTCGCCTCGAAGGCCTTCACGAACTTGGCACCCGATGGCAGCTTGTGCATGTCGGGTGCGAGGAAGGTCACGTAGTTGCCCTCCGCCGCGCCGCCGGACGCCTCGATGTAATCCTTCACCTCATAGATGCCGTCGCCGCCGATCATCCTGACGTCGAGGCCCACGTCGGGAAGTTGCTTGGCGATGAGCGCCGCTTCGGGCGCCCAGAGGCTCGGCACGATCAGGTCGACGTCCTTGGGAACCGTGCCGAGAATGGCACGGAAGTCCTTGTCGCCCGCACGCACCTGGAAGCGCAGCGTCTGCGCCCCCAGCGCCTTGGCCTTCTTGTCGAACTCATCGGCGAAGCCCTTTGGACCCGTGGTGCCATCGTCGAAGATCGCGATCTTCCTGGCTTTCAGGTCCTGGACCGCGAACATCGCCGCCGCCGGCGCCTGCGCATCGTCGCGGGCGCACACCCGGTTAGTGTTGTTCAGGCGGCGGTCCGTGACACGCGGGTTGGTGCAGCCCGGCGTAATCAGCACCACGTTGGCCTTCTGCAGAATCTCGGACACCGGGATGCACGTAACGCTGGTGATGCCCCAGACGGTGCCGATCACTGCAGCGTCGGCCACGACCTTTTCGGCCGCCGCCACGCCGATCTGCGGGTTGCCCTGATCGTCTGCTTCCAGGACTTCGATCTTCTTCCCGAGCACCCCGCCGCGCGCGTTCCACTCGTCGGCGGCGAGCTTGACGGCGTTGGCGACTTCCTGCCCTTGCTTGGCCAGCGGCCCCGTGAGCGGCGCACCGACGGCAAGCTTGATGACCGATTGCGCGGCTGCACCGGTGCACATCCCGGCGAGCAGCAGCACCGCGGCAAACATCTTCCAAGCTTCCCTCGACTTCATGTTCTCCTCCCCGCGTCCTTGGCCACCCATTCTACTTCTTGAGCGAAGGCCCGGTGCGCCCCTCTTCAGGATGGAGCCAGATCGTCCCGCTCGGCCCGTATCCGACAATCTGCAGGATCACCTCCTCGTCCTTGGCGCCGTCGAAGTGGACGCCCTTGGCCGGGTGCTTCATGTACGTGCCGGGTTTGAGGCCAACGGTGCTGTCGGGGTCGAAGGTATCGCCGGTGCCGGTGTACCACGTGCCCTGAATGACGATGGCGTGGCGGTCCTCCGGGTGATGGTGCGGCCGCGTCATCAGCCCCGGTGGGAACTTGACCCTCACCACGTAGGCCCCCTCCTTGGTTGGGTCGCCCTCGATGACGGCATACTGCAGGCCGTTATAGCCGGGGACCTCCTTCCACTGCACCTCCTCGGGCGCGATGCGCACGAACCCCATCTCGTCGCGCTCACCGTAGGCGCCCGTCGCGAGCAGCAGCGCGGCGCCCGCTGCCACGGTCGTCCACATTTTGCGGGACAGACTCATGTCTTCTCCTCAGGTTGTGTGGTTCTCTGCGTAGACCCTGCGTCGACCGTTCTGGAATCAGCAACCTCACTGCAGAGGCGCGAAGGCGCAAAGCATGCGCCAAGGAAACCGTCGACCACCGCGATAGTATCGTGGCTCGTTGCGGCCCCTTCGCGTCTTTGCGCTCCTCGGTCTGCGGTCGCTAGGGTTTGACGAACTTCAGCGTCATGCGGTCGCTCTCGCCTATGGCGAGGTACTTCTCGCGGTCCTCGTCGCCCAGCGCCAGGGTCGGCGGCAGCGTCCAGACCCCCTTGGGATGATCCTTCGTGTCCTTCGAGTTGGCGTTCGCCTCCGACCGGCCCGCCAGCCGGAACCCGGCCCGCCTGGCCGTGTCGATGACATACTGCTCGGTCATGTACCCGCTGCTGATTTGGTCCTCGAAGGGGGTGCCGGGCGCGGCGCGATGGTCCACGACGCCCAGAATCCCGCCCGGTTTGAGGACGTCGTGGAAGGTCTTGAACATGGCATCGGCGTTACCGGCCTTCGCCCAGTTGTGCACGTTGCGAAACGTGAGCACCATGTCCACCGAGCCGGCGGGCGCGATGTCCACGTAGGTCGGCGCGAGCAGGTAGGTCTTGGTGACCTTGCCGTACAGGTCCGGACGCGACGCGACCATCTGATCGAAGGCCTTCTCTGTTCTGTGCAGGTAGTCTGGAGTGTTCTCCCACGCTGTGGCGAACCAGGCCGCGTTGTAACGGCCTTGATCGCGCAGGAACGGCGCCAGGATCTCGGTCCACCAACCCCCGCTCGGCCACACCTCCACTACCGTCATGCCCGGTCGGATGCCGAAGAAGGTCAGCACCTCCTTCGGATGCCGGTACCTGTCGCGCGCCGCATTCTTCGGATTGCGGTGGTCGCTGGCGAGAATGCGGTCCAGCTGTGCGCTGGTGTCCGACTGTGCCGCCGCGGGCAGCGGCGCCGACAGAAACACGGCTGCGACGCTGACCGCAGCCAGCGATCTCAGGGTTGGGACCAACATGTACGACTCCTCCAGGTTTATGGGAACCGGGATCAAGGGGCTCGACGGACTCAGCGGGGCGCGCCGACCGCACGCGACGAGTCGCGCAGGATTCTGGACCCCAGATCCTGTGCACTAGTTTCCCGGTCGAAGCCGAGCTGTTGGCTGTCGAGGGTTTGCTGGCGGGAAGGCTCCGGCACATTCTGGGTCTGGGTCTGCAGCTCGATCTGCCGTCGCCGCTGGCTGTCGCGCAGCTGCGTTTCGCTGTCCACGACGGACTTCCCGGGGGCGAGCCGCGGCGGTGCCGGTGGTCGCACAGGCTCGTCGCGGCGCAGGATCTCGCTGCCAGGCGTGGGCAGGTAGAGCTTCAGCCCGGTCTCGCCCGGAACCATCGGGCGTGGGGGCGTAGGCGTTTCATCCTGCAGCCGCACGTGGAACTCTCGCTCCCGCGCGGCACGCTCCTGCAGATTGCGGTCGATGCCGTCTTGGGGGTGCACCTGGCCCACGGCTGGGATGGAGGTCGCCAGGCCGGCCAGCAGCACCCATCTGGGGATTCGTAGCGATGGCATGCGGCGAGTGTATAGGCCACCCGGCCGTTGCGTCTACGCACTTCTCGGCAGTATTCGCATGCGGGCCATGGGTCGTCTGGATCGCCGTCCTCTGCGCCGCAAGGCCAGGGCTGCTGCAGAGGCTTCCCATTGCGGCCCGCGTACGCCCGCGGGAAGGGCTGGGGCGAAAAAAAAGCCTGCGGGACTTGAGTCACCGCAGGCTAACCCTGGCAGACACCGGAAATTCCGTCGGGGCAATCTCACCCCTGCTGCGACCGGATACTCTGCAACCGCCGTGCCTGACGCCCCTCGCGTTGGCAGAACTCTTTTGTTCACATGCAGTTAGCGCGCGACTCTGCCCGTATGCCGACCAGTCAGCAGCCCTGCGGAGTGCCTCCAAGGCGGGAAAATCGCGCCGGCGCTGTGCAGGTTTCTATAGGCGTGCACAGGCTTCTGGCGTGGGGGCGGCTCGACCCTGCCGGGGGCGGCGGCGCGTGCGACGCGGACCGGACCGAGCTAGACCACCAGGTAGCTGCGCAGCTCCTGCGGATCCATCTCGTCGCCGGAGCCGCGCTTCACGATCTCGCCGCGGCGGAGCACGAGGTACTGGTCGGCCAGCTCGCGCGCGAAGTCGAAGTACTGCTCCACCAGGAGGATCGCCATGTCGCCACGCTCGGACAAGGCGCGGATGACGCGCTCGATCTCCTTGATGATGGAGGGCTGAATGCCCTCGGTGGGCTCGTCGAGGATGAGCAGCTTGGGCCGCATCACCAGGGCGCGCGCGATGGCGAGCTGCTGCTGCTGCCCCCCGGAAAGATCGCCGCCACGGCGTCCGAGCATCTGCTTGAGCACGGGGAACATCTCGAACACCTCGCCGGGGATCGCGCCCGCCCCGCCAGCGCGCCTGCTCGCGAGCCCCATCAGCAGGTTCTCCTCCACGGTCAGGCGCGGGAAGATCTCGCGCCCCTGCGGCACATAGCCGATGCCCAGCTTCACCCGCTGGAACGGCGGCAGGCCCCCGATCTCCTGCCCTGCGAACCGGACGCTGCCGCGGGCGATCGGCACTACACCCATCAGGCAGCGCAGCAGCGTGGTCTTGCCCACGCCGTTGCGGCCGAGCAGCGCAGTGCACGCGCCTGCGGGCACCTCGAAGGTGAGGTCACGCAGCGTCTGGCTGCTGCCATAGTATTGGTTCAGATTCTCGACTGTCAGCATGCTAGCGGCCGAGGTAGACCTCGATGACCCTCTCGTCGCTCTTGATCTGGTTGAGCGGCCCTTCCGCCAGCACGCTGCCTTCGTGCAGCACCGTCACGATGTCCGCAATGCGCGCGATGAACTCCATATCGTGCTCGACCACGATCACCGAGTGCTGTCCTGCCAGCGACTTGAACAGCTCGGCCGTGCGCTCGGTTTCCTCGTCGGTCATGCCGGCGACCGGCTCATCCAGCAGGAGCAGCTTGGGCTCCTGCATGAGCAGCATCCCGATCTCGAGCCACTGCTTCTGACCGTGCGACAGCAGGCCGGCCAGCTTGCCGGCCTCGCCCCCGAGCTGGATCATCGCCAGCGTGTCGGCAATGCGATCCGTCTGCTCCGAGCTGAGCCTGGCCCGCAGCGTCGCACGCACTCGCTTGTCGGCCTTCATGGCCAGCTCGAGGTTCTCGAACACCGTGTGGTTCTCGAATACCGTCGGCTTCTGGAACTTGCGCCCGATGCCGGCGTGGGCGATCTGCGCTTCCGACAGCCGTGTCAGATCGATGGTCTGCCCGAAGAAGACCGTCCCGGAATCCGGGCGCGTCTTGCCCGTGATCACGTCCATCATCGTGGTTTTCCCCGCACCGTTGGGGCCGATCACGCAGCGCAGCTCGCCGGCGTCCACAGTGAGCGTGAGCTTGTTCAACGCCTTGAAGCCGTCGAAGCTGACCGTGATGTCATCCAGATAGAGGATGGCGCGATGGGTGATGTCCAGCCCCGCAGTGGCCACGCGCGCCAGGCCGCTGCCTCCTTCGATTGCCCTCACACCCGGCAGCTGACTCACTTGTTTCCCTCCTCTTGGAGCGCCATCCCCGTACCGGGGGTCGCGCGCCGGCGCAGCAGGGCCGGTATGCCCGCTACGCCTTTGGGTAGGAACAGCGTCACCAGGATGAACAGCAGTCCTAGAAAGAACAGCCAGTACTCGGGATAGGCCTGTGTGAAGAAGCTCTTGGCCCCGTTGACCAGCGCTGCTCCGAACACCGGCCCCAGCAGCGTGCCGCGCCCGCCCACCGCCACCCAGATGGCGATCTCGATGGAGTTCGCGGGCGACATCTCGCTGGGATTGATGATGCCTACCTGGGGCACATACAGCGCCCCGGCGATCCCGCACAGCACGGCGGACAGCGTCCAGACGAACAGCTTGTACCAGAGCGGGTTGTAGCCCGAGAACATGAGCCGGGTCTCGGAGTCGCGAATGGCGGTGAGCACCCGCCCGAGCTTCGAGCGGATGATCGCGCGCGACAGCACGACCACGCCCGCCAGATAGAGGCCTGTCACCGCGAACAAGGCCGCGCGGGTTTCCGGCTCGGCGATGCGAAAGCCGAGGATGCGCTTGAAATCGGTGAAACCGTTGTTGCCCCCGAACCCCGTGTCGTTGCGGAAGAACAAAAGCATGAAGGCGAAGGTCAGCGCCTGCGTGATGATCGAGAAGTACACCCCCTTGATGCGGGAGCGGAATGCGAAGAAGCCGAATACGAAGGCCAGGATCCCCGGGACCAGGATCACCAGCAGCGCTGAGTACAGGAAGTGTTCCGTGAACGACCAGTACCAGGGGTACGCCTTCCAGTCGAGGAACACCATGAAGTCCGGCAGATCGCTCTGATACTGGCCCTCGCCCCCGATCATGCGCATCAGATACATGCCGAACGCGTAGCCGCCGAGGGCGAAGAACACGCCGTGCCCGAGGCTCAAGATCCCGGTGTAGCCCCAGATCAGGTTCATCGCCAGCGCCACCACGCAATAGCACATGATCTTGCCGATCAGCGTCACGAAATACGCCGACAGGTGGACGGGGTTGCCCTCGGGAACGACGACGAACAGCACCGGTACCAGCACCGATACCGTCAGCGCGAAGGCGAGCAATGCGGCCCAGCCGCGCGCAGCGAACAGCGGCGCCCTCGTTTGCCCTCCCCCCTCCAGAGGGAGAGTCAGGATGGGGGTTGGTCCGTTCATGCTTCCACCGCCCTGCCCCTCAGGGCGAACAGCCCCTGCGGGCGCTTCTGGATGAAGGCGATGATCAGCACCAGGATGAGGATCTTGGTGAGCACCGGGCCGACATGCGGCTCCAGCAGCTTCAAGGCCACGCCCAGCCCCAGGGCCGCATACACAGTCCCGGCGAGCTGCCCCACCCCGCCCAGCACCACCACCATGAAGGAATCGATGATGTAGCTCTGTCCCAGGTCCGGGCCAACGTTGCCGACCTGGGACAGTGCGCAGCCGGCCAGCCCGGCGATTCCAGAGCCGAGGCCGAACGCGAGCACATCTACGCGCCCCGTGTTGACCCCGACGCAGGAGGCCATGGTGCGGTTCTGCGTGACCCCGCGGACGAACAATCCAAGCCGCGTGCGCGACAGCACCAGCCACATCGCAGCGAGCACGGCCAGCGCGAAGACGATGATCACAATGCGGTTGTATGGCAGCGTCAGGTTGGTGAGCTGGATCCCGCCCGACATCCAGGACGGATTGGCCACCTCCACGTTCTGGGCGCCGAAGATTTGCCGGACCAGCTGGATCAGGAACAGGCTGATGCCCCAGGTGGCCAGCAACGTCTCCAGCGGGCGTCCATACAGCCAACGGATCACGCTGCGCTCGAGCGCCATGCCGACCACTGCAGAGGCCAGGAACGCAACCGGCACCGCGAACACCGGATACCACTCGATCAGGCCGGGCGCGTAGCTCCTTACCACCTGCTGCGTCACGAAGGTGGCGTAGGCGCCGATCATGATCATCTCGCCGTGCGCCATGTTGATGACACCGAGCAACCCGTAGGTGATGGCCAGACCCAGTGCCGCAAGCAGCAGGATGCTGCCCAGGCTGATGCCGGTGAAGAGTCGCCCGGCGTAGTCGTACGCCGCGAGGCGGCGGTCGATCGCCTTGATGGCGGCGGCCGCGGCCGTGCGCACCTCGACATCGGGTTCGGCGTACATGCCGGTGGAGTCCTTCTCCAGCAGGGCATACAGCAGCTGCTGGATGCGCTGGGCATCGCTCTCGCCCAGCAGGTTCACGGCAGCCAGGCGCACCTTCGGATCCGGGCTGTTGAGACTGATGCCGGCCTTAATCTGCGCGAGCACGGACTTGATCTCCGGATCGGTTTCCTTGGCGAGCACTTGCGCGAGGATCGGCGCGAGGGATTCCTGCGGCGAGGTCTCGATAGCACGCGCAGCGGCCAGACGCTCGTCGCGACTCTCGGAGAACAGACTGAACGCCGACAGCGCGCCCTGCAGCCGGCCGCGCACCCGGTTGTTGATGGTTACCGTCTCGTACTCGCCGGGCGCAGGTTCGATGGGCTGCAGCGTGGCAGCGTCCTTCGCCTCGGAGCCCTCGACGATGATCACCTGGCCGGCCGGTGTGACGGCGAGCGCTCCTTCCTGCAAGGCCTTGAGCAGAGGCAGCCCAACCGGATCGCCGGCGCGAGTCAGCGCCTCGATGGCTTCGACCTTGGCGCTGGTGTCACCGGTACCGAGCTGGGTGACGAGCGCCGGGTCGATGGCCCATGCCGGGGTGCTCAGGGCAAGCGCAGGCACGAGCACCAGCGCCAGCAGCACGCGCCGTGCTGTTGTCAGGGACAAGGCCGAGGTCTCCGGGGTAGCTGTGTAGTTGTTGGAAGTCGCACAAAGCGAGGGTGTCCGGCCACCACCCCGCCGTGCCGCCAGCGGGGTGGGAGCCTGCGGCCCGGCCAAAGCTCCGGGCCGGTTGCCTCGACTCAGGCGTTCTGCTTCTTCTCGTTGCCGGCGATGAACGGGCTCCACGGCTGCGCCCGGATCGGGCCTTTGGTCTTCCATACCACGTTGAACTGACCGGTCGCGGTCACCTCGCCGATGAACACGGGCTTGTGCAGATGATGATTGGTCTTGTCCATCGTCAGCGTGAAGCCGCAGGGCGCCTTGAAGGTCTGGCCGGACATGGCTGGACGCACCTTGTCCACCTCGATGGACTTGGCCTTCTCCACCGCCTGCTTCCACATGTGGATGCCGACGTAGGTGGCTTCCATCGGGTCATTGGTGACCACGGTGTCGAGGTTGGGCACGCTGTTCTTCTTGGCCCAGTCCTTGTACATCTTGATGAACTTGTCGTTCTCGGGGTTCTTCACCGACATGAAGTAGTTCCAGGCGGCGAGGTGGCCCACCAGCGGCTTCGTGTCGATGCCGCGCAGCTCCTCTTCGCCCACCGAGAACGCCACCACCGGCACGTCGGTCGCCTTGAGCCCCTGGTTGCCGAGCTCCTTGTAGAAGGGCACGTTGGAGTCGCCGTTGATGGTGGACACCACTGCGGTCTTGCCCCCGGCGGCG
>Ga0105095_10000161_pt1 | contig 28957 bp, 31 predicted proteins | sample PPLLak2March2015_2_FD_79180 | JGI IMG/M metagenome (GOLD analysis project Ga0105095, IMG submission 79180) | Freshwater sediment microbial communities from Prairie Pothole Lake near Jamestown, North Dakota, USA - PPLs Lake P8 Core (3) Depth... | ecosystem: Environmental > Aquatic > Freshwater >...
GCGCCTACATGTTCGGCAACCCGACGCCCGGGCATTTCGTCGGCGAGGCGATGCGCCTGCCGGTGCTCTACGTCGTCTTCAACAATGCGCGCTGGGCGGCGGTGCATCGCGCCACGCTGGCGAGCTACCCCAGTGGTTTTGCTTCAAGAGAAAATCAACCACCGTTTGCGACGCTCGAGCCCTCGCCGCGCTTCGAGCACGTGGTGCAGGCTTCCGGCGGCTACGGCGAGCGCGTCACGGCGCCCGGGGAACTGATGCCCGCGCTCGAGCGGGCGCTGAAGGCGGTGCGGGTCGAGAAGCGCCAGGCGCTCCTCAACGTCTGCCTCGAGGCGAGCTACGTCAAGACGAGCTAGGGATTGACCGGGGCCTCGAGGGCGGCGGAGGGCTGCGCGGCGGCGGCCGCGGACTTGAACGCCGGCCCGAGGCGGCCGACGAAGGGAAGCTTCACGCCCGAGCCGCTGACGCCGAAGTTGAGGCCGAGCAGGTTCAGCTCGACGCCATCCACCCCGCTCGCGGCGATGCCGAGCAGTCCGACCAGCGAAAGCTGGAACCCACGCCCGCTCGGCGCCTTGGCTACCACCGAGGAACCGAGGTAGTCCTTGCCGATCGCGGTGGCGGGAAGGTCCGCCTCGAGCTCGGGCACGGCGCGCGTGATCCAGGCGGTGAAGGTGTTCGAGTTCGGGCCGGGGAACAGCGTGTATTCCTTGGCGTACGGATACTCCTCCACCACTTTCTCGATGCGCTTGATCAGCTCGTCGACACCCGCGCCGCGCTTCTCGGCGTAGAGCTCGGGGTGGGAGCCGAACCAGCGCCCGTCGGGCGCGCGGTTGCGGGCCACCACGGCGCTGTCGGACCAGCGCAGCCGCCAGCCGATGACCTCGTAGACCGTCCACTCGGGAGCGTCGGTCGGCTTGACCGCCACCCAGGTGTGCACGCCGAAGAAACCTTTCACGCCGAGGGTGCGCGCGCCGTAGACCTGCACCACGGCTTCCCTGACGAGGACGGGATCGGGGGCCAGGCCGACCGGCTCGCGGCTCGCGCTGCGCCAGTCCTGCGCGGTCACGGTCGCGCCCCCGGCGCCGATGAGCAGCGCTGCGCAGATTCCATAGGCGAGCTTTCTCAGAAGTTTCAAATTGGCAATAGCTCCACGGGTCGTCGCCAGTCTAGCCCCGCCAATGTAGCAATTCGTGCGACGCGAGGTGGCCTGTAAAACGATCCATCCGGCGTGCGGAAGTCCCCGGCGTGCCTTATTCCAGCCCGGCGAAGTCGAAGAGCTTGCGGTCGAGCAGGTGGGAAGGCCGCACGTCGGTGAGGGCGCGCAGGATCGACTCGATGCGGCCGGGATGGCGCTTCTCCCATTCGTCGATCATGCGTCCCACCACCTGGCGCTGCAGGTTGTCCTGCGAGCCGCACAGCGTGCACGGGATGATGGGGAAGGCTCGCTGCCCGGCATAGGCGGCGAGGTCCGCCTCGGCCACATAGGCCAGGGGCCGGATGACCACGTGGCGGCCGTCGTCGGACCGGAGCTTGGCCGGCATCGCTTTCAGCTGCCCGCCGTGGAAGAGGTTGAGGAAGAAGGTGGCGAGGATGTCGTCGCGGTGGTGGCCCAGGGCGATCTTCGTCGCGCCGAGCTCGGCAGCCACGCGGTACAGCGCCCCCCGGCGCAGCCGCGAGCACAGCGAGCACATGGTCTTGCCCTCGGGGATGACCCGCTTCACCACCGAGTAGGTGTCCTGCTCGACGATGCGGAAGGGCACGCCGCGCCCTTTCAGGTACTCGGGCAGCACGTGCTCCGGGAAGCCCGGCTGCTTCTGGTCGAGGTTGACGGCGATCAGGTCGAAGTCGACCGGGGCTTTCTCCTGCAAGGACATCAAGATGTCCAGAAGAGCATGGCTATCTTTGCCGCCGCTCAGGCAGACCATGACGCGGTCGCCGGCCTCGATCATGCCGAAGTCCGCGATCGCCTCGCCGACCTGCCGGCGCAGCCGCTTGGCGAGCTTTCCTGCCTCGTAGTCGGACTTGCGGATATCGCGTTGAACGCGGATCGGCTGGCTGCTCATCGAGGGGCCAAAGTGTACCGCGGAGGAACTGTCATCCTTGGAGCCACACGGCCGTTGAACGCTCATGTCCGAAAAAGACATCGACAGCCTTCGCTCTACGCGGGGAGAAGGTGCTCTTGGACAGGGACCTCGCCGAGCTTTACGGCGTCAGCACCAGCCGTCTTAACGAGCAGGTTAAGCGGAACCCATCGAGGTTTCCCCTCGACTTTGCATTCCGCCTTACCAATCAGGAGCTTATGCACTTGATGTCGCAAATTGCGACATCAAAGCGAGGCGGCACGCGCAAGACTCCGCTCGCTTTCACCGAGCACGGGGCGATCATGGCCGCCGCTGTACTCAATACGCCGCGCGCGGTTCAAGTCAGCGTATTCGTCGTCCGTGCTTTCGTCCGTATGCGCAAAGCTCTCATCGGTCACAAGGATCTCGGCCGCAAGCTCGATCAGTTGGAAAGCAAGACGGCGGCGCTCGCACTGCGACATGACGAACTCGCCGCAAGCACGCGCGCGCAATTCATGGAGGTGATCGAAGCACTACGCCGGCTGATGGCACCGATGGCGCCACAACCATCAAAGCGCCCGATCGGGTTCGTTACGCCGAAGGAGTGACGAGCTTCAGGCTGGCGATGCCCAGCACGATGAGGAGGATCGAGCCGATGCGCAGGGCATCCTTCGGCTCGCCGAAAAGTACCATGCCGACGATCGCCACGCCGACCGCGCCGATGCCGGTCCACACGGCGTAGGCGGTGCCGATCGGGATGGCGCGCACCGCGAGCGCGAGCAGGTAGACGCTGCCGATCATGGCGAGCGCGGTGATCGCCGAGGGCACGAGCCGCGTGAAGCCCTCGGTGTATTTCAGGCCGACTGCCCAGACGATCTCGAGCAGTCCGGCAGCGGTGAGCCAGAGCCAGGCCATGTTGTCGATTCCTACAGGAAGATGGAGCGTCCGCCGTCGACCGCAATGATCTGGCCGGTGACGTAGGGCGCAGTGGCGAGGAAATGTACTGCCTGCGCGATGTCCTCCGGGCTGCCGACGCGCCCGAGCGGCGTGGTGGCGAGGATGCGGGCGCGCTCGGCCGGATCGAACTGCCCGTCGTCGGGCCAGGCGATGGCGCCGGGCGACACCCCGTTCACGCGCACGCGCGGCGCGAGCTCGAGCGCGAGCGAGCGGGTGAGCGCGGCGAGGCCGGCCTTGGCGATGCTGTACACCGGGTAGCCCTTGAGGGGGCGGTCGGCGTGGATATCGACCACGTTGACGATGGCGCCCTCGCGCTTGGCGAGCTCCGGCGCTGCCTGCTGCGAGATGAAGCGCGGCGCGCGCAGGTTGGAGCCCACCAGCTCCTCCCAGTGCGAAGGCTCGATCTCGCCCACCGCGACGGGAAAGAAACTCGAGGCGTTGTTTACCAGCAGGTCGAGCCGGCCGAAGGCATCGAGCGCCGCCGACACCAGCGCGCGCGGCGCGATGGGCGCGAGGAGCTCCGCCTTCACCTTGGCGGCGCTGCGCGGGCGCAGGCCGTTCAGCTCCGCCTCGAGCTTCGCCGCCTCGGCCTCGGAATCCCGGTAATGGATGAGCACCGCGGCGCCCGCGGCGTGCAGCCGCCGCGCGATCGCGGCCCCGAGCCGCTTCGCCCCGCCGGTGATGAGCGCCGTTTTGCCTTGCATAGTGCTCTGAATTCTAGGGTAAATTCGGCGCATGCCCGCTCGCCAGCGGATCGCCCACGAGATCGCCGCGCGCGGCGGCTGGATTTCTTTCGCCCGCTACATGGAGCTCGCGCTTCACGCCTACTACTCCGGTGGTGCGCCGAAGTTCGGGCCGGGCGGCGACTTCGTCACGGCGCCGGAGCTGGGGACGCTGTTTGGCAGGACCCTGGCGCGCGGTCTTCCGTTCAAGAGGATCCTCGAGCTGGGCGCCGGCAGCGGCAAGCTGGCGCAGACGCTCCTGCAGGAGCTCGACTGCGAGTACTTCATCCTCGAGACGAGCGCCGCGCTGCGCGAGCGCCAGCGCGAGCGGCTCGGCGACCGGGTCACTTTCGTCGATCGCCTGCCCGAGCGCTTTCGCGGCTTGATCCTAGCGAACGAGGTCGCCGACGCGCTGCCGGTGCACCTCGTCGCGTGGACCGCCCAGGGAATCATGGAGCGCGGTGTTCGCCTCGACGCGGGGGAATTTTCCTGGGAGGACCGGCCGGCCGCCGGGGAGCTGCTGAAGGAAGCGGCGAAGATCGAGGTGCCGATGCCCTACCTGAGCGAGATCGGCCTTGCCGCGCGGGCGTGGATGCGCTCGCTCGCGCACAGTCTCGAGGACGGGCTGATCCTGGTTATCGACTACGGCTTTCCGCGGCGCGAGTTCTACCATCCGCAGCGCAGTACCGGAACGCTGATGTGCCATTACCGCCACCGGGCGCACGCCGACCCGTTCGCGCATCCCGGCGAGGAAGACATCACCGCACACGTCGACTTCAGCGCGCTCGCCGAGGCCGCGCACGAGGCGGGCGCCAGAGTGCTCGGCTATGCGACGCAGGCGCAGTTCCTGGTCAACTGCGGCATCACCGACGTGCTCGAGCAGGCGAACGCCGAGAACGCGCTGCACTACGCGCCGATCGCTTCCCAGGCGCAGAAGCTGCTTTCGCCCGCGGAGATGGGGGAGCTCTTCAAGGTGCTCGCCGTCGGGCGCGGCGAAACGCCGCCGCTCGCCGGCTTCTCGCGCGGCGAGCGTTCGCATAGTCTCTAGCCATGCAGGCGCTTCTTCCCCTTCTGTTTTTTCTGGCGTTACCTGCTTCTGCTGACGAGATCGAAGCGGCCAAGCGACGCTGGGCCGAGAGCCCGCATGGGCCGCTGCTCGAGCGCATCCTGCCGCCGACCTTCGAGGCGCGCGCCCTGCCCGAGCCCGGGTCGCACGGCGCGCAGCTCACCGTGCGCTACTGCGTGCAATGCCACAACCTGCCCAATCCGGCGATGCACCATGCGCCAAAGTGGCCGGGGATTGTCGAGCGCATGGTGCTGCGCATGCAGGGGCGCGGCAACCTCGGCGAGCTGATGGCGGACATGATGGCGGGGGTGAAGGCGCCCTCGGCGAACGAGACGGCGGCGCTCGTCGCCTACCTGCAGAAGCACGGCCAGGCGCCCCTCGACCCGCAGCGCTATCCCGAGGTGTTCCAGCCTGCCGGGGAGGCCTTCCGGCTCGCCTGCAACCAGTGCCACGTGCTGCCCGACCCGCGGCGCCACACCGCCGCCGAGTGGCGCGTGGTCGTATCGCGCATGCAGCACAACATGCAGTGGATGAACCGCGTGGTCGGCTCGCAGCCGATCCCGGGCGAGCCGCAGCTGCGCGTCGAGGAGATCAACGCCTTCCTCGCGAAGCACGCGCGACGCTGACTACTTGATGAAGACCGAGACGCCCTGGATCTGCAGCATGTCGACGAACACGTCGGCGAAGTAGTACACCAGCGCGGCGATGATGAGCAGCGCGACGAGCGCCCAGCGCTTGGCCGCGAGCCAGTGCTTGATGCTCGCGGGCTCCTTCAGGCTCTCCGCCTTCAGCTCCTCGACGTACTTGCGCAGCTGCTCGCGCGTCTTCGCGCTCTCGTTCGCGCCGCGCGCGAGGCGGATCAGGTTGCGGATCACCTGCAGCGAGACTTCGGGGTGCTTGAGCAGGAACGCCTTGAAGTCGGCGCGCGAGATGACGGCGAGCTGCGAGGGATCGAGCGTCACGACCGAGGCCGAGCGCGGGTTGTCGTCGAGCATCATCTCGCCGAAGTACTGGCCCGGGCCCTTGGTGTCGAGGACGAGCTCCTTGCCGTCCGCGTCCCTGGTGAGCACCTTGACCCGGCCCGAGACCACCACGTAGAAGGAGTCGGACGCATCGCCCTCGCGGATGACGGTCGCCGCCGGCGGAAAGCTCTGCAGGCTCGCTCGCTCGCCGAGCGCGCGCAGATCATCGGCCGGCAGGCCCTCGAACAGCCCGGTATTGCTGAGCACGGCGCTCATGCCGGGCTATGGTAGCTAATTTGGCTGCGGCACGCTCATGCCGCGCGCCACCGCCGGACGCATGCCGAGCGCGTCGTACCAGCGCTTCACGCAGGGGAAGGCCGCGAGATCGACCCGGTGCCACTCGTGGCGCGCCACCCAGGGATAGAGGGCCATGTCGGCGATGCTGTATTCGCTCCCCGAAATATGGGTGTTCTTCTCCAGCTGGCGGTCCATCACCCCGTACAGGCGCTTCGCCTCGTTGCCGTAGCGCTCGCTGCCGTAGGGGATCTCGTCCTTCTTCGCGCGCATGAAGTGGTGCGCCTGGCCGAACATGGGGCCGACGCCACCCATCTGGAACATCAGCCACTGCAGCACCTGGTAGCGGTATTTCTGCGGAAGGAACTTGCCGGTCTTCTCCGCGAGGTAGATGAGGATTGCCCCCGACTCCATCATGGCGATCGGCTTGCCGCCGGGCCCGTCGGGATCGACGATCGAAGGAATCTTGCCGTTCGGGTTGATCTTCAGGTACTCGGGCGTGAACTGCTCGGTGTTCGTGCCGATGTTGATCCTGTGCACCCGGTAAGGCAGCGCGCACTCCTCCAGCATAATGGACACCTTGCGGCCGTTCGGCGTGCTCCAGGTATAGAGATCGATCATGTTGAAGTGGGTTCTGACGGTTCTTGTGGTGCTGGTGATTCTAGCGGTTGCCACGCCGTGGCTCGGCCGCTTCGCGCCGGGACGCCTGCCCGGCGACTTGCGCATCCCGGTGCGCGGACGGCTGCTCTACGTGCCGCTCGCGAGCACGATCGTGCTCGCGCTTCTCGTCTGGGCGATCGGCAAGCTCGTCTAGAGCGCCCGGGCGATCGCCTCGCGCCTCGCATCGTCGATGCGCTGCGCAATCTGGTCCTGCGGCGCTGCCGCGGCGATCGACCCCGCATCGATACCGGCTGCGGCCTGGCGCGCGCGCTCCAGGCGCGCGACATCGATGCCCGGCGCCGCAAGGCGAGCGGCTTCCAGGAGTTCGGCGAAGCGCTCGGGCCGGCGCAACGCATCCGCGCGCTTGAGGAGCTCCAGCACCGCCCGCGGCGTGGCGCGCGCCGCGGCGAGCAGCGTGTCGCGGTTCCGGCAGGCGGCGAGCGCCAGTTCGCGCACGTCGTTCGGCACGCGCAGGCGCTCGCACAGCGCGCTGGCTTCGCGTTCCTCGAGCGGCCACGCGAGCAGCGCGAAGCGCACCGGCAGGCTGCCTTTGAATGCATGCGGAATTTTTTTCAGCTCCGGTAGAAGCTTCCCGCGCAGGCCGCTCTCCTCCAGGACCTCGAACATGCGCTGCGGCCTGGGCTCGCAGAGCCCCTTGGCGAGCTCCTGCCAGACGCGCTCGGGCACCAGCGCGTCAGCCTCGCCGGAAGCCACCATGTTCTTCATCAGAAGAAGAGTTTCCGGTGAAACAGCGAAATCGAACCTGGCCGCGAATCTCGCCACGCGCAGGATGCGCACCGGATCCTCGGCGAACGCCTCGCTCACGTGCCTCAGGATCCCGGCGCGCAGGTCTTTCTCGCCGCCGAACGGGTCGATGAGGGTGCCGTCCTCCGCCCGCGCGATCGCGTTGATGGTGAGGTCGCGCCGCCGCAGGTCGTCCTCGAGGCTGACGTCGGGCGCGGCGTGCACGGTGAAGCCCTTGTAGCCCCGGCCGCTCTTTCTCTCGGTGCGGGCGAGCGCGTATTCCTCGTGGGTGCGTGGATGCAGGAACACCGGGAAATCCTTGCCCACGGGCTTGTAGCCCAGGCGCACCATCTCCTCGGGCGTCGCGCCCACCACGACGTAGTCGCGGTCCTTGACCGGCAGCCCGAGCAGCTCGTCGCGCACGGCGCCGCCGACGGCGTAGGCCTTCACTCGGGAAGATCGAACTGCGGGATCGTCTCCGGCTCGCGCTCGGCGGCCTCGATCCACTCCCGCATCGCGGGCAGCGCGAGCATCGCCTCGGCGTACTCGCGGTTCGAGACGCGCACCTCGTAGGTGCGAAAGCGCAGCACCACGGGCGCGTACATCGCGTCGGCGGCGCCGAAGGCGCCGAAGAGGAACGGCCCCTTCGCCTGGGACCAGAGGGCGTCGATGCGCTTGATCTCCTCCAACACCTCGGGCGTGCGGCCGCGGCCGGGATAGCGCTTGCGCACGTTCATGCCCATGTGGTTGCGCAGGTTGGCGAACCCGGAATGCATCTCCGCCGAGATCGAGCGCGCCCGCGCGCGCTCGGCCGCATCGGCGGGCCAGAGCTGCGGATGGCGCTCGGCGAGGTACTCGAGGATGGCGAGGGAGTCCCAGATCGCCAGGCTGCCGTCGACCAGGCAGGGCACCTTGCCCGAAGGCGAGTGCTTGAGGATCTCGCCCTTGGCAGCCGGACCGTAGAGGGGAATGCGCTTCTCGTCGAACGCGAGCTCCAGCACCTTCATCGCCAGCCAGGGCCGCAGCGACCACGAAGAATAGTTCTTGTTGCCGATGACGAGCAGCATGGCGCGCAGGATAAACTGAATTGATGACTGCGTTGGCTGCGCGCCTCGCCGGGCGCTTCGCGCGCGAGGCGCTCGCGCTCGGCGCGGGCGAGGTCTGCGCGCTGCGGCGGCGCGGCTTCTACCTGCGCTTCCCCGGCGGGCGGTTCGCCTGCATCGGCGATGCGATGCTGGGCGGCGGGCCGCTCAACGCGCTCGTCGACGCCTTGCCCGCCGTGGCGCTGGGCCAAGAATGGACTGTGGACACGGTCCGGGCCGAGCTCTGGAAACCTCCAGATCCCAACGGCGCGTTTCCCGACAACGCCGGCGCCATCGCCCGGACGGCAGTGCCTCGTGCGCCCGCCGAAGGGCTCGCCTGCCTGATCGCCGGCAGCCATAACCCCCTCAGCGTGCACGCGCAGCCGGCGCTCGAGGCGCTCGAGCGCTGGCTGGTGGGCAATGCGTTGTCGGCGGAAGCGGAAACGCTGATCGGCCTGGGCCCCGGCGTCACCGCCCCGGGCGACGATTACCTCGGCGGCGTGCTGCTAGCGCTGCGCCTTGCCGGGCGCGGCGCGCAGGCCGCCTCGCTCTGGCGCTGGCTCGAGCCTCGCCTCGCCGGCCGCACGCGCGAGATCAGCGCCGCGCATCTCGCCGCAGCGGCGGCGGGCGAGGCGCAGGAAGCGCTGCATCGCGTGCTCAATGGGGAACCCGAGTTCGGCGGGCTGGACCTGGCCGGGTGGGACGGCCTTGCCGGCGCCCTGGCGGTGGCGAAGACTTACTGAAGGTAGGCGGGGGCGACGGCTTCGAGCGCCGTGGGCGCGAGGCCGAAGGGCAGCGTGCAGCCCGACGCGCAGACGTTCGGCACCTGCATCGAACGGTAGTTGTCGCGCGTCATGAGCCGCCCCGGCGAGTGCTCGAGCACCCACGCCTGCAGGTACGAGAGCCGCGGCGGCAGGCCGAGCACGAGCCGGGGCCTCCCGGTGGCGGCGCACGCGTACTCGACCAGCGCTTTCAGCGTGTACTCGCGCGGCCCGCAAAGGTCATAGCGCTTGCCGTGCGCACTGGGTGCGTCGAGCGCGTCCGCCATCGCGCGCGCCACATCCCCTACGTACACCGGCTGGAAGCGCGCCTTCGGACACGCCAGCGCGAGCACCGGCAGATAGCGCGCCAGCCAGGCGAAGGTGTTGAGGAAGCGATCCTCGGGGCCGAAGACCACCGAGGGCCGGAAGACGGTGACCGCGAGCCCTTCGGCGCCGAGCACGACCTGCTCGCCGCGCGCCTTCGAGCGCAGGTACTCGGAGGGCGCGTCGGGCGCGGCGCCGAGCGCGCTCACGTGCAGCAGGCGCGGCACGCCTTTGGCGCGGCAGGCGGCGACGATCGCCTTGGGCAGCTCGACGTGCGCGCGCTCGAAGCTCCCATGCAGGATGCCGACCAGGTTGATCACCGCATCGCGGCCGCGCGCCAGGCGCTCGAGCACGCCGGGGGCGTTGATGTCGGCTTCGACGACATCCACCGTGGGCAGGACGATGAGGTGCTTGGCGCGCTCGCGCCGCCGTGAGGGAACCGTGACTTCGACGGAGCGGCGCGCGAGCTCCGCCGCCAGATGACGGCCGAGGAAACCCGCACCGCCGAGAATCAAAACCCTCAGGGCAATTCGTCCTCGACGGGCTCGGCGGCGCTGCGCGGCGCGATGGTGCCCAGGCGCGCCTTGATCGGCGTGAGCTTCTTCTCCAGCATCGCCGCATAGAAGACGGCGTTGGCCGTCACCTTCTTCACGTAGTCGCGGGTCTCGCCGAACGGGATCGTCTCGGCGTAGATCGCGCCCTCGAGCGCGCGCTCGGGATCGCGCCAGCGCCGCGCCCGCGCCGGCCCGGCGTTGTACGCCGCGGAAGCAAGCACCGGGTGCCCGAGCTGGTCGAGCACCATCTTCAGGTAGCCGGTGCCCAGCGTCACGTTGGTCTCGATGTCGGTGACGCTGGCCGGGCGGTAGTTGCGCAGGCCGATCTTCGCCGCGACGAAGCGCGCGGTGCGCGGCATGACCTGCATCAGCCCGGCGGCGCCCTGGCTCGAGCGCGCCTCGGCGATGAAGCGGCTCTCCTGGCGCACCAGGCCCATCACCCAGGCCTCGTCCAGCCCCTGCGTCCTCGCGTACTCGCCGAACACGTCGCGGAAAGGCACCGGGTAGCGCAGCGCGAAGTTGTGCAGCCGCTCGGTGCGATCGGCGGTGCTGATGGCGCGGTCGTAGACCCCGGCGCGGCGCGCGAGCTCGGCGGCGGCGAGCAGCCGCGTGTCGTCGAGCGAGCGGATCGAGAACAGCCATTCGCGCACGCCCTCGGTGCGGATGCCCAGGCGAATCAGCTCGAGCGCGCGCGCAAGCCCCGGGTCGCGCCGCGCCGCCTCGACCTCCTCGTCGCTCGGCTCGTGCATCGCCTCGGGCGGGGTGACGACGTAGCCGAGCTCCTCGGTGGCGAGCAGCCCGTAGAAGTCCGGCTGGCCTGCGATGCGCAGGAAGTACGCGCGGCTGCCGTCGGGCTCGCCCAGCGCCGCGAGCGCGCGGCCATACCAATATGTCCAGGTCGCCTCCTGGCGCGCCGCGGCGGACATGCGATCGATGGTGTCGCGCACCGTGCTCCACTGCCCGGCGCGAAGCGCCGCGCGCACTTTCCAGGCAAGCGCGTGGTCGGGGAGCTCCGCATCGCCGGCGTGCGCGTACCAGTCGAGCGCTTCGGGCAGGTGCTCGCGCGCGCCCTCGTGCGCAACGCGCGCCCAGAGGTATTCGAGGTCCGCGCGCGGCAGGCGCTGGCCGAGCGCGCCCTCCAGCAGCGCGGCGGTTGCCTTCGAGTCGTTGCGGGCGTAGCGCACGGCGGCGAGCACCGCCACTTCGCGCGCCGGCCGGCTTTCGAGCGTCTTGGGCAGGCGGGCGAAGAAACGCTTGGGCTGGCGCGCCGCCTCGGCGAGCAGCCGCTCATCGGGTGCCTCGCCCCTCGGCAGGTACCCGAGCGCGGTCTTCGCGGCGGTGATCTGCCCGTGCTCGAAGAGCACGCGCACGCGCTTCCAGATCTCGGTGACGTCGAGGCGCTCGCGCGTCACCATGGTGTCGGCGAGGCGCGCGCAGCCTTCGGGCAGCTCGCTCGGCAGGAGCCACATCTCGCGCGCCTCGGCGAACGCGCTGTCGTCGTCGCGCTCCAGGCGCGAGCTCCAGCCGTAGCAGCGGATCTCGAGGTCGTCGCGCGGGTAGGCGCGCACCTCGCGGTTGAATTCCTGCCAGTCGCCGCGCTTGCCGGTGAGCCTCAGCCAGTCGCCGCGCAGGAGCTCGGCGACGTACGTGTCGCGATGCCGCGCGAGGAATTCGCTGACGTCCGCCGGCGCGGCATCTTCCAGCCGCATCGCAAGCCGCCAGTAGTCGAGCCAGGGCGCGAGCGGGTGGGCTTCGAGGTCGCCGGCCTGGCGCGCGAAGCGGATCGCGTCGCCGGCGCGATAGGCGTCGTAGGCGCCGACCAGCGCATCGTCTTCGCTGGCGGCGGCCGCACTCGCTGCGCCGAGCGCCACCGCGATCGCGAGATTGCGCAATCCGCCGAAACTCATAAACTCGAGTACCCCCCCATGGACCCCGTCACCTTGAAATCGTGGCGCAAGGCCGAGCGCGAGCGGCTCATCGCCGCGCGCGAGGCGCTCGCTCCGCCGGTCCTCGACGCCTGGCGTCGCCGGATCGATGCTGCGCTGGAGCGTTCGTTCCCCGGCCTTGCCCATTGCCGCCTCGCCTTCTGCTGGCCGATCAGGGGCGAGTACGACGCCCGCCATCTTGCCAGAACGCTGCGCAGCCGTGGCGCGTTGACCGCGCTGCCGGTCGTCGTTGCACCGCGACAACCGCTCGTCTTCCGCGAGTGGCATCCGGGCGTCACGCTCGCGAAAGGCGCGCTCGACATCCCATACCCGGTCGATTCGGCCGAGGTCGTGCCCGACGCGGTGCTGCTGCCGATGAACGGGTGGGACATGCAGGGCTATCGCCTCGGTTATGGGGCGGGATTTTTCGACCGCACGCTGGCGAGCCTCGCCAGGCGGCCGGTGACGATCGGAATTTCCTACGAACTGGCGCGCCTGGACACCATTTACCCCCAGTCCTGGGACATCCCAATGGACTACGTGGTCACCGAGCGCGGCGTCTATAGGCGCGATGGGGAAGCGCTCGCTTACCTCGGCGAGCCGGAGATGGGGGAATCGAGCACTTTGGCCTCGCCGGTCTGCTACGCCGACGAGGACTACTTCGGTCAGACGAGGAAGAGCCGGTAGGCAGGGTTGCGCGTTTCGTCGGCGAAGGGGTAACCGAGCTTGTCGAGGAAGCGCCGGAACACCGCCATCTCGCGCGGCGGCACCTGGATCCCCACCAGGACCCGGCCGTAGTCTGCACCGTGGTTGCGGTAGTGGAACAGGCTGATGTTCCAGTCGCTGCGCATGTTCTCCAGAAAGCGCATCAGCGCGCCCGGGCGCTCCGGGAATTCGAAGCGATAGAGCAGTTCATTCCTGGCAAAGGGGGCGCGGCCCCCGACCATGTGCCGCACGTGCCATTTCGCCATCTCGTTGTCGGAGAGGTCGAGTGTCGTGAGGTCACGACGCCTGAGGTTGCGCACGATCCTCGCCGTCTCGGCGCGTCCGCCGGTCTCGATGCCGACGAAGATGTGCGCCTGCGCCGAGTCGGCGATCCGGTAGTTGAATTCGGTGATGTTCTTTGCGCCGAGCGTGGCGCAGAAGGTCTTGAAGCTGCCCGGGCGCTCCGGGATCGTCACCGCGAGGACCGCCTCGCGCTGCTCGCCGAGCTCGGCTTCCTCGGCGATGAAGCGCAGGCGGTCGAAGTTCGTGTTCGCCCCCGAGGCCACCGCCACTAGGGTCTTGTTCTTCAAAGAACGTTTTTCTACCCAGGCCTTCGCGCCGGCGATCGCGAGCGCGCCCGCGGGCTCGAGCACCACGCGCGTGTCCTCGAACACGTCCTTGATCGCGGCGCACATCGCGTCGGTGTCGACGAGCACCATCTCGTCCACCAGGCTGCGGCACAGGCGGAAGGTCTCGCGCCCGACCTGCTTCACCGCCACGCCGTCGGCGAAGAGCCCGACGTGATCGAGCGTGATGCGCTTCTTCATTCGTAGAGATTTCGTCATTGCAGCCGCGTCGACCGGTTCCACGCCGATGATGCGCACCGAGGGCCGCACCCGCTTCACGTAGGCGGCGATGCCGGAGATGAGGCCGCCGCCGCCGACCGGCACGAAGATCGCGTCGAGCGCCCCCGGGCGCTGGCGCAGGATCTCCATGCCGATCGTGCCCTGGCCGGCGATCACCTCCGGATCGTCATAGGGATGCACGAACGCGAGCCCTCGCTTGCTCCGTATGGCAATGGCCTTCTTGTAGGCCTCGGCGTAGGAGTCGCCATGCAGCACGATCTCGGCGCCGAGCGCCGCCACCGCCTCGACCTTGATGCGCGGCGTGGTGATGGGCATCACGATCACCGCGCGGCAGCCCAGGCGCTGCGCCGCGAGCGCGACGCCCTGCGCGTGGTTGCCGGCGCTCGCGGCGATGACGCCCTTGGCGAGCCGTGCGCGCGGCAGCGACGCCATCTTGTTGTAGGCGCCGCGCAGCTTGAACGAGAATATCGGCTGCAGGTCCTCGCGCTTGACGAGCAGGCGATTGCCCATGCGCCTGGACAGGCCGCGCGCCAGTTCGAGCGGCGTCTCGACCGCCACGTCGTAGACGCGGGCTTTCAGGATCCTTTCGAGGTAGTTCTTGTTCAAAGCCGGTCGAATTTAGCATGGCGGAACTGGCAGCCCTGTTCGCCACGAGCTTCGCCGCCGCGACGCTCGTGCCGCTTCCCTCCGAAGCGGCACTTTTCATGTATTTGAATTCCTACCCCGAACGCGCTGCTTTGGGCGTCGCCATTGCGACGGTGGGCAACACCGCGGGCGGCATGACTTCCTATGCGATCGGACGCTTCATTCCGCAGGGCCCGCTGCAGCAGAAACCTCTGGACTTCGTGAAGCGCTACGGCGTCGCCGCGCTGCTCCTCGCCTGGCTGCCGCTGGTGGGCGACGCGCTGTGCGTCGCGGCGGGGTGGCTGAGAATGCGCTGGCCCGCCGCGCTGGCGTTCATGGCGGCGGGCCGGCTGGCGCGCTACCTGGCGGTAGCGCTCATTGCCTGATCAGAGGTGCGCCTTGCGCGCGAGCAGGTCCTCGACCTTGACGCCGACCTCGGACTTGCCGCCGAACCCGGTACCGAGCTTCTGCTCCGAGAAGTTCTTCAGCGCCATCTCGTAGTGCTTGGCGGCGAGCGGCACGTAGCCGACTTCCTTCACCAGCTTGGGCGCGTTCTTCAGGTAGAACTGCACGAACTCCCTCACCTCGGGACGCTGCATGCCTTTGTCGCTCACGTAGATGAAGATCGGGCGGGCGAGCGGCTGGTAGGTGCCGTCCATCACGGTCTCTAGCGAGGGCGATACCGCCTTGGCGGCACCCTTGTCCAGGATTGGCGCCGCCTTCAGCTTGTCCTTGTTCTCGACGTAGTACGCGAGGCCGAAGTAGCCGATGGCGTTCACGTCCCGCGACACGCCCTGCACCAGCACGTTGTCGTCCTCCGAGGCGGTGAAGTCGCCGCGGCTCGCCTTCTCCTTGCCGTTGATGGCGTCGGTGAAGTAGTCGAAGGTTCCCGAATCGGCGCCGGGCCCGAAGAGCTTGAGCGGCGCGTTGGGCCAGGACGGGTTGACCTGATTCCAGTGCGTGATCTTGCCCTGCGCGACCGGCTCCCACATTTTCTTAAGCTCCTCGACCTTGAGCTCCTTCACCCAGGTGTTCTTCGGGTTGATCACCACGGTGAGTGCGTCGAAGGCCACCGGCAGCTCGACGTACTTGATGCCGGCCTCGGCGCAGGCCTTCATTTCCTTGGCGCTGATCGGGCGCGAGGCATCCGAGACGTCGGTCTCGCCGCGGCAGAACTTCTTGAAGCCGCCGCCGGTGCCGGAGATGCCCACCGTCACGCGGATCGCGCCGCGCTTGGATTTCTGGAAGTCCTCGGCCACCGCCTCGGAGATCGGGTACACGGTGCTCGAGCCGTCGATTTTCACGGTCGGCGTCTGGGCCAGCGCGGGACCGGCGGCGAGCGCGCCGGCAAGGATGAGAACACTAGAACGCGTCATCGATGTTTTCCTCGTGGATGTCATGGGTGGCACTCTAGGCGCCCGCCATTGCCGTTTTATGACAGCCCGCCGCGCCCCCCAGAAGGCGGGCGACGAGGCCCCGCGGCGGAACCGGCGCGCCGGGAACTTTGGCGCGATCGTCCCAGCGGCGCAGGCGGATCGCGTCTCGCGCGTATCGCTGCTCGAGGAACGCCGCCGCCTCGGCCGCGGTGTACGGCCCGCCCTGGAGCTCCAGGCTGTGCTTGCTTGCCGGCGAGAGGCGCTCCCAGTAGCCCGATTCGGCGTGGCAGAGGTAGCGCTTGGCCTCGACGTGCAGGCGGATCGGCTCCAGCACGCCGGGGCCGAACAACCCGCGCAGCAGCGGCACGGCGACATACTGGTGCAGGTCGTCGATATTCCGTCCCACGAGAAGCGGGCGGCGGGCGGCGAGGTGGCCGATGTCATGCAGGAAGGCCGCGGCGGCGAGCTCCTCGCCGGCGCCCTCCGCGCAGGCGAGCTGCACGCACTGCTGCGCGTGCTCGAGCTGGCTCACGAGCTCGCTGCCATAGCGCGCCGCGGCTCTCTCGGTGTAGAGCAAAGCGATCTGCTCGAGGGTCAGGGGCGAGTTCCTCATGGTGGAGCGCCTGGAGGCTGTCAACGGAATGAAATACTGTGCGGCGATGCTAGCGGCCGCGCGTGAACCTTTTGTGACCGCGCCGATCCCGCGTGACACGACTCTTCTGGCTGCTCGCGCTGTGGCCCACCGACGCTCTGGCGTGGGGATTGCAGACGCATCTCTATTTCGCGCAGTACGCGCTCGCGTTGCTGCCGCTCGCCGACCCAGAGCTGCGCGCCGCCGCGCGCCGGCTGCCGCGTCTGGTGCTCGCCGGCGCCTGCCTGCCCGACCTCGCGATCGTCGGGCTGCTGCTGGGCACGCCCGCGTTCCGCCGCGCCCATCTCTGGTCGACGCTGCGCCGGGTGGCGACCGCGCCCCGCAGCGAAGCCGAGGCGGCGCTTGCGATCGGCTATGCGAGCCACCTGCTTTCCGACGTCGTGGCGCACAACCTTTTCGTGCCCGAGCACGAGCGGCGCATCGGCCGCGGCGCCATGGTCGCCCACCTGGGCGCGGAATGGGCGATGGACCAGCATGTGCGCGGCAAGCTCGAATTCGACCCGGCGCAGGCGCTGCGCGGCTTCGAGAAGGACGCGATCGGGCTGGTGTGCCGCGCCCTGCCGGCGAGTCCTGCCCTCGCCGCACGGGCGCTCGGCATCCTCGCGCGCGGGGACGCCGTGCTGCGCGCCTCGCCCGTCCCGGCGCTGTGCCGCGCGGCGTTCGGAACGAAGCGCTTCGATGCCTATCTCGCGCGGACCGTGCAGATGCTCGGCAGGCTCGACCAGGCCCTCGGCGGCGGCTTCGAGGACTGGTGCGGCTCAGATCCGGAAGGAGGCGGCGGCGATCAGGGCGCCGAGCGCTGCGCCGGCGAGCACGTCGCTCGGATAGTGCAGCCCGAGGACCACGCGTGAGACTGCCGTGAGCAGCACGAAGGGAAAGAGAACTGCGCCGAGCGCGGGATAGTGCCAGCAGGCGACCAGGGAAAACGCCACCGCGTGCAGCGTGTGCCCGGACGGGAAGCTGTAGGCGTCGAGCGCGCGCGCACCGGCGGCGATGCTCTGCAGCGCCTGGTACGGGCGCGGGCGCGAGGTGCCGCGCTTCACCATCGAATACGCGGCGGCCCCGACGACGCCGACGAAGATCATGTGCAGGACCGGCTGCGCGGCGTCGGCGCCGTAGCGCGCGAGCAGCGCGAGCATCAGCGCATACCAGGCGATGCCGTTGCCGAGCCAGCTCACCGCCTGGAACAGCCGGCGCACGGCAGCGTAGCGCAGCGCCTGGTTGAGCTGCAGGCTCGCCGACCGGTCCAAGCGCTGCAGCTGCTCTACGGTGGCGTCAACCAGCCACATCCGCGAGCACGGCCTCGAAATCGGCGGCGACACGCTCCCACGTGAGGGACTCGGCGGCACGGCGCGCCGCAGCGCCGAACTGGCGGGCGAGCGCGGGATCGCGCGCCATGCGCCGCGCGTGCGCGAGGAAGGCCTCGGCGTCGCCGAACGGCGCGAGCAGCGCCGAGCGCCCATGCGCGAGGTGCTGGCGCGCCGCCGCGTAGTCGTACGCCACGATGCCGAGCCCGCTCGCCATGGCTTCGAGCGTCACGTTGCCGAAGGTCTCGGTGGTGCTGGGGAAGAGGAAGATGTCGGCCGACGCGTAGTGGGCGGAGAGCTCGCCGTTCACGAGGCGACCGGCGATGACGTAACCGATGTTGCGGCTGCGCAGCGCCTCGGTCATGGGGCCGTCGCCGACGAGCACCAGCCGCGTCGCGGGCTGCAGCCGGCGCATTTCCTCGAACGCGCGGATGACGAGGGGGAAGTTCTTCTCCGGCGCAAAGCGGCTTACGCACAAGGCGACCGGCGTCGTCTCGTCCGCGCCCCAGCGCGCCCGCAGCTCGCCCGAGCGCTGCCCCGGCGAGAATACCTGCGGGTCGACGCCGCGCCCCACCACGCGAAGGCCGCGATAGCCCGCCGCGGCGAGCTGCTCCGCCATCTCTGCGGTCGGGACCATCGTGCAGGAAGCGCGGTTGTGGAAGCTGCGCAGGTAGCCCATGACGGGCCGCGCGAGCCAGGCGGCCCCGTAGTGGCGGCTGTAGGCGTGGAAGTTGGTGTGGAAGTCGGTGGCCACCGGCACGCCGAGCCGCTTCGCCGCGCCCAGGGCGGACCAGCCGAGCGGCCCTTCCGTGGCGATGTGCACGAGGTCCGGGCGCGCCTCGGACCAGGCGCGCAGCAGCACGCCCCTCGCCGGCATGCCCATCTTGAGTTGCGGGTAGCGCGGGATGGGCAGCCCGCGCGCGAGCAGCTCGCCGGGTGCGGCGTGGTCGTGCCCGTTCTGGCGCGGGCGGACGAGCCGCACGTCGTGGCCGCGGCGGCGCAGGCCCTCTGCCATGAACGCCACGGTGCGTGCCACGCCGTTGACCTCGGGAGGGTAGGTCTCGGTCACCATCGCGACGCGCAGCGCTCTCATGGCGCGCGCAGCGTAGAGGCCGACTGTGACCGCACGAGGAAGCCGCGGTGACCGCTCGATGACGGCCCTCATGGTCATGAAGCGGTAACAATGGAAACATAGGCTGCCGAGAATCCCGATGACTCAGGCCAGCGCAGCCCTGCCCGGCACCGCGAACCCCGCGCGCCGGCGCGCGCGCGCGATCCGGGAATGGCTGATCGAGGCGGTGCTGTTTCTCGCCGCCCTGATCTCCGTGTTCACCACCGTGGCCATCGTCTACATCCTGGTCAAGGAGTCGGTGATTTTCTTCGAGCAGGTGCCGCTGCGGGATTTCCTCACCGACCGGCAGTGGACGCCGCTCTTCGACGACGCGCATTTCGGCATCATGGTGCTGCTCTCCGGGACGCTTACCAGCTCGGCCGTCGCCCTCGCGGTGGCGATTCCGCTGGGCACCATCATCGCCATCTACCTGTCGGAATTCGCGCCCTACCGCCTGCGCGAGGTGGTGAAGCCGGTGCTGGAGATGCTGGGCGGCGTGCCGACCATCGTGTACGGCTATTTCGCGCTGCTCTTCGTCACGCCGCTGCTGCAGAAGCTGTACCCGGGGCTGCCGGGCTTCAACCTGCTCTCGGCGGGGCTGGTGATGGGCATCATGATCATCCCGTACGTCAGCTCCATCTCCGAGGACGCCATGCGCGCGGTGCCGATGAGCCTGCGCGAGGGCTCCTATGCGATGGGTGCGACGCGCTTCCAGACGGCGACCCGGGTGGTGGTCCCGGCGGCGTTCTCCGGCATCGCCTCGGCCTACATCCTGGGCATCTCCCGGGCGGTGGGGGAGACCATGATCCTCGCGGTTGCCGGCGGCATGCAGCCCAACCTCACCTTCAATCCGCTCGAGCCGGCCGCGACCATCACCGCCTACATCGTCCAGGTCGCGCTCGGCGACCTGCCGCACGGCTCGATCGGCTACCAGACGATCTTCGCCGCGGGCCTGACGCTGATGCTCTTCACGCTCGCCTGCAACCTGGCCGGGCATTTCCTGCGCAAGCGCTTCCGCGAGGCCTACTGATGCGCCGCAAGCACCAGGACGTCGTCTTCGCGCTGGTCGGCATCGTCGCGCTGATGATCGCGGTGCTCACCTTCCTCGCGCTGTTCGTCAACATGGCGCTCGACGGGCTGCCGCGGCTCGACTGGCAGTTCTTCACCAACTTCCCCTCGCGGCGCGCGGCACAGGCCGGCATCCTCTCGGCCTGGGTCGGCTCGACGCTGGTGATGGTGGTGACGGCATTCTTCGCCGTGCCGCTCGGTGTCGCAGCGGGCGTCTACCTCGAGGAGTACGCGCGCAAGAACTGGGTCACGGATCTGATCGAGATCAACATCACCAACCTCGCCGGCGTGCCCTCGATCGTCTACGGCCTGCTGGCGCTGGGGCTCTTCGTCTACCAGTTCGGGCTCGGCCAGAGCATCCTCTCGGCGGGTCTGACCCTGGCGCTGCTCATCCTGCCGGTGGTGATCGTCGCCACGCGCGAGGCCATCCGCTCGATCCCGCAGGTGATCCGCGAGGGCTCGTATGCGCTGGGGGCGACGCGCTGGCAGACGGTGCGCTACCACATCCTGCCGTACTCCTCCGCCGGCATCCTCACCGGCATCATCATCGGCATGGCGCGCGCCATCGGCGAGACCGCGCCCATCATCACCATCGGCGCGCTCACCTTCATCGCCTTCCTGCCGCCGGCGCCGGTCAAGGCCGAGCCGCCGTTCGTGTCCCTCGACTGGGTGATGTCGCCGTTCACCGTCATGCCGATCCAGATGTTCAACTGGACCTCGCGCCCCGAGGCCGCCTTCCAGGACAACGCCGCCGCGGCGGGCTTCGTCCTCGTGTTCATGACCCTCGCCATGAACGGGCTCGCGATCTGGCTGCGCTACCGCCTGCGGCGCAACATCAAATGGTAACGAGGCTATGATGTCCGCTCCGGAAACGATGATGGAACAGCTCCTCGCCACCAAGGCCGAAGCGCGCGGCCTGAGCTTCTACTACGGCGATTTCCAGGCGCTGAAAGGCATCAGCATGCCGGTGCACGAGCGCCAGGTGACGGCGCTGATCGGACCGTCGGGCTGCGGCAAGTCGACCTTCCTGCGCTGCTTCAACCGCATGCACGACCTCTATCCGGGCAACCGCTACGAGGGCGAGATCATCCTGCAGCCCGACAACACCAACCTGCTCTCGGGCAGCCTCGACCCGATCGACGTGCGCATGCGCATCGGCATGGTGTTCCAGAAGCCCAACCCCTTCCCGAAGACGGTATTCGAGAATGTCGCGTACGGACTGCGCGTCCGCGGCGAAGGCTCGCGGCGCACGATCGAGGAGAAAGTCGAGCAGGCGCTGCACGACGCCGCGCTGTGGGACGAGGTCAAGGACCGGCTGCGCCAGCCCGCCTACAACCTTTCCGGCGGGCAGCAGCAGCGCCTGTGCATCGCCCGGGCCCTCGCGACGGATCCCGAATTGCTGCTGTTCGATGAGCCCACGTCGGCGCTCGATCCCATCGCCACCGCCTCGATCGAGGAGCTGATGCACGACCTCAAGAAGCGCGTCACCATCCTGATCGTGACGCACAACATGCAGCAGGCGGCGCGCGTCTCCGACTTCACGGCCTACATGTACCTCGGCGAGCTGGTCGAGTTCGGCGTCACCGACGAGGTGTTCATCAAGCCGCAGAAGAAGCAGACCGAGGACTACATCACCGGCAGGTTCGGCTAGAAGGGAACATGAGCGAGCACCTCTCCAAGCAGTACGACCTCGACCTCGGCTCGATCCGCTCGCGCGTGCTCGCCATGGGCGGCCTCGTGGAGACGCAGATCCGGCGCGCGATCGACGCCTTCGCCACCGGCGACCTGGCGCTCTCCGACGAGGTGATCGCCGCCGACCACCGCGTCAACGCCATGGAGGTCGCGCTCGACGGCGACTGCAGCCACCTCATCGTGCGCCGCCAGCCCGCGGCCTACGACCTGCGCATGATCTTCGCCATCACCAAGACGGTGACCGACCTCGAGCGCATCGGCGACGAGGCGCAGAAGATCGCGCGCATGGCGAAGAACATCCACGAACGCGGCGGCGCGCAGGTGCCGCCGGGGGTCGAGGTGCGGCACGCCGCCGAGGCCGCGATCGCCATGCTGCGGCGCACGCTCGACGCTTTCGCGCGCCTCGACTGCGACGCTGCGGCCGAGGTGATCCGCGCCGACGCAGGCATCGATACGGAGTTCCGCTCGATCCTGCGCCAGCTCATTACCTACATGATGGAGGATCCGCGCACCATCTCGACCGCGCTCGAGATCGTCTGGATCGCCAAGGCGATCGAGCGCATCGGCGACCACGCGAAGAACATGGCCGAGTACGTCATTTACATCGTCAAGGGTACCGACGTTCGCCACACGGGAGCGGCGCGGCTCGACGCATGAGCGCGACCGTCCTGGTGGTGGAGGACGAGCCGCACATCCAGGAGCTCGTCGCCGTCAACCTGGAGCACGCCGGGCACCGCGTGGTGCGCGCCGCGAGCGCGGAAGAAGCGGAGACGGCCATCCGCGCCTCCCTGCCCGACGTGCTGGTGGTCGACTGGATGCTGCCCGGCGAGTCGGGTCTCGCCTTCGTGCGCCGGCTGCGCGGCGACCCGCGCACCCGCAGCCTGCCGATCCTGATGCTGACCGCGCGCGCCATGGAGACGGACAAGCTGCTCGGCCTCGAGGCCGGTGCCGACGACTACCTCACCAAGCCCTTCTCGCCCCGGGAGCTCGCCGCGCGCATCAAGGCGGTGCTGCGCCGGCGCGCGCCCGAGCTCTCGGACGACGCCGTCGAGATCGAGGGCCTGCGGCTCGACCCGGCGTCCCGGCGCGTCAGCGCGGGCGGACAGCGCCTCGCCCTGTCGCCCTCCGAGTTCCGGCTGCTGCACTTCCTCATGACCCATCCCGGACGGATCTACAGCCGCACGCAGTTGCTCGACCATGTGTGGGGCGATCATGTGTTCATCGAGGAGCGGACCGTCGACGTCCACATCCGGCGGCTGAGGAAGGCGCTAGAGCCTTCGGGGCACGACCGGCTGATCGACACCGTGCGCGGCGCGGGCTACGGCCTGCGTAGCGATTGAGCCCGGTCTATCGCCATGCGCTCGGCTGGCTCGCCGCGATCGCGGTGGCGGCGCTGCTCGCCGGCGCGCTCACCGAGGCCGCCCTGGGCTGGGCCGCTTTCGCCGCCGGCCTGCTCCTGCTGCTCGCCTATCACGTGGGGCACCTCGCGCGCCTTGCCGGGTGGGTTGCGGATCCCTCGGCCGACCGTCTCCCCGAAGGGGCCGGCGTATGGGACGAGGTGCTCGCCGGCCTGCACCGACTGGAGCGGGCTTCGGCGAAGCGCCAGGACGAGCTCGCCGACGCCCTGGCGCGCTTTCGCCGCGCCGTGCAGGCGCTTCCCGACGGCGTGCTGATCCTCGACGCCGAGAACCGCATCGAGTGGAGCAACGACAAGGCGGCAGCGATGCTCGGCCTGGACCTGCGCGCGGACATCGGCCAGCCGGTGGGCAACCTGGTGCGCGCGCCCGCCTTCGCCGAGTGCCTCGCCGCGGACGGCGCGCACGAAGTCCAGATCCAGGCCGCCCAGGGCGCGCGGCTGATGCTGCGCCTCATTCCCTATGGCAGCGCGCAGAAGCTGCTGCTGTGCCGCGACGTCACGCAGGCCGAGCGCGTCGAGACCATGCGCCGCGATTTCGTTGCCAACGTGTCGCACGAGCTGCGCACGCCCCTCACGGTGCTGGTGGGCTTCCTCGAGACGGTGCGCGAGCTGAAGCTCGACCCGCAGCGCCAGCGCGACTATCTCGCCATGATGCGCGAGCAGGCCTCGCGCATGCAGCGCATCATCGACGACCTGCTCGCGCTCTCGGTGCTCGAGTCGGCGCCGCCGCCGGCCGCCGAGCGGGTGCGCGTGCGGCCGCTGCTCGAGCGCATCCTCGCCGACGGCCAGGCGCTCTCCGGCGGGCGCCACGCCCTGTCGCTGCAGGCGAGCCCGACGCTCGACCTCGCCGGATCGGAGCACGAGCTCGCCAGCGCCATCGGCAACCTGGTCAGCAACGCGGTGCGCTATACGCCGGCCGGCGGCCAGGTGCGCCTCGCCTGGCAGGAAAGTCCCGAGGGCGCGACGCTCGTCGTGGAAGACAGCGGCGTCGGCATCGCGCCCGAGCACATCGCGCGGCTCACCGAGCGCTTCTACCGCGTCGACCGCGGCCGCTCGCGCGAGACCGGCGGCACGGGGCTGGGCCTGGCGATCGTCAAGCACGCGCTGGCGCGGCACCAGGCCACCCTCTCCATCGACAGCAAGCCCGGCGCCGGCAGCCGCTTCAGCGTGCGCTTTCCGCCGCAGCGCACGCTCCCCGCGCTCATCCCCGAGCGCCGCGAGGGATGAGGATCACGCTGGCTTCCCTGAGGCAGCGCGTGCGGCGCGTCAAGATCGAGCTTCGTGCCCGGCCCCGTGCTGGCCGAGTGCCGCGAGCGGGCGGCCGAGAAAAGCTGAGCTAGGCGGCCTGCAGCTTGGCCATGGCCACGGCGAGCCACTTCACGCCCTGGCTGCCGAAGTTGACCTGGACGCGAGCGTCGCTGCCCTGCCCCTCGGCGTCGACGATGACGCCGCTGCCGAACTTCGGGTGCACGACGTTTTGGCCGATGCGGAAACCGGCAATTTCCCTGGAAGGAGATTTTCTGGGGAACGCGACCTGGCTCTGCCGCGAGAAATCCGGGGCGAAGGCCTTCTGGCGCGAGAAGCGCGGCGTCAGCCACTTCATGAGCTCCTGCGGCACCTCCTCGAGGAAGCGCGAGGCGAGGTTGTAGCGCGTCTGGCCGTGCAGCATGCGCGTCTGCGCGTGCGAGAGGTACAGGCGGTTGCGCGCCCGGGTGATGGCGACATAGGCGAGGCGGCGCTCCTCCTCCAGTCCGTCGGGCTCCATCGCGCTCTGCTCGTGCGGGAAGAGGCCCTCTTCCAGGCCCGAGAGGAACACCACGTCGAACTCCAGCCCCTTGGCCGAGTGCACCGTCATCATCTGCAGCGCGTCCTGCCCCTCGCCCGCCTGGTGCTCGCCCGCCTCGAGCGCGGCGTGGGTGAGGAAGGCGGTGAGCGGGACGGCCGCCTCGCCGGACTCGACCTCGCGCTCCTCTTCCGAGAAGGTGGCGGCGGCGTTGACCAGCTCCTCCAGGTTCTGGATGCGGTCGGCGCCCTCGCGCTCCCCGCGGTAATGCTCGACAAGGCCGCTCTTCTGGATCACCACTGCGACGATCTCGTGCAGCGGCAGGCCCTGCGTCTCGTTCCTGAGGTCTTCGATGAGTTTGCGAAAGAAAGCCGATTTGGAACCCGATTCGACAGATGCAATTAGTGACAACCCCTTCTGCCTCGCGGCGTCCTGGAGCTGCTCGATGGTGCGCGCGCCGATGCCGCGCGGCGGGAAGTTCGCGACGCGCAGGAAGGCGTTGTCGTCGTCGGGGAGCGCGACCAGGCGCAGGTAGGCGAGCGCGTGCTTGATCTCGGCGCGCTCGAAGAAGCGCAGGCCCCCGTAGACCCGGTAGGGCACGCCCTGCGAGAAGAGCGCGTGCTCGAGCACCCGGGACTGGGCGTTGGAGCGGTACAGCACCGCCATCTGCGAGCGCGGCGCGCCCTCGCGCGAGAGCGCCTGCACCTCCTCGACGATCCAGCGCGCCTCGTCGGCGTCGGACTCGCCTTCGAAGACGCGGATCGGCTCGCCGGCGCCGGCCGAAGTCCACAGGTTCTTGCCCAGGCGCTTGCGGTTGTTGGCGATGAGCGCGTTCGCCGCGTCGAGGATGTTGCCGTGCGAGCGGTAGTTCTGCTCGAGGCGGATCACGTGCCGCACGCGGAACTCGCGCTCGAAGTCCGACATGTTGCCGACGTGAGCGCCGCGGAAGGTGTAGATGCTCTGGTCGTCATCGCCGACGCAGAAGAAGCAATTCTGGTTTGAGAACAATTTCAACCACCGGTACTGCAGGCGATTCGTATCCTGGAACTCGTCGACAAGGATGTGGCGGAAGCGCTGCGAATAGTGCGCGCGCAGGACTTCATTGTTTCTGAGCAGCTCATAGCTGCGCAGAAGCAGCTCCGGGAAATCGACCACGCCCTCGCGCTGGCACTGCTCGTCGTAGGCGGCGTAGAGCTCGACGAGGCGGCGGGTGTTGTCGTCCCCGGCGGGCACGTCGCGCGCGCGCACGCCTTCTTCCTTCTGGGCGTTGACGAAGTACTGCAGGTCGCGCGGCACGATGCGGTCCTCGTCGACGTTGAGCGCCTTGCACAGGCGCTTCAGCGCGGCGAGCTGGTCCTGCGAGTCGAGGATCTGGAACGACTGCGGCAGGCCGGCGTCGCGGTGGTGGGCGCGCAGCATGCGGTTGCACAGGCCGTGGAAGGTGCCGATCCACATGCCGCGCGGGTTGAGCGGCAGCATGGCGGTGATGCGCGTGAGCATCTCGCGCGCCGCCTTGTTGGTGAACGTGACGGCGAGGAGCTGCGCCGGCGAAACGCGCCCGCCCTTCACCAGCCAGGCAATGCGCGTGGTGAGGACGCGCGTCTTGCCGCTGCCCGCGCCGGCGAGGATGAGCGCGTGCTCGTCGGGCAGGGTAACGGCGGCTAGCTGCTCGGGGTTGAGAAGTTCTAGATGAAGCGACAAGCCGGTGATTTTACTGCGTGACCAGCGGCTCCGTGATGCCGTGCTTGCCGCGCAGGCTCTCCGCGAGCGCCTCCGCGTCCTCGCGGGAGGCAAGCTGCCGGATCCTGACGTGATAGATGCCTTCGCGCGTCGGCTGGATCTCGGCCGGGTAGCCGGCGTTGCGCAGCCGATCGTAGTACTCGAGCGCGGTGCGCTGGTCGTCGAGCGTCGCCAGGCGCACGCCAAAGCGCCCCCCCACGCGGGCGCCGCCCTTGCCCGCCTCGATGTCGGTCTCGCGCGCCCACTGCTCGAGCTGCTTCGCGTCCACCACGCCCACCGGCTGTGTCGCGCCCTGCAGGCGGCGGTAGAACTGCAGCGGCTTGTCCATGGTGAGCGGCGGCTCGCCGTCGGCGGCCACCTCGACCTCGCCCTCGATCAGGCAGACGATCTCGTTGCCGGGGCGCGAGCGGCCCCAGAGGTCGGTGCCGCGGATGCCGGCGGTGACCGTGGAGACGCGGAAGCTCACCTCGCGCCGGCGGTTCTTCGCGACGAGGTCGGTGGTGAAGCGGAACGCGCCCTCGAGCACGCTGAGCGCAGCCTTGAACAACTCCTTGGCGGCGGAGAGCTCGGTGAAGCGCAGGCGGCCGTTCTCGCCCAGCTTGACGATGCTGCCCTCGGCGAGGCGGATGACGACGCGCGAGCCGCCGCCGGCGTGCACCTCGTCGCCGGCGCGCAGCGCCATGCCCGGGGTCAGCGGCATGCGGCTGCCGCCGCGCTCGACCCACGCCGGCATCTGCACGCCGTCGACGGTGGCGGCGACCTGCGCCGCCGCCGGCAGCGGCGCCGCGAGAAGCGCGAGCAACAGCCATATAATTCGCGGCTTCCCATGCAAGAAGCCTACGAGCCGCAGTCGGTCGAGCGCGAAGCCCAGCAGTTCTGGGAAAGCGAGCGTTCTTTTCATGTCGCGGAAGATCCGGCGCGGAAGAAGTTCTACTGCCTTTCCATGTTCCCCTACCCCTCGGGGAAGCTGCACATGGGGCACGTCAGGAACTATACCATCGGCGACGTCCTGACCCGGTACCACCGCATGCGCGGCGCCAACGTGCTGCAGCCGATGGGATGGGACGCCTTCGGACTGCCCGCTGAGAACGCGGCCATGGCGAACGGCGTGCCGCCGGCGAAGTGGACCCACGACAACATCGCGTACATGAAAGCCCAGCTGAAAGGCCTCGGCTTCGCGCTCGACTGGGAGCGCGAGCTCGCGACCTGCCGGCCCGAGTACTACAAGTGGAACCAGTGGCTCTTCACGCGGCTGTTCAAGAAGGGCCTCGCCTACAAGAAGACCGGCGTGGTGAACTGGGACCCGGTCGACCAGACCGTGCTCGCCAACGAGCAGGTGATCGAGGGGCGCGGCTGGCGCACCGGCGCGGTGGTGGAGAAGCGCGAGATCCCGATGTACTTCCTGCGCATCACCGCCTACGCGGAGGAGCTCCTCGCCGCGCTCGACGGCCTGCCCGGCTGGCCCGAGCAGGTGAAGCTGATGCAGAAGAACTGGATCGGCCGCTCTGAAGGCGTCCGGGTGGGGTTCCCATACACATTAGGAAACCAACAGCACGTCCTGTGGGTCTTCACCACGCGCGCCGACACGCTGATGGGCGCTACTTTCTGCGCCGTTGCGGCAGAGCATCCCATCGCTGCTTTTGCCGCAAGAAACAACAAAGAGGTTGCTTCCTTCGTTGAAGACTGCAAGCGCGGCCCGGCGATGGAAGCGGAGCTGGCGCAGGTCGAGAAGAAAGGCATGCCGACCGGCGTCTTCGTCACGCATCCCATCAGCGGCGAAAAGCTGCCGGTGTGGGTAGCGAACTACGTCCTCATGGGCTACGGCGAGGGCGCAGTGATGGCGGTGCCGGCGCACGACGAGCGCGACTACGAATTCGCTCTCAAGTACCAGCTGCCGATCCGGCCGGTGATCCGGCATCCGCTCGGCGACAGGGTGCCGGCGCCGTGGAAGGCCGAGTACGCGGAGCACGGCGTTTGCATCAACTCGGGCAAGTACGACGGCCTGGATTTCCAGCAGGCCACGGATGCAATCGCAGCGGATCTGAAGAAGAAGAACCTGGGGGAAAAACAGGTGCAGTGGCGCCTGCGCGACTGGGGCATCTCGCGCCAGCGCTACTGGGGCACGCCGATCCCGATCGTGCACTGCGCCGCGTGCGGCGACGTGCCGGTGCCGGATGACCAGCTGCCGGTCGTGCTGCCGGAGGACGTGGTGCCCGACGGCACCGGCAACCCGCTCAACAAGCGTGCGTCCTACGTCGACACGAAGTGCCCGTCGTGCGGCAAGCCCGCGCGGCGCGAGACCGACACCATGGACACCTTCGTCGACTCGTCGTGGTACTTCGCGCGCTTCGCCTGCCCGGACCAGCACGGGGCGATGCTCGACGGGCGCGCGGGCTACTGGATGCCGGTCGACCAGTACATCGGCGGCATCGAGCACGCCATCCTGCACCTGCTCTACTCGCGCTTCTTCCAGCGCGTGATGCAGGAGGAGACCGGCCTGATGCCGAA
>Ga0105095_10000162_pt1 | contig 28932 bp, 26 predicted proteins | sample PPLLak2March2015_2_FD_79180 | JGI IMG/M metagenome (GOLD analysis project Ga0105095, IMG submission 79180) | Freshwater sediment microbial communities from Prairie Pothole Lake near Jamestown, North Dakota, USA - PPLs Lake P8 Core (3) Depth... | ecosystem: Environmental > Aquatic > Freshwater >...
ATCCGGTCGCCTTCGCCGAGAAGATCTCTATGGGCAAGGCTGCCCAGGCAACCGATGATTTCCAAATCTATGCACGCATCGAATCTCTGATCCTCGGCAAAGGGGTGGCTGATGCCATCCAACGCGGTGAGATCTACCTCGAGGGGGGCGCCGACGGTCTACTGATTCATGCCAGGGACAAGGACCCGACGCTGTTGTACGAGGTCCTGGAGAAGTTCAGGGAGCGGACACCTCTCATCGTGGTTCCCACCGGGTACAGCCAGGTCACCGAGGACGAGTTGACGGAGCGGGGCGCCAACGTCGTCATCTATGCGAATCATCTGCTCAGGGCCGCCTACCCGGCCATGAAGTCGGCAGCCGAGTCGATCCTCACCCACGGGCGAGCATTCGAGGCCGACCAGACCGGTCTGCCGATCTCGGTGGCCCTGGAGTTGATTCCGGGAAACCGATGATCGACCCGGTTGCAGCCCTCGACGCCCTGTCGCGTGCCGGGGTCGACTTCTTCAGCGGGGTACCCGACTCGCTGCTGAAGGAGTTCAACGCTTGTGTCATGGACAGATGGAGCCCCGACCGTCACGTCGTGGCGCCGAACGAAGGAAGCGCCGTAGCCTTGGCCGCCGGCCACTACCTGGCCACTGGGCGACCCGGTCTGGTCTATCTGCAGAACTCCGGGCTCGGGAACGCGGTCAACCCCTTGGTCTCGCTCAGCTCACCGGAGGTCTATGGCCTTCCAATGGTCCTCATGATCGGTTGGCGGGGTGAGCCGGAGACACCCGATGAGCCGCAACACAGACACCAGGGCCGGATCACGCCTGCACTTCTCGAGCTGTTGGATGTCCCTGTAAGTCTGCTCACTGCCGACCTGACCGACTGGGAGCAGGCGATCGTCGGGACTGTCCGGACAGCTCTCGAGGAGTCACGCCCGACGGCTCTCCTCGTCTCGGCCGGGACCTTCGCCAGCTACTCCGGTGTGCCGGCAGAGATCAATGACTCGCTGCCATTGAGAATGGAAGCGATGGGCACGATTCTGGACGCCCTGGCACCCGAGACCTTCTTTGTTGCCACCACCGGCTACACGGCCCGGGAGCTGGCAGCCCTGAGGAGTGCCCGAGCTGAGCCAGGTGATCGCGATTTCCTGGTCGTTGGGTCGATGGGCCACGCCTTGTCCATTGCCTTTGGAATGGCGATCTCCCGTCCGGATATCACCGTGGTCTGCCTCGATGGTGATGGTTCTCTGGCCATGCACATGGGGTCGATGACAGTGGTTGGTCAGCGTCATCCCGCGAATCTCGGTCACCTCGTCTTCAACAACGGAGTGCACGAGTCGGTGGGAGGTCAGCCCAGTGCCTTGGGCCAGGCAGACCCGGTCGGGGTGGCGAAGGCAACCGGCTACAGGAGCGCCAGCTCATGCCGCAGTCTCGACGAGCTGGGCGCCCTGATCGCGGAGTCGATTGAAACAGGCGGGCCGTGGTTCATCGAAGTCGAGGTCAGGCAGGGGACGATGCCGGGCCTGCCTCGGCCCGAGGACTTTGCAGCCCGGGTGAGACGGTTCAGAGAGGTCCTGGAGAGTTGAGCGAAGTCGTGTTCGGTGACGGCGTCGTGGATCGTCTCGGTGACGTTCTCTCCGGGTTTCCTGATCCCGTTCTCGTCGTCAGTGGTGAGCACTCATATGGCCGGAGTGGCGCCGAACAGCGAATCGAACGGCACCTGAAGGATCGAGTGTGGGACCACTTCGTGGTCCGAGTGCGTCTCCCCGGGCTCGAATCGGCGCGGGAGGCGGTGCATGGGGCACGCACACCCGGGGTAATCGTGGCCGTCGGAGGGGGAGCCGTGATCGACACCGGCAAATTGATCGCCCTCGCATTCAGGAATGGAGCCGGGGACGACCTCTTGATGTCGCCTGCGGAGCATCCTGCGGTCGAGATCATCGCGATCCCCACCACTGCCGGATCGGGCTCGGAGAGGACTCCTTTTGCAGTCGCATACCGGGGCAGTTCCAAGTACTCAGTGTCGCATCCGAGTCTGCTTCCGAGGTTCGCGATCGTGGACCCGACACTCACGTATTCGTTGTCTCCCGGGCCCACCGCTGCCTCCGGTCTGGATGTGATCTCGCACGCTTTCGAATCCGCCTGGGCCGGTTCGGCCACCGAGACTTCGATCAGACTCTCCTACGAGGCACTCGAGCTCGCATGGCCGTCGATCCTCGATTGTGTGACGAAACCAGACCCTGAGAGCAGACACGCGATGGCGAAGGCGAGCACACTGGCAGGCGCGGCCATAGCGATCGCCAAGACGACGGCCTCCCACGCCCTCTCGTATTACCTGACCGCAGTTCATCAGGTTCCACATGGGGTGGCGGCGGCGATGACTCTCGGCGTGGTCCTGGTGTTCAATGCGGGCGTTGATGAGTTCACCATTTCAGGTGTGCGAGGCGCCGCTGAGATACGCGAGACGATCGGTTCTTTGTGCGGGTCGATCGGCGCGGACGATCCGCCGACTGCCATGATGGTCATCGAGGACTTGTTGAGATCGCTGGGCATGCCGACACGGTTGGCAGAGGTTGGCGTGAGCGGGTCGGATCTGCTTGCCATGGTCGACTCGGTCAATACGGAACGTCTCTCGAACAACCCCCGCTCTGCCACGCGAGAGGAACTCGTTGAGATCTTGACTCGGGTGGCGTGATGAGAGGGGGCCGATGAAGAGGTCTTTACGTGGGGCGCGGCTGGCGATGAGGGAATCGGCGACGCTCGGGGATCTGCTGTCGATGAAGCCGTCCGAGCGTCCGGTCGTCTTCTACGCGGAAGACTCATTCACATACGTTCAGTTGCGCGGTTACGCCGAGCAGCTCCTGTCCCAACACGCAATCCCGATCCGATATATCACTTCGGATCCAGATGATCCGTTGTTCGCCGCCGCGCCCTCCGGCATGACCGTCCACTATATGGATCGCCAACTCTCGCGCCTGATGGCGGGTTTGAACTCGGGTCTGGTTGTCCTCACCATGCCCGACCTGGGTGCCTTCCACGTGCCCGTCCCAACCGGTGCCAAGACGTTGTACTTCTTCCATTCGTTGAACAGCGCCCATACTTCATATCGCTCCGGGGCCTTCGACCATTACGACCATTTCGCCTGCACCGGACCGCACCATGTGGCCGAGCTGACGGCGATCCGGTCTGGACGCTGTCTGCCTGCCGCCGGGCTTCACGCGGTCGGGTACCACAAACTCGATGTGATCGCCGACGAGTACTCCAGGTTCGAGCGCGTCGACGCTGGAGCGACCGTTGTCCTTGCACCTTCCTGGGCGCCACAGAATCTCCTCGAGGCTCACGGCTCCGAGGTGATCGGCGCGCTTCGTGAGCGCGGCCTCGTGGTAATAGTCAGACCGCATCCCCAGTTCTTTCACTCCCTGTACCCGGAGGGGCGCGCCGTGGTGGAGGAGCTCACCCGGAGGTACGCCGGGGACGGTGGGGTGATATTCGAGTTGTCGATCGCCAACCAGGAATCGTTCTACGCATCGGACCTCATGATCAGTGACTGGTCGGGCGCGGCCTTCGAGTATGCGCTGGGAACCAGAAGACCTGTCCTGTTCGTGGATACTCCCCAGAAGATCTTCAACGCCGACTGGTCCCTTTACGGGGTTCCCGCGTTCGAGGCCGACATGCGGGCGCGGGTCGGGAGAATCGTCGCAACAGCAGATATTGCGTCAATCGGATCCCTTGCCAGGTCGATGATTGAAGAGACAGGCCCCACAGCCGCACATCTTTCTGATATGAGATCGAAACTCACTTTCAATCCTGGCTCCAGCGCCACGGTCGGCGCCGATCTGATAGCCGAACTGGTGTCTTGACACGGCGAACATATCGACCGCCTCGCTCTGATGATTTGTCGCTGATCGGTCAGGTCGCGATCCTCGGCGCCGCCTCGGCCCACCCATCGCTTTCACTCTGGACCAGCAACCGTCTGGAGTTCCCGCACCCGATCCGTCTAGTCCTGATCAGCGGGAGTGTGTGGTTGGTTTCCTTTGCTCTGTCGGCACTCGCGTTCAGGCTCGGGGCGACCAGGTGGGCAGCCACCGGGGGTGGCGTCGTGTGGGCGTTGACGATCGGAATGGGCGGCGCAATGGCGGGACGGGTCGGGCTGAACATGACCCTGGCTGGCGGTGCCGCCCTGGGTGCCCTCGTGGTGGTCCTCATGAACCGACTCGCTGAGAACATGGCGGCCCAGTTTCCGGTTGTCATCCTGGCCTTCGTCCTCGGAGTAGGACCGATCGGACCGTACGCGGTCGACGTTTTCGGCCACACCTCCCCAACCACCCTCCAGAGTCCCCAGACGGACTTCACGACAACGCTCGACGTGCGACCCGACATCTACGTCATCGTCGTCGATGGTTTCGTAGGCATCGACGGCTCCAGGGAGGTGTTCGCTCAGGCGGTGCCTCCCTGGGTGGAGGAATTGAGAGGCCAAGGCTTTGAAGTGCCGGCGTCAGGATGGGCGAGCTATCCCATAACCATCGCTTCGATACCGAGTCTGTTCGACATGGACTACTCGATCGAAGCCGGAGTGAACGGAGATCGCGCCGTGATCTCGGCTCTCCTCGACAAACTCGGTGGCGCCAATCGGCTCGTCTCCACCCTCAATGTCAACGGGTATCACACGGTGATGGTCGAAGCCGGATGGTCCTGGTCGCATTGTGGCCCTGCCTATGACGAGTGCGTGGCGAGTGCCTTCTTGGACGAGGGAACCTTCGCGGTCGTGCGTCGAAGCATCGTGGGCCCGATGGTTGTCGATCGGATGGCGCACCCATTCACCGTGGGGGCCAAACACGCGATGGACTGGCTTCTCAGAGACGCCCGGGCGGATCGAACCGGCTCAGAGCCACGATTCGTGTTCGGCCACGTCATGGCGCCTCATCCACCGTTCTTTCTCACCGATGATTGCTCCGTCGAGAATGAGATGGAACGGGCCGGTGGGCGTCTCGACAACAGATTCACCGACCTCTCGCGTCGAAAAGACCTCTATTTGAATCAAGCTGAGTGCGTTGCAGACTTCATAGTCGAGTTTGCCGTTGCGACGGACCCCAACGACGTTGTTGTGGTGATCTCAGACCATGGCTCCGATTCCCGTGACCAGTTGCTCCGACCAGGATCGCAGTGGACGTTGGATGACATCTACGAGCGCTTGTCGGTCCTCATGGCCGTGCGGACCCCTTCGGACTGTGATCTTGGGGACACCGTGGTGATTCCCGACCTGATGAGGGCGGTATTGGCCTGCTTGGGTCACGGAGCCGCACCAACCCCACCGATCGAGCCCAGGATGTTCTCCGGAACCTTGAGACTCGACGGGGAGCCCAATCATCTCGAGGAACTGGAGCCGGGGGAAGTGGATTCCATACTGTCGGCGACCATGGACGGTTGAATCTTGCCCAGAGTTCAAGTGGGGGATGCGAAACCCGATATCTTCCTCTCGTGGCGAAGCTCTCCGTACTCATGCCGGTCTATAACGAGTCGCGCACATTGCGGACAATCGTCGAGCGCGTGCTGGCATCGCCTGTCGAGATGGAGATCGAGCTCGTTTGCGTAGACGATTGTTCGAAGGACGACTCCCTCCAGATTCTCGAAGAGCTTGCGGCAGGCGACCCGCGGATCAAGGTGATCGCCCAGCCGGTGAACATGGGGAAGGGCATGGCGATTCGAACCGCCATCAACCACATGACCGGAGACATCGGGATCATCCAGGATGCCGACCTCGAGTATGAGCCCGAGGAGTACCCCAAGGTTCTCAGACCGATCCTCGAAGGCAAGGCAGACGCCGTGTATGGCTCCCGGTTCGCCGCGAGCGAGGTGCGAAGGGTGCTGTTCTACTGGCACGCCCTCGGTAACAAGATGCTGACAGCATTCTCGAATATGGCGAACGACCTCAACCTGACCGACATGGAGACCTGTTACAAGGCGGTCCGGGGCGACATACTCAAGCGCCTCCGGCTCACCTCGGACCGGTTCGGGTTGGAGCCTGAGATCACGGCCCGCCTTGCGCAATGGGGAGCACGGATCTACGAGGTGCCGATCAGTTATCACGGCAGGACGTACGCCGAGGGCAAGAACATCGGCTGGCGCGACGGAGTGGAGGCGCTCTGGTTGATCTTCAGGTTCCGGTTCCTCGATACCCGTGCGACAAATGAGGACTCTGTCGTCACGCGTCAAGCGCTGGGTAGGGCGCCGAGGTTTCGGCGATGGATACTGGAGCAGTTCGGATCCGATCTCGGACAGGCCGTTCTCGAGGTCAACGCGGGCCCAGGTCACACCACTTCACATCTCCTCGACCGAGGACGGTTGGTCGTGACCGACACCGAGCCGGTCCACGTCGAGTCTCTTCAACGGAGGTTTGGCCACCTCGAGAACGTCGAAGTGATCCGGGCGGACTTCGATTCCGATGGCGTGTCGTTCCAGGGACTGGACACCGCGCTGGTGTTCGACGGTCTGCAGCGCTCGCCTGAGCCGAAACAGCTTCTGGCAGCCGTAGCCGGATCAGTGGACCCGGGGGGCAGGATCTTGATCCAGGTTCCCGCAGGAACGTCCCTGTTCGGCGCGACCGACGAAGCGGCGGGCCACCTGCGACGCTTCGATCGGGGCGATGTGGAAGACCTGGTTCGGTCGGCCGGGCTGGAGCTGGTTTCTTTGGTGCCATTCAATCGGCTCGGCGCTATCGGCTGGCGGCTCCACCACGCGATCGGTGCGGGGAGGATCTCGGCTGCCGAGGCGAGGGGCTTCGATCTGCTGGTTCCGCTGGCAAAGAAGGCGGATGCGCTCGGCATCGGCTCTGGCCTCAGCTGGCTCGCAGTGGCCAGAGTCCCGTGATTCGTCGTCGGTGGTATTCAGCTAGGCACCGAATCGTCCGATGTAGTTGGTCGCGTTACGGGTTTTCGACAGCCGCGGTTACACCTGCGAGAAAGTTGGTTTGACATGATCTTTGGTTATCTAGATGCCGGAACCGGCAGTCTCCTCGTGCAACTCCTGGTCGGTGGGATTGCCGGCCTGGCCACCTTCGTCAAGTTTCGGTGGGGGACTGTCAAAGGCTGGTTTTCGAAGGGCGAGAACACCGAGCAGTGACCGAATCTCATCTGGCCATGGCCGGATGATGCAGCCGGCAATCCGGGAGGTGTTGCCTTGGTGAGTGTCGAGATCTGTGACACCTGGTTGATCTGACAGATGGCGGGCGACGACAAAACCCCGCTGAGGCTCGAGGACCTCTGGCTACTGGTCGTGTTCATTGGCTTCGGCCCGGCGATGGTGTTGGTCAACAACCCAGAGGGACCGCCGCCCTGGACGGCGCTCCTCTTCGTGCTGATCGTTGTAGGGGTGTCGCTGTTGCTCCGGGCCGCCCTCTCCAGACTCGGTCTCGACGGTCGCGGCTTGACCTATGCGTTGGCGATCGGCGGTTTCGCAGCACTGAACCTGGGACTTCTTCTCGAATCGGTCTCTCGTTCACTGGTGCTACTCCAAGTGGCATTGATAGGAGTGCTCGCCTACCGGCTGCGCGATGTGCGAGCGTTTCGGTTCCTGGTGACCTGGGCATGTCTCGCCTTGACTGTGGGGCCGGTGGTGCTCGTGGTGCAGGACCGCTTTTCAGGTTCGGAGCCGGCTGCTATCGGGGAGTCGGAGGACCTGCCGGCATTCGATGTGAAACCGGATGTGGTCGTCTTGGTAGCGGATGGCTACGGCAGCGAAGATGTCCTCTCCGAGTTCTACGGCTTCGATAACAGCCACCTGCGCGGTGAGTTGGCCACTCTGCAGATGCCGATGAACCCTGCGATGAAGTCAAACTACGGGCGCACCAAGTTCTCCGTAGCTTCGTTCTTGGTCCTTGGCTACATCCCCGACGGGACCCCGATCACCAGTGCTGTCGAATCCGGCCTGGTGGCGACGATGGGTGGTAAGAATCGGATGACGGAGACGTTGATGGCCAACGGTTATCGAACGGTCTACTTCGAGTCGGGATGGCTCGGGGCCCGCTGCGGCGACGAGATCGACGTCTGCGTGGGTGGTCCGTGGCCCGACGAAACCTATTACGACATCGCACATCGGTCGGTGTTCCGTGATCTTCCCGGCTTCGAGCACGGGATTTCGTTCTCCCGCGGAGCACAGCATGCGATGGCTGCGTTGGAGGAGAATCTCGAGGGTTATCTACAGGACGATCAACCCGACTTCGTGTTCGTGCACCTTCTCGCCCCTCATCCGCCCTTCTTCCTGACCGAGTCGTGCGAGATGGAACCCTCGATCCCCCTCGCCGGATTCGCCGTCTCGTTCCCGAACTCTACCGATGCCGCAGCCGCGCTCCGCTCCGACGCCTACATAGACCAGATCGAGTGTGTCAACGACCTGCTGATACGGACGGCTGAAGCGATCTCGGACTCCGGTGCAATCGGGTTGTTCCTCGGGGATCATGGGCCTGACCGATTGGGACAGCTTTTCGACCCCGCCGATGGTTGGACGGATGAACAGAGAAGCGAACGCCTCGGAATCCTCTTCGCCGCTCATCACCCCGGGTGTGATTACAGCTCGGTCACCAGCCTGGTCAACGCCGGCAGGCACCTGCTTGCATGTCTCAGCGGCACGGAACTCGAACCTTTGCCAGATCGCTTCTTCGACATCGACAAGACGGTGAGAATCCCCGTCATGGTGGAGATCGCCCCCCCGTCGGAGGGACTGCAGTGAGCCGATTGTCGCCTTCGGTCCGTCTGGTAGCAGTGGCTCTCCTCCTCGCCGTTGCCGCCAGTCTTCGGCTTCTTTCGGTCTCCGACTGGGATCCGACCGCCTTCACGGCGTTTGGTGAGGATGCAGTCGAGATCACCGAGTACGCCGAGACGAAGCTCGGCCGGGAGGTCAAGACAAGGATCCTCCAGGGTCACGACGGCAAGTACTTCTTTGTGCAGGCCAACGACCCGTTGGTTCTCGAACCCGAGGAGAACGCGACTGTTATCGACCGGGCCCTGTATCGCAGCCAACGGATGTTCTATCCCCTCCTTGCCGGGGGCGCTGGTCTGTTCTCGGCACAGGTCATCGTGTGGACCCTGATCCTGATCAACATCGTCGGTCTCGCCGTCGGATCGTGGGCAGTCGGCCAGATCGCGGTCAGACACGGGCTCTCTGCCTGGTGGGGCCTTGGCTTCGTGGTCAACGTCGGTCTGCTCTCCGAGCTCTACATCGACGGTGCGGGGATCCTCGCATTCGCCCTGGTCTGCCTGGGAGCGCTTGCGTTGGAGGACGGCCGGCCCGGTTGGGCGGCAGCGGCCTTCGCCGCCGGCGCCCTGACCCGCGAGGTGATGCTCGCCTTCGTCGGCTTCGTCGCCCTCTTCTGGCTGATCCGGCGCAGGAAGATCCCCTGGCTGGTCGCCCTCCCCGCCGCGCTCGCCGTCCTGGTGTGGGGAATCTATCTGAGACTCCGGATCGTCCCCGAGCCCGACGTGAACCAGGTGCAGGAGATCACGCTGATCCCGTTCTCGGGGTTCATCGAGGCAGTCACCAATGGGATGTCAGGGATCGGGGATTTCCTGCTGATGTTCATCGTTATGTGCCTGATCGTCTTGGTGCCATTGCGTGCCTGGAAGTCGGACGTCTACCTCACCTGGGGCGCGGTCGGCTTCGCGGTCCTGGCGCCCTTCCTGACCGTGTTCGTCTGGCAGAAGTCGTTCGACATCTCCCGCGCCCTCGCTCCTCTGGTCACCGCATTCCTCATCGAGTTCGCATTGGCCCGAAAGCGCTCCCGCGAGCCCGTTCTCGCCAGTTGACCGAACAAGTGTTCGTCCTTGAATTGGATTACACTGGTGTGACTCAGGCGACCACCAGGCGGAGCGTTGTCCACCGACTCGATCCTCATCAGGGGCGCCCGTGAGCACAACCTGAAGAATCTCACGGTCGAACTGCCCCGCAACAAGCTCATCGTGTTCACCGGCCTCTCCGGCTCCGGCAAGTCCTCGCTCGCCTTCGACACCATCTACGCCGAAGGCCAGCGGCGCTACGTCGAGTCCCTCTCCGCCTACGCCCGCCAATTCCTCGGCCAGATGGACAAGCCCGACGTGGACTTCATCGAGGGCCTCTCGCCGGCCATCTCCATCGACCAGAAGACCGCCTCCCGCAACCCGCGCTCCACGGTGGGGACGGTCACCGAGGTCCACGACTACCTCCGGCTCCTCTATGCGCGGATCGGGATCGCCCACTGTCCCAACGACGGGACACCGGTGGAGCGCCAGACCCCACAGCAGATCGTCGACCGCATCCTGGAGCTCGAGGAGGGGACACGGTTCCAGGTGCTGGCCCCGGTGGTCAGAGGGCGGAAGGGGGAGTTCGAGAACCTCCTCGCCGACCTGGCCAAGGAGGGGTTCGCCCGGGCACGGATCGACGGGGAGGTGCGCGAGCTCATCGAGGACATCAAGCTCGACCGCTATTACCAGCACACCATCGAGGTGGTGGTAGACCGACTCGTCCGGAAGGACGGGATGGAGCAGCGGCTCACCCAATCGCTCGAGACCGCCCTCACGCTCACAGAGGGAACCGCAGACATCGAGATCGAGGATGGCCCGACCCTCACCTTCTCCCAGCATCTCTCATGCCCCGGGTGCGGGCTCTCCTTCGATGACCTCCAACCCCGCAACTTCTCGTTCAACAGCCCTTACGGCGCCTGCACGCAATGCTCGGGGATCGGGACCAAGTACCAGGTCGACCCCGAACTGGTCATCGCCGACCCCTCCCTGTCCCTCGACGAGGGAGCGATCCCGATGTGGTCCTCGAACCGGATGCGCTACTACCACCGGTTGCTCAGTGGCCTGGGCGAGGTGTTCGGGTTCTCGATGGACACACCATGGCAGGACCTCCCCGATGAGGTCAGGGACAAGATCCTCTACGGGACCGGTGAGGACAAGATCACCATCAAGTACACCAACCGGTTCGGCCGGAAACGGCAATGGCAGGCGACCTTCGAGGGGGCCATCCCCTTCCTCAACCGGCGTCACGAGTCGGCCGAGTCGGACTCGGCACGGGAGTACTACCAGGAGTACATGGCGCAGGTGCCTTGTGAGGCATGCGGCGGGGGACGGCTCAACCCGATCTCCCTGGCGGTGACCATCTCCGGGCGGAACATCGCCGAGGTCTCCGACATGAGTCTCGGCGAGGCGAGGGAGTTCTTCGATCATCTCGAGCTGAACGAGCGGGAGACCACCATCGCCGAGCGGGTCCTCAAAGAAGTACGGGCCCGGATGCAGTTCCTCCTCGACGTCGGTCTCGACTACCTGACCTTGAGCCGGTCGGCGGCGACCCTGGCCGGGGGAGAGGCGCAGCGGATCCGGCTGGCCACTCAGATCGGCTCGGGTCTGGTCGGCGTGCTCTACATCCTCGACGAGCCCTCGATCGGCCTCCATCAGCGTGACAACCAGCGTCTCATCGAGACCTTGCTCCGGCTCCGTGACCTGGGCAACACCTTGATCGTGGTGGAGCACGACGAGGACACCATCCGCGTGGCCGACCACATCCTCGACATCGGGCCCGGGGCAGGCGAGCACGGAGGGCATATCGTCGCCGAGGGCCCCCTTTCTGTGATCACCTCCCAGCCCGACTCGATCACCGGTGACTATCTGGCCGGGCGGCGTCAGATCGAGATCCCTTTGTTCCGTCGCCAGGGGAACGGCGAGTCGATCACCATCCGGGGGGCAACGGAGAACAACCTGCAGGGGATCGATGTCGATTTCCCGCTCGGGGTCTTCACCGCGGTCACCGGTGTGTCCGGTTCGGGAAAGTCGACTCTGATAGAGGAGATCCTGTGGAAGACACTGGCCAACCGGGTCAACCGGGCCAGGGTCGTGCCGGGCCGGCACAAGAAGGTGGAGGGGATCGAGCTCATCGACAAGGTCATCGACATCGACCAGTCACCGATCGGGCGCACCCCCCGCTCCAACCCCGCCACTTACACCAAGCTCTTCGACCAGATCAGGGATCTCTTCGCCCAGACCATGGAGTCGAGGGCCCGCGGCTACAAGCCGGGGCGCTTCTCGTTCAACGTCAAGGGCGGGAGGTGTGAGGCCTGCTCCGGTGACGGGACGATCAAGATCGAGATGCACTTCCTCCCCGACGTCTACGTGCCGTGCGAGGTGTGCGGCGGCCGGCGCTACAACCGGGAGACCTTGGAGATCCTGTGGAAGGGGCACAACATCTCCGACGTGCTCGAGATGTCGGTCGAGGAGGCACTCGGGTTCTTCGAGAACCAGCCCAAGATCGTCCGCATCCTCCAGACCCTGTACGACGTCGGGCTCGGATATGTCCGGCTCGGCCAGCCGGCCACCACCCTCTCCGGAGGGGAGGCGCAACGGATCAAGCTCGCTTCGGAGTTGGGGAAGCGCGCGACCGGGCGGACCTTCTACATCCTCGACGAGCCGACCACCGGCCTTCACTTCGAGGACATCCGCAAGCTGCTCCAGGTCCTTCAACGTCTGGTCGACGCCGGGAACACGGTCGTGGTCATCGAACACAATCTCGACGTGGTCAAATCGGTCGACTACGTGATCGACCTCGGGCCCGAAGGTGGCAGCGGAGGCGGGCGGATCGTCGCCCAGGGAACACCCGAGGAGGTGGCCCAGGTGGGGGAGAGCTACACCGGGAAGTTCCTCCGGGAATTGGTTGGGGGCTGAGGCTCAACACCTGTCCGGGGCATGCCGATGTACCCTGGCATCGCTTTGGAGGGTTCAGACGTGTTCGACATGCGCCGGTCCGCGCTCGGCGGTTTCTCAGAGCTCGAGGGCAAGCACGCGGTGGTGATGGGCGGCGCCGGCTTCCTCGGCTCCCACGTGTGCACCTGGCTTGTCTACTCCGGGGCCAAGGTCACCTGCATCGACAACCTGATCACCGGTCACGCCTCCAACGTCTCCCACCTTCTCGGAGACAAGAAGTTCACCCTGATCGATTACGACGTCACCGATTATCTCCACGTGGGCGGTGAGGTCGACTACGTGATGAACTTCGCTTCACCCGCCTCCCCGGTCGATTACCTGAAGTGGCCGATCCACACCCTCAAAGTCGGCGCTTTCGGCACCCACAAGGGGCTCGGCCTGGCCCTGCACAAGGGGGCGGTCTTCTTCCTCGCCTCCACGTCCGAGGTGTACGGAGACCCCCTGGTCAACCCGCAGCCGGAGACATACTGGGGCAACGTCAATCCGATCGGTCCCAGGGGCGTTTACGACGAGGCGAAGCGGTTCGCCGAGGCCTTGACCCTCGCCTACAACCGGGAGCACGGGGTCGACACCCGGATCGTTCGGATCTTCAACTCGATCCTGGCCGACGAGCAGGTCCTCTTTGATGATGGAATCGAGTTACGCAGAGAGCAGATCGGCACTCTCGCCGAGAGACTGGGCTCTCCAATTACCGGCCTGACGGGCTTCACCGTCCCGGCGTTCGATACGAAGGGCAACATCGCGCCGCGGGAGGCGACCGCGATCGTCGGGCATCCGACTCAGCAGCAGTGTTTCCAGGTCTCGACGCGCTACGGCCGCACGATACGAGTGACCGGCGATCACAGCCTCTTCGTCGAAGGTATCGATGGTCTCCCCGAGGCAAGGTTCGCGAACCAACTCCGGCCAGGCGACAGGATCGCTGTCGCCCGACGAGTCGAGGTCCCTGAACGGGACCGGCTCGTCGTCGAGGCATGGGCATCCTGCTACGAGGATGATCCGTGGACCGTCGATGTCCATCATCCGTCATTCGCCCAAACGGCCTGGTCGCGGCGGTTCGAGATTCGTGATCTCGTCGAAGCCGGAACGACCAGCGAAGCGAAGAACCTGAGATCGGCCACCTGGAGTCGGGTGCGGCGAATGTGGGAGGGCGCTCGCCTGCCGGTGGCGATCATCCGGAGCCTCGAGATCGATGTGCCTGACGATGCTCGAATCGCTCTCCATAGCGCGGGTCCCACAGCGAAGATCCCAGCGCGACTTCCAATGTCCAACGAGCTCCTATGGCTTCTCGGCCTCATCGTTGCCGACGGTCACATCAGGGTTCATCCACACGACACTTTCCTCACCATCAGCTGTGATGATCGCGTACTGGATCAGGTCGAGAAGGTCATCGAGCGTGATCTCGGGCTCCACGTGATTCGGACGGAGATGACCCGAGATCGAGCGGCGGCAGTATTCGTGCATTCGAGGCTCTTTGCCGAAGTTCTCGCTCACCTCGGCTTTGTCGGAGGCGAGAAGAGGATCCCGGGCTGGATCCTGGGTCTTCCCAAATCGCGACTTGGTTGGTTCCTCGAGGGATATCGCGAGGGCGATGGGGTCCATTCAGGCAGCAAATTCGAAGAGGCGGTTCGACACGAATTCAGCACGACGTCGACTTCGCTCAAGGACGACCTCATCGTCGCATTCGCGCGTTTCGGCCTCGTGCCCTCGGTTGGCCGATACGAGACGACCTTCAAACAGCGCACTGGCGACCGAAAATACCCGTTCTGGCGATTGACACTGGCCAATGTCTCTCCGTGGAGCCCACTCGATTGGCATCGTGGCGTCAAGCAGAAGCTGAATGCCCGAACAACCGGCGACATCGTGTGGGCCCATGTCAGCGCCATTGAGGAAATCGAGGCAACGGGGCTCGTCTATGACTTCTCGGTTCCCGGCTACGAGAACTTCTGGGCGGGTTCCGGGGTGATGGCGCACAATACGTATGGGCCTCGAATGAGACCCGACGACGGCCGAGCCGTCCCCGCCTTTTTCAAGGCTGCACTGGAGAACCGGCCCCTGCCTGTGTTCGGCGACGGATCGCAGACCCGGTCCCTCTGTTATGTCGACGACGAGGTGGAGGGCATCCTGAGGCTGCTCCTCTCCTCGGAAACCGAGCCGGTCAACATCGGCAATCCCGAAGAGGTGACGATGGTCGAACTGGCAGAAGCTGTGCAGGACGTCGTCGGCAACCACCCCGGGATCGATCTCAAGCCGCTTCCCACCGACGACCCCATGGTTCGGCGCCCGGACACGAGCAAGGCGGAGCGGGTCCTCGGCTGGAAGGCGCAGATCCCGCTTCGTCAGGGCTTGGAGCGCACCCTCCCCTGGTTCAAGGACGTCCTCGGCTACTAGTGGCCTGGAGGCCCTTGAACGGCTCTGTCCTGTTTGGCACAGTCATCCTGTGCCGATCTCGGAAGCGGCCCGTCATGATCTCTACACTGGCCTGGCCGCGCTGCTCGGCCCCGAGCGAACCAAGACACTGATGTCCGCCCTGCCCAGCTACGAGATCACCGATGTCGCCACCAAAGGTGACATCGCTCTGCTGCTGTCCAGGATCGATCGTCTCGAGGCGAGAATGGATGGTCTCGAGGCCAGAATGGACCGGCTCGAGGCACGCATGGACCGTTTCTTCGTTGCCCTGGTCGCCGGGATGTTCCTGATCGTCGCCACCCTCATCGGAGGCTTCTTCACTCTCTAGGCTCCCCACCCGTCCGCACTTGCCAAACCAGCCACAATGACCCGATGACGTGGTCCGAGCTGGGTGAGTGGTGGGTCTCCGAAATCGCGGATGATCCCGCCTACGAGTCCGTGGTCACCCCGCTGGCCCTCGAACTGCTCCGCCCGGAGAAGGGCAAGACCTATCTCGATCTGGGATCGGGGGAGGGGCGGATGATGAGATCGGTGACCGCCGCCGGTGCCATGGCCCACGGTGTCGAGCTCAACCCCGTCCTCGCCCTGTTGTCGGCGGAGGCAGGGCCGACCATCGTCGCCGAGCTGCCCGGGCTGGAGTTCCTCAGAGACGATTCCTACGACGGCGCCTACTGCGTCCTGGTGGTCGAGCACCTCGTCGAATACACCCGTCTCTTCATCGAAGTGGCCAGGGTGGTTCGACCCGGGGGAGTGCTGGCTCTGGTGATGAACCACCCCACATGGACTGCTCCGGGCTCGACGCCGATCTCCGACACCGACGGGGAGACCCTGTGGCGGCCCGGTGCCTACTTCTCGGAGGGGAGCATCGAGGAGCCGGCCGGCTCTGCCAAGGTCGTCTTCCACCATCGCACCATGGCCGACCTGTTCAATGCCGCCGCCCGGGCCGGTTGGTCGCTGGATCGGATGATCGAGCTGCCCCACCACGAGCTCGAAGACCAGGCGGGGATACCCAGGTTGCTCGGGGCACGCTGGCACCGATCGCCCGTGTAGGCCAAGGCGCTCCGGTCCCGGCCAGCCCACCACCCGCTTTACCCTTGACACGTGTTCGAGCGACCCAAGCCTTCCGAGATCCCCGACCAGCCGGGCGCCTACATCTTCCGTGACAAACACAGCAAGGTGATCTACGTCGGCAAGGCGAAGAGCCTGCGCGGCCGGGTGCCCGCCTACTTCGGGACAGGTCTCCATCCCCGCACCCAGGCCATGGTCGACAACGCCAGAACGGTGGAATGGATCATCACCGAGTCCGAAGTGGCCGCCTTGATGCTCGAGTTCTCCCTGATCAAACGGCACCGCCCCCGGTTCAACATCAAGCTGGTAGACGACAAGTCCTATCCCTATCTGGCCATCTCCCGATCAGAGGAATGGCCCCGGGCCAGGGTGATGCGGGGGGCCAAGCGCAAAGGCAACGAGTACTTCGGGCCCTACGCCCACACCTACGCCATCCGCAAGACTCTCGACCAGCTGCTCCGCACCTTCCCGATCCGGACCTGCACCAACGCGTTGTTCGAGCGTCAGAAGGCCCAGGGCCGGCCCTGCCTGCTGTTCCACATCGAGAAATGTTCCGGCCCCTGTGTGGGAGAGGTCAGCAAGGAGGACTACGCCGGGATGGTCGAAGGGCTGGCCGCCTTTCTCCGCGGCGACACCGAGGAGGTGCTCACCGACCTCCAGGACAAGATGTGGGGTGCCTCGGAGCGCCGCGAGTTCGAGCTGGCCGCCCGGCATCGGGATCGGATCGAGGATGTGAGACGGGCCCTGCTCCGCCAGGAGGTGGTGACCGAGCGGCCGGAAGACTTCGATTTGATCGCCTTCCACGGTGACGACCTGGAGTCTGCCTTCCAGATCCTCCACGTCCGCCGGGGTCGTCTGGTCGGGAGGCTGGGCACGGTCGTCGACCGGGTCGAGGAGGTGACCGATGCCGAGCTGATGAACAGGGTGATCCGCCAGCTGTACGGCGAGGACGACCCACCCAAGGAGGTCCTGGTCTCGATCGAGCCTTCGGAGATCGACCTGCTCAAGGAATGGCTGGAGGAGCGGAGAGGGAACAGGGTCGGGCTCCGGGTCCCGTTGCGGGGATCGAAGCGTCGTCTGATGGAGACCACCGCCATCAACGCCGCCGAGGCGTTCGCCCGCCACCGTCTCAAGCGGAGCCAGGACCACAATGCCAGGGCCAAGGCGCTCCGATCGCTCCAGGATGTGCTCGGTCTCCCCGAGTCGCCGTTGCGCATCGAGGCCTACGACATCTCCACCCTGCAGGGAACCAACACGGTGGCCTCGATGGTGGTGCTCGAAGACGGCATGCCCAAGCGATCCGAGTACCGCCGGTTCAAGATCCGCACCATCCAGGGCCAGGACGACTTCGCCGCCATGGAGGAGACGGTGCGACGCCGGTTCCACGCCTATCTCGCCGAGCGGAGGCGCTCTGTGGCCGAGCAGGGCAAGTTCTCCTATCCCCCCTCCCTCGTCGTGATCGACGGCGGCGCCGGGCAATTGGGGCGGGCGGTGAAGGTCCTCGACGAGTTGGAGCTGGACATCCCGGTGATCGGTTTGGCGAAGAGGATGGAGGAGGTCTACCTGCCCGGGGTGCCCGAGCCGATCCGGATCCCACGGGACGCCGAGGCCCTCTATCTGCTGCAGCAGGTCCGCGACGAGGCGCATCGCTTCGCCATCACCTACCACCGCCAGCTCCGCTCCAAGTCGATGATCGACTCGATCCTCGACGAGGTTCCCGGGATCGGTCCGAAACGGAAGAAAGATCTCTTGAAGCGGTTCGGGTCGCTGAAGAGAATAAGGGAGGTCGGAGCCGATTCGCTGGCCGAGGTGGTCCCGAGGAACGTGGCCGAGGACTTGTACGCTGCTCTACACAACTGATCGAGGCCCGTCATGGACCATGTAGCAACCGATCATCCCCACGTTCTCGTGGTCACCGGAATGTCAGGTGCCGGGCGTTCCTCGGCAGCCAAGGTCCTCGAGGATCTCGGTTACATCGTCATCGACAATCTCCCGCCGCGGCTCCTCGTCCCTGCCGCCCAGGCGCACGAGCTCCCCGAGCGGCACCGGCGTCTCGCCGTGGTGATCGACTCCCGGGGCGGGCTCCCGATCCAAGAGATCCGGGACGCGGTGTTGGAGCTGAGCCGGGAAGGGGTGATGACCAGGGTCGTCTTCCTCGACGCCGACGACGACGTCATCGTCTCCAGATACGAGGAGAACAAGCGGCCCCACCCGCTGGGCCGGGCGACCATCTCCGAGTCGATTGCCGCCGAACGTGAGCTCCTCGCCGACCTCCGTGAAGAGGCAGACGTGATCATCGACACCTCGGGGCTCAACGTCCACGAGCTGCGGGACAGACTCACCGCTCAGTTCAGCGAGGAGGACATGGCCCGGCCGATGCGGGTCTCGATCCGCTCGTTCGGCTTCAAGCACGGCACGCTCCGTGACACCGACTTCATCTTCGACGTCAGGTTCCTGCCCAACCCGCACTGGGTCCCGGAGCTGCGCAATCTGCGCGGCACCGACGATCGGGTCGCCGACTACGTGATGAGCGCCGACGGTGCCAAGGAGTTCGTGGATCACATCGACGAGCTCCTCGCCTTTCTCATCCCGCGCTTCGAGGCGGAGGGCAAGTCCTATCTGGCGGTGGGTATCGGCTGCACCGGCGGGCATCACCGCTCCGTGGCCATCGCCGAGGAGCTGGGGCGGCGGTTGGCCCAGCACGGGATCAAGGCCAGCGTCCGTCATCGCGACATAGAGCGGTGAAACCGCAGACCGAGACCGCCCTCGCCCCCCTTCTCCTCGATCCGGAAGGGCCGGTTGTGGTAGCCGTCGGGGGAGGTCATGGCCAGGCGGCGGCTCTCGAGGCGATCCAGGTCTACGCAGGGGACATCTCCGCCCTGGTCTCGGTGGCCGATGACGGCGGTTCGTCGGGTCGCCTCGGCCCGCTGGGCATCCCCCCACCCGGGGACGTGCGGAGGTGCCTCCTGGCCCTGACCCCCGAGCCCAGTCTGTGGTCGGAGCTGTTCTCGCACCGGTTCAGAGGCGCAGACGTCGCCGATCACTCCCTGGGCAACCTGATCCTCGCCGGGCTGTCCGACATCTTCGGCGACTTCGAGACGGCGGTGCAGACGGCGGAGCGCATGCTGGGGACGGTGGGCTCGGTGATCCCGGTCTCGGATCAGCCGATCCGCCTCGAGGCGACCATCGACGGCCGCCAGGTGGTCGGGCAGAGAATGATCTCGGACACGGTCGGGCATGTCTCCGAGCTGCACATCGAGCCGAGGGACGCCGCGGTAACCCAGAGGGCACTCGCCGCGGTGGCGATGGCCGATCAGATCGTGATCGGGCCGGGGAGCCTCTACACCTCGACCATCTCCGCCCTGATGGTCAACATGCTGGCCCAGGCGATCATGCAGGCGCCTGCCCAGCGGGTGTTCGTGTTGAACCTCGTGACCCAGGACGGGGAGACATTGGGGATGAACGGCGCCGACCATCTCGACGCCCTGGCTAAACACGTTGGCGTGACCGGGCCCGGGATCGTCATCGCGCATCGAGGCCTGCTCGAGGTGCCCGAGGGGCACGACGCAGTGTTGATCGATACCGAGGATGCCGCCCGGCACGGCTGGAGGGTCGTCTTTGCAGATGTCGTCGATGAGCAGGCAGACTGGCCCGAGCACGACCCGCTGAAACTGGGCATGGTGCTAGAGAAGTTGGCGATCACCGAGGACTGAGCCGATGCCGAAGTACCTGACCCTCGACGACGTGGAAGTCGGCGGGACCGACGTCCTGGTCCGCTCCGACCTCAACGTCCCCATCGAGGACGGGCAGATAACCGACGACTTCCGGATCCAGGCCGCACTGCCCACCCTGGAGCTTCTGGTCGATGCCGGCGCCGCGGTCAGGGTTTGCTCGCACCTGGGCCGGCCGGAGGGGGCCGACCCTGCCTTCTCTCTCCGCCCCGTCGCCGAGCACATGGCCACGCTCACCTCGAAGGAGGTCGGGTTCGAGACAGGTGGCCAGATCACCGTCCTCGAGAACACCAGGTTCGAGCCCGGGGAGACCAAGAACGACCCGGCCTACGCGGCCAGACTCGCCGACGGTGTCGGTCTCTTCGTGGAAGACGCCTTCGGCTCGGTTCACCGCGCCCATTCATCGACGGTGGGTGTAGCCGAACTGGTCAAGTCGGTGGCAGGGCCCCTGCTCGACCAGGAATTGACCGCGCTCTCCAGATTCGTCGACGAGCCGGTCCTGCCCTATGTGGTGGTCCTGGGCGGGGCCAAGGTATCGGACAAGCTGGGAGTCATCGAGAACCTCCTCCCCAAGGTCGACGCCATGCTGATCGGGGGCGGTATGTGCTTCACCCTTCTCAAGGCGAAGGGAATCGAGGTGGGCAAGTCACTGGTGGAGGAGGACATGGTCGAGAAGGTGGGCGAGCTCGTCCAAGGGGCCCATGGCTCGAGGATCATCCTTCCCGCCGATGTCGTCGTCGCCGCGCAGTTCGCCGAGAACGCCGAGCACCGCCAGGTTCGCGTCCGGGACATGCCGCCGGATTGGGTCGGGCTCGACATCGGGCATGAGTCGACGTTGTTGTTCCAATCCGTGATCCGGACAGCCGAGACCGTGTTCTGGAACGGCCCGATGGGGGTGTTCGAGTGGGAGCCGTTCCGGGCGGGCACCGAGGGTGTGGCGAGGGCCGTCGCCGATTCGGGCGCATTCACTGCGGTCGGCGGGGGCGACTCGGTGGCGGCGATCCGGATGTTCGGGCTCGACGACGCGATCTCCCATGTCTCCACCGGCGGGGGAGCGGGTCTCGAGTTCCTCGAGGGCCGGGTTCTTCCCGGGGTGCAGGTTCTGGAAAGATGGGTGTGAATGACCGACCGTAAGAACCTGATCGTGGGCAACTGGAAGATGAACGCCACCCATCTCGAGGCGATCCAGATGGTGCAGAAGCTCTCCTATCGCCTCGAGTACGAGGATTACGAACGGGTCGAGGTCGTCATCGCCCCTCCCTTCACCTGTCTCCGCTCGGCACAGACCGTGATCGAGGCCGACCGGCTCCGGATCGGGCTCGGCGCCCAGAACACCCATTGGGAGGAGTCGGGGGCGTTCACCGGCGAGATCTCCGCCCCGATGCTGGCCAAGCTCTCCGTCTCCCATGTCATCGTCGGGCACTCGGAGCGGAGACACGGGTTCGGGGAGACCGACGAGATGGTGGCGAAGAAGGCAGCCGCCGTGGTCGGAGCGGGCATGCGGCCCATCGTCTGTGTTGGGGAGACACTCGAACAGAGGGAGGCCGGCGAGGCGGAGAACGTCGTCGTGTCACAGGTGCTGGGGTCGCTCGCCGAGCTCGACTCGGGGGCCATCGCCGCCGCCTCGATCGCCTACGAGCCGGTGTGGGCGATCGGGACCGGGCGCCACGCCCTTCCCGACGATGCCGGGCTCATGGCCGGGATCATCCGGGAGACCGTGGCCGACCGGCTCTCCTCCGACGCTGCCGAGGGCCTGCGCATCCTCTATGGGGGCTCGGTCAATGCCGGCAACATCAAGGAATTCATGGCCAAGACCAACGTCGACGGCGCCCTGGTCGGCGGGGCCTCCCTCGACCCCGACGGTTTCGCCGCCATCGTCCGCTACTGGGTATGAGCTACCGGCTGCTCCTGCTTCGCCACGGCCAGTCCACCTGGAACCTGGAGAACCTGTTCACCGGCTGGACCGACGTCGGTCTGACCGAACAGGGCGAGAGCGAGGCCAGTGAGGCAGGGCGGCTGATGAAGGAGGAGGGGCTGGAGCCGGACATCCTCCACACCTCGGTCCTGGTGCGGGCGATCAAGACCGCCGAACTGACCCTCGACGTGATGGGGCTGCAGTATCTCCCGGTCCGGCGTTCCTGGCGGCTCAACGAGCGTCACTACGGCGCCCTGCAGGGCTTGAACAAGAAGGAGACCGCCGCCCAACACGGCGACGAGCAGGTGCTCCTCTGGCGGCGGAGCTACGACATCCCGCCCCCTCCGCTCGACCCCGGCGACGAGCGCCACTCCGGTCACGACCCGAGGTACCGCGATCTCGCACCCGACCTGATCCCGGCCACCGAGTGCCTCAAGGACGTGGTGGTGAGGATGCTGCCCTACTGGCACGACGTGATCGTGCCCGATCTGCGTGCGGGCCATCTCCCGCTGGTGGTGGCCCACGGCAATTCGCTGCGGGCCCTGGTCAAGCATCTCGACGGGATCAGCGACGCCGAGATCATCGACCTCAACATTCCCACCGGTGTTCCCCTCCTCTACGAGCTGGACGACGACCTTGCCCCGGTCTCCAGCCGCTATCTCGGGGACCCGGAGGCGGCCAGGGCGGCGGCGGAGGCGGTTGCCCGAGAGGCCGGGTAGGTGAATCGGCGCACCGCTGGTACAATTCGACGTCCGCACGGATGACCGGCGGAACCCTTACATCAGCGGAAAGACAATGGCTGTCGCCCGAGCAATCGCAATCGTCGTCCACATCATCCTCTCCCTGGCGGTAATCGCACTCGTCCTGCTTCACTCAGGAAAGGGCGGAGGTCTGTCCGACGTGTTCGGCGGGGGCATGTCCACCTCGAGCCTGGGCGGGAGCACCGTGGTCGAGCGCAACCTCGACCGTCTCACGGTCATCGTCGGGGTGACATTTGCGATCAGCACCTTCGTGCTGACCTTCCTCTTGAACGCCTGACGGGCGTAAACTCGCCCATCCTCGTCGGAGTGGCGGAATTGGTAGACGCGCCAGGTTGAGGGCCTGGTGGGGTATTACTCCCCGTGGAGGTTCGAGTCCTCTCTCCGACACCAGACTCAACTACACGTGGCCGGGATTCGTCGACTACCCGGCCGTCTTGGTTGTAGGCGATGTCGATTCCCACTTCGGCACAGGGCACGTCTCGTGTACCGACCTCGCGCATGTCGACTTCCCGCCGGACGTCCGAGTGTCATAGGGCTGGCCAACCAGCAACCAATTGCTCGGCTGATGGAGCACGGACCTGCGACCCACGTTGAATGTGCGCGGACGGGACTGCGTGCGCTCGACCCTCACGTCCCGGCAGACTCGGCGGCGCGCTTCATGCCCTGAGCCTCGATGGTCATGTAGCGGTTGGTCAGGTCCTTATAGAACAGAACGACGACCGGGATCAGCAGGCCTCGCATATCCAGGCTCAGCGTAAGGCGTGAACGGCCTTCCTCCAGCGCCTCCACACGATGACCCGCGACGCTGGTCATGCCGCCGGACTTCTGGCGCCACTCGAAGTAGGAGGGCGCATCCCAGACGGTGATGTCCCATGTTCCCTCTGGCAGCTTCGGTTGTTTGAGGCGTACGCGGCTGCCTTTGGACATAGGAGCGGGCGTGAGCAGCTCGACGACGTCGACCGTCTCGATCCGCCGGGGCCATGCTTCGAGGTCGCTGAGCACATCCCAAACGCGCTCCTTTTGGGCGTTGATATCGATCGATTCCTCAAAGCGCATGTCGGACGACCACCTCCGGAAGGTTGCTCACCCAAGACCAGATGGGGCAGGCTAGCCAGGATTAGAGAGCCTCTCGCGCTCCGAGCAGACGCTGATAGGGCCGATGATCACCATCAGAGAACGTACCCATCACTAGCTGACTCAGATGGAGAGCAGTCCACTCAACAGTGGGGATAACCCGATGGTCGGTTCTCCGACACACACCTTTCACCACGGCGCACTATCCAGGGGACGGTCAACTTCCGTCGTATGCGACCAACCCGTTGGGGCTGACATCGGAGGCGGCTTCGAGTCGCGGCGCGTAGTGCTGCAGGAAGATCTGCGCGACCAGCTCGCGACGACTATGAACACCGACCTTGGCGAATATCGCCTTGAGATGGTCTTGCACCGTGTATGGAGAGACGTGCAGGCTATCGGCCATCTCCTGCGTCGAGAGTCCGGCGAGCACGAGACGGGTGACCTCACGCTCGCGCTTTGAGAGTCCGTAGGCCTCCACGATCAACGAGGCGATCTCCGGTTGCTTGGCCGGATGGAGCATCACGGCGACGGACGCTGGTCCGTCACCTTCGAGAAGCGCGGCGTGCATAAGGAGCCATCCGCCAGACATTCTCGGAACTCGAACTGTGGCGACGTCACCAGTGGTCCCATCGAAAGCTTGCCGCGCCTTGTCGGCGAGGCTCATGACAACCAGGGGAAGCGACGAATTGGCTCCGGTCGGGTCGACGATTTCTCCCAGCCAGTGTTTGGCTGACGGTGTCATGCTCTCCAGGGAGTCGTCGGCCCGGAGGAGGATGAGGCCGGGCGAATCGTGTCCGTTACCGGCCATTGGTGCGGTGGCGAGGATCGCTCGGCGGATCCCCTCTCCGATGTAACGGCTGACGTCGGCGACAAGATCGGCATCTCTCTGGCTGAAGGTCCCTCTGCGGCGATGCACGGCAACACAACCCCACGCCCCTTCACCGTCGAAAAAGGTTGCGCGTAACTCGTCTCCCTCTCCATATCCGTGGGGCGCCAGGATGTTGGTGAACCGCGGGCTCTGATGGGGATTGCCCTGGGTCGCCTGGCTGAGGACTCCCACGGGCCGGTCAGCGCGTGCGAGGTCGGCGAACTTGTTGAAGTCGCTCTCGAGGAACTCGTTGGCGGCCAGATCCATCAAGTGATCGGATGCGACTTGATGGGTGAAATGGCTTGTGGGCAACAGCGTCGATGGGTCGAGGCTGAGCCAGCACGAGCTGTCGAATCCAACAAGCCCCGCCAGGGTGCGGTCGGCCGCCTCGAAGAAGGCGCTCAAACCCAGATTGCGGTGGATGAGCCGTATGAAGCGCTGCCGTCCCTCGAGGCCGATCGAGTTCACTGAATGATTCTCTCATACCGCTCCCAAGAGGGGGTTGGGAGAATCCCAGGTTCCTGGGATGGTCTGCGACCCGATTGTCTCTTAGCGTACGCGAGGCGACGTTCAGGAGGCGGCCATGGCGAGATCTGAGGAGGTGCTTCACCATCCCGTGACAGGGGAGCGGGTGGTATGGAGACAGGTGGCTGCGGACACTGGCGGCCAGCTATTGCAGGGTGATCTGTACGCCGAGCCCGGCGGCTTCGTCGCTGCGGCGCATGTCCATCCCAAACAGGAAGAACGGTTCGAGGTTATCTCGGGGAGGCTGAGGCTTCGCATCGCGGACGAAGAACGCGTCCTGACCGCCGGTGACGTGGCGGTCATACCCGCCGGCCACCCCCATGTCTGGTGGAACGATGGCGAGGATGATGTGCATGTGCTGGGTGAGTTCAGGCCGGCGCTGCGCACAGAGGTATTCTTCGAGACGTTCTTCGGCCTCGCCACCGACGGCAAGACCAATAGGAAGGGTCTTCCCAACCCGTTGCGCTTAGCCGTGATGATGCGGGAGTATGAGGACGAGATTCACCTCGCCCGACCCTCAGTCAAACTGCAGCGGGCACTGTTCGGTCCGTTGGCGGCCGTGGGTCGGTCCCTGGGCTATCGGGGTTGGTATCCCGCCTACAGCACAGATCCCCTCATGGGCCCGGTCTGAGGGTCCCTGTCTCGTCGCGGTGCGGTCTCAGTGGTGGCGTATCGTGCTCGACTATGTCTTCCCGGCTGCGAGGTCGACCTGATATGGGTCATTGTTGTCGCCGTGTGGCTGTGTGCGCGCCAGCAGGCACGACCATCAGTCATCTGATCGGCGAACGGTGATGGTCGTCGTATGAGATTGGCCGGCGTCGTTCTCCTGCTCTTGGTGCCGTTGCTGGCCGCAGATGCTGTCGTCTCGGCGCGGGGTCGGTTCATGGGCATCTTCTGGGCCTCCGAGCGCGATTCAAAGGTCGAGCACATCGCCGGGCACCGACGTCAGTGGGCTTGGATGGGCGTCGTATGGGTGGCGATGCTGGCGGTGGCCACTGCCGGGATCAGCGCCTTCGGCGTGCTTCTAAGCCGAAGCGGCGAGGGGATCCTGGCATCGATTGCGCTGGGGTTGTTCATCCCGGGTGTGGTGAGCATGCTGGCGGCAGTCTTCGTCCTTTTCGGCTCGGTGGGCGTGGCCGCTCAGGCTCGACGAGACGCCGGGACGACGCCGGGTTGGCTGGAGCCGATGTGGGCCGCGGCGAACTGGGCCGAGGTGTCCTATATCGTCTTGAGCAGCCTGGCTTACGTCGTTTTCGGTATTGCCATGGTGAGAGCCGTGTTTCCGGCGACGTGGGCCGCGTGGGCCAGTGTGGCCATCGGTGCCGTGTCGGTGATTGGGATGGTTGTGGTTCCCGCCCGTGTCGGCTTCCCTCAGCTTCCTCTGTTGGTCCCGATCGTGTTGGGCGTTGCCCTGATTACGAGCTGACTTTCGTTGTGTGGACGTAGTCCAATGACTGCTTCTCCGACACAATCACCCGCGACGCCCGTCACCCTTCCTTGCCCTCGAGCACGGCGAAGGTGCCCGGCACCAGCTCCACAATCACAGTCACGTCGTCCATTCCCCGCTCGTCAAGCTCTGCGACGAGGGGGGTGCGCAGCGGACTCGTGGCGCGGCCGAGGATGTGGTCCGAACGGGTCGTGACCTGGGCCACCTCCCATCCGACCTTTTCAGCCCAAGCCAGGGCGGCGGCTCCAACCTCGGATGACCCAGTTCCTCGCACTCCGCCTGGGGACAAACGCTCAGATTGCCCTCGCCGCGTCGGCCATCTCGCCCAGCGTCGTGATCGACAGCACCCCGGGCAGCTGACGGACCGTGGCCCGGTCACCCTCCAAATGGATCCGGTCAGCCCGGAGGGCGGCCCGGAACTCCTCACGCCCGTTCCACACCCGGTGCAAGGTGAACAGGTCGGTGGTTATCACCGCCTCGATCCCGAAGCCGGGGTCGTATTCACAGATCGACGTGCCGCTCGGCTCGACCAGGAGCCAGTACCGGTTCTCGTGATCGACAAACCGGAACTCGAGCACGGTCCTCTCCTTGGGCAGGAGGTCGGTGTGTAGCCGAGAATGTCCCCACCAGATGAGGAGGGTCGGGTCCAATTCTTCGGGTTCGGGATCTCCCAGGATCCAGGTCTGCGCCCAGGCTCCAAGACCGAACACGAGTGGAGCCAGGTCTTCACCGGCTGGGCTCAGGGCGTAGCCGCTGTTCCTACGTTCGATCAGTCCGGCCCGCTCCATCTGGCGCAGTCTGCTCGAAAGCAAAGTGCGGGAAATTCCAGGAAGGCCGCGAGCGATCTCGTTGAACCGTCTCGCCCCAACGAGCATCTCTCTCACGATGAGCAGCGACCAGCGCTCGCCGACAACTTCGACTGCCTTGGCGATCGGGCAGTACTGGTGATATTCGCTCATGTGCCTCCGGGTCCGGGCTGCGAGAAGGCTACCGCGGCGGTCCATTCCTTGTACTAGTCGACCTGATCCCCCTTTCGTACCTTTGACTCCATTCCACGTCGCTAAGGAGACGGAATGAGCGAGATGTTGGATGTAGCCGCCAAGGCGAGCATCGATTTGGAATCCAGGGCGGCGGAGGTCGACCTGGCCGGACGCTTCCCCAAGGAGAACTATGATCTGCTGCGGGATCTCGGCTATCTCCGTGGTCCGGTGCCGGCGGAACTCGGTGGTCTCAACGCCACCCTGCTGGAGGCAGTAGCAGCGCAACGAGTCCTGGGGGCAGCCTGCGCCTCGACTGCCCTCTCGGTGAACATGCATCTGTTTCAGGTAGGTGCTGCCGCCGAGGGCTGGCGAGCCAGCGGGGCGAACGAGCCTGCCCTGCGCCGGGTCGCCGACGAGGGCATCGTTCTCGGGTCGACCGGGGCCGAGGCAATCGTGGCCGGGGAATGGGACACCCCAACAATCGCCACACCCGACGGTGACGGCTATCGGATCAGTGGCCGCAAGTACTTCTGCTCGCAGGCCGACGTGATGGACGTAGTCAGGGTCAACGCCAAAGACGCCGAAAGCGGCGAGATCCTGGTGATGGCGGTGCCGACATCCGCTGCCGGTATCAGCATCGACCCAACCTGGGACACGATGGGGATGCGGGCCACGGCCAGCCACGACATCATCCTCGACGACGTGGTCGTCCCGGCCACCGCCGTGAGTGCGCGACTCCCCGCCGCCGGCCCGGCTTGGGACCCGCAGTTTGCCCGTGCCATCCGCTGGTTCCTTTCCCTGGTGAGTGGGGTGTACATGGGGATCGCCGATCGTGCCCGTATTCAGGCGTACACCGCCCTGGGGAAGGGCAACAACACCACCTTCCGCTCCCTTGCCCTTACTGAAGAACTGGTGGGCAGGATGGAGAGCGCTCACCTGCGGGCCTCGGCTCTCCTGGAGTCAGGCAGCCGCAGGGTGGCCGATGAGGCCGACATGGTTGCGGGGATGATCGCGGCAATCACCACCAAGGAGGAATCGACCACCGCCTCCGCAGAGGTCGTTGACCTAGCGGTGACCCTGGTCGGAGGGCGCTCCTACTTCCGCAAGTCGGTGTTGGAGCGTCTGGTACGAGACATGCACGCAGCCCGCTTCCACCCACCGTCAGCGCCCGTTTCACATCAGACGATCGGGATCCACCGCCTCAGAGCCACGAACTGAAAGGATGCGACATCCGGCCACGTGCCCACGGCTTTACTCGCCACGAGTGGTCGGCCAAAAGCTCCGAAGGCTCTCCGACAGTCGACTCAACTACACGCCTGCCGGGATTCGATGACGACGCAACCGTCTTGGTGGTAGCTGATGTCGATCCCCATCTCGGCGTAGAGACCTTGGCCTTGTCTGCGGGGTCGGCGGCGGCGAGGGTGCCGGTGATGTCCTGTAGTGCG
>Ga0105095_10000164_pt1 | contig 28787 bp, 27 predicted proteins | sample PPLLak2March2015_2_FD_79180 | JGI IMG/M metagenome (GOLD analysis project Ga0105095, IMG submission 79180) | Freshwater sediment microbial communities from Prairie Pothole Lake near Jamestown, North Dakota, USA - PPLs Lake P8 Core (3) Depth... | ecosystem: Environmental > Aquatic > Freshwater >...
CACCAGGTGCCGCACCAACAGGCCGCGCTGCGCCAGTCCCTGCCCGTCGATGCGCAGATCGCCCACCTGACGGTGCATCTCAGCGACAGCTGCCTGGTTGATCCTCGGGTAATCGCGGATCTTGGAATATCGGAGGGCAATATTGGCATTGGCGTATTTCATATCGGGCATGTATATGTCGATGACGCCATCCAGCAAGGCCAGGGAGGTCTGGGAGTCGTATCCACCGGTGTTGTATACCAGCGGCAGGCGCAAGCCAGCCTGCGCCGCGATCAGCACGCCTGCCAGAACTGGCGCCACGACGTGGCTAGGCGAGACAAAGTTGATATTGTGGCAGCCGCTCTCCTGCAGCTCCAGCATGATCACTGCCAGCCGCTGCGGATCTACCACCTGCCCGCTGTCGGTCTGGCTGATATCGTGATTCTGGCAGTACTGGCAGCGCAGGTTGCAGCGGGTGAAGAAGATGGTTCCCGAGCCGCGCCAGCCGCGCAGAGGGTCTTCCTCACCCAGGTGAGGGCCGTAGCTGCTGACCATGGCTTGATCGCCCGTGCGGCAAACCCCGAGCGCTCCGCCGCGGCGGTCCACGCGGCACTCCCAGCCGCAGAGGAGGCATTTCGCCAGGCCTGCATAGGCCTGGTCCACACGCTGCTGAAGCTCTCCGGTGTGCAGAAGTTTCAAGTAAGCCGGTTCGAAATCGCCCATATCATGATCGGGACACGGAAAAACACGGATTTGATGGATATTAATAATCCATTCAGGATCTGTGAGAATCCGTTTGATCCGTGTACAGTATATCCTTTGGTTTGATCCGTGTACAGTTTCTCCATTGGCTCGTATGTTATCTCAAGAATAAACACACCAGGTCGTTGACATTGGTCTGGGTGGGGCCAGGGAGCAGCAAATCGCCAAGCGGTTCGAAGAAATGGTAGGCATCATTGCGTTCCAGATATTGTGCTGGATCGAGACCTAGCCACCGCGCCTGGGAAAGCGTTTCTCCAGAAACGACAGCCCCGGCAGCATCCGTCGGCCCGTCGCTTCCATCGGTCGCCAGGGCTACCAGAATCGCCTCGGGGAGGCCAGCCATCTCGGTTACGGCTGCCAGGGCAAGCTCCTGGTTGCGGCCTCCCAGCCCATCCCCATGCAGCGTCACGGTGGTCTCGCCGCCTGCCACCAGGCAGGCCGGTCGAGGCAGGGGTTCCCCGCTGGCATGCACCTGGCGGGCGATGGCTGCCAGGGTGCGTCCGGCCTGGCGCGCTTCGCCCTGCAGGTAGGTGGTCAGCAGCAGTGAATTCCAGCCCAGGCGTGCAGCGTGCTGGACGGCTGCTCCGGCTGCCTGGTAGTTACTGCCGATAACCAGGTTGTGTACGCTTTCAAATGCTTGATCTCCCGGCTTGGGGGTTTCGGGAAGATCGCCGCGTGCGCCGCGATACAAATGTGCCAGGATAGCTTTTGGGGTGCGCTCAAGCAGCTGGTAATGTTGTAATACGCCAAGGGCGTCCGCATATGTGGTCGGATCTGGCACGGTCGGCCCGGAGGCAATCACATCCAGCGGGCTGCCGACCACATCCGAGAGGATGAGGGCGATGAGCCTGGCTGGAGCAGCCAGGCGCGCCAGACTACCCCCTTTAAGAACTTCAAGATGCTTGCGCAGAGAATTGATCTCTTCGATGGTGGCGCCGCAAGACAGCAGCTCATGAGTGAGAATCCTGAGGTCATCCAGGGTTATATCCCCAGCTGGAAAGGTCAGCAGGGCTGACCCGCCGCCTGAGATCAGGCAGATCACCAGGTCTACCTCCGAGGCGTCCAACAGCAGCCCGGCGATGGCCTGAGCGCCGCGCAGCCCGCGCTCATCCGGGAGCGGGTGACCGGCAGGGATGATCTGCAGACCTGGGGGAAGTGGCTGATCCGGGCCTCCCTGATAGCCGTCTTTCGTAAGGATAATGCCCTGGCAGGGAAATCCATCCAGGATCTGGTACACCGCGCCCGCCATGGGCACCCCGGCCTTGCCGGCTCCGACGACGATCACCCGGTGGATATTCTTCAAAGAACAGGCTTCATCCCCAGCGACCAGATCGTCTCCGTCCCGATGCAGGTGCCGCTGCACCGCCGCGGCGGGCTCGACGGCCTGCAGGGCAGCCGCCAGCACCTGTCTCACCTGCTCTCCCCAGGCCAACCCTTCCAGCGAGAGAGTATTAAAGAGGGTGGGGTCTATCGGGCGAATAGGGCACTCAATTCAAGCCAGCGGCTGGATGACTGCGGGCAGATCGTTGGCAGGGCTGTTCACCAGGGTCGAGATCGGGTAGGCCTGCATCTGGTCAGCCGGGTATGGCTTGAGCAAAGCGGATAGCTCTTTGGGATTGCCTTCTCCCGTCGCCAGCCAGGTTGTGTACCCGTCTGGGGGCAGGATCACCGGCATGCGGTTGTGGATGGCAGCCATGAGATCGTTGGGTTCGGTGGTGATGATAGTAGTCGACAGGATATCCGAGCCGTCTGGCGAGCTCCAGATTTCCCACAGCCCGGCGAAGGCGAACGGCTGGCCGGAGGCCAGGCGGATATACATGGGCGTTTTGGATTTTTGACCCGGCTTCTGCTGCCACTCGAAGAATCCGTCTGCCAATATGAGGCAGCGCCGGCGCCGAAACGCGGCGCGGAAGGCGGGCTTCTCCGCCAGGGTCTCGGCGCGGGCGTTGATCATGCGGCTGCCGATCTGCGGGTCCTTGGCCCAGGAGGGGATCAGACCCCACGTGAAGTAGTCCAGCTGGTTTTTACCGTCGTTGGGCACCACTGCCACCGGCTGAGTGGGGGCGACATTGTAGCGCGGCCTTATTTCCGGGGGTACATTTACCCAGGGAAAGGCTTCCTGAACCGCGTTCACATCTGCTGTAAGTGAAAATCTTCCGCACATAGCTCCATCCTTGTTACGGTCTAGATCACCCCAAACCCTTCTTATGAAAAACGCGCCGTCTTGATGTCGAGGCAACCTGCTCTAACGGGTTTTGGTGTTATGATAGGTCCGTTGTGTATCTGATTATAAGGTAAAAAGAATGGATTTAAGTCAAAATATGGAACTGGCTGTCGATCCTGCTGCCAAGGTCCATCCGGACAGAGGCGCGGCCACGCTGGGGTATTTTGGAGCCTGGATGGTCTTTGGCCTGATCTCGGCTGTACTCGGTCCTACCCTGCCCGGATTGGCAAAGAATGTCGGTACCACTATTTCACAAATCAGCCTGGTGTTCACAGCGCAGGCTCTGGGCTACCTGGGGGGAGCACTGGTAGGCGGCAGGCTATTCGATAGAATCCCCGGCAACCGATTGCTGGGAGTCATCATGCTGGTTATGGGATTATCTGTATTCCTGGTCCCGCTGATCGGCTGTTTCTGGGTATTGATACTTGTGTTCGTGATCCTGGGAAGCACGCATGGAAGCCTCGAGGTAGGCGCCAACACCATCATCGTATGGATGTTCGGCCGCAAAGTCGGTCCATACATGAATACCATGCATTTCTTTTTTGGGGTGGGGGCGATCTTATCCCCGATTATCGTCGCCCGGATCATTGCTGCGGGCGGCGATATTCGCTGGGCATACTGGCTGCTTGGATGCGCGGCGATCCCGGTGGCGGTGTGGTTGGGGAGGTTATCCAGCCCCAAACATCTAGAGGAAACCAACACGGGTGAGGTCTCGCCCACCAGCTGGGTCCTGGTTGCGCTGATCGCATTACTGCTGTTTCTATACGTTGCGGCTGAGGTCAGCTTCGGCGGATGGATCTACACATACACTGTCAATACGTTCGGTCCGGAATGGAGGACAACTGCAGCAGTGCTCACCTCCGCTTTCTGGGGAGCATTGACGTTTGGCAGGCTGGTATCCATCCCACTGGCGCTGCGTCTGCAGCCGAAGACAGTTCTGGTGGGTGACCTGCTGGGCTGCCTGGTCAGCATCGGTCTGATTGCCCTGTTGCCAGGATCGGTCCCCATCCTCTGGATTGGGACCATCGGCCTGGGTTTCTTCATGGCGGCGTTTTTCCCCACTACGGTGACCCTGGCAGGCCAGCGGGTGCAATTGCATGCCAGGGTGAGCAGCTGGTTCTTCGTGGGGGCGGGAGCGGGCGGAATGGTGCTGCCATGGGTGATCGGGCAGCTGTTTGAGTCTATCGGTCCAGGCGTAGTCACCAGCTTGATATTCGTCGACCTGCTGGCTACCCTGGCGGTGCTGGCGGTGATCCTGTGGCTGCCATCGCCATCCGTCAGGCGTGTGATCCAGATGTCGGAAGGGAAATAATCCAGAGGAACCGACATGCCAGTCGAGGATGCCCAGCGTTGGAACCAACGCTACTCACAGGATGCGCGCTTCCACACCTACACACAACCGCGCCCCTTCCTGCTGGAAAATGCTGATTACCTGCCTGAGAGCGGCCTGGCATTGGATGTTGCCATGGGCCTGGGCGGCAATGCGGCGCTGCTCATCAAGCGCGGCATGCGCGTTGTGGGCGTGGATATATCCATCGTAGCGCTGCAGCAGGCAAAAGCACGCCTGCCAGGGTTGATGGCGGTGCAGGCCGATCTAACCCAGTACCGCCTTCCGGATGCGAGTGTCGATGTGATCCTTAATTTTTATTACCTGCAGCGCAGCCTGTGGGGCGATTACCACCGCTGGCTGCGCCCGGGGGGACTGCTTTATATCGAGACGCTGACCAGCCCGATGCGCGAGATCCAACCGCACCTGGGTCCGATCTACCTGCTGGAACCAGGTGAGCTGGCAGAGGCATTCTCCGACTGGGAGACGCTCGTATACCAGGAGGGCTGGCAGACATCCCGCTCGGGACACCCACGCGCAGTCGCCAGCCTGGTCGCCCGGTGGTCAGGTTAAGCCAGACAGGTGCTTATACTATCAGACTCCGGTCCTCGGCGCTCGCCCTGTAAATCGCACAGATTCATGGCTTGATGGCGCGGGTGGCGATATAGGTGGGAGCGTAGCGCGATAGGGCTATCTCAGGATCCGAATCTTCAAAGAAGCCCGCGATCATGAATCCAGCCGCAATCTGCCCGCCGATCTGCTCGTCCAGGGTGTGGCTGAATTCCAGGGGGGACTTGTCCTCCATAAATTGCCGCAGGGCTTCCGGGTCCATGTCAGCCAGGTCGGAGTAGGGCAGGCGATGGCAAACTTCCAGCTCCCCACGGTCCATCTTTTCAAAATCAAAGATGTACATGATGGGATTGTTGAATCCCGCCAGCAGGCTGCCTCCCTGGCGCAGCACGCGATATGCCTCCCGCCAGACGGGCAACACATCGGGGGCGAATATGTTGGATACCGGATGAATAATCAAGTGGAAGCTCTCATCTGGGAATATGGAGAGATCTGCCATGTCCCCTTCCACGGTGCGGATAGAAAGGTTCTCCCGGATGGCAACCATTCGATCCTGTGCAAGCTGGCGAGGCGAATTATCCAGTACGGTCACGGCCGCACCGGCTGCAGCCAAAACCGGACCTTGCTGACCTCCGCCACAGGCCAGGCAAAGCATGTCGATGCCATGCAGATCAGCTGGGAACCAATTGCGAGGCACCGGTATGGTGGGGGTGAGCAAGATCTCCCATTGACCTTCCCGTGCGGCTGAGATGACTGACTCAGAGACCGGAACGGTCCAGCGGTTTCCGCTATCAACCTGATGGTTCCATGCTTTGCGATTGTAGGCCAGGATGTCCATGCTATTTCCCGTAGAAGAAAAGAACCGAAGGCTGTCCCTCGGCTCTTGGCTGCAACAAAGGATGATCAGGATTTCTTACGCTTGAACAGGATCAGGATGTTTCCGCCTTCTGGGGAATATTCGTAGCGGACTTCATCCATCATCTTACGCATCAAATACACGCCTACTCCGCGCGGTTTGATCATCTCAAGCGGAACGTTTAATTGTGGATCTGGGATATGCTGCGGATTGAACGGACGGCCCCGGTCGCGTAAAATGACCGTCAGCCCCTCGTTGCCAGGAATGACCGTGCATTCCATCTCGCCCTTCCCCTCACCACCGTAGGCATGGTCGATGATATTGGCGCAGGCTTCATCAACTGCGAGCTGGACCGCATAGATCGCCTTGTCGTTTAAACCGGCTTTCTTGGCTGCCTTGGCAACGAATTTGCCGACCTTGGGGAGGCTCTCAAAACGGCCGGGGAATGATACCGTCTCCATTCCTTACGATGACCGGTAATTAAAAGCTACCGACAGCTGCAGTGATATCATTAAACATCTTGAAATAGGTACCCATCCCGACCAGGTCCAACGACTCGCGGATATTTTCCTGCACATTCACCAGGACAACTTCACCCCGCTTATAGCGCTTGCACTTCTTCTGGGCATCGATCAGGACCCACCAGCCTTTACTGGACATGAAATTGACTTCGCTCATGTCAAAAACGATCTTATATCTGCCGGCTTCGACGATGCTGTTCAAGGCTTCCTCCAGCCGCGGCGCAGTGCTGCTGTCCACACGCCCGGATGCTTTCACCACGTCACAGCGCTTGAATTCAGTGGTAGTGACTTCCATATTTCCTCCTCATCAAGTTCAATCGGGTCGAATTCCCCAGACGCAGGGATTATAACATGGTTATTTCTCGCCCTTAATAAAACGCAACAACATACCCGCCATAAAACCAGCCGTGGTGAACGCGGCCAGCAGTATCCTGGTACGGTCGAGCACAGGCACCACGCTCACTCTTTTTCAGCAATGGGAGGGTGATCTGCACGGCCTGTGCTATCGGTATGACTTTTATCTGCCCGGCAAATACCGGATCGCCGGCGCCTGTCTCTACCCGGAAGAGCGGCTCAGGCAACTTATGCCTGTGGGGCATCCGGGGTGTCTGGTGGGTTCTCTTCGGACTCAGAACGTTCCAGCTTCGAGGCGGCTTTTTCAAGCTCGGCGTTGACCAGCCTCAACGCTTTCAGCAGCTCCTCGCGCATAGAGGCTTCTGTGACCGTAGATCGCACGCGCTCGTGCAAGTCCGACATATCGCTCTTGAAGCGCTGCCCGGTCGGGCTTTCGTTGAATGAGTCGATCTCTTTACGGACAGTATCCGCCAGATCTGCCAACCCGGTCTCGATCTCGCTCTGCAGCTTTTTCCTTTCCGGTGCATCCCAGACGGATCGCATGGTCTTCAGCAAGTTGTCGCCGAGCAAACGAAAGGCATCGCTCACGCTCTCATCATTCGACGGGTTATCGCTCATGGTATTCCTCCAGTCTAATTTTAATCGGGTTTATTGTGCCTTAATTGTTCAGGTTCTGCAAGGGAGGAAACTGCCAATCTCCCAGGCGGATGCCTTGTCTAAGACAGTTAAATATGGCATACTCACAATAATCTTTGCAGTTCCGGGAAAGCATGCCAACCCATCGAGGTGACGATGTACCATCCATTCCAGGAGATTGCCACTGACCAGGTCAGGCGGCTTTTCTTTCCTTTGCTGATCGCCACCCTGCTGGTGATGGTGATCATGAATGCAGCCGGCGCACCACTGGAAACCGAAGCCGCTCCGCTCGGCATCATCTCGTTTGAGCTGGCAGGCAGCCCGGAGGCTGCAGCCAACATCCTGGAATCCTGGGATGAGGATAGGCGCGTGCGTGCGGGTTTCAGTCTTGGATTCGATTACCTGTTCATGGCCTTGTATTCGACGACCATCGCACTGGGCTGCATCTGGGCGGGCGGAGTTCTGAATAAGCGAGGCTGGCCGCTGGCATCCGCAGCGGCAGCCTTGGCCTGGGGTCAATGGCTGGCAGCGGTATTCGACGCTGTAGAAAACCTGGGCCTGGTGGAGATCCTTTTCGGCGGTCCGGGGGCACCCTGGGCGGCTGTAGCCCGCGGGTGCGCGATCGCCAAGTTTGGGCTGGTATTCGCCGGAATGGCGTACACGTTCTACGGTCTGGCCGTCCGCTTGACGATGAAAACCGGGAGATGATCCAAATCCATTGGATGCGGCGCGACCGAATCCCGCCCGGAGCGTATATCCAGGTAGACTAACAATATAGGAGTGTCTTATGTCCCCAAAACCCTTTCTTATCCTCATTACAGTCCTCGCCGTGGTCAGCATATCCTGCGGTATAAGCATCGACCTGCCCGTAGAGCAGATCAATACAGGTCCAACGGTACGTGAGGAGATCAACATCCCGCTCGTCGATGCAGGCACTCCAGCCGAGCTGGTAATCGGCTTTGGAGCTGGCGAGCTGAAGATCGATCCTGGAACCCAGGATGCGCTGGTCGCAGGCGTGGCGGAATACAATGTCCCGGACTTCAAGCCGGATGTCACCATTGATGGGAACCGGGTGAGCCTGGAGACGGGCGACCTGGAGATCGGTGGCATCCCCAGTTTCCGGAATAGATTTAAGAACGAGTGGAATCTACAGCTCGGGAGCCAGCCGATGGAGCTGTCGATCAATGCCGGCGCCTATAAAGGCATTTTAGAGCTTGGAGGCCTTTCGCTGCTGTCTCTGGACATCTCGGACGGCGCCAGCGAAGTAGGGCTGAGCTTCTCGAATCCGAACCTGGTGGCAATGGAACTGCTGCGCTATAACACCGGCGCGTCTTCGGTAAAATTGACCGGCCTGGCGAATGCCAATGCCCAGGAGATGATCTTCAAGGGTGGAGCCGGTGAATACGTGCTCGATTTCTCCGGTCTGCTGCAACAGGATATGGATGTCAGTATTGATGCAGGCATCAGCAGTGTCAATTTGATCGTGCCGCAAGGCGTATCCGCCCGGCTGCTTTTCGATGGCGGGCTGTCAAACGTAGATATCCACGGAGATTGGGAAAAATCGGGCAGCATGTACGAGATGACGGGGGATGGCCCCCGGATTACGATCAATGTGAACATGGGGGCAGGCAACCTGGAGCTGCGCAACCGCTAGACCAGTACTTAACGCATGATGGCTGCCGGGAGGTTTTCCGGCAGCCATCTGTGTTTAATTTATTGATCTATTACATTTCGTTGGCTTTGTAGCCCGTGCCCTTGGTGTAATAGTCGTAGTTCGGTTGGATATCGGGTGTCAGATCCACAGTCTCGCCAGCAGCGAGCTGTCGCACACAATCAAGCACGACCTTCTCACCATGGTGATTGGTGCCTTCGTAGTGTCCCGTGAGACCGAGGGCACTGATGTACTCGCCACCCTTTGCAGAATAGGCGGACGGTACTTCATCCTCCGGGAAAATGGCTTCGAAGGGGCACTCCGGAATGCAGGCGCCGCAGTCAATGCAGGTGTCTGGATCGATGTAGTACCATGGCCATTCTGAGATTGGTTTCCCAGGGACGATGCATTCTACAGGGCAAACCTCTACACAGCCAGCATCACGCAGGCATAGGCTGGTAATAATATGAGTCATAGACATTACCTCCGTGTTAGTTTATTAGAATTTGGTGAGCCTGTGAGCTTATTGTACCTCAAATTGTGTGGCGGCATATGTATTTATCGAAGAAAGTGACAAATGCATGCCATGATGATGATATTTGATCTCCCGGTACTGCAGTAACCAGACAACTTATATCCGATTCAGTGGCGCATCCTTGACAAGAGCACCTATTGTCAGTATCATCAGTGAAGCCCAATTCTAAGGCTGTGCAGAACTCGTTCTGCTTGTGCTATCTCAAATTTCATACTTTCAAGAGGAGGTTTTTATGATCCACAGATTTATCCAGGCGCTGGATGACAAATTCGGTTTCGAGCAGGCCAGCGCGCATTGTGATATCCCGTGCGGAATCTACGATCCCATCACAGCCCAGATCGCGGCTGTGACCGTGGTGCGGATGATGGACCTGATTGCAGACCTGGAGTCAAAGGGCGCGCATGATGTAAGCTACCACAATACAATGTCGCGCTATATTGCGGTCAAGGAAGAGCACGCCGAGAAAGCCAAGGCCGAAATCCGCATCATCTGGGGCGATTTCATTAAAGCGCAGCACATCGAAAAGCACCCCAATGTGCACGAAGTCACCCATAAGATCATGATGCTGGGCTCCAAGGCCCGCCAGACAGTGGATCGCGAAGCTGCTGTACAGTTTGTGGAAGCGATCAACGAGTTTGCAGAGATCTTCTGGTCCGCCAAGGGCATGGCTACCAAACGCGTTAAATCACCTTACAATCCTCCATTGGAGCTGGTCTACCCTGTAGTTTAATGCTCAGATTTATCAAGGTGTTGGGCTACAGCCTAGCTCCCGACTACCGGGAAGGGGATTTTGTCCTGATCGCCAAAATCCCCTTCTTGCTGAATCGGTTAAAGAGGGGTGACACTGTCGTCTTCAGCCATCCTGTCTACGGCACGATGATCAAGCGTGTCGAGTCCAGCGGCGCGAAGAAAGGGGAGATTTTTGTGGTTGGCACTCATCAGGACAGCGTCGACAGCCGCCAATTTGGGGCCATCCATACGACGGATCTGATCGGGAAGGTGATCTGGCATATCCGCCAACCCGGTAAAGCGCACTAACCGGACCTTCACCCGTCGCCAGCATACGATGATCTCCACCGCTCACCGGCCTCCCGTGCCCCCTCTGGCTATACTGCTTTTCGGCATCCTGGCGGTATCGACCGCCTCAATTTTCATCCGTTATGCACAGGAAGATGTCCCATCGCTGGTGATTGCAGCCTGGCGCCTGACGGTGGCCACCCTGGTGCTGACACCAGTTGCCATCACCCGCCAACGGGCAGAGCTGGGTGCCCTGAAGCGCAAAGAGCTGGCCCTGGCGCTGCTCTCCGGTATCTTCCTGGCCCTACATTTCGCAACCTGGATCACCTCACTTGAATATACCAGCGTCGCCAGCTCGGTAGTTCTGGTAACGACCACCCCCCTGTGGGTGTCGTTATTCGCTCCGCTGGCGATCAAGGAGCCGATCACACGGCTGGTCCTGGTGGGCATGCTGCTGGCATTGGCTGGCGGCATTTTGGTCGGGCTGAGCGATGTCTGCACAACCGGCTCACAAGGCGCCGATTGCCCTCCCCTTGGGGAATTCCTGTCCGGCGAGGCGTTCCTGGGAGATGTGCTGGCGGTCGCCGGGGCGATCTTGGCAGCCTTGTATGTAATCATCGGCAGGCGGCTGCGAGGTGGAATGTCCCTGGTAGGGTACATAACCCTGGTGTACGGCGCAGCTGCCATCGTCCTGATCGTGATTATGTTGGCTGCCGGGCGTGCAGCTTTCGGTTATCCGCCCCAGGCGTATGTGTGGTTGGTACTGCTGGGGCTCATCCCCCAACTGTTGGGTCATTCATCGTTCAATTGGGCTCTGCGCTATCTTTCGGCGGCGTATGTGTCGATCACGCTGCTGGGCGAACCGATTGGATCAACAATACTTGCATATATATTGTTAAATGAAATACCCTCAGCCCTCGAATTATTTGGTGCTATACTTATCCTGACTGGGATTTTCATCGCCTCCCAGAGAGAGGCACGCCAACAGGGTTAAGGTTGGAGGAGGCAGCCGGGGTGTCGATCATGCCATATTTTCCTGATGCTTTGAAATGCCCGGCGCATCCCGGACTGCGCTCCAAACCGAAGCGGGTAGGATCTGCGTAAAACATGCCCGGGAGAGCTGAAAAACCGACCAATAACACAGAAAACAGTCCGTCAAGCGCGGGAGAATCAGGTGCCAGCCTGGCGGGAAAGTTGGCTTCAAGCCTGGAGCGTTTTGCCTGGGATGCCGGTGGGGTGATCGGCCTGGCGATTGCTCTGATGACCCTGCTGGCGCTGCTGCTGCCGGAGCTGACCAGGGGGGCGCTGCTGGTGTGGTGGTCGGAGCTGCTGTGGACCTGGTTGGGTTGGGGGAGTTTGTGGGTCGTCCTCGGAATTGCCGCAATCAGCATATTGATTCTGCGCCAGCGCTACAGCCGACAACCCGGTGAGTGGCCGCAGGTGCGGTGGGGGCGCGTCTTTGTTTTCGAGGCTGCAGCCATTATCTCGCTGGCTTTATTCTCGGCCCTGGGGGGGACTTCGCTGGCGCGGGCAGAGGCGGGCCTGGATGGCGGGCGAATTGGATGGGCGCTGGATTATCTGCTGGTATCCTTGCTGTCCCTTCTCGGCCTGGGCGCATCGATCTGGCGCGTGCTCCTGCTGGGGTTTTCCTTTGTCCTGTTCTTATCGTTAGGTCTCGGTTTGGGAGCCTGGCTGATGGCCTGGGCGCAACGGCAGGCAGTCCAGGGAGCCGTCCACGCAGAAGCAGATCTTGATGCAGATGAGGCGGTCAGTGTGGCGCCCATCGCCGGGCAGGAGATCAGCACCCGCTCGATCAGCGATGCGAAGAAGAAACGACCCACCCTGCCACCGGAATTCCGCAAGAAGCTGCGCGTTGAAGCTGAAGAATCGAACGGCACAACGGCGCCATCCGCGCCGAGAGACGAGCGTTTACCCCCCCTGGACCTGTTGGTAAACGAGCAGGCTTCCCGTCCGGACGAGCGCGATATCAATATGACCGCCGGGCTGATCGAGAAGACACTGGCTGAATTCGGCATCCCCGCTAAAGTGGTCGGGTTTCGGGTGGGACCCACCGTAACCCAGTTTGCGGTAGAGCCAGGATTTGTCGAGAAACCTGTGGGGTCTGCCGAGGGTGATCTCGCGCGCCAGAAAGTGCGCGTATCGCAAATATCGGCCCTGGGCCGCGATCTGGCGCTGGCGCTGTCTGCGGAGCGGCTGCGCATCGAAGCACCCGTCCCGGGACGCCCGTATGTAGGCATCGAGGTCCCGAATGCGCGTTCGACCGTCGTGCGCCTGCGCCCTATCCTGGAGACCGAGATCTTCTACCGCCTGAATTCTCCCCTGGCGATCGCGTTGGGACGGGATGTTTCGGGACAGCCGGTGGTGGCTGATCTGACCCGCATGCCCCACCTGCTAATCGCCGGCACAACCGGCTCGGGCAAATCGGTCTGCATCGCAGCCCTGACGACCTGCCTGGCGATGAACAATACGCCCGAGGATTTGCGCCTGATCATGATCGATCCAAAGATGGTGGAGCTGGTACGATTTAACGGGCTGCCGCACCTGTTTGGGAAGGTCGAGACCAACCTGGAACGCATCCTGGGAGTGCTACGCTGGGCCGTGGCGGAGATGGATCGCCGCTATCGGCTGCTGGAAGAATCCCATTCGCGCAACCTGGACAGCTACAATCGGAAAGCCCGCCGGCGGCGGGGAGAAGAACCCCTGCCCAGGATCGTGATCTTGATCGATGAGCTGGCAGACCTGATGATGTCCGCTCCAGATCAGACGGAGCCGGCCCTGGTGCGCCTGGCTCAAATGGCACGGGCTACCGGCATCCACCTGGTAGTTGCTACCCAACGCCCCAGCACGGACGTGGTGACCGGACTGATAAAAGCCAATTTTCCGGCTCGCATGTCATTTGCTGTGGCTTCTATGGTCGATTCGCGCGTCATCCTGGATACAACCGGAGCAGAATCACTGCTTGGACGCGGCGACATGCTCTTCTTGCCGCCGGAGGCTTCTGCCCCGGTGCGCTGCCAGGGAGTTATGGTCAGCGACCAGGAAGTGGAGCGCGTCATCACCACCTGGCAGAAATTGATCCCAGCCAGCGAAGACGAGAGCCCGCCGTGGGAAGAGATGCTGGCAGAAGAAACCATGCTGGCAGACAGGGATGACCTGATCGAGAAAGCCATCCAGGTGGTGCGCGAGACCCAGCGCGCCAGCGCCAGCCTGCTCCAGCGCAGGTTGCACATCGGCTACCCGCGCGCGGCCCGGCTGGTAGATGAGCTGGAAGAGCTGGGCATAATCGGTCCATCCCAGGGAGGCGGACGCGAGCGAGAGGTATTGGCGGAAGGCGTTGACGACGATCTGGACGATGCCTGATCCGGCGCACAAATATGCTTGACAGCTATCCAGTCATGCGATAGCATACGGCGGTATCCTTCTCGCCGGGCTGACAAAGAAAGGTAGATCCCCCATTGGCTGAACATGTTTCCGACAGGAAAGAGCAACTGACGCTCACCGATCTCGCGCGTCGCAAATTTAAGGGCATCCTGGATTGGGGGGGTGGTCTCCTCAACCGCATAGGCATCATGCCTAACACGATGACCCTGTTGGGTTTGTTGGGGAATACGATCGGCGCAGTATTCCTGGCGCGCGGGCAGATGACGATTGGGGGCATCATTATCTTGCTGATGGGTCCGGTGGATGCACTGGATGGGACCATGGCACGCCTGCGAGGTGAATCGACTGAGTTCGGGGCATTTGTCGATTCGGTCACTGACCGCTATTCGGAGCTGGTGATCTTTGGCGGGCTGCTGTTCTACTATCTCCAGCAAGGCGAGTGGCTGCCGGCGATCCTGGCGTATGTTGCCGCGGCTGGATCGGTGCTGGTATCCTATACGCGCGCCAGGGCGCAGTCCCTTGGTCATGAGACAAAAGTGGGCATCCTGACGCGCTTCGAACGCTATCTCGTGCTGTCGCCCTGCCTGGTGTTTAATATCCCTATCGTTGCCCTGTGGATCCTGGCGGTGCTCAGCAATCTGACGGCTATACAGCGTATTTGGGACGTGCGCCGCCAGGCGCATCAGAATTGGGAAAAATAGAGTAATGAGGTAGCGTATGCCTACGGGTTTTCAGATCGGTCCGCTGTATGTATATTATTACGGGATAATCTTGATGCTGGGCGCCATCGCGGCGGCTTTTCTGGCTGAACGAGAAGCGCACCGCCGCGGTCAGAGCGGTGGAATTGTGTGGGATGCCCTGATCTGGGTTTTAATCGGTGGGATTATCGGCGCACGTATCTGGCACATCCTCACACCGCCGCCCTCGATGCAGGCTGCCGGTATCACCACCCAATATTACCTGACCCATCCACTTGATATCCTGATGACCTGGCGGGGAGGACTGGGAATCCCCGGCGCAGTCATCGGGGGTGTTATTGCCCTCTACCTGTTCTGCCGCAAAAGATCTCTGGATTTTACCCTGTGGGCAGATGTGGCTGCTCCGGCGCTGGCATTGGGTCAGGCAATCGGTCGTTGGGGGAATTTTGTCAACCAGGAAGTATACGGCGCTCCTGCTGACCTGCCGTGGGCGATCTTCATTGCCCCACAAAACCGGTTGCCGGAATTTACAAACGAAGCATATTACCACCCGCTCTTCCTTTACGAATCCCTCTGGAGCCTGGCAAGCGTTGTGCTCATGCTCTGGCTGTCCAGACGGTTTGCTGACTGGCTGATCAGTGGGGATATATTTCTCGTCTATCTCATTCTATACCCCGTGGGACGCTTCCTGCTCGAGTTCTTGCGCCTCGATTCGGCGGTAGTAGCTGGCGTTAACGCCAACCAGACCGTGATGGCGATTGTTGGAGTAGCAGCTGCGGCGTTATTGATCTACCGGCACCGCTCGAAGAAAAGCCTTTCACCTGCTGAAGAAGCAAATAATTGACAAAACTGTCAGCTATAGAGCTGCACAGGATGTAGTATCATCACAGCCATATACCCGAACTGTCCGCTCGGGTCGGTATTGTGTTCATGTACACATTAATGCTGGACTTACCGGCGAATACTACAGAATGATCGTCACCAGAGATCTAGGGAAGCAGTTCGATAATTTTTGGGCGGTAGATGGCGTCAATCTGCGCGTCGATGCCGGCGAAGTTCTGGCGCTGCTGGGTCCGAACGGAGCGGGCAAAACCACCACGGTGCGCATGCTGACCTCCGTGCTGCGCCCCACACGCGGTGAAGCGCTGGTGGCGGGGTTTGACGTCGTCCGCGAGGCTCAAAAGGTGCGGGCTGCGGTGGGGGTGCTGACCGAGCAGCACGGTCTGTACGGGCGCATGCCCGCCGGCGACTACCTCGACTTTTTTGGGCAGGTATATGGGATGGATGCAGCCCGCCGGCGCGCCCGCACACAGCGACTGCTGGAAGACTTCGGTCTGCAGGCGGAAAGAAAACGACGCATCGGAGAGTATTCCAAAGGCATGCGCCAGAAACTAGCCTTGGCGCGTGCCTTGCTGCACGATCCGCCGGTCTTGTTGCTGGATGAGCCAACCTCTGCAATGGATCCGGAAAGCGCCCGCCTGGTGCGGGATGCTATCCGTGAGCTACGCTCGGCAAGCCGGGCGATCATCATCTGCACCCACAATCTCGCAGAAGCGGAAGAGCTGGCAGACCACATCGCCATCATCCGGCAGGGGAAAATCATCGCCAGTGGACCTCCCACAGAGCTAAAACGCAGCCTGTTAGGACCCTCCGAATACGAAGTGGCTTTCGGTCGCCCTTTGAACGGATTTCCACTGTTCTTTCCCCACGGAGCCGACATAACCGACCGCGGAGAGCAGTGGGTGCGGTTCAGGACTGCCAGCCCGGACCTCACCAATCCGCTGGTGCTGCGCTACCTGCTGGCTCAAGACCTGGCGGTAACCGGTTTGCATGAAGTGCCGCGCAGCCTGGAGCAGGTGTATCTTAGCGCGATGAGCAGCTCGCGGGAGCAGGAGGGGAACGATGCTGGGTGAGCTGCACTCCCAACTGGCTCCTGCGCTGGTGATCACCCGCCGGGAGCTGCGAGATCAGTTCCGTGATTGGCGTATCATTTTTCCGGTTGTGGCGCTGACGATGTTCTTCCCGGCGCTGATGAACTTCACCGCACGACAGGCAGTCAATTTTGTCTCGAATTACGGCGCTCCCCTGGTCGCCGAACGCTTGATCCCGTTCTTGCTGATGGTAGTCGGCTTTTTCCCGATCTCGGTCTCGCTGGTTATCGCCCTGGAGAGCTTTGTTGGTGAGAAGGAGCGCCACAGCATCGAGCCGCTGCTGAGCAGCCCGCTGAGTGACGGGCAGCTGTACCTCGGCAAGCTGCTGGCTGCAGTTGTCTCTCCTTTGCTTGCCAGCTACCTGGGGATAACAGTTTATTTGGTGGGCGTTTACCGGGAGATGGGCTGGATTCCTACACCGGTGTTGATCACCCAAATCCTCCTGCTTACCACGATCCAGGCCCTGGTGATGGTCAGTGCGGCGGTGGTGGTATCGGCGCAAACCACATCCGTGCGTGCCGCAAACCTGCTGGCCTCGTTTATCATTATCCCGATGGCGATACTGATCCAGGGTGAGGCCATCGTGATGTTCTGGGGGCGTTATGCGGTACTGTGGTGGGTAATCCTGGCTTTGGCGGTAATCGCCTGGCTGTTGGTCCGCGCCGGGGTGGCGCATTTCAGCCGCGAAGAGCTGCTCGGGAGAGAGCTGGATAGCTTGAACCTGCGCTGGGGTTGGCAGGTTTTCTGGCGCGAGTTCATCGGCGGCGCGCCGACACTGCCGGTGTGGATACGCCAGGTGGGTGGGTTGTTATCCCAAAAAATGCGCCTGCCGATGCTGTTGGTGGCCCTATCGCTGGCAGCAGGCATCCTGGTTGGAGCATCCCAGGCAAAGGTATTTGCCCTGCCGGTGGAGCTGATCAGCATCAATAACACTGATTCCGGGGTCCTCCAGGGACCAGAGATCATGCAGTTTTATTCAGTCGCCGGGGTCAGCACTGTCTGGCTGCACAACATCCGGGCGATCATCCTGGCGACGCTCTTGGGCTTGTTTTCTTTTGGAGTATTGGGAATTATTGTCCTTATGCTGCCGCTGATCCTGGTGGGGTATTTCCTGGCGACAGCTGCCACAGCCGGATTATCTCCGCTGGTTTTCTTCACCGCTTTCGTCTTGCCGCATGGTATCCTTGAGATACCAGCAATTATTTTGGCTGGGGCAGCGATATTACGGCTGGGAGCCACCCTGGCAACCCCGGCTCAGGGGCAGACCATCGGCGAAGCGCTGCTGCACGCCCTGGCAGACTGGTGCAAGGTCCTGGTGGGCCTGGTGATCCCGCTGCTCTTGCTGGCTGCTCTGCTGGAAGTCTATTTGACCCCGCGGGTGGTTATCGCCTTACTTGGCGGGTGAACGGCAATACCGGTGCAGGAAAAGCTGTTCGTTCAGGACTGGCGATCCTGGAGAACCAACGAAAACGATCAAACAAGGAGTAGCGCTGCGTGCCGAAACTGATCATCCTGGGTTCGTCAAATGCCATTCCCAACGAGCAGCATGAGAACACCCACATGCTTCTGGTGGGAAATCAGCGTTCGGTCATGATCGATTGTGTTGGGACACCACTGCTGCAGTTGAAACGGTTGGGCATCGATCACCGGACGATCAGCGACATGGTGCTAACCCATTTCCATCCAGATCATGTTTCCGGGTTGGGGCTGTTCTTGATGAATACCTGGCTGCTGGGGCGGAAAGAACCCTTGAATATCTACGGGCTCGCCCATACCCTGGAGCGGGCAGAGAAGATGATGGGATATTTCGATTGGGAGACCTGGCCGCGATTCTACGGTGTGAACTTCAATATCCTGCCTGATGTCGAGCTTACACCGGTGCTGGAGAGCGATGAATACCGGATCTTGGCTTCACCTGTACGGCATATCATTCCCACTATCGGACTGAGAGTCGAATTTGCCGTGTCAGGAAAAGTGCTGGCGTATTCCTGCGATACGGAGCCCTGCCCGCAGGTGGAGCACCTTGCGGCTGGGGCGGATGTGCTCATTCATGAAGCAACCGGCAAGGGATTTGGTCACACCGCGGCCGTCGACGCCGGCGCGCTTGCTGAAAGGTGCGAGGTGGGGGCGCTGTACCTTATCCATTACACGACTCAGGGCCGCGAGGCGGCATCCCTGGTGCGTGAAGCTCAAACCACCTTCCAGGGTCCGGTTGCACTGGCAGAGGATTTTCTGGAGCTGGAATTCTAAGCCTACCAGCCCTCGATAAACGGGATCCACTCGCTGTTATTCCCCAGGTGGCGTCCGAACAGGTAGCTGGCTGTAGCCGGAGGTTCACTGGCAGGGCGCAACAGGTGCATCTGCGCCTGCTCGATGGTCCTGCTGCCCTTGCGGTGGTTGCAGGCGGGACAGGCAGCCACCAGGTTGTTCCAGGAATGTTGACCACCCAGGCGGCGGGGCACGATGTGATCGACCGTCAGCTCGGCGGAGTACTGTCCGCAGTACTGGCAGGTATAGCCGTCGCGGCGCAGGATCTCACGCTTGGTCAGCCGTACGTGCGGCCGCGGCTGGTGCACCATTTTCTCCAACCGGATGACTGATGGAGAGGGGTAGATGCGCCGGACAGTCCGTATCTCGGCGCGCCCGTCGAGCACCAGACTGGCTTTTCCGCTCAATACCAGAGTGATGGCGCGTCGCGTGTTGCACACGTTGATCGGCTCGAAGTTGGCGTTCAGGACCAGGACGGGCTGGTGCATGTTTTTCTCCGGCATTGTCGCATTATAGCATGGGATGGCGTTCCCTTGTATCCAGCGCGATGAGCCTGGGGGCGATGTTATAATCGCGGCATGCAGACCATGTCCGCATCCCAGGAATACCACCCCATACCGATCCCAAGGCGGGGGGAGCTGATCGCCTGGATATCGACGCTGCTGGTCGGGATTACCTGGATGGTATCCCGCACATGGGGGCAAGGCGCCGTGCTGCTGCTCATCCTGGGGATACTGCTGCTGTTGTCCGCAGCCTTGATCAGCCTGGGCAACTGGGTGGATCGCCACACCGTGCTACGCCTGCACCCCGATGGAATTGAGTTCCACAACGGTCTGCGCAACGTGCGCCTGGGATATGATCAAGTAAGCGAGATATTCGTCCAACCGAGTGATTGGGGCAGCCGGGTGCAGGTTTCTGGAGAAGGGCAGCGCTTCGTTTTCCGGACCCTGGGCGAGGTCAGACTGCGTGAGAAAGTGCAAGGGCGGATGGGTTTCGAGCGCGGCGAGGAGATACTGCGCACGCTGGTGCTCAACAGTGGCCTGCAAATCGTCAGCCAGACCGGCGGAGGCTATACATATGCCAGGCAGTAAGCTGCCCTGTGGTGAGCACTGCGCGCCCTCACCTCAGAGGGCGCGTTTTTATTGTCACAGGCCGGGTAATATGGATTAAAATCTAGAGACACCCAGCGAGGAGAAGCTCTTAATGCAAATGCAGATGACCATCGACGAGCAAGTCCAGATCCTGATGCGCGGCACCGAATACGGCGACGACGACCTCAAACAAGCCATGACTGAAGAGCTGCGCCAGCGCCTGATCGAGGCCCAGAAGGAGGGCCGACCGCTGCGCGTCTACTGCGGCTTCGATCCGCGCACCGCCGATCTGCACCTAGGGCATACGATCCCCATGCGCAAGCTGCGCCAGTTTCAAGAGCTGGGCCACGATGTGACCTTCCTGATCGGCACGTATACATCGCTGATCGGCGATCCTTCCGACAAGGATGTGCTGCGTCCCCAGCTGACACCCGAGCAGACGGAACAAAACGGTCGCACATACGCAGAGCAGTCTTTCAAAGTGCTGGAGCGGGAAAAGACCACTGTGCGCTTCAATGCCGAGTGGCTGTCGAACCTTAATTTTGCGGACCTGATCCACCTCGCCTCTAACTTCACCATCCAGCAGTTCCTGACGCGTGAGAATTTCAAGATACGTTGGGAAAAGGGCGATGCCATCTACCTACATGAGACGTTTTACGCCCTGATGCAAGGCTACGACGCCTATGCTTTACGCGCCGACGTGCAGGTAGGCGGCAGCGACCAGCTGTTCAACATCGTTACCGCAGCGCGCAAGATCATGACCTTCCTGGGTGAGAAGCCCAACATTCCCATTATCATGGGCATCCTGCCCGGGACGGATGGCGTGGTGCGCATGAGCAAGTCGTTGGGCAACCATATCCCTATCCATGCTTCGCCGGAAGACATGTATGGCAAGGTGATGAGCCTGCCGGATACAGCCATGGGACAGTTCTTTCGCCTGGTCACGCGCTGGACGCCCGCCGAAATCGCCGACCTGGAGCAAGGTATGGCCTCCGGGCGTCTGCACCCGCGGGATGTCAAGATGAAACTGGCGCACGAGATCGTCTCGATATACCACGCCGAGGAGGCAGCTAAAAGCGCAGAAGATTCATTTATCCGCGTCTTCCAGCAGGGCGACCTGCCAGATGAGATGCCGGAGTACCGGCTGGAGCAAAGACAGACTGTGCTGGATGTGCTGCTCGCCGGAGCGTTGGTGAGCAGCAAGAGTGAGGGCCGGCGCATGCTTGAGCAGAACGGTGTCCGCCTGGATGGGCAGACGCTGAACGACCCCAGCCAGCCCTTCCCGCACCAAGGGGTGCTGCAGGTTGGCAAGCGGCGCTATCTGCGGGTGATCAGTTGATGAGGTGAGTGGGCAATTCGTTGATACGGTAATCAGGGAATGGGCGATCAGGCAACTGATCGCCCATTTTTGTTGGATCACACGAGCAACTATGGCTCGGGATAGGGGCCTGGATAAGGGTTCGGGGTTTCGGTTGGACCTGCAGGAGTTCCCTGACCGGGTTTTGGGGGTCGCTGGCGAGCCCTCTGGGTGGCGGTTGGCTGGCTGAAGCTCTGCGCTGGGATCGGCGGAGCAGAGACCACGGCGACCCCCATGGCGTCATCGGGCAGCTGGATGACGGCAGATGAAGCCCAGCAAGTCTGGTCTGTGCCGCTCTTCTGCACCAGCCACCAGGTTGCCTCGGTATTGCGTCCCAGCAGGGTGACCTGCTCGCCGGTGGACAAGAAATCTATGCCGGGGTAGACCGTCCCCGGGCCGCGACGGCACCAGGCTCTCTGGTTGACTACAGCCAGCGGGGTCGGAGTCTGGCTGGGCGTGACGGGGGTAGGTGTCAGCAGCGGCGTCTCGGTCGGCACAGGCGTCTCGGTAGGGATAGGGGATGGCGGCAGTGTGGCAGGCGGCGGGGTTGCGCTGGGCTGGCTGATCACGCCCCCTTCGGGTGTGTTGGTGATGAGCACGATCTCATAGAATTTGGGGATCTCACGCTCATCTTTCAGCTCAACCTTGATGCAGGCAGATAAGGCGAGGAGCACGATCATGCAGGCCAACAGTTTAAACGGCTTGTACATAACGGTTTCTCCATGTGTTTGCTAGCGCTAAGATTCAGTTGAATAAAATGACCGGCAGCAGCACACGGTTGGTGGGCCCCATCAGCTTGAAGATGCCGGTCTGGCAGATGGGCAGGGATAGCGTGTAATTGTCGGGATCACGGCTGTAGGCTGTCTCAGGAGAACAGGATTGGGCAGCATCCTGCCAGGTCGAGCCATCCCACCACCACAGGCTGAGGCTGTGCCTGCCTGAGATGACGGCAGTATCGTCGGCGCTGTATTGGATGGTGACCGTGAGCGGGGAGTCGAAAGTGAAGTCCGGGGATAGTGCAGAGCCTGGATCTGCAGCCAGCTCGAAGGCATGCCCGGCGAAGGCATAATCAGCAGATCCATCCGCAGCAGCAGGAAAAACATGCAACGTCAGCGGGCTGCTGGATGCGTCCGCAGGGATATCCAGCCAGGTGGGCAACCCCTGAGTATCGGTGTAGCTCAAAGTGGCGCTTGTGCCAGGGAGGAAATCGATCTCGACCGGCTCGGGCAGGATAGTGAAGTTCTGACCGGAGGCGCTCGGCGGCACGCTGACCGTGCGTGAAGGAGGCGAGAAGGCGTAGCCGGGCAGGCTGGGGACCAGGGAATAGGACCCGTCCGCCAGAGCCCTGTAGGTGAACATGCCCTGGGCATCTGTGACCTGATCGAAGGCAGTACTGCCGGCTGAGACCCGCGCGCCTGCGAAGGGCAGGCGGTTGGCATGGGTAATGCGCCCGCTGATGGTGGGCAAGGCAGGGTCCGCGTAGCGCAGAAGGTAGGTGCTCCTGTTGAACAAGTAGATGACCCCGCCCGCCAGAGAAACCCCAACCGTGTACTCAGCAGGGTCATAACTTCCGAGCTCCTGCAGCGCGGTTGGATCGGAAGTGTCGTAGAGGTGTAAGCCCTGGCGCTGGAAAACCACGTACAGGCGATCCGCTTCCAGCTTGAGGCTGTAGGGTGCCCAACCATAATTCTGGTAAATCGTGCTGATCAGATCAGGGTCGTCCGGATCGGAGACATCGATCTGCCAGACGTTCCCCGTCATATAATGCGCCAGTGGCGTGGGCGGACCGGCTACAGTTGCCAGATAGGCAACCCCATCCTGTACTGCGACCGCAGACCCGGATGGACCTGTGAGCTGCTCCGGTGGAGTATAAGCACCGATCTCATGCGGATCAGCCGGATCGGAAACATCGACCACGCGCAGGTCGCCGTGGCCAGCGGCGAGATAGGCTTCATCACCATCCACTGCGACGGCATTGACACCTTCAGCAAGGGGGAATGCACCGGTTTCAGCTGGATTGAGCGGATCGCCGATATCCAGGATGCGCAGTCCGCCCGATCCCGCGGCGACGTATAGGAGATTGCCCACAACCTCCACCTGATGCAGCTCCTCAGCCAGAGGGTAAAAGACGGCCCCTACCGGCGCCAGCGGTGAGGTGACATCTATTATATGAATGCCATTGCCAGGGCAGGCGACATAAGCGTGGATGCCGCTCAAGGCGATTGAAACCGCAGGCGTAGGAGTGGGCAGGTGCGCGACGACCCGGGGTGAGCTTGCTTCTGAGGTATCCAGGACCCAGAAACCGTTATCGGTGGCGCTGTAAGCATACGGCTCAGCAACCACAATATCGTGCGTGACCGGGGGAAGCCGGTAGGAACCGCTTTGAGTCAGATCGGAGAGCCGGGCGATCTCAACGCCGCTCCAACCGTTGGCTAAATATGCATCATCCCCCGAAATATACACATCTGCAGAGGATCCTTCAGCCGCGTAGGATCCTGCATCCGACGGATTCAGCGGGTCGGAGATATCGACCATCTGAAGTCCAGCGTCACCTGCCGCCAGGTAGGCGATATCCCCATCGATGAAGATCTCTTGAGCGGCTCCCGGCAGAGTATGGGTGATCAACGGCGAAGGGTTGAACGGATCGCTTATGGACACCACCTGCATCCCATTCTCCCCAGCCGCCAGAAAGGCGTGGTCACCGGACAGGGCCAGGGCGCTCGACCCGGATGCCACCTGGGTCGTGCTGATTTCTACCATTTCCGATGGATCGGAGACGTCGAAGACCTTCAAGTACATCCCGTAGTAGCCTTCCGGAGATGGCCCTTCCCACAGAGTATAGAGCCAACCATCTCGGGGTTCTGCTGCCAGGTAGCTGCTCATAAATTGGTCGTTACTGCTGTCGATTGTTGGATGGGAGGGTTCGGAAATATCCAGGCGATAAAGATATGTACCCGCGTTTTGCCACATCGGGCCGCAAGCTGTATAGGCAAAGTAAGCGGCGGTGTCTTCGATGGCGATGGAGGGGGTGCGACAGCCCATCTCAAGCACCACCCGGGATACCGGCAAAGTCGCATGGCGGATATCGATCACCTGAAGACCGGTCACCTCGTCCCCCTGGTAGGCAACGTAAGCGTTATCGCCGCGGAGGGAGATATCCACGACATCACCTTCTGCGACCAGCCCACCGAGGCGCTGGATAGAAGCCGGATCCGAGACATCCAGGATGGCGAGCTCCGGCCCGAGGCCGACATAGGTATACTCACCACGAACCACGATCGCCTGGGCGGCGCCGCCCAGGTGTCCCAGCAGCTCGATATTCTCGCCATCGCTTTGTGAGGCTGCACTGGTTAGCTCTGGCGCCGGCGGGTCGATCATCGCATGCGCTCCGGCTGAATGCCCCTGAACAGCAAAGGCAATTACGAGAACGAGCAACACGGTTGAAACACGTTTTCTGAGGGTAAACACTTCTCCACACTCCCGGGCATAGCCTGCCATTTTAGTATGCCCTCAGATAGAGTATAGGCTTAAAATGGACGCAATTCTTTACCGAAATGTTAATGATTATTACGGTTTTATGTCTGGATGTACTTTTTATATAGTTGTTGTAAAATGAGATTGTGACTGTATCCCTGTTGATCGTGGAAGATGAGGAGCGCCTGCGCCTGTCGCTGCAGGATTATTTCGAGCGCGAGGGCTTCCAGGTCGAGACCGCTGCAGACGGCGCTGAAGCTTTGGAGCAGCTTGACCGGGAGCGACCGGACCTGGTGATCCTGGATGTCCAGCTTCCACAGGTTGATGGATTGGAGGTCTGCCGCCAGGTGCGCCAGCGCATGGGTGACACGGTAGGCGTCATCATGGTCTCCGGGATAAAGAAAGAGCTGGTCGACCGGGTGGTTGGGCTGGAGCTGGGCGCAGACGCCTACCTGACCAAGCCCTTCGAGACGCGTGAGCTGCTGGCTCAGGTACGCGCCCTGCTGCGGAGGGTCAAATCTCGGCACGCGGATACGAGTGAACCGGGCTGGTTCGTCGTCGACGATCACCTGCGCATCCACTTCGGACGCCGCCTGGTGCAGGTGAGCGGGCAGGAAATCCAGCTCACCCGGCTGGAGTTCGACCTGCTCAAGTACCTGGCAGAGCGCCCGGGAGTGCCCTGCGGTCGTTCGGACCTGGTGGATGTGGTCTGGGGATACGAAGCCGGGGGCGATATCACCGATGGCGCGGTGAACACCTGCATTGCCAAGCTGCGCGCCAAGATCGAGCCCGACCCTGCCCGCCCGCGCTATATCCTGTCTGTGCACGGGATAGGGTATAAGTTCAAAGAGGGCTGATAGGAGGTGATATGCCGCCTGGCGGATCGTGGCTGAGGCTCACCCTGACGTTCCCCTTTTGGGGGACGCTGATCACTGTCTTGGCCCTGGCTATCCTGCTGATCATCGGGGTGGTCTTATGGGTGAGGCGAGCCCGGCGTCAAAAAATACGTCTGGAGGCCCTGGAGGTTGAGCTGCAGGAGCTGCGCAGCCAGGCGGTGCAGGCTGCAAGCGATACCTCTGGCGCGCCGAACAGCCCAGTGGAGAGCGCCTACCTGCAGTTTATCTACAACATCTCGCACGAAGTCGCCAATCCGCTGCAGAGCATGCAGACCAATCTGGATAACATGGCGCGCTGCACCCCGGAGGAGACCGCCCGCTGGAAGCAGTACCATGACCTGATAACGGCTGAGATCCGCCGCCTGAGCGAGCTGACCGAGAGCTTACGCCTGCTCTCGCGGCTGGAAGCGCCTGGCGCGCCGGTCAAGCGCGAGCCGGTCAATCTCAAGGGTGTGATCGAGGGAGTGATGATGGCGCAGGTAGAGACCGCGGAGGCCAACGGGATGCGGCTGCTCTATAACGGTCCTGAACGCCCGGCGCGGGTATTGGGAGACCGTGACCACCTGCGGCAGGTGCTGCTCAACCTGGTAGACAACGGCATCAAATATGGGCGTCCCGGGGGCGGTGAGGTGATCATCAACGTCCAGGAAGAAGGGCAGCGGCTGCTAGTCCGGGTTATCGACGATGGCATCGGTATCTCACCGGATGACCTGCCCTATGTTTTCGATACAGCTTACCAGGCGCCGCACACCGGCAGCCTGCGCCGCGCTGGCTCGGGCCTGGGATTGGCGATCGTCAAGAGGATCGTGGAGCAGCATGGCGGGCAAATCCGCATCCACAGCCAGCCGGGGCAGGGTACTACCGTGGCATTCGACTTACCGCTGTACGTACCTTCTTAGAATTTATCCGACCCCACAAATAAAATTCAATTTTCGCTTAGTGGCTGCAAAGGTATCAGGGATGGATTCCCAGGATTTGGCGGCCTATTTGCTGCGCGAGTGGTAGGTCGTCCGCTTCCAGGACGAGCGCCAAAGCCAGGGGCGTGCGAGTCGCACCCGGCAAGCTCCCGCTCACGTACCACGTGACCCCTTTTCCATTGCTCCCCTTTGATGAAGTTGAGTAGCTCCAGAATTGATCGGCCGGCTGTGTAAGGGTTTCTATACGGTCAGCGGCAGCACCGGCGGGGATGGCTTGTTCGGGCTCTTGAGACACGGGCAGCAGCACCCAGCCTGCGCTGGGGGTATTGACCGCACTGACCAGGGTCAGGGCGGGACGCAGGCCACCGGCGCTCAATGTGGCCGCGCCAAGAGCGGCCTGCAATGGGCTGAGCACAGATTGCGGCTCGTCTGTCAAATCCAGACCGCTGGATAGCACTTCGGAGTTGGCAGCATGGTCAAACCCATATGCTTCATACCCTTCGAGGAAGAGGCTTTTGAATAAATCACCAGCAGGGTAGCGCCCCAGGGTGGCGCGATCCAGCAGCGGCGAGCTCTCATCCTGGAGGAGGCTTTCCCAGGCAGTATCGAGCTGATTTGAATCATATCCAGGATGGTAGGCCATCGCCAGTATCTCGCCGCTCTCAGGGTTGATCAGAACGGCGGCACCGGTGTAGCCATCCAGTGCCTGGTCGAGGCTGGCCTGCAGGTCGAGATCGAGGGTGGTGCGCACATCCAAACCTGGCGGCGGCTGCCCGTAAATGAGGAAGTTCCACCATATATCCAGGCCCGGATTGCCGCGCAGCCCGCGCAGGTAATCATCCAGGCTGGCTTCGAGGCCGGCTTGCCCGTAGACAGGATGCGTATAGCCAAGGATTGGACTGAGCGGAGGGTAAGCTGTGCTGCGGACGTATTCTCCCGGCGTGCCGCTGGAGCTGTTGATGATGCGGTTGTTGCGATCCAGGATAGCACCGCGCCTGACATACCGATCGGCGATTGCCCGCCGCGGATTGTCCGTGCGAGCCAGCAAGGCTGGCGCTCGTTGGATAGCCCACCAACCGCTGACCAGAGCAGCCAGCCCCAGACCAGCGAATAGAAAAGCTGCCAGGTGGCGGTAGGGTAGGACCGGTAGGCTCGCATATGCCCGGGCTTCCTCGGATTGGTTGCTGATGTGCATCAAGATCAACAGGCTGAAGGTGGCGGTCAGCAGGGATGAACCACCGTAGGAGACAAATGGGAGCGTCACGCCTGTCAGGGGCAGCAGGCGGATGGTGCCTCCGATGATCAGGATGCTTTGACCGACCAGATAGATCGTAAGTCCAGCAGCCAGGTAGCGGTGAAAGCTGTCTGCAGAGCGCAGGGCAGCTCGCAGCCCGCGCTGCGCGATCAGTCCAAGCAGGATCAATACCGCGATAGCGCCAATCAGGCCGCTCTCCTCCACCAGCGCGGCGAAGATGAAATCGGAGTGCGAGATCGGGACAAGGGAAGGCGCTCCCAATCCGGAGCCCCTGCCTATCAGCCCGCCGTTGGCGATGGCGATCAGCGACTGCACGATCTGGTAAGATCGCCCGCTGGGATCCAGCCAGGGGTTGATCCATGCTTCGATCCGCAGGCGCACGACATCGAACAGCAGGTATCCGGTTACCGCAGCAAGCAGAACAGCCAGGGCGCCAGATAAGACCACGCGTTTTTTGCCTGTGGCAATGTACAGCATGGCAGTATATAGAAAGAGAATAATGGATGCCGTACCCAGATCGCGTTGGACGATGAGCAAGATGAGCGCCAAACCGGTCATGATCAGCGTGGGCGCCAACAACGGCAGCAAGCGTGCATTCGCCTGGGACTGCCCTCCTTTATCCGCCTCAGCGCCTGTATCGCGGCTGGCGAGTCCAGCCAGATAAGCTGCCAGGTAGATCAGCAGCAGGATCTTCAAAGGCTCGGAAGGCTGCAAGTACACCCCGCAGCAGCCCAGCCACATGTGCGGCCCAAAGCCAGAAGGATTGGTACCCAGAACGAGCGTCGCGGCGGTCAACAGGAGTCCGCCGGTCAACCAGACATATTTGTAGCGGCGCAGAAAAGTCAGATTGCCGGGTAGGCGTGCTCCCACTGAGAAGATAGCCACTGCCAGGACTGCCCAGATGGTCTGGCGCAGACCAAAGTATGGGGAGAGCCGCCACACTGTCAGCGTACCCCAGGCAGCTAACAGCATCGCAGCTGGCAGCAGAAATGGATCTACATGCGGCAGCCAGCGCCGGGAGGCAAAGTTGGCAGCGATAAACAGCCCTAACCAGACAATTGCCGCG
>Ga0105095_10000165_pt1 | contig 28782 bp, 21 predicted proteins | sample PPLLak2March2015_2_FD_79180 | JGI IMG/M metagenome (GOLD analysis project Ga0105095, IMG submission 79180) | Freshwater sediment microbial communities from Prairie Pothole Lake near Jamestown, North Dakota, USA - PPLs Lake P8 Core (3) Depth... | ecosystem: Environmental > Aquatic > Freshwater >...
CTGAGCCGCTCACTCGATCTGGTGAGCATGAGCTCCTACCCGACCGGTCATGCTGAATCCAAAACTTTTTATTATATGCCATCCAGCATACAGCCAGACTTTGCCTACGATGTCGGCGATCCGTTTGGCGCCAGACTGGGACATACGCTCATGCGCGGCTTCAAGCCACAGCGCCCATTCTGGATCATGGAGCAGCAGTGTGGGAACGTCAATTGGGCGTCCTATAACACCGGGGTGCGACCGGGCACGGTGCGCTTGTGGACCTGGCATGCTCTGGCGTCAGGCGCTGGGGCAGCCATCTATTTTCGCTGGCGGGCCGGCCTGTATGCCCAGGAGCAGCTGCATTCTGGCTTGCTGCATCACGACGCCTCGCTGGCAACAGGATACGCTGACCTCGAAAGCATGCATGCCGAACGCGCGCTGATGTCTGAAATCGCCTCTCTGCCGCATGAGGCCAAGATTGCTTTCCTGCTCGACTATGATTCGATGTGGGCGCTGCGCTTGCAGCCACACCATCGTGACGTTGACTATATGCGCCATCTCTTTGTGTACTACCGCGCCCTGCAAAGCCTCGGCCTGCCTGCCGATGTTGTCTCCATCGATGCCGATCTCAGCACTTATAAACTGGTCATTTTGCCGACCGCCTACCTGGCTACAGACCAACTTGCCCATTCTCTTAAAAGCTTTGCTGACGCCGGAGGGACGGTCTTATGCGGTGTGCGCTCTGGTTTTAAAACGCTCACCAATCAAGTCACCGATCAACCTTTACCAGGCCCGTTTCGTGAACTGGTGGGAATTACGGTAACTGACTGGCACTCGCTTCCACCAGACGTCAGCTACAATCTTAGCGCCAGTATCCCCGGCCTGCTCGGGCCGGCCACAGTTTGGGCGGAGGCGTTAAGTCCGGCGATGCCTGCTTCCCAGGCTGGGGATACCGACCTGGAAATACTCGCCCATTACACCTCCGGGCCTTTCAGCTCCAGTGCAGCCCTGGTTGCGCGCCAGGTCGGAGCTGGTCAGGCGCTTTACCTGGGCTGGTATCCGAATGATCTCCAGGCTGAGATCCTGATGGCTTATCTGGCTTCCAAAGCTGGTATTTCTCCCATCGCCACGCTGGCAGAGGGTTTGATCGCCGCAAAGCATGGCCCGTATGTCGTTCTGCTTAACTTCACGGACGATCCACTGGTAGCAACCGTTCAGGAACAGACTGTCCTGGTGGGAGCACGGGACGTGGAAGTCGTCAGGACGGACAGGGGTTAACTCGCATGGCTCGCAAACACCCCTTACTGGTGCGCGCGCTTGCGGAAGGTACACCTTTGATCGATGGCGATCAGGTTACCTTTCTATGGCAAGGTAAATCTGCCCCTTATCTGCGCGGGGATTTCACAGACTGGGAGCGAAGCGAACCTTTGGGCTTCACCCGTCTGGCTCCCGGGTTGTGGGGGTATACGCACACTTTACCGCTCAACGCTTATTTCGAATATGCCTATTTTGCCGATTCCGTTCTGAAAGAGCACCTGGCCGATCCCCTGAACCCGCGCCGGACGCCGAACGGTCTTGGCGACTACAACCACTTTGCTTATATGCCCAGGCGCAACCCCAATCCGTTAACGATCCGCCACAAAGGCGTGCCCGAAGGCAGCCTGATGCATGCCGCATTGCCTACTCTGGGGATTATCGCTGGAAAAACACGCAGGGTTCATCTGTACCAACCGTCTGTTCCCGGTCCTTATCCGCTGGTGCTGGTCTGGGATGGGCAGGATTTCTTGCGTCGCGGTCGCCTGCCGGCGATCCTGGACAACCTGATCCACCTGGGTAAAATTGAGCCCCTGGCCCTGGCGTTAGTGGAGAATCATCCCTCGCTGCGCATGCTGGAGTACTGCGGCAACGATTTCTCATTGGCCTTTGTGATGGAGTGTGCCCTGCCCTTTGCCCGCTATCAGCTTGACCTGCTCGACCCGCAGAAACACCCTGGCGCTTATGGCGTGCTGGGCGCCTCCATGGGCGGGCTGATGGCGCTGTATGCGGGCTTGCGCTTGCCAGGCGTCTTTGGGAAAGTTCTCAGCCTATCCGGCGCGTTCAGCTTTCCCGAGTTCGATCTGGTGGTGTTTGATCTGGCACGCGTTGCTGATCCAGGTAGTTTGCGGGTCTGGATGAATGTGGGGCTGTACGATTTCCATGTGCTGCCGGAAAGCAACCTGCGCATGGCAAAGCTGTTGGTTGAACGCGGCTTTGACGCACACTTCGAAGAATATCCAGCCGGGCATAATTACACCGCCTGGCGAGATGAGATCGGGGCAGGTTTCATCCACTTGTTTGGCAAGTAAAGCCGGCCCTGGAAATCTCTGAAATTTCACCCAATTGCCTTGTGAGCATCCTCATAAGGCAATTGTCATCACCCTGGCGCTTCTGTAGACGACTTTGCTCGATCAAGTTTTGTGCAGCCAGGGCTGCTGGCTGGTACAATTAGAGATTAGACCGCTGATGAAAAAGTTTGCACCGCTCCTGCTTTTATGCTTGCTGCTGGTGGGCTTGGCAGCCTGTAATGGCTGGCCGGCAGCGTCGCCATCTGGTACCGCCTCTGCAATCACCGAAACGCAGCAGGCGGGTACTACCCGTACCCCGCGTCCCACCCCCAGTCCAACCGTAGAGATTCACCAGGGCACCATCAGCTTGTGGCACGCCTGGGATGATGATCAGCTGCCCGCCTTACTTGAGATCATTGCAAGTTTTCAGGAGACCTATCCGGGTATCCTCTTTGATGTGCTTTATGTGCCCTCCCAGAATCTTTATGATCGCTATTTCCTGGCGACCAGCGAAGGCGGTGGCCCATCAATCCTGCTTGGAACTGCTGAATGGGGTCCCCTGCTATTTGAGGCTGGCCTCGTGGCGGACCTGACCGATCGGGCAAATACCGCCACCCTGGCGCGCCTCTCGCCGCCGGCTCTGGGAAGCGGGCAGTATCGTGGCTCGTTGATCAGCCTGCCATACAGCCAGCGCGGGGTGGTGCTTTACCGCAATCGCCAGATCATCCCGGAACGCCCCGAAACTTTCGCCGATCTGATACGCCTGGCGCAACTTTTGACGGAGGGGGATCAGATAGGCGCAATCCTGGAGCGTGCGCCGTATTTTGCCGGCGGACATCTATATGGATTTGGCGGCAGCTTCCTGGATGAGGATAGCAATCCCATGTTCAACACCCCGGCCGGGCTGGCCTGGGTGGAATTATTGCAAACCTTCGCCCAGGCGGGTCCGCCAGACTATTTCACCGACAATGATCTGGATCTATTCCGCCAGGGACAAGTAGGATTTGTGATCGATGGCACCTGGAACCGCACTAATCTGGCGGAAGCAATCGGCATGGACTATCTGGAAATTGATCCCTGGCCGGTCCACGATCACGGGGCGCTGGCTGGGTTTGTGCACGCCGACAATCTCTACTTGAATGCAAAAACATCTGATGCAACCGCAGCGCTTGCCTGGTTTTTCATCGAGCATATGCTCTCAGAGGAGTCACAGGCGCTCCTGGCAGAGAGCGGTTTTCTCCCCGTAGTAGATATCACCCTCGAATCGAAGTTAGCTGACCAGGCGTTGAATGCTTTGGCGGGAGGTGTTACTTACCCCATCCAACCCCAATTTTCCGCGTACCTTGACCCGCTGGACCAGGCATTGCGCTCGGTGTTCGATAGTGGCGTACTCCCCGAGCAAGCCTTACGAACCGCTGAAGAAGCCGTCCGTGCAGCATTACAAAGCACATCCCCGGCGCCCTGACGCCGGTCCTTCTGGAGGTTGTATGTCCGTTCCGTATTGGGTGCAAGACGCGGTTTTTTACCAGATCTTTCCCGATCGTTTTGCCAACGGTAACCCACATAATGATCCCCGTTATCTCGAGCCGTGGGGATCCCCGCCAAGCGCGCATGGGTTTCAGGGCGGCGATTTGCGCGGCATGATCAACCGTTTGGATTATCTGATTGACCTGGGGGTTAATGCGCTTTACCTCAATCCGATATTTTTATCCACCTCCACCCATCGTTACAATACCACCGATTATTACCAGATCGACCCTCGCCTGGGTACGATGGCAGATTTTCGCGCTTTGTTGGATGCCGCGCACTCCAACCGCATGCGTGTGATTCTGGATGGGGTCTTCAACCACTGCGGGCGCGGTTTTTTTGCCTTTAACGACCTGCTTGAAAATCAGGAAAAATCTGTGTACCGGGATTGGTTCCATGTCAAACGCTTCCCGGTGGAAGCTTATACACCCGGCGATGCGGATAACTATCTGGGTTGGTGGAGGCTGAAAAGCCTGCCTAAATTCAACACGAGTAACCCCGATGTGCGTAAGTACCTTTTAAGCGTGGCGCGTTACTGGATCGAGCAAGGCATCGATGGTTGGCGACTGGATGTCCCCAATGAAATCGACGATGATAGCTTTTGGGCGGAATTTCGGCATATTGTCAAAACAGCGAATCCGGAAGCTTATCTTATGGGTGAGATCTGGACAGCCGATCCGCGCTGGGTGAGCGACAATCATTTCGATGGCTTGATGCACTATCCACTGCGTGAGTCCGTTTTGGAGTATCTCAACGGCAGCTTTATGACCACGGCGCAGTTTGCGGATAAAGTTGAAGGGTACTTGAAACTCTATCGCCGCCAGAATGCCTATGCCATGTATCTACCGCTGGGCTCGCACGATACCGAGCGTGTGCTGACCCTGTTGAAGGATGTGCGCAAAGTCAAACTGGCATTTGCTTTTATGCTCGCTTATCCAGGCAGCCCGGCGATTTATTATGGGGACGAGATCGGCATGCTGGGCGGGAAAGACCCCGATTGCCGGCGTGCTTTCCCTGTCGAGACGGCAGACTGGAACAACGAGCTGCGCAGCTGGGTGCAGCTGCTGGCGACTTTACGCCGTGGGCTCACCCCCTTACGGCGCGGCGAATACCGGCGGTTATTGTTAGAAGACCGCCGGCATGTATACGTGTTTGCTCGCAGCCTGGGTCGTGAGCATGTGCTGGTAGCCATAAATGGCAGCGCCACGCAACGCAATCTGCGCGTTCCGGTTGGAGACCTGGGCTGGGAAGATGGGCGGATTGTTCGCAACCTGCTCAGTCGTGAGGAGTCGATTGTTTCCGGTGACTCGCTGGTCATCCGGCTTGGCGCCTGGGAGGCTGCCTGGATCAATTAAACCAATCACCGCATGTGCTGATCAATAGCAGTTTATGAGGACATTTGTATCACCCATATATGACAACTAGCACTAGTCAAGCCAGGTTGGGAATAGGATAATAAAGGTGTGATTTTCTACCAAATCCCCCAACCTGTTTTGTTTTAAGGAGGCTGTAATGCCCGTTAAGGGATGGATTGAAGTCAGCGATCGATATTGTAAAGGCTGCGACCTGTGTGTCAACGCTTGCCCGCAACACGTGCTGGCCTTAGATATGGAGCATTTGACTTCCAAGGGCTATCACCCGGCGTATCTGGTCGATTTGGATGGTTGCACGGGCTGTGCGATCTGCGCCGTGGTTTGCCCAGAAGCTGCCATCACAGTATACCGGGATGCGCCTGTGCGTTCTGCGGCTGGGTCTGCGTAGGAAGGTGAATAGTGGCTAAGGAATTATTAAAAGGCAATGTAGCCATGGCAGAAGCAGCCATTCGAGCGGGCGTGGAGGCTTATTTTGGCTATCCCATCACCCCGCAGACGGAGCTGCTGGAGTGGATGGCGGCGCGCATGCCCGAGCTGGGGCGCACCTTCCTGCAGGCGGAAAGCGAAGTTGCCGCCATCAATATGGTCTATGGCGCAGCCTGTACCGGGGCACGGGTGATGAGCTCCTCTTCCAGCCCTGGGGTTAGCTTAATGATGGAAGGCCTATCCTATATCGCTGGGACTGAGCTGCCGGTCGTGTTGGTGGATGTAGTGCGCGGCGGCCCGGGTCTGGGCAATATTGCTCCCTCTCAGGGCGATTATTATCAGATCGTCAAGGGCGGCGGGCATGGGGATTATTTCCCCATTGTGCTGGCGCCCTCCAACGTGCAGGAAGCCATCGATTTGATGGTCTTATCTTTCGACCTGGCAGAAAAATACCGCTCATTGGTATTCGTCATGGCGGATGGCAACGTGGGTCAGATCATGGAGCCGGCTGAGCTGCCACCATTCCAGCCGCTCAAGACCCAATACCCGGATTGGGCGGTGCGCGGGGCTGAAAATCGCGAGAAGCATATTTTGTCCTCGATTTATATCAAGCCAGAGGACGAGGAAGTCACCAACTACCGCTTGCTCGAACGCTGGCATGAGATTGAATCCAATGAGCTGCGTTATAAAGAATATTTCCTGGACGATGCTGAAATTGTGGTGATCGGTTTTGGGACTGCCGGACGGGTGGCCTTTTCGGCGGTGCGCGCCGCCCGCGCCCAGGGCATCCGGGTGGGTTTATTACGTCCCATCACCCTGCGCCCATTTCCCTCAGCCCAGATCGCCGAGCTATCAAAAACCGCCAAAGCTCTGCTGGTAGTCGAGATGAATTCCGGGCAGATGTTGGACGATGTCCAACTGGCTGTGGCTGGCCACGCCCCCGTCGATTTTTATGGTCGCATGGGCGGCATGGTGCCTTACCAGGATGAGATCCTGGCGGAAATTGTGCGTATGGCAGGAGAAGACATCCCGCTGGAGGGTGATCCCCGCCGACGCTGGGCGCAGCGCGTAAATTACGGCCGCAATGGAATTAAATAAAGGAGAACTAACGGACATGGTAACCACAGCTCCAACTCGTTTAGTCTACCAGCGCCCCACAACCCTGTCTGATACCCCTAATAGCTACTGCCCGGGTTGTACGCATGGGGTTGCCCATCGCCTGGTTGCAGAAGTATTGGATGAAATGGACGTACGCGGGCGCACGATTGGCGTTGCACCGGTAGGCTGCTCTGTTTTTGCTTATAACTATTTTGATTTTGATTTCGTCGAAGCTGCCCACGGGCGTGCCCCGGCCATGGCAACCGGGATCAAACGCGTGCTTCCTGACCGGATTGTGTTTACCTATCAGGGAGATGGCGATATGGCCTCCATCGGTATGGGCGAGATCATGCATGCCGCCGGGCGGGGTGAAAATATCACCGTGATATTTATCAATAATGCCATTTATGGCATGACCGGCGGGCAGATGGCTCCTACCACTCTGCCTGGACAAAAGACGACTTCCTCGCCCACCGGGCGGGATGTGGAAGTGGCTGGTTTCCCTCTGCATATGGCCGAGCTGCTGTCCAACATGGAAGGCTCTGGCTATGTGGTGCGCCGCAGCCTGCATGACCCTAAAAACATCCGCCTGGCGAAAAAAGCCATTCGTACTGCTTTTGAGGCGCAGGTGCGCGGCCTGGGCTTCTCCATGGTCGAGCTGCTCTCCTCCTGCCCCACCAACTGGGGGCTGACGCCTAAAGATGCCCTGACCTGGATCGAAGAACGTATGGTCCTCGTATATCCGCTGGGCGATTACAAGGTTTCGCCAAGCCTGGCGAACCTGCGATTTTAGAGGATGTGACTCATCATGCAAACTGAAATCATAATTTCTGGGTTTGGCGGGCAGGGCGCCCTGTTTGCCGGGCAGCTCATGGCGTATGCGGCGATGGATTCGGGTTTTCACGTCACCTGGATCCCGTCTTACGGGCCGGAGATGCGCGGCGGCACAGCCAATTGCACGGTGATCATCGCCGATGAAGAGATCGGCGCGCCGACCGTGCGCAACCCGCGCGCTGTTCTGGCGCTGAATCTGCCCTCTTTGGACAAGTATGAGCCTCTTGTATTTCCTGGCGGAGTCCTGGTAGCAAATGCTTCCCTGGTCAACCGCCCGATCAACCGCACCGATATTGTGTCTGTGCTCATACCTGCCAATGATATCGCTGAAGAGATTGGCGATAAACGCTTGTTGAATATGGTCATGTTAGGCGCCTTGTTGGGCAAGCTGCCTGTCTTGCCTCTGGAAGTGATCGAAAAAACATTAAAAGCACATATCCCTGAACGCCACCAACGCTTGCTGCCTGCGAATTATGCTGCCCTGAAGCGCGGTATGGAATTTGCGCAGCAGGTGCCCACCGCCGCAGTTCCTTGATTGATTTTGTACTTGATCTGGGCAGCCTTTAACTGCCCAGATCAACCATTTAATTCTGCGGCTGCCATTGTCCCCCAATTTTCCAGAACTGTGTAACTCCTCCGATGAAAACCTGGTTTTTGGAGCAAATTCAGCAGCCAGGTGGTAAAATACCGCGGGATGCGCGCCGCACAGGTTGCGGCGCATCTTTGCGCTTAGCGCATAGATATGAGGAGAACGTATGCACAGAAATCTTACCTGGTCCAGGCTACTTGGCAGTTTGCTCCTTCTGGTGTTGTTGGTCGGATGTGCGGGTGAGACGCCCCCACCACCCACTGCCACACAACCCCTGCCCAGTGCAACCTTGTCGCCTCCAACGGCTACCTACACCCAAACGCCAACGGAGACATTGATCCCAACGTCTACATTTACTGAGACTCCGCTGCCGACAGACACCCTGACACCGACGCCGAGCGATACTCCGACTGCCACCCTCCCACCACCCACCCCTTCCGGAGAGGATGCGATTTATATTTACTACATCCAGCTTGATACGGATGGTCCGGTCGGTTGTGGCGACTCGGCCATCAAAATTAACACAGGCCAGTGGCGCACGGGGGATATCGCCCAGGATACGGCTACTGCGCTGAAGCGCCTGTTTGCTTCGCGCTACCAGTATTACGGCAACCTGTACAATGGCATTTATGCATCAAATATAAGCGTTGACAGCGTAACCTTCAAGTCATTTACTGGCGATATTTCGATCCGTCTATCCGGCACCTATGGGCGCACGGATGATCGCTGCGACAACTCTCGTTCGCGAGCGCAGATCTGGTCTACGATTCGCCAGTTTTCAGATGTAAAAACAATTGATATCCTGCTCAATGGGAATTTGTTGGGTGATATCCTGGCCAACGACCATTAAACGGCCGCCCAGTATCCAAGCTAATATGGAGAGTAAGCTATGTCCCGCCGTCTAACATTGTTTTTCCTGGCCTTTGCCTTGTTATTAAGCGCCTGTAACTCTGAAACGCCACAGCCAACGCCTCTGCCAACGGAAACCAGTCTCCTGCCCAGCGCAACCTTACCCCCACCCACACAAACGCTCGCGCCGAGTGCCACAATGGAGCCGACCGCCACCGAGACGCTCGTCCCTAGCGCAACCCTTACCCCGCAGCCCAGCCCGACCGAGACTGCCACCCCTACCGATACCCTGACGCCCCTGCCCACGCGCTCAGTAAGCTTCCCGTCTGTGCCTTTTGTTAAGGATCCAATTTATGCTTACTATATCCTGGAACAAACGGCCATTGCGGATGGCTGCCAGCCTCCTTTTGGGGTAAGTATTGGCGTCTCGCGTTCCGGTGACATTGCCAAAGATGTAAAACTGGCTTTGCAGAGCTTGTTGGCGGTCAAGACCGAGTATTATGGCACGTTGTACAATCCACTTTATCGTTCCAACATCAAAGTTCAGAGCGTCAAGTTTAACCGCAGCAATGGTCTGATCACGGTAGAACTATCTGGGACTTACAAGCCGACTGGCGATCCCTGTGATAACACTGGGGTTAAAAGCCAGGTTTGGGGTACCATTCGCCAGTTCAATGCCATCAAGATGACAAATATTTATTTAAACGATATCCCCTTTGGGGACCGTGTGTCGAACGATAAATAACGTCTTTGTTAGATTCGTCATTACTTCCAGTTTTCTTGCGCTCTGTCCATCACGATGGCTCGCCGCGCTATGTGCGCTGCCCAGCAGGAGAGGACCCGCGCCTGGGCGATGAGGTTATACTGCGTCTGCGGGCAGCCCCCGATGCGCCCTTGGAGAGGGTTTTCTTGCGTTTGTGCCCGGATGGCGAGCAGTTATTCTTGGAGCTGCAAGCTGAGCCGTTCTCTGCTGGAAGTGCTTGCCGTTGGTGGCAGGTCAAGCTGCGCCTTAGCATGCCGCTCACTTACTACCGCTTCCTGCTTTTTACGCCGCAGGGTGCCTGGTGGCTCACAGCAGGCGGATTGAAGCGCCATACACCTAACGATAGCGAGGACTTTCGTCTGCTGGCAGGCTACCAAGCTCCGGAATGGGCGCGCGAGTCTGTGTTTTACCAGGTCTTCCCCGACCGTTTCTATGACGGAAACCCACATAATAATGTCCGTAGCGGCGAGTATACCTATGGGGGTGTGCCTGCCCTTGCCAGCGCGTGGGGCCAACCGCCTCTGACCAACTGGCCTCAGTCGATGGTGGAATTCTTCGGGGGTGATCTGCAAGGAATTGAGCAGAAGCTGGATTACATTGCTGAATTAGGGGCCAATGCCCTGTACATCAACCCAATTTTCAGCGCCTTTAGTAACCACCGCTATGATGTTACGGATTACACACGCGTGGATGCGCACCTGGGCGGCGACCAGGCTCTGGTTGGGCTGCGTCAGGCTACTGAGCACGCTGGCATGCGCCTGATGCTGGATGTTGTCCCTAATCATTGTGGGGTGTTGCATCCCTGGTTCCAGGCTGCTGTTCAGGACTCGTCTGCCCCAAGTGCAGACTACTTCACATTTAGAGAGCATCCACATGCGTATGAGTCCTGGCTTGGTGTGCGTAGCCTGCCTAAATTCAACTACCGTAGCCAGGGCTTGCGCGATGCAATGTTCGGCCCTGGGAAATCTGTCCTGCGCCACTGGTTGCAACCGCCTTTTTCAATTGACGGCTGGCGGTTGGATGTCGCCAATATGCTTGCTAGACAGGGCGCTGACCAGCTTGGACTGGAGGTGGGTCGCCAGATCCGTCTGGCGGTGAAAGACGAAAATCCGCAGGCATATCTGTTGGGTGAAAACTTTTTTGACGCCAGCTCGCAATTGCAGGGCGATCTTTGGGACGCAGCTATGAACTACAGTGGTTTTACCTTCCCGCTGCTCTACTGGCTGACTGGTTTCAATATTGACCAGCATGGTGAGCCCAAGCACCTGGCTTCTCCTGTACAGTGGCCCACTCCGGCGCTGGTGGATAGCTGGCAGGCCTTCCGCGCTGCAATCCCTTGGGCGATAGCCCGCCAGCAGTTCAACCTGCTCGGCAGTCATGATACACCGCGCATTCTGGCGTTGCTGGAGGGTGATAAAGCTCGACTGCGCCTGGCGGTTGGATTGCTGATGACCTATCCGGGTGTGCCGAGTGTCTATTACGGCGATGAAGTCGGGCTGGCAGGAGATAACCGCGCCTGCATGCCCTGGGAGCCCACAGCATGGGACAACGATCTGCGCGCTTATTATCATACACTGATCGATTTGCGGCGCAATTCTCCGGCCTTGCTGCAGGGCGGATTTCAGGTTTTGTATGCTGGGGAGCATCTGCTGGCGTTTCTGCGTGACGCGGAGGAGGAACAAATCGTGGTAGTCGCACAGCGCGGCCCTGTCCAATCTTCTGAGATGGAGCTGGAGGTCGCCCATGGTGGCCTGGCGGATGGCCTGCGTCTGAAGGAAGTGCTCAGCGGGCGGTCGGCAGTGGTTGAGGGAGGGCGTTTACGCTTACCATCCATGCCGGTAGGAATTACTCTCTGGCGCACGCTGCCGGGAGGATAAGTGCGCTGGATCTTAGATATGGATTCTAAAAATTTCCGCGCCACCGCCATCGTCATGCTCAGCCTGGGGATCGCTATGGCGACTGGTTTTTTACGCCAGAGCGCATTGGCTGCCACTCTGGGAGCAGGGCGAGTTACGGACATTTTCCTGGTTGCCTTTGCGTTACCAGAGTTTGTTTTTGTTGCCTTACCCGTAATCTTATCCCCGGTGGTGATCCCATTGTTCATGCAGGTGCGCCGTCAAAACGGGGAGGCTCCTGCCTGGCGAGTAGCCTGGCGCCTGGCGATCTGGCTCCTCACCGCCACACTGATTTTGGGTTTGTTGGCAGCCTGGGCAGCTCCCTTGCTGATCACCTGGCTCTCCCCGGGTTTTGACATCCTTGAGCGCCAACAGGCGGTTGTTGTGTTTTATTGGATGCTGCCAGGCCTGCTCTTTATGGGGATATCCACCCTGGTCGGCGCTCTATTACAGGTTTACCGCCGTTTCGCACGCCCGGCTTTGACCACGGCGATCTACAATCTGGTTTTTATTGCCAGCTTGCTGGCCTTGCCCTTAGATGACCCATTACAACGCGCCGGTTTAGGCGTGACCCTGGGGGCAATCGCCGCTCTGATTTTCCAGCTGCCACTGTTGGTGCAGGTGCGCGCGCGAGCTAACCTGTCACTCGATGTTTCCACTGGCGCAATTACTGACACGCCTGTTGATTTGCGACCCGCCTTAATCTTATTCGGCTGGATGAGCGCTGGTTATGGCATCCACCACTTGATTTTATTTATCGACCGGGCCATGGCAACTGCCCAGGGCGCCGGCAGTGCTGCCGTGCTCAACTATGGCTATCATCTGGCGCTGACTGTAGGGCAGCTAAGCGGACTGGCAGTTTCTACAGTCTTGTTCCCCACCCTCTCAGAGCAGATTGAAGCGGGTGATTCTGCTGCTGCAAGGCGTACCCTCAGCCAGGCACTAGGTCTGGTATTGGCTCTGGCTCTACCAGCAGGCCTGGGAGTGATTATTCTACGCCAGCCGGTAGTGCAGGTGCTGCTTGAACATGGCGTTTTTACCTCCCGGGATACTCAGGCTGTTGGCTTATCTTTGGCGATTTATACGCTGGCGGTGATTACAGACGCCCTTTGCCAGCCTTTGTGGCGTTTGGTCTATGCCTGGAGAGATGGACGTCTGGTGTTGGCAGTCAATGGCGCTCAAACCCTGATTCGCCTGGCAGCTAATCTGATTCTGGTGGGGGTTATTGGGTATAATGGTCTCGCTGTTTCAGCGGTAATTGGTTTGAGCATACAGTTACTGATCCTGATGGCTCTGGCGCGCAGGCGCCTGGGCTGGCAGATCAGTCGAGCGGGCTGGAGCCGGGCGATTAGAATTACCCTGGCTGCGAGCCTGGCTGCTCTGGCGACATTTGGAGTACTGCAGGGGCTGGCTAAATTTCTGGCTCAGCCATCACCCTGGTTAATCTTACTGGTAGGGGGTTTTGCGCTCCTGCTGCTCTATGGAGCATTTCTGGCTGGCTTTCTGCGCCGCCCCCTCCAGGATGAGGAAGGATTTTTTCATTGGTAATGAACGACTCCCCATCTAATCCTCAAGCGCGTCTGGCGCTCTGGCTGGATCGCATTTTGGCAGCTGGTGTGTTGGTGTTTTTGTTATTGCTTCCATTTCATTTGGTAATCAAACAATTCCTGGCCGAACCTATTGGTACATACTGGAAAGAAGCCTTGCTGGGGCTGCTGGTGCTGGTTTGGGGAGTGCGCTCGCTACTCGCCAGGCGTTTATTGCTTACTGGCACCTTGTTGGATTGGGCTGCCCTGGCTTATGCCGCCCTGATTATCTTGCGCCTGGTATTGGATCGCAGTGGAGCTGTGGGGTTATGGGGGGCGTATATGTCGATTATGTACCTGCCTTTGTTGTGGCTGGTCCCCCACGCTTTGCGCTTTTACCCCCGTGGAGTGAAAATACTCGCCATCGGCCTCGCCGTGGTGGGTGGGCTGCTTGCCCTGGGCGGGGTGATTGAATTCTTGCTCAATCGGGCGCTTTTCCCGTCGGGTGAGATCACCCTGCGCCAGGGATTTCCAGATGTGTTTGTTTATGGCACAAAATTACGCCGGGTTTATTTTGTGCTCGATTCACCCACTGTCCTGGCGAATGTATTAGCGTTACTGCTGCCCTTTGCTCTTGTGCTGGCTTTACAGGCGCGCCGGTTATGGGAAACGATCCTATATGCTGCGATAGCGGTGCTCATGTTTGCCAGTATCTTGTTTACATTCAGCCGTGGGATATGGGCTGCCCTTGCGATTACGGTTTTGGCCCTGGCTGTGTTCAAATTTTTGGCCGAACGCAATCGAAAATTCCTGTTGGGTATGGCGGGGCTGGCTGGCGTTGCGCTGGTCATCGCATTAGCGGTATTACTTAGCCAGCCTGTGAGCCAATCCAACCAATATAGCCTCGAATTAATCCAGACTGAATATCGAGCGCTGCAGATTGTGAATTCTATTGCGCTGCTGGACGTACCACCGCTGGTCGGGGAGCCTGAACGTCAAGAATGGCTATTGTTTGATCCGATTGACAATCTGGAAGATTGGCGCAAGGTAATTTATACCCACCCCGAGCCTGACCAGCCGGCCCAGGTTATCTACCGTCTGGAACTACCAGAATCAGCCGCGCTGCGTTTTTCGATCGCTCTCTCCCCAGAGGTTTGGACTCCTGAAAAAGGAGATGGTGTTAACTTCCAAATCTTTATAAAAGAATCAGAAACCGCTCAGGCTGGCGATTTTGTTTTTCAGCGCTATTTAAATCCGAAAATTAATCCCTCCGACCGCCGCTGGCGAAACTATGTGCTGGATCTGTCCTCCTGGGCGGGGAAAACGATTGACTTATATCTGATTGCTGAGGCAGGGCCAGACCAAAATAATGCCTACGATTGGGCGGGTTGGGCTGATCTGGAGCTGGGTAGCCTGGCACAAAGCTACCTGGAAGCTAATCGTCCAGCGCCGCAGAATCCAGTGGCTACTCATCTGGCGTCCTTCACGAATTGGGCTCAAGACGAGACCAACCGCGACCGTCTGGCAGCCTGGAACCTGGGTTTGGCTGCCTGGCGTGAGAATCCGTTGTGGGGCAAAGGTCTGGGTGTTACCGGCGCGGCTTCTTTCCGTAGTATGCCCGAAACCGCTCTGGCCACAGAAAGCCAGGTGTTAAAAGCCCTGGTTGAGCTTGGCATTCCCGGTTTGCTGCTGTGGGGATTTTTGTGGGTTGCTATTGGAAGCCTGGTTCTCCGGGTTTATCGCTCAGAAGACACGCCCGAGCGCAAGCTCTTTATCCTGGGGTTGATGGGTAGCTTGCTAATTATCTTCATTGAAGGACTGGTCTATCAAAACCTGGAAGTCAAGCAAGTAAATGCTTATTTTTGGACTATTGTAGGGCTGGTGACAGTTTTTGTTCACCAGCCGCGCTAAAACAAATATGCAGCCCTTCGAAGCTATGTGTTTCGTCTGGCTGTTGGACTATATGAGGTAGATGGACTCCACGCGCTTCGTCTCCGTCATCATTGTCACCTGGAACCATGCTTCTGATTTGCCTGCCTGCCTGGAAGCGCTGGCAGCGCAAACGTACCCGGATTTGGAAGTGATTGTCGTTGATAACGCCTCCCAAGATGGTAGTGCGACCTGGGTGCGCGCTCATTATCCACTGGTTCGCATGCTAGAACAGACTCAAAACCTGGGATTTGCAGCGGGTTTTAACCGCGGCGTTGCCCTTGCCCGGGGAGAATGGGTACTCTCGGTTAATCCTGACTTGACGCCTGCGCCTGATTTTGTCCGCCAGCTTGTGCAGGCTGCCAGCGCCGGCCCACGCCTGGGTATGGCTGCCCCGAAGCTGTTGCGTGCAGATAATCGGCAGCGTCTGGATTCGACCGGATTGTTCCTGGATCGCCGCCGGCGACCGTATGATCGCGGCCAGATGCAGGTGGATGACGGTCAGTACGATTCAGCCCTGGATGTATTTGGCGCTTGTGGGGCAGCCGCGCTCTATCGCAGAGCCATGCTGGAAGATATTTCCGTGCGGGGTGAATTCTTCGATGAGGATTTTTTTGCCTATGGTGAGGACGCTGACCTTTCCTGGCGCGCCCGGTTGCGCGGCTGGTGCTGTTGTTATGCCCCCCAGGCGGTAGCTTACCATGTGCGCGGCTGGGGCGATACCTTGCGCAAACGACCTGATCCCAATTCGATGGGACCGCGCCTGGCGCTGCGCAATCGCTATTTGATGAGCATTAAAAATGATCGTTTCGCTTATTGGTTGCGTGATTTTCCCTTGATCTTGCTGGCTGAGCTACCCCGCCTGGGATATATGCTGCTTGTCCGACCGGCAGCGCTGCTGGGTCTGGTAGATCTGCTGCGCCTGGCTCCGGCTGCGCTGCGCAAACGGCGCATAATTCGCGCTTCCCAGACGGTTCCAGATGTCGAATTGCGCCACTGGTTTACGCGGAGGTGGGATGCCTGAGTCTGGCGCTGCCTTGCGTGTGTTGTTTGTTTACTATGAGCCAGGTCCCTCCGGGCAGACGGAGCATGTGCTGACGCTCGCTCAGCGCCTGGATCGAGCTAGATTTGAAGTCACTGTTGTTTTGCCTGATCTATTGAAGAGCCAGGTAGCGCGCTTTGAAGCTGCTGGAGCGCGGGTGGTAATCTTACCGATCCGCAAACTGATCTGGCCTTTTTCGGCGCTCAGCGGTTTATGGCGCCTTATCCGCCAGGGCGATTATGATATTATTCATGTGCACTCACAGGAAGCTGGTATGGTCGCCCGCCCTCTAGCGCGCCTGGCAGGCGGGCGCGGACTTTTCTACACCCCCCAGTGCATAAATATTCGCAGTATGCGCTGGTTTGGCGCTTATCGACTGGTTGAGCGTATCCTGGCGAGCATCACCGACCGCATAATCTCCGTCAATGAAGCAGACCGTTTGACCATGATGGCACGTGGCATTCCAGCTGCAAAGATTGTTACGGTGTACAATGGGCTCGACTTAAACAGGTTTGATGACTTGGACGATTCATCTACGGCAGAACAGCCCCTGGTGATGCAAGTTGGTCGCTTGAGTGAACAAAAAGCACCTTTGGATTTTGTGGAAGGCGCTCGTCTCATTCTTCAGCGGCGGCCGGATACCCGCTTTATGCTGGTGGGGGATGGCCCATTACTAAACCAGGTTCAGTATCAGATTCGCAGTGCTGGGTTACAGGAGCATGTGACTGCAACGGGTGCGCAGCCAAATGCCTATCGCCTGATCCAGGCAGCAGATATCGTTACGCTGACCTCGCGCTGGGAAGGCAGCCCCTATTCGTTATTGGAAGCCATGGCCTGGGCCAAGCCGGTGGTTGCCACCTCCGTGAATGGGTGTCCTGAGCTGGTATTGGATGGCGAAACGGGTTACCTGGCGCCCAGCGGTCAACCCCATGTCTGGGCTGAGCGGGTGCTGCGCTTGCTGGACGATCCGCAGGCAGCCCAACAAATGGGAAAGAAGGGTCGCCAGCATCTGGAGGCGAATTTTTCATTACCCCAGATGGTAGCCAAGATCACTGCCCTTTATGAGCAGTTCGTCTTATAATCATTAGGGCTCATGCCGTCGGTGGATGGATGGGGGGACACCCTGACATGCTCTTGAACAATTAACTTCTAATCGGTTTACTTTGTTAGAATATGGAAATGAGATAATTTACTTGGTAGGTAGAGGTAACGAATGAAAAAGCTGAAAATCATGACCCTGAATGCGCCATTTCACCCCAAATTCTCGCGCTCCCAGCGCAGCCCAGCGGTGATCAAAAGTGGCGTGCTATATTATCCGATCTGGCTGGCTTACGCGACCGGTGTATTAGAGCAAGATGGTTTTGAGGTGCGCTTGATTGACGCGCCTGCGGATAGTTTGAGTCTGGGAGATGTGCTGGAGATTGTTCGCAACTATCAACCGGGTATGGTTGTGATCGATACCAGCACGCCCAGTATCCAAAATGATCTGCGCGTGGCTGAAGCCATTAAACAACAAGAGCCAGATGTAGTGATTATGATGGTCGGTCCGCATGTGACTGCCATGCCTGCAGAGACTTTGCAGTCGTCTGCTGCAGTACAAGCTGTAGCGCGCGGCGAATATGATTACACCGTACGTGATGTCGCCCGTACACTTGAGGCTGGTGAAGACTTGGGTGAGGTGCTGGGGTTGACCTATCGTGCAGCAGATGGTCAAATTGTTAACAATCTGGATCGCCCAATGATCCGTGATCTGGATAGCCTGCCCTTTGTCAGCGAGGTGTATAAACGCCATCTCAAGGTAGAAAACTATTTTTATTCCATCACACAATACCCGGAGGTAGCGATCATCACCGGGCGCGGCTGCCCGTATCACTGCACCTATTGTGTTTGGCCGCAGACCATTACCGGGCATGGTTATCGCAAGCGCAGTATCGAAAATGTGGCTGCGGAGTTCGAATATATCGCGCGCGAGTTGCCGCAGGTCAAAGAAATATTTATCGAAGATGATACACTTACTGTGGACCAGCGTCGTTCACAGGCCCTCGCGCAAGAGTTGATCCGTCGGGGGAACAAACTGCCTTTCACGGCCAATTCGCGTGCTGATGTGAGCTATGAGACTTTGCATAGCCTGCACCAGGCGGGATTGCGCCTGGTGTGTGTGGGTTTTGAAAGCGGCGACCAGCGTATCCTGGATAATATTAAGAAAAGTATCACGGTGGAGAAGTTTTACCAATTTAGGGATGATGCCCGTAAAGCCAAAGTCCTGGTGCATGGCTGCTTTATGGCAGGTAACCCCGGCGATACACGCGAAAGCCTGCAGTTGACCCTCGATCTGGCCAAGCGCCTGAATCCGGATACAGCCCAGTTCTTCCCGATCATGATCTATCCGGGTACAGAAGCTTTTGAATGGGCGTCTACTAGCCAGTATATGCTCACGGATGATTTCGATCAGTGGCTGACAGAAGATGGCCTGCACCGCACAATTGTCTCTCAGCCGGGGCTTTCAGCAGAGGAAGTCGTCGCCTGGTGTGATGATGCGCGTCGTGAGTATTACTTGCGCCCACGTTTTGTCGCCAGCAAGATTTGGGAAATTGTTACCAGCCCGCGCGAGGCCGGCCGCATCTTGAAGGCCTCCCGCACATTCTTTAAGTATTTGTTCCGCCCTTCTTTGAAAAGAAGTGACGCCTGACATTTTGAGGGGTGTTGTGACCCAAGCCGTCCGTTTTTCGATCGTTGTTCCGATCTTTAACTCGCAGCATGTTATTCACCGCTGCCTCGACGCCTTGGTTAACCAAACAGTGCCACGGCAACGATACGAAATCCTGGTGGTGGATGATGGTTCGACCGAACCTATCCCACAAGCCCTCGAGACGAATCCGGATATTACTCTGATACGTATCCCGCATGGTGGGCCTTCGGCGGCGCGCAACGCCGGTGTTGCTGCTGCCCGGGGAGATATTGTTGCATTCACCGATAGCGATTGTGTGCCGGCTCCAGATTGGCTGGAGAAAATTACCCAGCCATTCGGCAGCAAGCGTGTCGTAGGTGTTAAAGGGGTCTATTGTACCCAGCAGAAAGAGCTCATAGCTCGTTTTGTCCAACTGGAATATCAGTACAAGTATGATCGAATGGCTAAACTGCCACAGGTAGATTTCATTGATACCTATTCGGCAGCCTACCGGCGCGATATTTTCCTGCAAAACGGTGGCTTCGATACCTCCTTCACAGTGCCTTCGGTCGAGGACCAAGAATTTTCTTTCCGCCTCGCACAAAAAGGCTACCATTTAGAATTCATTCCAGAGGCTGCGGTTTATCATGTCCATGATCGTAACCTGAGTGATTACTGGAAGCGTAAATTCGGCATTGGTTATTGGAAAGCCTATATGCTGCGCTGGCTGCCGCAAAAGACGTTTAATGATTCTCACACCTCACCCTCCCAGCGCTGGCAGATTGGTTTTCTAGGCCTGGCACTCATCGCACTGGCGCTGTCTCTTTTTATGCCTGATTTATTGTGGCTGGCTAGTGTTGCTACCGGCGTGTTTTTCTTGAGCGGCCTGCGCTTTTTATATTTTGTCTTGCGCCGTGATCTGGTCGCAGGGTTGTGGACCCCATTGATATTAGTGGCGCGTGCAGCTGCGCTGGGCGCTGGCCTGGCGGTCGGCTTTATCATGCCGCCGCGCAGACCACAACACCAACACCATGCGCTCCAGATGGGCACATTTTTTATCAAACGCATTGTCGATTTGATCGGCAGTCTGATTGGGTTGGTACTCTCTGCACCTATGATGCTGATTGCGGCTGTCGCCATCCGCCTGGATTCGCCAGGCCCGGCTTTCTTTTCTCAGGAGAGGGCTGGCGAAAACGGCAAACCCTTCCGCATCTATAAGTTGCGCACGATGTGCGCGGGCGCTGAAGGGCGTGTCGCTGAGGTGCTGGTGCTCAATCCTCTTGAAGGTCCGAGCTTTAAAATCCCGAACGACCCACGCGTAACTCGGGTAGGTCGCTTTCTGCGACGCTGGAGCATTGATGAAACACCCCAATTCTGGAATGTCCTTAAAGGGGAGATGAGCCTGGTGGGACCTCGCCCAGAAGAGTTGTGGGTGGTGGAAAAATATAACGATGAACAGCGCAAACGCCTGGCCTTTAAACCTGGCCTGACCGGACCGATGCAAATCAATGGGCGTGGTAGTCTGAACTTTGACGAGCGTTTAAAACTGGAACTGGACTATATGCAGAACTACTCACTGGCCAAGGACCTGGATATCCTGGTGCACTCCATTACAGCAGTAATAACCGGTAAAGGCGCTTACTGATCCACCTGCCTGTAAACAAAACAATCATAACCCCTTAATTTGATTAGGCTTGACGCATGCACAAAGGTTTGATAGCATCCGTTCGGCTGTTAATCTGATGCCGCTTTTTAAAAAGGAGTCTTAAAAACTAGTATGAAATCGATCAAACGTTTAATATTCTTGAGCCTGTTTTTGGCGCTGGTGGTGGTTGCTCTACCAAATCAACCAGCCGTCGTTACTGCCCAAGAAGAAACAGATCTTACACTTTACTTACCTATGGTTTCCAGCAAGCAGTCAAGCGAGCTGCCGCCATACTCAATCCAAATAGCCGGATTGAGCCAGATCACAGCTACGGCGGCCTATGCCAATCTAACCCCCAAAGAGGCTGCTGCAGCCCAGGAACTACTGATGGCTGAACTGGATGAAACCTTCCCAACCCTGGTGGATGCGCTCAAGCAGAGCGGGGTCGGCTACGTGCGCGTCTACGTTGACTGGAATGTGATCCAGCCAACGGAAGGCGGGGCTTATAGCTGGTCCTGGTATGATACTCGCCTGTCTCAGTTGAACGCAGCTGGATTGGGGTTAATTGCTACTGTAACCAATGCCCCAACCTGGGCAATCGATACTACTCTTGACCCATGTGCCTATATTATTACAGAAGTCGATGCCTATTACCAGTTTCTGGAAGCCCTGGTGGATCATTTTCCCTATATCAAGATTTGGGAAATTCTCAATGAGCCGGACGCTATCCCGGGATATCGCTGCGGAAGCGGTGTGATGAATTATGGTTTTGCCGGTGCGCAATACGCCAACCTGTTGCAAGGGGCCTATACGCGCATCAAAGCGCTTGACCCCTCCGCTACCGTTATCATGGGCGGTATGGCTTACGATCACTTTGTGGATGAAGATCCGGTCAATAATAAGTTCAATCGCTATTTCCTGGACGCGGTGATGGAGGCTGGTGGCGCGCCATACATGGATGGAGTTAATTTTCACTACTTCCATGATTTTGCAGGCAGTTGGGAAGGCTGGACGGCTGGAAATGGTGACCCGACCTGTGAGGAAGCCATTAACCTGAATGAAGGGGGCGACGACACGTTCTATTATCCATATGGCTTTGATATTACCGCCAAGGCTTCCCATGTCGCCGAGCGCCTGCGTGTCTGCCATAATGTAATCAAACCGCAATGGCTGACCGAAATCGGCGACCACGGTATTCACCCTGATAACATTGATGCTTTGGATCCATTGCGCGTCGATGATACGCTTGAAAACCAGGCTCGCTATGTCTTCACAGTGCATGCGCGTGGATTCGCGAGCGGGGCGGAGAATATTACCTGGTATGCCCTCAAGATAGTCCCCACGCTGACCGATTATGACCACCAGGGCTTGCTCTATGATGAGCGAGATGGGCTGCTGGAAAATGAGCCCAAGCCAGCCTATTATGCTTATCAGACCATGACCCGTGAGCTGGGTGATTATCGCTTTGACCAGTGGGTGAGCTTTGACCCTCGAACGCGCCCTGCTGCGGAAGCCTACCAATTCAAACACATGGCTGGCGCTACAGCAGGTAACCCCAAGCTGGTAGCATGGAGCAATTCCACCAGTGATGTTCCGCTTACGCTGGCGCGCAGCTCAATTCGTGTGGTCTCACGCCCAGGCAATGGCATCTTCGCCGAGGAGTTCATTGTCACCGATGGAGGTTCCATGGACGCCGATGGTGCAGTCAATGGCAGTATATCCTTCAATCTCAAACTTGAGCCGGTGATTATTGAGCTTGTGCCGTAGGCAGAACCATCCCCTGTAGCTCTAAATAAAATTGGAGATGGTTTTCGAAACCTATCTCCAATTTTATTTGTACGATTTAGGACTTACACGCTTGGTTGGAGGATGGGTGTTGTTGGGCGTGCGTAGCACGCCCAACAACACCCATTTTTCCCGGAGTTGCGTATCTCCTACGCTTAAAAAGTGGGCATCGCTGACCTGAGGGGGGCAGGCCAACGACGCCCACAAAATTATACACCGGATCAATTATAACTTCAAGCTCATGCCTAACAGTTGTGAAAGGCTGGGCAAACTCTTTTTAGGAGCCGCTTACGGTTGGCAGTCCCTGGCTCTTCCAATCATTTATTCCCCCCGCCATGCTGGTGACATCTGTAAAGCCTGCCTGGCGTAATATATCCCGCCCCTCTGCGCTGCGATTGCCCGAACGGCATACCACGACAATCTCCACGCCTTGAGGGAGCTCATTCAGGCGCGTTTCCAGCTCATCTAATGGGATGAGCGTGGTATCGGGGATGTGGACGGCGTCCCATTCTTCAGGTGTGCGTACATCCAGCAAGAAAACACCCGCTTCATATTTTTCGGCGGCTTCTGCTACGCTGATCTCATCTGGCGCTGAGTTAGGTGCCAGGCTGCCAGCCGGAGCGGCGGGTGATTGGTTCAAGAAGACAAAGGCGGCAATGACCGCAACCAGGATGACTCCCGCCAGAATCAAGGGCCAGGTAGGGGTTTTGGCTCGGGTGGCTGCCTGCTTTTTACGGTTGGACTTCGATTGAGTTTTAGTGCCGTGCTTGGACATGATCGTTCTCCTTGCGATTTGAGACTGGCATTTAGATGCTTGAAGATCAACAAGGTTACAACTCCGCAGTAAAATGACCATTTTTGTGTCATTTCCCAGTGCAGAATAGGATGATTGACACATGACACGCCCGGAAAAAACCGTATAATAGCTATGACAATTAAATAATAGTCTAAGCCGCAGTCTCCAATTATTGTTTGTTCGGTTATTATTGTAATCTGCAGGCGACATCACCAACGAAAAGAGCATAACTTATGGCATCGATTGAAGAGATCAAACAGGCGTTGACTCAGGTCATGGACCCTGAATTGGGCAAGAGTATTGTCGAATTGGGCATGGTCCGTGATATCCAGGTCTCCGACGGTCAGGTAAAGATCTTGCTGGCTCTCACCATTGCTGGCTGCCCGTTGAAAGACCAGATCCGTAACGAGATCCAGGCAGCAGCTGCGGCTGTGCCAGGCGTCGGTGGGGTAACCGTTGAGCTGACAACCATGTCGGCCGATGAACGACAGAAGCTGCACAGTCGCGCTCCTGCTCCAGCCATGAATCTGAACCAGGTTGGTCGTATGGTAGCAATTTTGAGCGGCAAAGGTGGCGTGGGTAAATCCTCGGTCACAAGTTTACTGGCAACCGCTTTGCAGCGCCAGGGATTGATGGTGGGTGTGCTGGACGCCGATATCACGGGTCCCAGTATCCCGCGTATGTTTGGGATTAGCGGCCCCGTGCCGAGTGTGCCGTTTGGAATGTTACCCATCCGTACGGCCTCCGGCGTGCGTGTGATCTCAACCAATCTTATGGTGCCCGAAGAAGACACAGCCGTGGTCTGGCGCGGGCCAATCGTCAGTACTACGATTAAACAATTTTGGACGGATGTGCTCTGGGGACGGCTGGATTATCTGCTGGTCGATTTGCCACCCGGCACCTCCGACGCTACCCTGACGGTGATGGAAGCCCTGCCCCTGGATGGTGTGGTCCTGGTGACTATGCCGCAGGGATTGTCTTCAATGGTCGTCCGGAAAACTGTGCATATGGCTCAGGGCTTGAACATGCCCATCCTGGGCATTGTTGAAAATATGAGTTATTTTGTTTCTCCAGAGACAGGCACACAATTCGAGATTTTTGGCCCCAGCCAGACGGATAAAGTGACGGACAGCGCCAATGCCCCCTTACTGGGTCGCTTGCCGATTGATCCCTACCTGACGGAGCTGGCGGATACTGGTCAGATCGAACAATATGAACACCCGGCTTATGAAGCCCTGGCAGAGGCGTTTCTGGAGGCGGTGCCCGCGGTAGCCCCGCGTTCGGTGGCTGCCAGGATGATCCACAAGTCATAGATGCTTGCCCGGGTACTTGAGTTAGTCAGGTTTAACTCTTTAGGAGTTACGCAGATCCTCCAACCAAGTGCGTAAGCCCTACTCTTGAACTTATAGGATTTCGGTTGTTGCAGGTAAATAAGCTGTGGACATAACTCGTTTTCGGGTTTCTGATCCGACCCAACGGGAAGCCGAGTCGCAACCTGGTGGTGGGGGCTTAAGGCGCGCCTGGAAACCAACCTTACAATCCAGGTTTGTTTTGATTTTGGTTGGGGTCACACTGCTCAGCCTGCTTATATCCAGTTCTCTTCTGTATGATTTACAACGCCGGCAGTTAATCGAACAATCCGAGATGTCGGTTGCGCTGTTGAGCAACACGCTTGAAACGAGCCTGCGCCACGCCATGCTGGATGGTGAGCGGGTGCCGATCGACGATTTGATTGAATCCATTGTCGCAGAGCCGCAGATTGAAAAATTACATATCATGGACAGGCAGGGAGTCGTCAGTTTTAGTTCCGAATCTGCTGAAGTCGGTACCCTGATGAATGAAACTGATCCAGATTGCCAGGCTTGCCATGCCGGCAATCCGGTTGCGCTAAATTCAACCGTGATAACCCGCTCAGAATCCGGCACTCAAAAATTGCTGAATGTTAATGTGATCCAAAATGACATGGAATGCCATGCCTGTCACGATCCGGGAGTTGAAACGCTGGGGATTATGATGATCGAAACCTCCCTGGCTGGCGTGGAACAACAGCTCATATCGGGTTTTTGGCGCACCGGATTGGTTGGCTTGGGAACCATTATTGTCCTGGTAACTTTTATTGGTATCGCTCTCAATCGAAGTGTAATCTTGCCCATCTCCCGCTTATCCAAGGGAGTTGCCCAAATTGGGGTTGGTAATCTGGATGAGGCCATTCCTACGGGCGGACAAGATGAGATCGGCGAGCTGATGCTGGCCTTTGAAGACATGCGTCAAAAATTAAAGCGTTCGCATGCCGAACAGGAGCAGAATAAGCATAATCTGGCGGTTTTGAATGAGGTTGCCCTGGGGGCAACCCAGTTGCTTGATGTGCAGAACATCCTGGAATTTACTTTGGATACGATGATCAATCAGTTAGGCATGTCGGCAGGATTGATTTTCCTGTGGGATGAAGTCTCCCAACGCTACATCCTGCGCGCCTCGCGTAATATCCCCGACGAGCAGATCGAGGAGATTGACCGGCGACGCAAGGGTGGTTGGGATATCACCCGCGAAGTAGCTGAGTCAGGGCAGGAAGTGATCATCACCGATATTCCCCAGGACTACAGATTGCAAGGTTTATGGGACGATCGTCAGGGTCAAGCCTACATAAAACTCCCTTTGTTGTCGCGCGGCACAGTCGTGGGTGTGTTGAGCTTGATCACACCGGTAGGCCAACCAGTCACTCAGCCAAGGATAGAATATCTCAAAGCCATTGGGCGAGAGGTGGGGATTGCCATTGATAACGCCATGCTCCTGGAAGATACCCGCCGCAGTGAGCAACAAGCCAATGCACTCTATCAGCTGGGCACCAAGATCTCGGCTTCCCTGGCGTTAGATGATGTATTGGATGCGGTGGCAGACTCTGCGCGTGAGTTATTACAGGCGGAAATTGGTCTGGTAGGCTTGTTAGAGGCTGATTCTCAAGAGGTTATCATTATGGCGGTTGCGGGTGATAATGCTGAGAATCTCAAAGGTAAGCGCGTGCCTGTACATAGCGAATCGCCTGGTAATGTGTTGATGAAAGGTCAAGCAATTATCTCCAACTCGGAGCATGAGGATGCATTTGCTTTAAACGCCGATGATGCAACTACGGATCAACCCATTGCCTCTTTCTTGGCGGTCCCATTGGTGCGTGGCGAGCGCTTTTTAGGTCTGGTGGAAGTGATGATCCGCCAACCGCGTAACTTCCGCCAGGTAGACGCCCAATTGCTAATGCGCCTCGCGCATCATGTTGTGGTGGCTGTTGAAAATGCGCAGTTATATCACCAGCTCCGCTACCTGGCATCACTGGAGGAACGCGATCGTCTGGCGCGCGAAATGCATGATCATCTTGCCCAATCTCTGGGGTATCTCAATGTGCGCGCAGCCATGACCGATGATTTGCTTTCTGCAGGGAAGTATGAGCAGGCCCTGGAGAATTTGCACGAGCTAAAAAGAGCAGCGAAAATCGTTTATAAAGATGTGCGCGAAGAGATCTTCAACTTGCGTACGGCAGTTACACACCCCAAGAGTTTCTTTACTACTTTACAGGATTATCTGGCAGAATATCGCACATATTACGGGGTTAATGTAGAATTGATGGTTGAGGCTACACAATTGTTTGATTTCGAGCCAGAGACCGGCAGCCAGCTATTGCGCATTATTCAGGAAGCTTTGGGCAATGTGCGCAAGCACTCGGGAGCCAGTTATGTGCGGGTACACTTCCACATGGAAGGCGATACCGTATTGGCATGTATCGAAGATAACGGCCAGGGATTTATACCGGGTCAGGCTGCCGAGGTAAATGGACAACATTATGGTTTGCAAATCATGCGCGAACGCGCTGAATCGGTAGGGGGGAGCCTCATACTCGAATCTCAACCTGGCCAAGGAACACGTGTCCTGGTGCGCCTGCCGGCTGCCTGAGGAAGTGAAAGGAGTAACACTAGGATGTTGCGTATTTTACTGGTTGACGATCATGTGCTGTTCCGTAAGGGACTCACAGCTTTGCTGGGCAGCCGTCCGGATATCCAGATCGTGGGTGAAGCGCGAGATGGCCTGGAGGCCATCGATGCCGCGCGCGAGTTTCTACCAGATGTCATTCTAATGGATGTCAACATGCCTCGCTGTGATGGCCTGGAAGCGACACGGCGCATCAAACGCGAGATGCCGCATGTCAAGATCGTCATTCTGACTGTTTCGGACGATGACCAGCATCTCTTTGAGGCGATCAAAAGTGGCGCCCAGGGTTATCTTTTGAAAGATCTGGAACCTTATCAGCTTTACGATCTATTAGAGAGTATCTCACGCGGCGAGGCGCCCCTTTCTGGGGTCATTGCTGCCAAGATCTTGAAGGAATTTACCAATCCCAGTGGCGCGACAACCCAAGAGGCAGAAGTAATCGACGAGCTGACCCCCCGGGAGACTCAGATCCTGCAATTGGTGGCAAAAGGTAAATCCAACAAGGATATCGCCGATGAATTGGTGATCTCTGAGAACACAGTGAAGATCCATATCCGTAATATATTGGAAAAACTGCATTTAAAAAACCGCATCCAGGCTGCTGTGTACGCGGTCAGCCAGGGAATAATTAATGAACCACCCCATTAATGCTGCCATATAGCCCAGATGGGCTATATTTTTTAAAGCGTCTTGCCTATTAGAGCTATCGAAAGATAGCTCTTTTGTTTTTGAGATATTACTAAGTTTAGTATTGTTAGCAAAGATCATTAAGACTATTATCTAAATAGCGTACCTGTCTCCAGGTATTTAAGCATGGTCAGGGTGTTCTGGTGTGGAGATAGCTCCATCTGCATTAATGGGTACCAGGAGGTAAGTTGTCTCTTTGAAGTCTGCCCCGTAGGTCTGGTCCTCATCGCCCACCGCGTGCGAAGTTCTGGAGCAAGAAAGGAGAGCCTCATCACCAAGGTTATTTTAAATAAAAAATGTTCCAATCATCATCGAACAAGGCTTGAAAGCTGGAGGAATTAAAGATGACTCGAGTTGAACGAAGAGATAAAGCACCAGAACCAAAACCGGAAGAGCCAAAAACTAGTGGGGGTGGCATTAGCCGGAAAGAATTCTTAGAGATGACGGGGACTGGCATCGCTGGTCTGGTCATCGGCGGCGTTGTGGGGCGCGAAGTCTTCCCTAAGGCTGCAGCTCCAGAAGCAGTAGCCACACCTGAAGCAGCTGCACCTGCAGCTGGCGGAGAAGAAGCTGCGGCTGAATCCCCGTATAAAGCTGGATATTCAATCGTATTTGATCCCTACCAATGCACTGGCTGTATGGCCTGTGCTGTAGCTTGCTCGGAAAAATATTCCCTGGAAGTTTTCCCGGAACAGACCGCAGGCGTGGTTAACCTAGAATTTTCCCGCATTCGCCCGGTCCGTTTCCAATATGTTGATGTGGTCAACGTCTGCTACGACTGCAAGCTCGACGAACTGGAAGAAGGTACGGATCTGGCTCCCTGCCAGGCGGTCTGCCCTGAAGAAGCCATTCTAACCATTCCTGAAGGCGAAGGCAAAGCAGGCTACTATGGCATGGGTTACAAGTACGTCGATCGCGAGAAGTGCCTGGGCGCCGATAAGTGCTGGCGCTGTTCCGAGATCTGCGAAGACCAGTTCGGCAGCGGTATTTCTTTCGATCCCATTGAAAAGAAAGCCCAAGTTTGCGGTCGCTGCGGCGGCGATCCCGAGTGCGTCAAAGCTTGCCC
>Ga0105095_10000167_pt1 | contig 28673 bp, 28 predicted proteins | sample PPLLak2March2015_2_FD_79180 | JGI IMG/M metagenome (GOLD analysis project Ga0105095, IMG submission 79180) | Freshwater sediment microbial communities from Prairie Pothole Lake near Jamestown, North Dakota, USA - PPLs Lake P8 Core (3) Depth... | ecosystem: Environmental > Aquatic > Freshwater >...
GGTGTTTAAATGTCATGGCTTAAATCTATGATGGAAAAAGAACCTCCTGAACCAGAGCATCCAATCGGCACAGTCGTCATCGGAAACATCGAACCAGACATGCACGACACAGCTAAAGAAGCAGTTCGCAGATCACTAAAAAGAGCCGGGTTCAAAACCGTCGACGTAGGCAAGAGCGTTGCTCCACAAGTCTTTATAGACAAAGCAAAAGAGACAAATGCTGACATACTGGCGCTTTCAGTTAACACGGTGCCCGCAAAAAACAATTTGGCGAAACTAGACGAAGCATTGAAAGCAGCCGGCCTCAAGGACAAGATAATTGTCATTATGGGCGGTGCAGCAATCAAAAAAGAAGACGCAGTAGCAATGGGTGCAATTTTCGGGAAAAACAAGGAAGAAGGCGTTGAGATAGCCAAGAAAGCGATAGCCGAAAGGAAAAAATAAACTCCTTCAGATGAGGCAAGATGATAAAGTTCAACACAAAACAAAACATCTATGAAGTGGGGAAAGTAAAAGTTGGAGGCCAGCCTGGAGAACTGCCAACATTTCTCATCGGCTCTATCTTTTGGCTCGGCCAGAAAATGGTGCTAGATGCAAACAAAGGAATTTTCGACGCAAAACAAGCTGAAGACATAATTAACAAAATGCAAATCCAGAGCGACATAAGCGGCGTTCCGTTCGGTTTCGACATTGTCGGAACTACGGAAGAAGCCTTTTCAAAATACATTGATTTCTGTGCCAAGCACAGTGAAGCTCCGTTGATGCTGGACGCGATGAGTCCGAAAGTCCGAATGGCTGCCTCAGACATTGCCAAGAACATGGGTCTACAGGACAGATGCCTCTACAACTCCGTCTACAAAGGCGTTACTGACATGGAACTTGCGAAATTGAAGGATAGCGGAATCAAAATGTCCATCGTCCTCGCTGACAATCCAAGAGACAACAGCCTGGACGGAAAAATGGCGATTCTGCAAGAAGCCCTAGCGCTGGCTGACAAAGCCGGAATTACAAAACCATTGATTGACACAGCAATTCCCGCATTCGCTCCGGACATGGGGACAGCTGTAAGAGCTATACCACAGATTAAAGAGAAGTTTGGTCATCCAACAGGCCTGGGAACCGGTAACGTCGTGACTACTATGGGCTGGGTCAAAGCAAACATTATGAAAGAATTCAGAAAAGGGCCTGTCACTGCAACTAACGCAATAATGCAGACAGTAGGCGCGAACTGGCTCATGTTTGGACCTGCTGAACAAGCTGAATGGGTATTCCCCGCTGTGGCTATTGTTGATACTTACGTTGCATCTGCTATGGCTGACTTGGATATTAGACCATTAGAAGAAACTCACCCGATATTCAAAGTCTTCCTCTAAACCTCCTTTCTTTATTTTTTTAGAATTTTAGCGCTAACATTTTTGAAGGGCGAATATTGAAGCCCACTCTTTGGTTTGAAGTAATTATTTCTTACACTATCTTGACCATGCTGGTTGTGTATTTTGTTCCAGCTGATTCAGTGTTTTTCATTTTCCGTTACGTGATTAGCTTCATATTCTTGGCTATCATTCCGGGCTACTGTCTCGTTATGCTTCTATTTTCCAAGAAAAACCAGCTTGAATTAGTGGAAAAGACAGTGTTGTCAGTGGCGTTGAGTTTTGGCATTGTTGGGCTTGTTGGCTTATTCTTGGGGCTATCGACAGTAGGGATAAACTTCACCTCGATCACTCTTTCCCTAACGGTTATAGTCCTGTTTCTGGCTGCCGCTGCTTTTGTAATTAAGATCAGAGAGTTACGAGAACTTCAAGTGAAGAGTGAACAGCCTCTAAGCAGCTGAATGCAGGAAGTACTTCTCAGCTATTAGTTCATCCAACCAGAGGTTCCCTCGTGTATTGCGAGAAGAACTGGAACGACTAAAAGAAAAAGCGGAGCTTCAGGTTTGCTGAAGTGGTGGGAAAAAATATGATATTAATTTAGAAAAGCGATTCCCAACGATTAACAAGCTCTAAGACTTCGTCGCCGCCGTGGTCTTTGAGGAATTCGCGAGTTTCTTTGTCTGCGACCGCATTCTTCTGGAACTCCTGAATCCATTCAGCTTTCTCTGCTAAGAAGATTATTCCATCTATCCCTGTCCTGGCAGCTCGAGTCGCAACTGTCAGTATTTGCTTAGTCGGCGCAACCGTCTCCCATGTTTCTCTTGGACCCCGGACGTAAAAGTTTACGAATACGGGTTTCTTCAGGATGCTCTTGAACCCTCTTGCTATAGTTTCCCAGTACCAAGGCGTAGGATAAGCTTTCGAGAACATCGGAATTACAAAGTAGTCTGCATATTCAGCCATTGCATCAAAGTCATAGCCGAACCGGACCTTGCCAAGCAACGGATCTGGCAAACAATTAACAAACAGCGGTTTATTGCCAACGCGTTCACGAACTTCTTTGAGGAATTCAGTTACAGTCCGGGCTCTCCAGTCTATCCAGTTGAGCCCGCTCAGACGCCACATTTCCACACAACGAGGACAGGTGCAGAATGCATGTTCAGCAAAGTGCTGACTGCTTATGCTTATGCCCGGAGTAACTTTGGCGCATTCTTCAATTAGCTTCAGATTGTACTCTCGAACTTCCGGGTTCGTCATACATAAGACGTCCCACCGGAGGTTGAATCTTTTGTTTGTGCGGAAGGCTGGGCCTTGAGCGCTCACTGAAATCCACTCGGGACGCTTCGCAGCCAATGCGTTATCACCAAAACATGCTATATTAGTATACATTTTCGGGTTTGGTTTTCCCACAGTTCCCGATTCTGGCTTGATACGATAGAAGTTATAGTCGACACCTTCAACTGGCTCGGGTTGATACAGAAAAACTCCAAATTCCAAAGTTTTCACCATTTCATTGTTTTGCTAACGCAATAATTTTGCAGGTTATTTAAGGTTTTCAGTCTTCTCGACAGACAGTGCATTTTTCACCATACTTGTTAGAACTTGCTTTAAGAATGGAGGCAGATTTACTGCATCCAAAGAAGTCGAATCAGTAAATGCAGCGCTCGATGTTTGAAACGACCGGAAGATTTCGCCGAACTTTTTGCTTGTCTCCTCAATCTTGTTTAGCTCTGGTGGGATAAGCCCTTTCTCAATATCTTCATCCATTTTTAATGCTGCCAATACAATAGACGCAGCTACTGGATCGTTTCTCAAGGTCTTGTCCAAATAGGGTCCTAATGTTTCCTTGTCTACTTTCAGGTCGCTATTCTTTGATAATTCTCTTGCCATTTTCTCGATCGGGAAATGGCGCTCTTTCAACCGGGCTATTATGGATCTGCAAGACATGCATTCGGCTGCCCTCATTACCGCCTCTTTCACGGCTTTTCTTGTGCAGTACCCAACTAGCTGACCGAGTTTAGACGCTGGACCACCATAGACTATTTCCGGTCCCCGACCCGTTTTGCCTACGACTGCTGCATCAGTTATTGTTCCTGTGGCTAGCTGACCAGAGTACCGACTTCTTATGTCTAGCTCACTTAACCCTGCCGCTTTTGCCTCAGTCATAGTTATTAAAGAACCTACCAAGCAACTTTCAGTCGGATTTCCATCTATTACGACTATAATGTTTATTGTGCCTTCGATTTTTTCAGTCACAATAGGTTCGCCTGCCGATTCAGAATAGTTGCAAGTGTTGCCTTCATTATCAGATGCAGTTGCAATGGCACTTACTGCAAGTTCGCCCTCCTTCTTTGAGACTAAAGCGAAATTCTCAACTGACGCGGCAGTTACCATTCCAATGAAGCTTTCTTTGAGCCCAAACTTCTCCGCGGAATCCATTATGTAAAGTTCAGGATTGCCGTGGAGCAAACGATCACTGCATGACTTGAGAACTTCAACGTTAAGAATTGCGTTCGTCTTCCTCAGTCCGCCGCCATTGTGAAAGGCTGAGCTTACGGTAGTGAGAGGGGCATCAGAAAGCACAGCAAGAACGTTTTCTCTTAGGATTAACTTCGTTCCTGCTACCGGGAGCTCAAATTGTTTCATGCTTTCACCCTATCACTTTTGTCTGGATTTTTCGTTTCCTACTGTTATTGCTTTTGTTGGGCAAAGATTTCCGCAAACGCCGCATTGTGTGCATGAAGCAATGTCAGCGACTTCAGGCTTCCCTTCTGAACCAACTTCCAACAAGCCTAACGGGCAAGTGCCTATGCAAATAAGCTTTGAACAAGGCGGGCATTTTGTAAGATCGATTAGAACAGGAAGTGCGGGCTTTTCCATTATGAGTCAACAACTAAATAAGTGCCGTGAATATATTTGTTGCGCGAAAGGGCTGAATTGCATGAAAATAGGTCTCGTCACCTATACTCCTGAGAAGGTGGAAGGATTTGACATGCACGTTTACTACTCTAAATGGGCAGACGGTTCCATTTTTCCAGCAGCGAAAGAAATGCAGAATGATGTTACTTGTTTTTGTGACGCCAAGGCTATCCGAGAAAACCCGAGCTTAGTGGCAGTCTCAAAAAACGGTCTTGCCTTGAGGAAAAACCGGAAACTAAACATTCCCTTCGATTTTGTCTGCCCGACAAATCCCGCCTACCAGAAAAGGGTACTTGATTATATTGAAACCTTAAGCAAAGAAGAGATTGAAGGTGTGACCTTAAACCTTTACCACTTTCCAGAAGAAGAATTCTGCGTTTGCCCTCGATGCGTGGAACTTTGGCGGCTAAGCGGCCTAAACTGGACAGAATGGCGCGCTCAAGCCATAACAAGTTTTCTGAAAAAAGCGAAAAGTCTGTCAAAGGGTACTTTTGCAGTTGAAATGTATCCCGATCCAGTGCTTGCAAAAGAGCGCTTCGGGATAGATTTTGAAAGTATAGCGGAACTGGTGGACTACTTTCACGTTCCTCTTTCCGCGAGAGATTACACGACAATGTACTGGGTAGATCTTCTGGCGAGAGATTTCACGAAGATTCTGAAGAAACCCGTTGTTTTAGAGTTAAGCGCAGAGATGCCGACTGATGATAAGCTAGATGCCCTTCTGAAGACTGTAGCCTACGTTTCAAGACACAACCTGAAAGGTGTGCTGTTTCTTGTGCACGATTCCGAGAATGCTAGACAGATTTGCCGTTTTGCGGTCAGAAATGTGAAGTTTCAAGAATGGCTCAAAAAGTACGAGTTCACCGAGATGAGCCAGATCGTGGATGACTGGGCCAAGGTTTACTAAGTTTCTTTCTGTATTCTCTCAGTCTCTGCATATCCAAATCCACAGTTACTACAGAATCTTCTTGGACATCGGTCACCTCTTCGAGGATTCCCCAAGGGGCGATCACCGCGCTTCTTCCACCTTTAGCGTTTGAGTAGACATTGCCAACTTTAATTACAAATATTCCATTGTCTGCAGCCACTTTTTCCGTTAACGGATGCCCTTTAACACTCGGATGAGTTCCCATTGCTGCTACCGGTAGATACAAGACTTCAGATCCTAACTTTACAACTTGTTTTACGAGGTTTGGGTCAAACATATCTGCACAGATGATCAAACCAACCCTACAATGCGCAGTCTCGACGGCAACAGCTTTTGTTCCTCTCGCAACTCCGGCTTTAGTTTCGGCCTGAATGGGGTTCTTTTTCTTGTACTTTCCTATGAGCTCGCCATTTTTCCACACGGTACTGGTGTTGTAGAATTTTTCATCCTCTTCTTCCAAGAATGTTCCGCCGAGTAGATATATGTCAGGTATCTTTTTGGAGGCCTCAGACAGGAATTTCACCGTGTCTCGGTATGTTTCTTTGTGGATGTTTCCCGCGGACACAAAATCTTCCATGCAACCTGGGACGGAGAAATATTCGGGAAGGGCTATTAACGCCGGGTTTTGCGCTGCTGCCTTCATGATTCCTGCTGAAGCTGCTGCAAGGTTTTCTTCAAGTGTATCTCGGATTTTCATGTGAAGTAAGCTTATCCGCAGAGATTGAGTCTGCGCTGGGTTTTGAGGATTCTTCAAATTCACCGGCATCGAACCTTTGATATGAACGCACAGCTAAAACTTTTAAAGGTAACTAATCGACATAGAAACTAACAACTTAGTTATGGGCCGACTCATATGTTCAGCTTTCAGCAATTTTTTAGCTCATATGTTTAGCGCTTAAGGGTTTTTATACTCATACGGATAAATTTATATAAGTCCGATACGACAAATCCAAGTATCTCGAGGGAATATCATGGAGCTTAACGAAAAAGAATATGCTGACATTTTGCCAGTAACTAGATCTTTAGTAAATAAAGTTGTGCAGAAAAACATGGCTGACGCCATGCTATTTTCGGCGGGAACTGACACACAAGTCATAGCATACGAAGCGGTAAAGTATAAACCGAAAATTCTTTGCTTGACAATGGCTTTTAAGCATGGCAACCCTAAGGATGCGGAATACGTGGAGAAAATGGTGCATTTGCTGAATTTGAATCAGGAAACCCATGTTTTCGATCGCGACGACGTTCTTAGTTTTGCTCCCAAAGTTGTTAAGGCCTTGAAGAAATTTGACCCGATGGAAATAAGAAACAGCATGCCCGTTTACATCGGTCTGACTTTGCTGAAGGAAAAGGGATTAAAAAGCGCCTTCACGGGAGACGGTCTGGATGAACTTTTCGGTTATCCATGGCAATTTCACTTATCTGAAACAGAGTTTCAGCAGAAACAGGAAGAGATGTGGCTAGATATGAGCTTTTCATCGATGCCCATGGCTGAATCCATGGATATGAGTATCAAAGCACCTTACCTGGACCCACTGTTCATGGACTGGGCCAAGAAACTGCCTATCAAGCTGAAGATCAACATGTATAAAGGTGTGAAATACAGCAAATGGATACTCAGAAAAGCCTACGAAGATGCTATCCCCGAGGAAATTATTTGGCGTCCGAAAGCTCCCTTGGAAGAGGGAACAGGAACCGCTATTCTAAGAACCTTCTTTAACGACATGATCTCTGACAGAGAATTTGAAGAGAGAAAAAGAAACATCCTTGAAAATGACGAAGTCAAAATCCAAGACAAAGAGCAACTGCTGTATTATGAGCATTTCAGAGACCTCTTTGGGAAACCCTCCGAAGTCTATCCAGATAACGGCGGAATACAATGCCCGTACTGCAAGAGCTACGTGAAAACAAGAATACAGTTCTGCAAGGTTTGTGGGGCTTACCCAATCTAATCCTTTAGAAATCTTTTTTAGGCCAATAACGGCGTACGTGGTACAGACTCGATAATAAAATAAAAATATTAGGTGCATAATTTACAACGAGGTGCAAGTTAATGAGTGATCCGTATTTCAAAAAGAGACTCGAACCCATAAGAGTCAAAGAAAAGAGTGTGTCACAACTTCTTTCAGAAATGAGTCGAACCGCTTATCAAGGCAGAAAACTCGGCGAAGCCGTCGAAGTGTGGAAAAACATGATCGAAGAAAAGGACCTCACAATAGTTATGGGCATCGCAGGGTCAATGAGCACTGCTGGGCAGTGGACAATCGTAAACTGGCTCATGGAAAACCGTTTCATAGACGTCTTAGTCAGTACGGGTGCAAATGTTTCAGAAGACATCGTCGACGCCATGGGATTAGGCTACTGGCTGGGAAGTCATATGGTCGACGATGAGGCTCTTTTGAAGGCAGATGTGAACAGGTATTATGATGTTTTTGGAAAGGAAACAGACTACCGAAAAATGGAAGAACTCGTGACTGATTTCATCTTGACTCTCAAAACGAATTTTCCATACTCTTCCGCTGAGTTTCTGCACTTGCTGGGAAAGTATCTTGGCCGGAAAAATATACCTAGCATAACCGCAATCGCCGCCGCGAACGGGGTTCCCATCTTCAGCCCGGCAATGACTGATAGCGCATATGGGGAGACATTTTTGCTGGCCAAGAATCAAGGGCACACGGTAATGCTAGACTCAGTGAAGGAGTTTGAGCAGTTCGTCAGCATCGGCGAGAAAACCAAGGACATCGGCGTAGTCTATATCGGCGGGGGCGTTCCAAAAGACCTTACTCAACTAATAGCCATATCTGTCTCACCAAAAACCAACGACCAAGGAGTGCCCGGCAGAGAGGGTCATCTCCGTAAAGGTCTTCAGGAATACTATTACCCTCACAAATACGCTATACAAATAACCACTGACTCGCCTCAATGGGGTGGTCTAAGCGGCTGTACTCTGGAAGAGGCGATAAGCTGGGGCAAGATAAACAGTGAAAGCGGTACCCGCGCGGTATGCTATTGCGACGCTACCATAGCCTTACCGTTGATAGTTCATGCACTCAACGAAAGGGTAAAAATCAAACGCAAAGCACCAGACATGTCTTGGATTTTTAACAATATTACCTAATCTTTTTTCAACCGCGAAAGCAATGCGCTCGTCATCAGCGGCAGTATCAGCGAGGCGTCGCCTTCGATCATAACGCGTTTTGCTCTTTCATTGATTTTCCCCCATGAAACTGCCTCGCGCGGTCTGGCTCCTGAAAGACTGCCATCCCACTCGTCCGCGGTGCTAATGTATGCAACATAATCTAAGCCGTCTTTGAATTGGTTCCACCAAATAGTATGGTGCTTCGATATTCCGCCGCCCACTATTAGTGCGCCGGTTTTCTCAGCGGCGAAAATCAAGTCGCTCAGTTCTCCCTCATCTTTAAGCAAGTTGAGTCTAAAGTCATGGTCTTGGCTGAAGAGCCAAGTCTGATACCCCACAGCTCCATCTGTTATGCCTGGTACATACACTGGGATTTGGTTTTGGGCCGCCCAATATAGAATTGAGCTTTCATTGCAACAGCGTAAGCCTATCTCACGACAAAGCTGACTTCCTGAAACTTCCTTCTTTTCTTCTCTCCACAAATCCTGCAGCAACTTCTGCATTTTCTCTTCTATTATTAAGCCGTAACTATCATTAGGAACCAGCACGTTCCCCAAACGATTTAACCCCTGTCCGTGCAGTTTTGTATCGTTCATTACAAAGGAGCCTTTGTAATAATTTTTCCAACAACGCGCCATGTCATGGTCAATAGTTCCACAGGTGGTGACAACGACATCAACAAGCTTCCTTTTCACAAGTTCTCTGAAAACTCCCCGAGTGCCTGTTGCAACGAGATTTCCGGTGAATGAAAGAAATTTTGTACAGTTCTTTGTCTGAATCATATTTTCAAGAATTTTAACGCCGACGGCTATCTTTCCAACAGTAAAACCCCACGCTTCTTCCATCTGATTAACAAGATCATTTACCGACATTTCTTCCTTGAACTCGTAGTCCTTTATGCTTTCTTTCAACATTTTCTCTCTCAACTCCATCTCAATATTTTTCGTTAGGAGATCAGAACAAGTAACTGTCGAAGCATTGACTAATTAAGATAGTCATTTCAACAAATAATAGCTGATTTTTCAATCGAATCGCCCATCTTAAAAATTCTAGTCATCAGGGCAGGTCCTGCTCTAAAGAAACCCTGCCTCCCTCAATCTTAACGCCAGAATAAAATCGCCCTTAATTTGAAGCTTGCCGCCAAAAAAGGCTCTCTCCCCGCTAATCCTCCCATTAACAACGTCTAGGTAGTCTTTTTCTTTCATTGTAACAGTCAACTTGGCCGATGGATGTATTCCTTCCTTAACTTCCAATTGCTGGTTCTTTATTGTAACCACCCAGTCGCCGCCATTTGACCCAATAATACTAACCTGAACGATAACGTCAATACCTGCTGCCTTTTCTGGTCTAAATCTCTCGGGTAGTATCTGTTCAAAGAATTCTCTAGGTGTTTTTGCTTCCATTTTTCAAACATCTTCAGTATTGTTTTCTGATTTTTTCAGGATCATGAACTTTTTCTTTAACGAAGCTAAATTTATTTCGCCCTTACCCGCGCCTCCTAGCGAATTTAATATAAGCTGAATTTTCGCTGCTTCCTCAATCATTTCATTCAAGTCGCAGGCAGCTTGAATCGTTGATCCTGTAGTCACTATTCCATGATTCCCAAGGATCACAGCGTCGTACTTCGCAATGCTCTTCTGTATCTTTTTCGCTAGCAATTTCGATCCCGGTCTCTCAAAAGGAATAACGGGCACTCCATCTGGAAGCCGCATATACATCTCAACCTGTAACGGAAGGATTTCTCTTTCCGCGATTCCGAACGCCGTTGCAGTAGGAGCGTGTGTATGCACAACCGCCTGCACGTCTTTCCGAATCCTGTAGATTGCCGCGTGAATGGGTGTTTCCATCGATACGGGCAATTCTCCCCTGACCCAGTTACCTTGCAGGTCCACAACAACCAGGTCTTCAGGTTTCAGAAATTCCAGGCTAACTCCTGAAGGTTTTATCAAAAATTCATCTGTCTCTGGTATTCGCGCACTGATGTTTCCAGCAGTTCCTACAACTAGTCCTTGTTTGTGAAGTCTTTTCCCTGCCTTGGTCAAGTTTTCTCTGATTTGCTCAATCATTATATCTTCCATCGTGTTGATTCTCCATGAAGGCTTTTCTAACCGAATTCGTTTATCGGTTTTTGTATAGATCTTTTTCCGTAGATACGTGTGTTTTCATTATCTGAACAGATCTTTTTCTTTCGGTCTAGTAAGTGTTCTCACTGAAGGATTTTCTTCCGGTAGGTAGTCGTATCCTCTTATGATAGCTGCAGGTATTCCTTCATTTGTTTGTCCAATGACAAGCTCTGCTGCGGATGCCAGTTCGTCGGCCACTGCCGTCTGTTTTACTCTCAGAACATAGCCGAACAAGTCTTTTTCTCCGCGTCTGTCTCTTATGGGCTTTATTCCCGCTAATCCAATTGCGACGTTTATTTCTCCCATTCTTAGCGGTCTCCCATGAGTGTCTGAAACAATCACCGCCACATCGCAGCCGCTTAATCTTCGAATTTCATGTCTAATTCGCTGTGCTGAAGCGTCGGGGTCTCTGGGAAGCAGTGCCAGGTTTCTTTCGCCGTCGATATTAGATTTATCAACGCCTGCGTTAGCGCAGATAATTCCGCTTCTAGTTTCCGTAATGAGGCTGTTGTTCCCCAAACGCACAATTTCTTCTGTTTCACGAAGGATCACTTCGACCAACGCCGGCTCTTTACCTGTTTGTTTGGCGATATTTTTGGCCCGTTCTGATGGAGAAATCTCGTCGAGATTGACTGTGTTTCCTTCAGCTTTGGAGACTACTACATGAGTTATGACTATAACGTCTTTTTCCTGTATCGGCGTTTTCTGTTTCTTCGCTGCAAGATAGATAAGCTCGCCTATGCTGTCCCCTTTTGTTATTAAGGGCAGATTCTCAACAGCTATTACTTTTACAGTTTTCATTCAGTTTACGCTTCTCTTGATTCTATTTGCTAATTATACGATACGGTTTAAGGTTGTGCTACTTGAAGAAAAATGCTGTGCTAATTGGCAATCAATTATTTAGGAAGGTTTCCTGAATAGCCCACGGCTCCGTCTGCTATGCGCAGGCGTTGAATCCAGAGAAAATTTAAAGGCTTTAAGACCTTCTATAAATATATCTGAACAGCATTCTCTGTAAGAGGTAATGCCCGACCTTGGGAATTGAAAACCTGGATAGCATTTTCAATCCAAATAGTATCGCTGTAATAGGTGCTAGCGAAAGAGAGGGCTCTATAGGTGCTAAAATCTTGCGAAATCTGGTGGGGACGAATTATAAGGGCGCTGTCTTTCCAGTTAACCCTTTCAGACAAACCGTTCAGGGAATGACTGCTTTTCCAAGCGTGTGCAAGATTCCCCAGAAAGTGGATCTCGCGGTTATAGCCACGCCAGCACACACTGTTCCACAGATAGTGGATGAGTGTGGAAAGGCAGGAGTTTCAGGAATAATTATTATTTCAGCAGGATTCAGAGGAACTGGTGATGAAGGTGCACTTCTGGAAAAAAACATGCTTTCGTATCAAGAAAAATTCGGCATGCGCATCATAGGGCCGAATAGCTTCGGAGTGATAAGACCAAAAATTGAATTGTATGCAACATTCGCGGAAAAACAAGCAAACAGTGGAAAAATTGCGTTTATATCCCAAAGCGCTGCCTTGTGCGCTTCAGCTTTAGATTGGGCTTGGGATGCCCAAATTGGATTCAGCGCTGTTGTATCAACAGGGTCGACTGTTGAAGTCGACCTCGGCGATCTTATTGATTACTTCGGAAGAGACGCACAGACCAAGAGTATCGTACTCTATGTAGAATCGATAAGGAATCCGAGGAAATTTGTAAGTGCCGCACGTGACTTTGCCAGGACAAAACCGATAGTCCTTATTAAAGCTGGGCGCTTTCAAGAAAGCATCGAAGCAGCACTTTCCCACAGCGGCTCATTGACTGGGGAAGATGCTATTTACGATGCCGCTTTTAGACGCGCTGGAATTGTCCGAGTTGAGACCATTAACGATCTCTTCAATTGCGCTGAGGCTTTGGCAATGCAGCCAAATCCCGCTGGTCTTAATTTGACAATAATTACCAATGCAGGTGGTCCGGCGATAATGGCTACGGATCATTTGATTTACAGGAACGGCAGTCTCACCCACTTGAGCCCTGAAACAATTCAGGCCTTGAGGAGTGTTTTGCCTCCTTACTGCTGCTTGACAAATCCAATTGACATTTACGAGGAATCCTCGCTGGAAAGGTTCAAAAGTGTGATTGAAATCTGCTTGAAAGACTCTCGCAGCGATGGTTTTCTGGTTATCTACACTCCTCAGGGCGCAACTGACTCCTTGGGGTTGGCTGAAACGATAGTAGATCTAGTTAAAGAAAACAAGAAACCGTTTCTTACAGCTCTAATGAGCGAAGACAGCCGTTGTCGAGAAGCCCGCCGTCTTCTGCGACGAAATAGTATCCCTTCCTTCACCACTCCGGAGGAAGCTATTTCAGCTTTTATGTACATGTATAATTACACACAGAACTTAGAACTTCTTTACCAGACTCCAAAGGAACTTTCGATCCAACAGGCAGACACAAAGCTGCTTAAAGATATTATCAGACGAGCTTTCTGCGAAGGGCGACTTGTACTCAGCCTGCCTGAGTCTGTTCATTTTCTAGAAGAGTATAAAATTCCAGTCGTGAAGACGTTTGCTGCGCATACATCTGAAGAAGCAGAGGCCTTCGCTTCCAAGGTTGGGTATCCGGCGGTGATGAAAGTTCTTTCTCCCCAGGTTATTCATAAATCTAGGATCAAAGGCGTAGTTCTCAACATTTGTTCTCGTTTAGAGATTGAACCTTTCTTCAACGAACTCCAAGAAAAGATAAAAAACCTCAGTCCAACAGCCGCGTTTCAGGGCGTTGCGATTCAACCCATGTTACGAGAGAGGGGGATTGAACTTCTCGTGGGCGCAAAAAGAGACGCTCAGTTTGGTCCGGTCATTGTTTTCGGGATGGGTGGTACTTCGTCTGAGCTGTTTAAAGATGTAAGTATCGGTTTTCCACCGCTAAATCAGGTATTGGCAAAGCACCTCATCGAGGCTACAGCGATAGCGAGACATGCACCATCAAGCGGGAGCCCCCTGAACCTGAGCCTTCTTGAGGAAGTACTGGTCAAGTTTTCACAACTGATATTGGACTTTCCTGAAATACAGGAGATGGACATGAATCCTCTCCTCGTCACCGAGCGTGAGGTAGTGGCAGTCGATGCTCGCATTGTCATTGATAGAGCTAGAGTAATGCGAGAAGCTAGCGATCACAGTGATCAGACGCTTATCGCTGCTTACCCAAAAGAATATGTTGCGTCGCGGAAACTGAAGAATGGGGTCGAAGTTGTTTTGCGCCCCATAAAAGCGGAGGATGAAGGCCGCTTCAACGAACTTATTAAGTCTCTTTCACCTGAGTCAATGATGTTCAGGTTCTTCAATGTTATTAAAGAGATGCCTCATGAAACGCTCACTAAATACTGCAATTTGGATTATGATAGACAAATCGCAATAATGGCTGAGATGAAGGAGAATAATGGGCAAATAATCGGCGTCGGGAGGGTCATTGTTGAGCCTGACGGAAAAAATGGGGAATTTGCAGTCTTGGTCCATGACAAATGGCAAGGTTATGGGCTTGGATCAATGTTAATGGACTACATTATTCTCGTGGCAAAAAATATGCGCTTAGAGAGAATCTTCGCTTATGTTCTCTCAAAAAACTATAAAATGGCACAATTGTGTAAGAAAAAAGGATTTGAGATGGAAACTTTGGATGAGGAGACTGTTAAGGCATCATTAATATTGATCTAGTTTAGCTTTTTTTATTTTCTGAACTTCTGCAGTTTCTGTAACATCTCTTTGTCGCCTTCAGCATCTCCAGCGCATGTTGCGATAATACCATCAACAAGACCATCCAGCTTTGCAGCGGTCTCTTCGACTTTGTCCATGGTTGTAGTCACTGGCCATCCGATCATTTTTACAGTCTCGACATTCTTTGGAGTTCCCACTAGGAAGTATGCGTAGATTGGCTTGTTCAGACGTTTAGCCTCTTTTGCTACCTGTTCTAGAATCAGGAATGTCTTATCTTCTAGCCTCATGAAGTAGATGAAGTCCCAAGCGCCTCTGACTCTTTCCAAGGTCTCTTCTACAGATCGTCGTGCTGTCAGTAAGCAGCCTAACTTCAGGTTCTTGAGCTTTACATTGGCGCGCAGGAAGTCTCGTGCTTCCTCGGATGATTTCAGCATTTTTATGGGTTCTCCGAATTTGGGGTTGTCTCCCATAGTTATTGCTAGACCGTCGAGACCTATGATGTCTGATGCCAAAGCGAGACCTCCCACTTCTACGGGACCTTTATAGTGTAGAATGAATATTGGCACGATTATTTTTTCAGGGTATTTTGTTTTGAGTATGCAGCTTACCACTGTACCACTTGCCGCTGGAAATCCGGCCGCGCTGTCGGTGACGTTCCATCCATCTACTAAGTCTTTGATTTCTTCGGCGAGCTTGAGAAATTTGCGTGTTGGAACAAATTCGTTTAGTATTTTCATTTGAATATCATCCTGGCTTAAGAGAAGAATGGTTTGGACTAAAATATCTTTTGCAAGGGTGAGCTTGTCTGTTTATTCAAGTTCTCTTATAGCTTTCCCGCCTTAGCGCGCATGCCTGTTCCGAAAATACCTGGGAAGAGTGTGTGAAAGAAAAACGGTTGCGTTTTTTCGGAAAAAGGCGTGTTGTTGTTCTTCTCCTGCGCTCGCTCACTCCGATAGAGAGGCACGAGACTCAATCTGAAACGAATTTAGGAACATGCATGCGCGCTATCCCCATACCCAACCGGGTTCAGAGCCTCAACTCAAGCGGGATCCGCTTCCTCGCCCAATCATCAGAAAGTTCGGAAACGGTCTTGGATCGATTTGAACGGACACGCTTATGGAAGTGTTTTTGAATTGTCTGACGGACGATTCGAGCTCTGAATGGGATTATGGCCCAATCCGCCAGTAAGATACATTTACAGAACATTGACTAACATGCGTGCATCGAACATTCTGGGGCTCTACTCTTTCTTTCCTCCTACCGTGCGGGCAAGAAATATTTAGGCACGCCTAAAAGTTTATATGGGCTGTCGAGAATTTAGGTGCGCCTAAAAAAGGTGAATAAGTTGTCGAACAGAAGTATCGAGGACTACCTAAAAGCTCTTTTTCTGCTTTCTGAAAACGGGAAACCGGTGTCTACAACTGAAATCGCTGAACATTTTAAGATAGCTCCTGCAAGTGTCACAGAGATGCTGAAAAAACTCGCTCATAAGGAATACATTGAATATTCGCCGTACCACGGGGCCTGTCTTACCGTCAAGGGCTCCCGAGTTGCTGAGAAGATTACTAGGAAGCATCGATTGCTGGAAAGATTCCTGAATGACATATTGAAGCTGAAAAAGGATGAAGTGCACGTTCAAGCGTGCGAAATGGAGCACGCATTATCCGACGAGGCGGAAGAATCATTGTGCAGATTTCTCAACCACCCTGACCATTGTCCGGATGATAACCAGACTATTCCAGCGTGCGATCTGCCGTTCGCGACATGCAGCGACTGCGTAGAATTACACGAGAAGAATCTTGAACAAAACGGAAAGCGAGACCTGATTCCCGTACCGATAAACCGTTTAAAGGATGGCGAACAAGGCAAGATATCTTTCATAAGGGCTGGACAAAAGGCTTTGAAAAGACTGTCTGACATGGGTCTGACCCCCGGCGCGGAAATAACTGTTGTAAAATCGGCGCCGTTTCACGGTCCCATAGAACTCCTCGTGAGGGGCTCAAGACTAGCCATAGGCAGGGGCATGACCGAGACAATCTTCGTCGAGGCCGAGAAAGTCTGACAACAAAAAAACTTGTAATCGCACTAGCTGGAAACGCAAACGTTGGAAAGTCAGTCATATTCAACTATCTCACCGGTCTACATCAACATATCGGCAACTGGCCTGGAAAAACCGTTGAAAGAGCAGAAGGTACGCTGCGATTCAGAGACTACACAATCGACATTGTTGATCTTCCAGGCATATACTCCCTATCAACGTATTCGCTTGAAGAAGTAGTCTCCAGACAGTACATTGCTGAAGAGCGACCAGACTTAGTCATAAACGTAGTTGATGCCGCTGTATTGGAGAGAAATCTGGCTTTCACCTTGCAGCTGATGGAACTAGAGACTCCTATGATTTTGGCGCTAAATCAGTTGGACATCGCGAAGAAAAAGGGCATCGAAATAGATGTTGAAAAACTCGAGGAACTTCTGGGAGTGCCTGTCATACCTACAGTCGCGATCAAGGGAAAAGGCTTATTTCAACTTCTTGAAAAGGCTGTGGAAACAATCGAAAAGGGCCAAGTCACCAGACGAGAGGTTAGGTATGGGGAAGAAGTTGAAGAAAGAATCGCCAGGCTCTCTGAGATGATCAAAGGAGTGCAATTGGGTTATCCGGTGAGGTACATCGCTATCAAGCTACTGGATAGTGACGGAGAGATAATGAAAGAAGTTGCCAAACAGAGACGGCAAGCTGTTGTTGCCGCAAAAGAATTTGCCGATAGCATCGAAAATCTGCATAGGCATTCTTGTTCAACTGTTATTGCCTCTGAACGATACGAAGCTGCCGGTTGTTTGGTTCGACAAGCTCAGAGGCTTGTGCCTCCGGTGAAGCCTACGATTGAGGAGAAGCTTCATAACATCACAACCCAGAAAATCGCGGGATATCTCATAATGGGTCTCCTGCTGCTTCTGGTCTTCTTCTTCATTTTCACTTTCGGAGATTACACTTCAAGACTCCTAAACAGTCTCCTCTACGGATTGGAACCCTTATTCATGAAGCTACTTGGAACAGGAATCGTTGGCGAACTTGTCTGGGGCGGAATTGCCGAAGGGCTCATAGCCAGCGTGACCATAGCCCTACCCTACATAATCCCGTTCTACATAATCTTGTACTTCTTGGAAGACTCGGGCTACCTCAGCAGAGTCGCGTTCCTAATGGACTGTGTCATGCACAAGATAGGGCTGCACGGAAAAGCTTTCATCCCGATGATGCTTGGTTACGGCTGCAACGTCCCTGCTTGTTTAGGATGCAGGGTGATGGAAACACAAAGGGAGCGTTTTTTGGCGGCTTTTGTTACAACGCTAGTTCCATGTGCTGCCCGCACAGTAATAATTCTGGGGTTGGTAGGTCAATTCATTGGTTTCCAGTGGGCTTTGATGATCTACGCCTTTAATCTTTTCGTCATCTTTGCTCTCGGAAGGTTAGCATTCAAAGCCTTGCCAGGAGAGCCTACCAGCTTGATAATGGAGATGAGCGATTACAAGATGCCACAGCTTAAGACAGTGTTGAAGGAAACTGGTTTCAGGGTGACTGAGTTTGTAAAAATAGCCTTTCCCCTTATCATTGTCGGCAGCCTTGTGATAAAGGCTGCTGAGGTGGCAGGCTTGCTGAGTCCGATTGCGGAATTGCTCAGTCCGATTACGGTTCTCTGGCTGGGTTTGCCAGTTGTCACAGGCATAACCTTGATCTTTGGAGTGGTGAGGAAGGAACTTTTGCTAATTATGCTTGCAACACTTTTGGGAACGACGAATTTTGCAGCGGTTCTGACACCGGTCCAAATGATCGTATTAACCTTGGTTGCATTGTTTTATATACCATGTATCGCCACAATATCTGCTCTGGTTAAGGAGTTCGGCTTCAAGAAAGCTCTGTTCATAACGTTTTTCGAGATAGCCTTTGCGATAGCTCTTGGTGGTGTCGCTCTCAGAATTCTGAATGCGTTCGTCTAGAGCTGAACTTGCTGCCTGTCTTGAAGCTTCTTAATTCTTTTGGAATGAAACATGTTGCTGTAGACCATTTGAACAGGTTGACCTACTATTCTAGTAGCAGAAGAAAGAGCATTGTCAGGACACCTAGAGAAATTGACACGAACTGCAATGCCGCCTTTTTGAGGTTGAGTTCGTCCTTGCGAAGTTCAGGAATTAAGTCTGAACCCGCGATGTAGATGAAGTTGCCTGCAGCAAAAGGTATCAGTAATGGAACAAACCCTTCAATGGCTGAGCCCGCAACAAAAGCGATTATGGCTCCAACAACTGCTGTCAACGCAGTCAACAGGTTGAACATAAGGGCTTTCGTCTTGTTAAAACCTCCATAAACCAAGACACTGAAGTCACCTAATTCCTGAGGAATCTCGTGGAACATGACAGCTATTGTTGTGCTAATTCCTAACGGCACACTAGCTATGTAGCTTCCTCCAACTATGAGCCCATCTATCAGATTGTGAATCGCGTCTCCAAATAGATTCATGTATGCAAAAGAATGCGGATGCTCCTGAGACGTGGGAATATGGCAGTGTCTCCATTGCAGAAATCGTTCAACTGCAAAGGAGGAAAGGATGCCAACAATGATTAGGAACGATTCAGCGGTCTCGAAACCATTTAAGCTTGCTGCCTCGGGTATTAGATGAAGAAAAGCGTCTCCAAATAGGCCGCCAGCAGCGAAACTAACAATGAAGAAGAATGCTTTTTTTATCTTTTTGTCTGCTAACCATAAGGTTAGTACGCCAATTAGAGAAATCATGCTAATAGCTGCAACGCTTGCTAAGCCAAACTCCCATGCCGTCATATGATCTCCGATTGAGAAAGAGAGTATGGGTTATTAAGTTTTTTCAGATTCTTAATAAAAATTTATATGGAAATAGTTACAATATTAATAAGATCTCCATGGGGATTGTTAGTCTTTCCATTCCAAAGAACTTGTTGGAAAAAGTTGATAGCTACATAAGAGAGCAAGGTTTCGCGAACCGCTCTGAAATCATCAGGCAAGCCCTTAGATCGTACATGTCTGAGGGCAAAAGGCTCGAGGAAATCAAGGGAGAGATCACAGCTACGATAACAACTATTTACCAGAAGGGCGCGATAACACGGGAGACAACAGACATACAACACAGTTACAGCGACATAGTTTTGACATTTCTCCACACACATATCGAGAAAGGCTACTGTATCGAAATCATCGTGGCCAAAGGAGACGTGCAGCTCATGAAAGCCTTCATCTCAGCCCTAAAAGCAAACAAACAAGTTTCAGAGGTCAAAGTTACGCTACTCTGAAAAATTTGAGCCTTCTGAAGCAAACTGATGACTTGACTAATAAACAAAGATAAGGTCCCGGCCTATCCACAACTTCAATCTTGCCAAACCAACCGTTTCAACAACTCTTTCATTGCGGCATTATCGACAAGCGTATCTTTGGCAAGTGCTGCCGAAGCGTTATATGATGGCTTCTCATAGGGCACGCGGATGTGTAATGTAAAAACTCGTAGTGGCAGCGAAGGTGCATCGCCAAGACACTCTATACGAAGATCCTCTTCTCTGCACAACCATCTGAAACTCTTCCAACTCGTTCCTGCAATTTTGGCTTATATTTCATAGAGGTTCCCAACACTATTCCAAACAAAAGCCTCAGGCAACGCTTCTACTATGGCAAGCATTCCTCTCCAACCGGTACAATGCGATGGCACCACTAGTTCGGGACCTATTCTTGAAAGTTCTTTAACAGTCTGACTGATTCGTTTCTCATTCTCATTCCCAGCAAGATGAAAACCCCCAAGCACCGCATGCAGATTCTTTTCTCCAGAGATACGCTGCGCGTATGATACCGTGTTGATTATTCCCGCGTGTGCACAGCCCGAAATGACCACCAAGCCCTTTCTTTTAACGTTGAAAACGATTGCACGATCATCCAAGATCAAAGGTTCGGGTTGCCATGCCTCGTCTATGAACGCTCTATGCTGCAAAAACCCCTTTTCGTAACTTCTTTCCCGAGGGATTTCCCCTGTTATGAGAAAAATGTTGCCAGCAAATAGACAAGGTTGCCTTGTAACGATCAACTGTGCTGACCCTAATTGTTCCCGGGTTGGAAATTCTGGGTAAGCCCGAATGGTTCCATCACTATTTGCGCTTCCTCTCTTTTCGAACATGCTCTGGTGAACGATGAGGGGGAGACTAGCTTTGTTAATTGTTCTGATTGACGATACAAGGCCGCCAAAGTGGTCGTAGTGTCCATGCGATAGAGCGATGTATCTCACTTCGGTGAGGTCTAAGCCCATCGTCTTAGCGTTTTCAACTACGCCATTAGGGCTAATGCCCGTGTCAAACAATATGCTGATTCTTTTTCTACTGCATAGAACACGAATGAGCATTGAGAAGCCGTGCTCTGCGACAGGCAATTGAGGATGTGTTTTTGTCCACTCCTGGCCGTGTCGGTTTCTTGTCCATTGCCTGAAGGATTGAACCTCTCTTCTGTCGATGGAAGAGTGAAAATCTACTGAATTGTCAACCAAACTAATGATTTCGAGACCGTCAACTTCTGCAATCTCAAAACGTTCAAGCGCAGGAGTAGTCATGCTGTGTCTTCCAGTCTACAGAGAGCCTTTGTAGTATGTTGTTGTTGGGCAGCCGACGCATTTCTGTGTTTCATATCGGTTGCAGGGGTCGCAGTTCACGTTGCATGGTGTGACCTTTTTTTCTTTGTGTGCCAGGTTTTCTCTTATTTGAAGGAACGGTGAAAAGTAGGTTTCACTTATTGGGTAGAATTCTGATCGGCGTATTCCTTTGCTGCATCTCAGCGAACATTTTTCCATTGATATGCTCTCAAGGGTTTCAGGTGTTTCTGCAACGACAAGAGCGATCAAGTTGTAGCCCCCCACGGTCTTAAATATCTGGATTACTCTGGGGCAATCTTCAAATCTATTTAGAAGATCTTGCATTGCTTCTGCACTCTCCATTTCTAGCATCACGATTGCTGAGTGGAGTTTAAGGGCACCTGGATTGATCAAAGCCGTTATTTTGACGGTGCCTTTCTTCAAGAGGCGCTCCAGCCTCTTCTTAGTTCCCATGCTGGTAAATCCGATATTCTTGGCTAAGTCCTGTAATGTTGTTCGTCCATCTTCCTGAAGTTGTTCAATTATTTTCTTGTCAATCTCGTCCAAACTATCCGCCTGTTTATTTTATAAACATAAAGTATTAATAAGGTTTATCTATTAAACTTTCCAAAACGCAACAAAAAAAGGCATTAAGCAAAGAAAGACGATAAAGTTTGAATGGATTTAATGCAAAAAATGGGCATTACGTATTTTCCTCTGAATCAGTGGCGGAAGGTCATCCAGATAAGGTTGCTGATCAAATATCAGACAGCATATTAGATGCCATAATTAGCAAAGACCCAAACGCAAGAGTTGACTGTGAAACATTAGTAATGCAAGGAAACATTATTGTCACCGGCCAAATCACAACTTCCTGTTATGTAAATATCCCCAAAATTGTCCGCCAAACATTGAAAGATATTGGATTCGACAACGCCAAAGACGGGCTGGACTGTGAAACCTGCGGTGTCTTAGCCTCTTTTACGGAGCAATCGCCGGACATTGCCATGGGTGTGAACGAAAGTAATGATCATGAACAGGGTGCTGGAGACCAAGGAATGGTTTTCGGCTATGCAACAAACGAAACTGCGGAACTGATGCCTCTACCCATATTGCTTGCGCACAAACTAGTAAAAAGGTTAGCTGAATGCAGGAAAAACGGCGTGCTACCGTATTTAAGACCTGACGGGAAATCTCAAGTAGCGGTTGAGTACGTCAATGAAAAACCGAAAAGATTTACAACCGTTGTGATTGCGGCACAGCATACCGCGGATATTGAAATCGAAAGAATACGTGAAGACATAATAAATCAAGTGATAAAGGAGATTATCCCCGCGGAATTGTTAGATGAAAACACTGAATACGTCGTAAATGGAACAGGAAGGTTTGCAATTGGAGGAACACTGGCTGATTCAGGTTTGACTGGACGAAAGATAATCGTAGATACTTATGGCGGAGTCGGAAGACACGGCGGCGGATGTTTTTCAGGAAAGGATCCCTCAAAAGTTGACCGATCAGGCTGCTACATGGCAAGATACATTGCCAAAAATATAGTCGCCGCAGGCTTGGCAGATAGATGTGAGATACAAGTATCGTACGCAATTGGTGTAGCGCAACCAGTCTCAGTAATGCTGAATACGTTTGGTACGGGCAAAGTTGTGGATCAAAAAATACTCGAATTAGTGAAGAGACATTTTGATATGAGACCTAAAGCGATAATAGGCGATTTAGGTTTGCGAAGACCGATTTACAGAAAAACAGCAGTCTTCGGGCATTTTGGAAGAGACGACCCTGACTTTACATGGGAAAGAACTGATAGAGTGGAGCTGCTCAAGAAGGCAATGGAAACCGATGGTTCAGAGTAGCTGAAAAAGAAAGACTGAGTTCACGAATTATATGTGACCGTTCAGCTCAATACGTCTAACATTGTTTATTTTATCAACGAAAAACATAAATAAAGTTTGTTTGTTATACTAAATGCGGCGTTAATAGTTTAGGAGTTTGGGGTCTGTGAAAAAGGTGAAGGGTTGCAGGGTTGATTCTGGTGATGGCGAGATACATTTCATTCTACAAGAAGCTTTCGCTTCGACACGTTGTACAAAGTTCAAATTCTATAAGACTGCTGAAATCAAGAAGATTTCCAAAAAAGATGCAGTCAGGTCACTTTTGCTGTTTCGTGAATAGTCTTACATGTAATTGGAGGATTATGGTAATGGCAAAGATTAAGGTTGACTGGACCAAATGGGTGCGGTACGTGTGTCGATAATTGTCCTGCTTTGGTCTTTGAACTTCAAGACCTTGCGGATTATCCTGAATCAAGGAAATCTGTGCCTGTCAGAGCAGACGACTGCATTCTCTGCATGATATGCATGACTTCATGCCCTACTGGCGCTATAACGGTGGAAGAATGAAGTGTCCAGCCCTTGGCATTTGCTTCAAGAAACGCGTGTCGAGATAGCGGGAGACGTGTGTATGTATAAAAAACAATAATGAAACCAAGGATCCGTTGCGCGTCGTGACCATAGTTCCTGGTTTTCACTTTTACGCGCGCGCTTTGGGCCGCTCAATTCAGAAGTTAGGTTGTTTGGCTTGACAAAAACGGATGATCTCTTACTTGAATTAAATCGTGCTTTCGATGCATATTTGAAGAGTTTTTTCCCCTTCGGATACCAAAACAAAACCTATCGTTTATTCAATATTTATGTTGCATCACCTCGGGCGAGATGTGATGTGTGTGGAAAGTATCCGATAAAGGAGGTTTCAGTAATAAGAGACAGTGATGGTCGACAACTGAAGGCGGGAAATGATTGCATAGATCGAATAACGAACCGGCAGGTCTCTGAATGGTTCAATGATTTCACGCGAAATCGTCAAAACATAATGAACAACAGAGAATACATTGATGGTTTAGCATCTATACTGGAAGCATGCGAAAGGAATGAACTTACTTTTCAGATATCAAATGGGGACGTTATAAAACTGCGACAATTGTTTGCCCTCTTGTGTTACGGGTTGAATCTCACAAGGGAACAAGAGCAACTAGCGGCGTGTTATATATGCAGGAAAAGCAACATTTGAAACACATGCCGTCGGATCATGAACTTAGTTTGGACCAGAATAGAAATACACGCTGGCTTTGAACTTGTCTCAACTGAATGTGTCGAAGCATGGTTTGGTTTGCCCTTTCTGCCCTCAAAAAGAAACAATAATGCGCTAGCTACGGTGAGCTTGATGACCCTCAAATTATTTGTTGTTAGACATTCTGAAACATTTGATAATGCTCGCGGGATATTCTCGGGGTGGCGCGATTCAGAACTTACTCAGAAGGGATTTGCGCAGGCGCAGGGAATTGCTGAACAGCTCAAGCGATACCAACTTGACTATGCTTTTACCTCGCATCTTCACCGAGCTCGAAAAACCCTTGAAATCATCCTCCAGTACCACCAGCATATTCCAGTTTTCATAGACGATAGACTTATCGAACGTTGTTATGGTTTGCTCCAAGGCGAATACAAAAGAAAGGTGGCATACGAAAATCCTGATTGGTATAGTCAGATTCACAGAGGCTATGTCTGCGTTCCACCCGAAGGAGAGAGTCTGAGTATGGTTGAAAAGCGGGTGTTTTCATTTCTGGTGCAGCTTAGGAAATGGCTAAGACGAACTCCAGGAAACGTGGTTATTTCGTGTCACGGCAATTCAATGCGGGCAATCAAAAGGGTTTTGGAAGATTTGAGCGTTGAGCAGATGCTTCAGTTTGAGGCGTCGCAGGATACTGCAGCAGTCTATGAACTCAACTGGTGCAATTCGAGTATTGAACGTCCAAAAGAGCATACAATTAATCCGTATTGGAAGGGTGTTGTTATTTCACGAAAAGTGAAATTGGCAACAGATCCGCGGAACTTGTTGGGGACGTATTACTGTTAACACGCGTTCTGGATTGAAACTGAGTTTATTTTATAAACAAAAGGTATTAATATTATTTATGTATTAAACTGTTATTGCCTTGAAAGGTGAGAAAATGACGAATATGACGGAGCAGATAAGCGTCGCCGGGGAACAATATGAGCGAGAGCAAAAACTGAAATTGAAATTGAGCAAGATTAAGCATAAGATAGCAGTCATCAGTGGGAAGGGCGGAGTCGGCAAAAGCACAATAACCGCAAATCTGGCCATGGCTTTCGCGATGCAAGGACACGAAAACAAGGTGGGTGTTCTTGATGCTGATATTCATGGTCCATGCATCCCAAAGATGTTAGGTCTTAAAGGGCAGACACTGATAGGCGGTCCCGGTGGACTGCTTTTTCCAGTTGTTGGAAAACTTGGGATAAAAGTTGTATCCATGGACTTTTTGCTTCCAAACGATGAAGCGCCAGTGATTTGGCGTGGCCCATTGAAAATGAGAGCTATTCAGCAATTTCTAACTGACATGATGTGGGGAGAACTCGACTATTTGTTCATTGACCTTCCGCCTGGGACCGGAGATGAACCATTAAGCGTTATGCAATTGATTCCGGACCTGGATGGTGCAGTAATTGTGACAATGCCCTCCGAGGTGTCTCAAGCTGTTGTCAAGAAAGCAGTCTCCTTTGCCAAGCAGATGGGCGTGCCAATAATCGGCATAGTCGAGAACATGAGTGGTTTTGTCTGCCCCGACTGCGGAGCCAAAGTCAACATCTTTAGAGCTGGTGGAGGCAAAAAAATGGCTGAAAGCCTCTCGGTTCCTTACTTGGGGAGCATTCCGATAGACCCTAACATCTGCAACGACTCAGATAACGGATTGCCTTTCATAGCAGAAAACAAAACATCGCCTGCAACTGAAGCGTTCAAAGAGATTGTCAAAAAGATTGAGCAATTCTCAGAAAATACGGAAACTGCACGCTTTAAGGAGATAAAAAAATGAAAATATGTGTGAGTGCGACAGGAAACAATTTAGAAGCGCAGTTAGACCCTCGCTTCGGTAGATGTCTTTACCTTGTAATTGTGAACTCGGAAACAATGGAGTTTGAAGCTTACCCAAACTTAGCTGCAGACTCAACAGGTGGTGCCGGAATTCAAATAGCTCAAACCATAGCAAACGAAGGTGTCAAAGTTGTCATAACTGGAAATGTTGGACCTAACGCTTTTGGAGCGTTGTCAGCGGCTGGTATAGAAATCATGACTGGAGCGTTTGGAACTGTCAGAGAGGTTGTTGAGAAATTCAGAAGGTGCGAGCTTCAAAGGATTGGCGCACCCACGGTTGGCGGACATTTCGGAATGGGCAGAGGACGGGGTAGAGGCATATGGAAGCCATAACTAAATCAAACTGTGAAGGATCTAAGGTTTCAATTTCATTAAAGGAGGTGAGCAATTGACAGACAAAGTGATAATTCCTACGGAAAATCAGCTAGGTTTGAACGCTCGATTAGCCGAGCATTTCGGAAGAGCACCCTACTATGCTATTGTCGAACTCGACGAAAACGGTGATATCTCAGATGTTGAGACAGTTCCGAACACCGGCGAGCATGCAGGCGGAATGGGCTTTTCTCACGACCACATTTTGGACTATAAACCAACGGTTCTGATAGTCTACGGTATGGGACCGAGAGGATTGAACACTTTCCAAAGTGCTGGAGTAGCAGTCCTGAAGGCAAACGCGAACACAGTCAGCGAAGTAATCTCAGCCTACAAAAACGATAGGCTTCAAGAGTTAACAGAAGGTTGCGAGCACGCCCACCACCATTAGCAAGTAGAATTTCGGAGGTGAAAGAACGTCAAGGAAACTATCAGAAGAGGAACTGAGATTGATGGTGGAATCAGGATATTCCAAGAAGGCTATCGACTTCTACGTGAATGACGTGAATGTGGGAATACTGGAGAACCCAAGCGTTGTCACCACTTTTCTTGGTCCCTGTGGCGACCTCATAAAGCTGTATCTAAAAATCAGCGAAAGAGATGTTGTAAAAGAAGCCACGTTCTACTACTTAGGTTGCCCAGGCTCAGCAACTTCAGCGTCAGCAATGACCACGCTCTTAAAAGGCAAGACTGTGAAACAAGCAAAGAGAATGACAGAAGATGACATATTGGCGGAACTTGACGGCTTGCCGAAAACAAAGCTTGATTGTGCAAAACTGTCTATAAAAACACTACAAAAAGCCATCGCCCAATACGAAAAGCTGAAAGGTCGCTCGGAAATATAGCCAATTCTCCATTTTATCTTAACTCGTCTTTCAGGTGTATGTAAATGCTTGTATCTGTTGCCAGCGGGAAGGGCGGAACAGGAAAAACATCGGTAGCGATAAACATGGCTCTTTCTGTGGGCAACGTTCAACTCTTAGATTGTGATGTCGAAGAGCCGAACGTGCATCTATTCCTGCATCCTGAAATGTACAAAAAGGAAGCAGTCCATACTTTAATCCCTCGAGTTGACAGAGAACTCTGTGACAATTGCGGAGAATGCGCAAAATTCTGTCAATACAACGCTATATTTGTAACCTCCGAGAAAACCCTTGTCTTCCCGGAGCTTTGCCATAGTTGCGGCGGATGTGCTCTGGTCTGCCCGAGAAAAGCAATAAGTTGGGAAAAGCACAGAATCGGCGTACTTAATTTTGGCACTGCTGGAGATCTGACTCTTGTTTACGGGGAGCTTGAAGTGAGTAAGCCCCTCGCCGTTCCGGTAATAAAAGCCGTTAAAAAACAGATCAAAATAGATAAGAATGTAATTCTTGATTCTCCACCTGGCACCTCATGTCCCTTTGTGGAGACTGTCAGGGGAAGCAATTTCTGTGTCCTCGTGACGGAACCCACTCCTTTTGGCTTACATGACCTTAAGATAACTGTTGAGGTTTTGCGAAGAATGGCGGTTCCTTTCGGTGTAGTTGTCAACCGCACAGGTATAGGCGATAAAGCAGTCTATGAGTACTGCGAAAAAGAAAGCATCCGAATTCTTTTAGAAATTCCCTATCAAAGGAGAATAGCCGAACTCTATTCAAAAGGTATTCCATTTAGTCTAGAAATGCCCGAGTGGGAAGAAAAATTTTCAGCGCTCCATAACGAAATTGCGGAGTTAGTCGGCAAATGAAACAGTTGACGGTTTTGAGCGGTAAGGGCGGCACGGGAAAAACCTCAATAACTGCCGCCTTTGCCGTCCTAGCCAAAAGCACTGTTGTGGCAGACTGTGATGTTGACGCGCCGGATCTTCACATGCTCCTGCATCCCGAGATAATTAAAGCACAAGATTTCGGAGGTTCAAAACTAGCTGTCATTGAGAAAAAAGTATGTATTAAGTGCGGTTTATGCAGAGAAAAATGCAATTTTGATGCGATCACGGAAGACTATGAAGTTAATGCTATTGCTTGTGAGGGATGCGGCGTCTGTAAAGTCGCTTGCCCAGTCAATGCGATAACTTTGGTTCCGAGAATCTCTGGAAAAGCCTTCATTTCGAAGACAAAATACGGCTTTATGTCGCATGCCCTGCTTTATCCGGGTGAATCCAATTCTGGAAAACTTGTCACACTAGTTCGACAGAATGCCAAAATAATAGCTGAGAAAGAAGAATGCGAGCGAATAATTATCGATGGTTCTCCGGGGTTAGGCTGTCCCGTGATAGCTTCAATTACTGGAGTTGATGCTGCACTAGTGGTTACGGAGCCTACCTTGTCTGGCATACATGACCTTGAAAGAGTCTTGAAACTGTTAGATCATTTTAATGTAGTTCCCTTTGTTTGCATAAACATGTACGACGTGAACGCGGACAACACTAACAATATCTTGAGTTTCTGCAGTATAAACGGAATCGATGTAGTAGGCATTATTCCTTTCAGCGGTGAATTCACCCATGCAATGGTTAACGGAAAAACTGTAATTGAATACTCGCCCGAGAGCA
>Ga0105095_10000168_pt1 | contig 28603 bp, 21 predicted proteins | sample PPLLak2March2015_2_FD_79180 | JGI IMG/M metagenome (GOLD analysis project Ga0105095, IMG submission 79180) | Freshwater sediment microbial communities from Prairie Pothole Lake near Jamestown, North Dakota, USA - PPLs Lake P8 Core (3) Depth... | ecosystem: Environmental > Aquatic > Freshwater >...
GGGATATCTGGTGAATTCAGGCTGCGGTTGGAGAGTAAGAACCCTTACCGCTAAGACGCAAAGTGCGCCAAGTTTGGTAGATCGATCTCTGCGCTCTCGGCGTCTCTGCGTCACTTATCTTAGAATGCTCTGCGCTCTCGGCGTCTCTGCGTTAAGATCTAGAATAACCGCTAAGACGCAAAGTGCGCCAAGTTTGATACAGCATTCTTCGCACTCTTTACGACTTGGCGGTAAATTTCCCCCGTGAAATAGTAGAGGTAATGCTTGAACAACTGCATCTTCTGCAAGATCATCGCCCGGCAGGCCCCCGGCGAGATCCTCTACCAGGACGAGTGGGTGACGGCCTTCCGGGACATCCATCCGGTTGCGCCAACGCACGTACTGGTGGTGCCCAATGCGCATATCGCTTCGGTCAACGAATTGAATGCTGCAGATGAGCCGCTTGTCGGGCGGCTGTTCACATTGGCGCGCCAGATCGCCGAGCAGGAAGGCATCCGCGACAGCGGCTACCGGCTGATTGTCAATACTGGACCGCACGGCGGGCAGGTGGTTTATCACCTGCACCTGCACCTGATCGGTGGGCAGCGCATGCGCCACCCGATGGGTTGATCTTAGTGTTATGGCGCCATCTGGATGGCGCCCAGGTAGATCGACCCGGTGGTGCTGGTAACCCCCGGCGACCAGGGTTCGCCGGGCATCTTCCAGCCGCAGGTCTCGAAGACGATCTGCGGTCCGGCGGCATCCACGGCGCTGACCAGGGAGGAATTGAGCGAGGCCGCCAGGGAAAGCGCCTCCGGCAGGGGGGCGTTCATATAGGAGCGCAGGTGCTGCGGCGGCACCCGCCCGGCAGAGACCAGCTTCAGCCCCCTGACTTCCACATCACCCTGAACGATCACCACCTCTGCCCCCTGCAGGGCGCGCAGCTTCTCCTTCACCCGCTGCGGCGAGAACCAGGCCCGGTCAAAACCCGTGCCTTCCAGCGCGTGCCGCAAGCTTTCCGCCTCCGCTCCCAGGCCCGAGTGGACGGTCACGTATGTGATTTCACCGCCCTGGGCGCCAAAGAAGGCGTTGATACAGGCCTTGCGGTCGCCGTACTTGCAGTTTTCCCCGGGGGTGAAGGTGATCACGATCGGTTTGCCGCCGTTCACTTTGCGGTTAGGCGGGAATATCTTGATGCGGATGCGCCGGGAGGCATCATTGAAATCGATCCCGTAAAAGTTCATCGATGGCGCACCTGTGCTGGCAGAGGTGGCATTCGGGCTGGCAGATGGGGTGCTGGTCGGATAGAGCGGCGCGTCGCCTGGCTCGGGCGGCAGCGGCGTCTGGGTCTGCGGCTGGAACGGCGTCAGCGTCGGAGTGAAATCCAGGCTGAAGTCCGCCGGCTTGAAATCTTGCAGCCCCAGCCAGGCCAAAAAGCCCATTCCCCCGGGAGAAGGGCGAGAAGGCCGCCGGGCAACTGGCTGGGTGGCAGAGATGGGCGTCGATGTGGCAGCCGGACCGCCGGGGGTCATGAATGTGGCGGTGGGGGTCCCCAGGGTTGGACCGGGGGTTAATGTGGCCGTGGGCGTGGCGGTTGATGTGGGCGTAGGGGTCGGCGTGGCTGAAGGCGTTGGGGTGGGGACAGGCGTCTGCAGGATGCCGTATTCGCGTAAATTTTGGATGCCCTCCCCACACCAGTAAGTATTCTCATCCAGGCGCACGCAGGCTGCGCTCAGCTCTGGAGCCGGCCAGCGCGGCTGCAGGCAGTACGCCAGCAGCTCCCAGCCTTCATCGTTGCACAGGCGGAATCGCATGCGATCCCCATTGACGCCTGGCACCGGTCCCATGCTCAGGACGGCACACACATACCAATTGTAGGTCGGCTTAGGACCTTGCAGCACCTGGGCGTCGGAGGGCAGCGATCTCGGTCGCCGCGAAGCCAGCCAGACACCGATCAATATCGCCAGGAGAGCAACGACCAATACCCCTGCACCGACGAGCAGAAGGCTTCTTTTCATCCTCTCACTCACTTTCCGGTTGTGCCAGCCGCAAATGATAAGGATAGTGGATATGGTCTGTTATTGAGTATACCACCAGCAGGTGGTCGCAAGAATTATGCCAGGTTTCCCATTGTCCCAAACGGATGTTAATTTCGCTGAGACAGGCTTTTCACTGCCGATTCGAGGTGCAGGCGCACGATACCGGTGTCCGGAGCATCCTGGGCGCGCGCCAGGTACAGCTCGTAGTTCTCCACGGCCTGGCGCAGAGCGCCGCGCCGGTGGTGTACCATTCCCAGGTCGCGCAGCAGGTCGGGCATTTCTGGCTGGAGCAGGCGCAGGCGCTCGATCACCGCCAGGGCGCTGTCCCAGGCCTCCGCCTGAAAGTAGGTATTGCGCAAATTGTTCAGCATGCGGGTCAGAATGGCATGCGGCGGCATCGGATGCAGCCAATCCTCCTGCCAGGGTCCATCATAGCCGCTGGTCTGCCGCACCAGCTGGGCGCAATCCTCTACGGACAGTCGTGCGCCTCCGTGGAAAGGATCGATGTAAATCTCCCCCGACCGGGATGGCAAGCCGACGATGAAATGCCCAGGCAGTCCAATCCCCCAGGCAGTCATGCCCAGCCGCTCGGCGACGGCGATGTAAATCGTTGACAGGCTGATCGGGATGCCCAACCGCCGTTCGAGCACCTGGTTGAGGTAGCTGTTGAGCGGGTCGGTGTAATCGCTGGCATTACCGCGGAATCTCTCCTGGATAAAAAGGAAATCAGCCAGGGCTTCCGCCTGCTCGGTAAACGTATGCTGAGGCTTGATTTGGAACCAGGCAGCATTAGCCAGCTCATCCAGGCGTGCCAGGCAGGCATCTATGTCAAGTTCGGGATAGGCGATCTCGCGGGCAAAACACAGCGCCGCGAGCGGCACGTCCGGCGTTTCAGCGTGGATCGCATCCTGAAAGGTCAAAATTGTCATGGGGTTATTTTAATAGGAGTTACGTGGTTCGGGGGAAATTGGGTGTGATTGGGCCGGCTATGCCCGCCGGATCACACCCATCCACCTACCAACTGCGTAAGGCCTATTACACTTGTTTTTACTCCGTTATAATTCAGCTAGAAGCTACGCAGTTCAGGGAAGCTCGGGGCTATGCGTGTCCCACCAGCTGCGTACGTCTCCTCAGTATAGGAGTGTGAGATGGACGCCTACCAGGATTTTACTCTCATATTAGAGCTGGAGAACGATGAGCAAACCCTCTCTGTACGGGCGCTTACGCCCTCGGGAGGCGAGTTCTCCGACCAGATCAAGCTCTCTCTACCACCACCGCTGTTTAAAGATAGCTGGCCCTGGGATGAATTCGAGTCGAAACAAATCGAGCAGTATGGCGCCCAGATTGCCGGCCTGCTTTTTCCGGGCTCGCTGCGGGATGGATTGAGGCGCTCATTGAGCAGGCTATCGGAGAGCAGCGGGCTGCGTATCCGCCTGCGCCTGTCACAACCCGCGCTGGCTGCTCTGCCCTGGGAGCTGGCGTTCGACCCCGCAATGGGCTTCCTGGCGCTCGATACCCGCACCCCCATCTTGCGCGATTGGTCGCTGCCCATGGCTCCTACCAGCCTGCAGGCTTCATCCAGGCTGCGTATCCTGGTAGCTTACCCCGCCCCAGAGGACCTGCCAAAACTGGATCTGAGCACCGAGAAAGCGCAGCTGCGCGAAGCGCTGGATATCCCGGTGCAGCGCGGTCAGATCGAGCTGACTTTCATGGACGAGCCGGTTACGCTTGATAAGCTCTCCGACGAGCTGCACGCGGGAAACTACCAGATATTACAGATCAGCGGTCACGGCACCCAGGATGAAAAGACGCGCAAGGCGCTGCTGTTCTTCGAGGATGAGAAGCACCGCTCTCAACCGGTCGATCCGGCCCAATTCAGGGCGCTGCTCCAGGGGACGCAGCTCAGCCTGGTATCGGTAATCGCCCTGGACAGCGCCTATTTCGGGGTAGATAAGGCTTTCGATTCCCTGGCCCCGGCAGCCCTGCAGGCGGGCGTACCGGCTTATTTAGGTCTGCAAAGCGGCATCATGGATACGTCCGCTATTCGCTTCGCCCGTTCATTCTATGCTGCTCTGGCGGACGGACTGCCGCTTGAACGCGCCTTGACCGAGGCGCGCCGGACGATCCTGTTCAACGCCCGCCAGACGCTGGAATGGGCGATGCCCGTACTTTACAGCCGCCTGCCTGATACCACACTTTTTATCCCGGAGCGGGTCGAGAAAGGCATGCGGGTAGGGCAGTCGACCGTGAATGTCGGCGGGGCGGTGGTCAAAGGTGCCGAGTATATCCAGAGCGCGGTTGACATGAATGTCAGCCAGACGGTGCAGTATATCGAGGCGGGGGCGAAATCTGCGGACACACCGCTGGCAGACAATGCTGGCGACCAGCCGATACCATCTTCGCTGCGCCTGGCAGATATCGACCCGATGATTGCTGAGCTCAAAGAAGCCATCTCCAGGGAATCCAGCCTGACGCCGCGGGATCGCATCAAGGGCATGTCGCTGGCGGAAGAGCTGCGCTGGGCATTAGTATCCTCCAGCCCGGATGCGCGGCATATTGCCGAATTGGAGCGGGGGGTGATGGTGATCGGCAGCGGGCCTGCCCAGGTAATGAGCTCTATCCGCAAGAGGCTGGCGCAGAAATAACAGGGAGGCGTTATGATCATCGGCAGCACGACCCTCAGCGTGATTTTCTGGCTCCTGGCTGTGATCTTGATCGGCTATCTGCCGATCTCTTTGTTCCTGTACTGGCTGGTCAAGGTCCGCGAAGGCCAGGGCAGCCTGGTGCGCGACCGTGATATTGCCGGTTTTTTTGGGCAGCGCCCTACCCGCTACTGGCACGGCTGGGCTTACGTCTGGTCGATGCTCTTCGCCAGCCTGGTGATTATGGTTGGCTTCTTGCTGGCGTACCCGGCGGCGATCGGTTTCCTGATTGCCGGAAACCTGATCGATAATCCTGCCCTGGTCGCACTGGCGGCAAATCTGGAGATCGCCAGCCGCCCGCTGTTCTTCGGCTTCCTGGGTGCCTATCTGTTCACCGTGCAGACTATCACCCGCCGTTTCCTGACCAGCGATCTCAACCCCGAGTCTTACATGCAGGTGGCCTCCCGCACCATTGTGGCTGTCATTGTGGCGGCGATTTTCAGCATGGCTTTTCCGATCCAGAACGAGGCAGCAAATCTGGGGGGCGGTGTCCTGCTCGCCACACTATACACACTGGCATTTGTGATCGGTATATTCCCTGAAAATGGCATGAGCTGGATCTTGTCCTTTGCCCGGCGCTACTTCCCGTCTGACACCAGTGACAAGGAGCCGTCCTACGAGCTGCAGACCCTTCAGGGATTAAACCGCTGGCATGCTATCCGGCTGAACGTGGAGGGCATCGACAACGTGCACAACCTGGCGAACGTCGATGTGTCCGACCTGGTGCAGCGCACCCAGTTCAGCGTGCAGCAAATCTTCGACTGGATCGATCAGGCGGTTCTATTAATCCACCTCAGCTCTCTGGATGAGTTCCGCAGCGTTCAGGGCCTGGGCATCCGAGGTCTGAGCGATTTCCAGGCTGCTTACCAGAACAGTGAGACGGCGCAGGCTTTAGAAGTGGCTCTGAAAGCGGTCAACAATGTGGGCGGCAAACAACGTCTGCAGCTCCTGTTCTCTACTCTCCAGCAGACCCCCAGCGGCGACCCGATCCGCCTGTTCTGGCGCTACAAAAGCAGCTATCTGACCGGCGCTTTCGAGTATTTCAACCGCGGGCGCGTGTTCGCCGAGCTGGGCCAATATCAGTATGCCATCCAGCAGTATGACCTGGCGCTGGAGCGCAATCCACTCGACCCGGTGCTGATGATCAGCCGCGGCGAATCGCTGCGCGAGCTGGCGCAGGAGATCGGTATGACTGGCGACCAAAAGGGCGCCGAGGAGCGCTACCAGCAGGCAATCTCGGATTTTACCAAGGCCATCGAGCTGGATCCATTCTCGGTGGATGCATTGTTCAGCCGCGGCCGGACGCAGCTTCTGACCGGCAAATACCAGCAAGCGGTGGCAGACTTCGATCGCGTTCTGCAGCTTGCCACCGGGCACATCGAGGCGCTGAACCAACGCGCCATCGCCTACCAGTTCCTGGAGAAGATAGACCTCAGCATCCGCGACCTGCAGAAGGGATTGAAGCTGGATAAAAACTGGGCGGAGACGTACATCAACCTGGCGAATTCGTACCGCTTGAAAGGCGATTACAAGAAAGCGGAAACCACTTTCGATGAAGTGATCCAGATCAACCCAAACCTTGCCGAGATCTACCACGGGCGCGGCCTGCTGTACGCTTCCATGCAGCCCCAGCCGCGCTACGAGGCGGCTTACCAAAACTTCAACCGCGCTATCGAGCTGAACGACCCCGATGCGGCGGTGGTCTACAAGGACTGGGGCGAGACCTACTCCCGGCAGGGCGAGTATCTGAATGCCATTGCCTCGTTCGAGGAGGCGATCCGGCTCAACAAATCGTATGCACTGGCATACAACCTGCGTGGGCTGGCTTACCATGCCGCCGGACAGCCGGAGCTGGCGATCTCGGATTACACCTACATTATCCAGAATATCAACAGCGAGTATGCCGATGCCTATGTGAACCGCGGCATCGCTTTGAGCGATACCGGCAACTACCAGGAAGCGCTGAACGATCTGCGGCGCGGCATCGAGATCGACCCCGAGCTGGTGGTGGCTTATCTTAACCGCGGCAGCGTGTACCGCAAGCTGGTGGACTATCCGCTTGCCTTAGCAGATTTCAATACAGCTATCCGATTGCAGGAAAGAAAGGTGGAGGAATTCCGCGATACATACAAGCCATCGCCAGTGCCCTACAACAGCCTGGGCGAGCTGTATCTGGAGATGCGCAAGTACACCGAGGCAGTCAAGTGCTTCGATAACGCTCTCGCCATCGACTCGCGCTATGCGGAGGCATACAACAACCGCGGCCTGGCGCGCAACTTGCTGGGCCAGTCTGCCAGCGCCCGCAACGACTTCGATGAGGCCATCCGGCTGGACCCCGGCTCGGCGGTCTATCCATTCAACCGCGGGGTGCTGTACCTGGACCTGGATAGCTACCCGGAGGCCATCCGGGATTTCTCCCGGGCTATCGAGCGCAAAGCAGATTACGCGGAAGCCTACCTGCACCGGGCAATAGCCCACCAGCTCAACGGCGAGATCGACCTGGCTCAGGCAGATATCGAGCAGGTGTTGAAGATCAATCCGAACAACCTGGAAGCCCAGCGTATGCGGGAAGAGCTGCTGCAGGCTCCGCAGGAGGGTTGAAATAGCCCCCTAGTGCGTCTCGGTCACTTTGTGCAGCAGGCGCGGCGCGTCGGGGTTGTAGCCTTTGACGAGCGTCAGGTGGTAGGCGAACAGCTGGGCGGCGATGATGCCGATTTGAGGGGTCAGCCATTCAGGGATGCCGGCTGGTAATTGGATCGGAGATTGGGCCAGCTCCAGGGCCTGGCTGTCATCTGAGATAACTACCAGCTCTGCATCCTGCTGGCGGCGCACCTGGGTAAGCACTTCCATCATCGATGAGAAGACCATCCCCTGCGGCGCGACCGCCATCACCGGGAAGCCGGTCTCCACCAGGGCGATCGGTCCGTGCTGGAAATCGGCAGATGAGTACGGCTCCGCAGCCACATAGGTCATCTCCTTCAGCTTCAAAGACCATTCGAAAGCCGTCGCGTAGTTGAAACCGCGGCCTAACACCACACAGCGCTGCATATAGCGGTAGCGCTGGGCCATCTGTGCGATGGCTGGTTCCAGCTCCAATGCCTGCCTGGCCCACCCAGGCAGCAATCCCAGCTCGCCCCAGTCGGATTGGCTCTCCCGCAGCGCAGCCGAGAGCATTGCCACGGCGGTCAGCTCGGCGGTATACGTCTTGGTTGCAGCGATGGCGCTCTCTTTACCCACCTGGAGGTCCAGCACCAGGTCGGCAGCCTGCGAGAGTGGTGAGTTGGGCGTGTTTGTGATCGCCATCGTCAGGCAGCCCTGGCGCCGGCCCTCTTCCAGGACGCTGACCACATCCGGTGATTGCCCGGATTGGGAGATCGCCAGCACCAGGGCACCCCTCAATATCGGCGGCTGGTGGTAGTAAGTGAACAGCGAGGGAGTGGCCAGGGCGATCGGCAGCCGGTTGCGAGCGCTCCACAAATAGTTGGCATAACGCCCGGCATTATCGGATGTGCCGCGCGCCGCCAGGAAGACATATTGGATATCCCGGCGGCGGATAATACTGGCGATTTCGTGCACCCGCAGGCGCTGATTATCCAGCAGATGCTCCAGGCGGAGGGGTTGTTCGAAGATCTCGTCGCGTGCGCCCATTTATCCTGCTCCAATTCGAGGGGTGGCCTTTCCGTCCCCTGCAGTAAATTTACAGCCCGGCGGTGAGATTATAACTTAGGAGTTACGCACTTCAGGGGTAATCGGGGGTATTTGGGCGGGCGCAGCCCGCCCAAATACCCACTTCCTCCCTCAACTGCGTAAGTCCTATAACTAAAATTATTCGTAAATAGGTGTAACAAGATGAGAGTTGAAGCGTTTATATGATCGACACTTGGGCGAGTGTCAAGAGGGGCTAGCCAGCATAGATGATTCATTATCCCGGCTAGCCCACACTATTAAGCGGTTGTGAGACCGGCTGTCAGGTTATTTGGCAGCAGTCTCCCTAAAAACCGTACTCATCGATCAGGCACACAAGCCTGGACAGCCAGGGGGCAGAAAGCGCTGTCCAGCAGGGGAGCCTGATGTGTTTCACCGGAGGGCTAAAGGGGAGAGCCCTCCGGCGGCGTTAACAATAAGATGACCGCTCTGCGAGCTGCTGGCTCAAAGACGGTCATCTTTTCATTATCCTTCATGTGTGCTAATATTAAAATATACGACGCTACCGCCCACTCACGACGCATCATTCATCCGAAATCATGGCGGTCACACGACAGCCGGTCAGGATCCATAGGCCTCGGAAGGGAGTCAGGCTATGAACAAGAACAGCAGCAGCTCGAGTGTTTGGATATACATTATCCTGGGATTCGTTTTTGGCCTTGTGATTGTGGCTCTTGCCACCGTGGTAGCTCTGATCAGCGCGCCGCTGGCCTTCACCCTGCAGAATGTCCTGGACGTCCATCTCAGCAATCCACTCATGTGGATTATTGACAGCTTCCCGTTTTTCCTGGCGGCTGTGGTGGGACTGCTTGGGTCGCGTGAGGGACAGGTTCAGCGCATGCGCATGGAAGGGCGTGAGACCCAAAAACGGGCTGCAGAGGTGGGGCGCCTGAATGCCGAGCTGGCAAAGAAAGACCAGGAGCGCCAGGAGATCGAGGCAGTTATCAGCCGCGGTAAAAAGGAATGGGAAGCGACCTTTGATTCTGTGGTGGATATGATCCTGCTGGTAGATGAGAACGGCAAGATTATCCGCTGCAACCACGCCGCTGCAAACGCTTTCCAGCTCGATTTTCCGCAGATCATCGGCACGCAAATTGATGAGCGCTTCTTCGGCAGCGAGACGGGCGACCAGATGCCGAGCATGAAAACGGAGATGAAATTCCCCGAGCTGGATGGCTGGTACGAGGTTTCCAGTGATCCGCTGACCTTCCAGGAGGGGGTGCAGCAGGGCAGGATTTATCTTATCCGCAACATCACCGATCGCAAGCAGGCGGCACTGGACCTGGAACGACAGAAGCAGTTCTACGAGTCGTTGGTGAAGAACAGCCCGGTGGGGATCGTCACGCTCAGCCTGGACCACCGGGTGGTGGCGTGCAACCCGGCCTTCGAGAAGATGTTCGGCTACCGCCAGCAGGAGGTGATCGGGCAGAATATCGACAGCCTGATCTCTCCCAGCGAGCTGATCGATGAAAGCCTGCTGATGACCTACAATGTTTCGCAGGGCGAAGTAGTGCGCAAGATCACCAAGCGCCGGAGCAAAGACGGCTCGCTGGTTGATGTTGAGCTGTTTGGCATCCCGGTAGTCCTGTGGGGCAAGCAGATCGGCATCCTGGGCATGTACCACAATGTCTCCGACCTGGTGCGCGCCGGTCAGCCCGTCGACGTAGGGGAAGCTGCCGTTGAGGGCGGAGAGGCAGCTGCGCTTGGCGCGGCAGCGCTGGCGGTGGGTGCAGCCGTGTCCGCGGAGCCGGAGGTCGAGGAGGAAGCCGAAATCGCCTCCCCGGAGGCGGAAGCGGAACCCGCCATCACCAGAGCTGCAGAGTATGCATTTACCGAGCCAGCTGCTGAGAGCGCCCTCGAGGCGCAGGCTGAAATCGCTGTCACGGAGGGGGAGGTAGAGCTGCAACCCATTGAAGCTGCGGGCGAAGGGGTTACCCGGATATTGGAACCGGCCTTCGAGAGCGAGGCCGAAGCTGCCGCATCGGTGATGGAACCGGAAGCGCTCGAAGCCGAGGGTGAAGAGGCCGTCGAGACCGCGGCTCAGGCCTTTGAGAGTGAGGCAGTTACTGCCGCACTGGTGATGGAGCCGGAAGCGCTCGAAGCTGCGGGTGAAGATGCGGTCGAGACCGCCGCTCAGGTGGTGGAACCGGAAACGCTCGAAACCGAGCAAGCTCGGGTAGTGGCGCCGTTTACCGACCTGGACGAAGCCGGGCTGGAGGTGAAAGAGGCGGCTGTCGGGCGCCCTCGCCGCCGGTCCATCAAGATCAATACCATTGAAGGCATCGGTCCGGTGCATGCCGCCATGCTGGGAGAGTACGGCCTGTTCACCACTGAAGACTTGCTGACGGCGGGGGCGACCCGCAAGGGCCGGCAGGAGCTGGTGGAGAAGACCGGCATATCCGATACGCTGATCCTCAGATGGGTGAACAAGGCTGATCTGATGCGCGTGCCGGGGGTTGGCGAGGAATACAGCGATCTGCTGGAGGCGGCGGGCGTGGATACGGTCAAAGAACTGCGCAGCCGTAATCCAAGCCACCTGTATAATGCGCTGGTCGAAGCCAACGCCGAGAAGCACCTGGTGCGCAGACCGCCTTACTATTCCGAAGTGGAAAACTGGGTCGAGGCGGCTAAGGAGATCGAGTCACGCGTTTCCTATTGAACGCTTAAAGATTGAACCGCGAAGAGCGCCAAGGAACACAAAGTTACGCGAAGGTTTGTTGTAGGGGTGGACCGGGGGGATATATTTCACCGCGGGGCAACGGAGAGAACAGAGCTTGCTTCGCTGATTAAACCGAAGGGGTGAACCGTCGAGGTTCTATCACGGTGGTGAACGACAATGGGGGGACAGAGAGCGGTAGAGCGCGGTCGCACGCTCCACCCTCACGCCAGTGCCGCTTCTATCTCTCCCAGGGTGCGTGCCAACGAACGGACAGCTGCACGGCGAGTGCGATTGAAGGTCCCTTCCGAGATATATAACTCCAGCATGATATCGCGGTTGGATTTCTCTTCCAGGTAAGCGTCGCGCAAGATCAGATACGGATACCATTCACGCGGCGGCGGGTCGCGCTGGATTGCCGTCACCGGGCGCAGCTTGTTAATCGCCTCGAGCAAGACCTCGTGGACCGCTTTCCCCCGATCCAGCGTCGTTGACGGCCCCTGAGCTAAACGGGTGCGGACTAAGCTTAATTCCCCTAGCATTGTATCGCCCAAAAAAGTGTAGTCATGCAGGTTGCGCAGCGCCATTTCGACCGCTTCCACCGAGACCATGGCATGTTGTTCCACCGGGGCAAGCTGGGCGATTTGGCGGATGTACAAACTCTGGCGCTGCGCCAAGTGGATTGCATCTCCGATGCGGTCAGCCAAACCTATGATCCGTTCCACCTCATCGTCTCGATAGCGAATACCGTTGGTCGGGCGGCCGAGCAGCAGCGCCCCCAATTGGCTGGATTCACCGTAGAGCGGCACCAGCAGCGCGGCTTCATCCAGCGGCGCGGGGAATTGACCCGGTTTCAGATGGATGTAATCATCAGCCGCCAACGAGGCAGGCTCCAGGGCTACCGGACCATCCTTCCAGCGGTAAGCGGCCAATTGGTGCACAGCCTGCTCTTCGAAGATCACGATCAAACCGAAGGTGGCTCGCACAGACGAGCAAAGGGCGTCCAGGGCCGGCGCCAGGCTGTCTTCCGTCGCTTCGCCCTCACCCGCCAGCCGGATCAGCTGCCGCAGGTTGGAGCGCAGCTGGCGCGTTGCCTTGCGGTAGAATAACCAATCCATCAAGCGGTAGGCAGTGTACATAAAGGTGTGGGTGACCACTGCCAGCAAGGGCACGAGTACTGTGATGATCAAAGGCGCTGCGTAGATTCTTACTAGAGACAGGCCGACCGCGAGATAGGTCAGGGCGACCAGGGCCAGCAGTACCAGGTTATACACAAAGTCGCGCTGAATGGTGCGCCCGGCTGCGGCCGCACTGTAACGCGCCACGCCATACCCCATGATACTGACTGGAATGACCAACAGCAGAGACATGACCAGCATGGGGATTGGCCATCCGAGGATGGAGCCGACCATCGATACCGGCGCAATCAGCCCGGCGAAGAGCGTCGCCGATATCAGCAATACCAGCTGCTTGTGCGGTATTGGCGCCGGGGTGCCATGTGCCGAGCGGGCCAGGTTCACCACACTGCTCCACGTCACCAGGAACAGCGCCGTGCCAAAAATTGGGAACCATGGTCCCGCGTGCAGGCTGTTCAGGTACAGGGGGTTGCTTTCCTGCTCCGTGTACAGTAGAGATCCATTGGCCTGGGCGATAATCGCCAGCAAGGCCATCAGATACCCGACCAGGATGCGCGTCCAACGCCAGGCATTTATCCGCCCTGGCCGCATTATTATTGTCGCGTGATGCCAGAAGGCGACCGCTGGGGCCACCGCCCAACCCAAGAGCCAGTTGTTTGGATTCTCCAACAGGTCTGTTACTGACCAGAAGGGGAACATAAACCGCAGCCAGGTTTGGTTGTAGACCGGGAGCGGCGGCGGATTGATCGCCAGCAGCACATTCAAGAACAGGCCGCTCATCGACCACATGGTCAGCGCGGTCAGCCAGGCGATCAGGTATCTCGGATTGCGCGTGACCAGGTATAAGCCAAGCCATATGGCCAGCATCAAGCCGAGGAAATTAATGGCAAAAGTGAGAGCGTATAGTGACCCCACGAATATAATGTACAGTTTTTTTCAGTAAAAAGCAAGCGGATTTTTCCACCTGGATTATTTTTTGATAATTTCCTGATAGTTTCCTGATAGCTAGTGTGTATACTGAATAAAAGCCCTCTCGAAGTGGATCACTGAGGGTGGTGTGGGCGAATGGGCGGTAGCTAGAGAAGGGAGGCCAATTTCCAGATAATGCACTAAGAAATCGATTAATAACGGTTCTTGGCAGTTAATAGGCTCCTGTTGGCAGTCTGATTTTTTGTAAAATCATGTAGGTGCAGGAGGGTGCCTATGGAACCAATCTACAGCTTCGGTATCCAGCTGATCCGGGCTCTGCTGGTGCTGCATCCGTCCCTGGAAGGTTCTTTACCTTCATGGGGGATAGAGTTTTACCTGCTGCGCTATATCCGGTATGGATGTGTCTTATTGTGGGTTACCTTCGACGCTCCGTGGGTATTTATCAGCGCCGGGCTCGTAGGGCTAGCCGCATCGACAACGGTACCGTCCTCAGCATGCAAATAAGGAGCAATAGAGATGAATGCCAAATCGATGATTTTTTCCATAGCGATTCTCCTGTTGACCGCCTGCAGCGGCGCCCCGGAGATCCAGGCGAGCTTTGATCCTGCGGACCTGAAGTTTGACGGTGAAGCGGCTTTTGCCATCGAGACTGGGCTGGTTACCCGCTTCCCGGATCGCGCCAGCGGGCATCCAAATAACAAGCTGGCTGCTGAGTGGGTCCAGGCGCGGATGAGCACAGCGGGTTGGGATTGTTCCATCGACCAGTGGGAGATCGTCAATTATAGCCAGCCGACACCGCTTAACAACGTGGTTTGCAGGCTGTCCGGAGACTCCGCTCGCGAGATTCTGGTCATTGCCCACCTTGACCAGGCCATGACCACTGTCCAGGGGGCAGATAATGACGCGGCTGGTATAGCTATCCTAATGCACGTGGGAGAAATATTTGCAAAAGAAAAGCCCCTTCCATACACCCTGGTATTCGTCGCCACCGATGCGGAAGAATACGGGATGATTGGCAGCAGGCGGTTCATTAAGAACTATCCTGATCCGAAAAATATCATTGCCGGATTCTCTATTGATAACGTCGGGAGAACTTATTACGATGGCGTTAAGATTGAACAGATTGGGCAATACCGAAATTTTGGCTCACTGTGGCTGGCATTGGCGTTGAAAGAGGCAGCCAGCCATTCCGGTTTGTGGCCTGTAGTCATCCCCGGTGTGGTGGACCAGATGGTCGGGCAGATGGCGCCCATCTCTTTCATGGACCAGGGACCGATCGTCGCGGCTGGTATCCCCGCCCTGGGCATCGCCGGGCGCGAGCCGCCCGAATACGCCGAGGAGCATTACCGCCTGTGGCATGACCCGGACGATACACTTGAGTACCAGTCGGCATCGACTGTCGGGAACATCGGTTTGGTGGTTGAGGCTCTGCTCCGCCAGCTTCTGTCGATGCATAGTTTCCCACAGGAGTCCGGACCGTACCTGTACATGCAAGGCAGCAACCAGGTCTTTCATGGCTGGCCGCTGGGGATAATTTTCACCAGCTTTACTGCCCTCTTCTTCCTCGGCAGCTTTTTGACTGCCAGAGCTCCTTTTGCAGAGAAGTTGGTGTCATGGCAGGCTGCTCTTCCTCACTTCTTAAGCTTCTGGCTGCCGTTCGTGACGTTTGTGGTCATGCTCTACTTGTTCGTCGAAAGCGGGCTACTACTCAAATTTTACCGGTACCCGGCGACCAGTAAAGACCCCTACCTGACCCAGCCGAATTGGTTGGTCTTCACTCTGGCACTAGTCGGCCTGGCAGCCTTGCTGTTCCTTGGGCGCCGGATCGCACACCAATTAGCGAGACCAAGCGAGCAACCTCCTTTTGGAGTGATTAAAAGCTTATCCCTGTTCGTCACGGGACTAGCTGCTGTTTATATCACAGCCTTCAATCCCTTCTCACTTCTGTTCATCGTCCCGCTGTTGTTCTGGTTCCTGATCGGAGGTCAAAAAGGGTTGGGGAGGATCTTTGATTTCATCTTCTTCGCGTTAGGCGGATTGATGCTATACGCTCTGATCTACATGTTCGGTTTCTTGACCCTTCGCTATAACTTCGCCTTCCTGTGGATGCTGTTGAATATGGTCGCTGACCGGATGGTCAGCTTCCCTACTATGGTGGTGATCGCGGCAATTTTCGCCGCTGGTTTGGCGATGGTTGTGCATCCTCCCCAAAAATGACTGAGTGTGTAAGGATCAGTAAAACCAATCTGGCGCCTTTTGGCAGTTAATCTACTTGTTTTGGCACTTTTCATCCGTAACAATGGGAATGGATACGGAAGGGAGGTTCTCATGGACATGAGGCAACTCCGATTCCCAAAGATGAAAAGGCAAGTAGATCGCGCAACTCTTTCGGACCTGGCGCTGGCGGCAGATGTGTGGAGCTGGCTACCCCAGATTGTGGTGGTGTCAACCATCCTGGCTGTCGCGTGTGTTTTCCTGTGGCCCTCGCCGCTCGAGTTCCCCATGGATGATAGTTATATTCACTTTATCTATGCCAGCAACCTGTCTAAGCACGGCAGGCTCTTCTTCAATGACCAGGGTGAGAAAGGGGTTGGCTCGTCCAGCTTGCTGTGGGTCTTGATCCTGACAGCTGCACATTGGGCCGGACTTTCCATGCACTGGACTGCCAAGCTGTTCGGGCTGACTGGACTGGCTGTGGTGGGTACAGGATTATACCAACTGCTGCGCCCCCTTCTTCTGCCCTGGGTGTCCCTAGTTGTCGCCCTGCTGGTGATCCTGTCTGGGCACATGATCTGGTTTGCATTGAGTGGCATGGAGACGATGTTGTTCCTGGCGCTGGGGATCCTGACGTTGCTGTGTTATCGCGAGCAGAGATGGGGATGGCTGGGAGTGGCGCTGGGGCTGCTGGTCATCACCCGCATTGAAGGGGTCATCCTGCTCCTGGTGATCGGGGGATTTGATATCTTGCGCCGCAAGACGATCCAGCGCGGCTTGCTGGTCGCAGGAGGGGTGAGTGTCTTGATTGCTGGTCCGTGGATCCTCTACCTGTGGCTGCGCACCGGATATCTTCTCCCAACCAGCGGAATTGGCAGGCATTTCAGCAATATCATCTCAATCCAAATCGCTACGGAACGCGTGGAGCCGCTGGCCTGGCTTAGCCATTTGCCTGGACTGGCTTATCCATTGATGTGGATTGGATACGCGGTTGAGTTTATCCTGGGTGGATTTGCTTTGCCTGGCCCTTATCTCGAAATCAACCCTGGGTTAGGTTCCTTCAGTTATAAGCTGTCGATCTGGGCAATTTTCGGGTTGGCAACTGTGGTCCTTCCCTTGCTATGGATCAGCCTCAGAAGAATGGTATTTTTTATCAAAACAAAGGGCTGGGAGAAGGATAAGGCGCGATTACCGCTGATTATCTTCCTGTCCTGGATGATCCTGCACAACATCAGTTATATGATCTACCTGCCCATCCTTGGAACCGCCAGCCGTTACGCCAGTTTAAACCATATTGTCTTGTGGCTTGCCCTGGCGCTGGGGATCCGGTTTGTACGCCAATCCCGGTATCGATATTGGTTCTCTGCCGGGGTAACCATCATTGCTGTGGCAAATACGGTTTATTGGAACCGCGTATATGACTCCAACATCGATCATATGCTCAATGTGCGCATCGCTGCCGCGGATTATATCCGGGAGCAAATCCCTCAAGGTGAGATTTGTGCTGCGTTTGATGTGGGCGCCTTACGATATTACGGCCAGCGCCCGCTGGTAGACCTGGGTGGGCTGGTCAATCCGGATTTAATAGAATGGTACCAAACAGGCCGGCTCGAACAGTATCTCCTTGAAAGTAATGTCGATTGCCTGGCAGTTCCTGGACGACCAGGCACGACTGACGACGGTGTCATCGATATTCTCAAAGCGTCAGGGCTGAGCCAGGGCAACTTTTTCGAACTCCAGCAAGAAAAAGTATTTCAAATCGATCGCGAGCGCTGGTTGGTTGGTTACCAACCTACAATAAACTATCAGGCTACCGTGACCATCTATACAATTCGCCGAAGGTAAGTTGCATAAAAACTGGTTGAAGAGGAAAAGATAAAACGATCATCACCCGGAATGGAAATCGACGATCATGATGGAGGGTGCGGGCTGGTCGGGCGGAGAGTCCAACGGCAGGTCTATTAGGAGGTATTTATGGATTACAGGGATGTACCAAAAGTGATTAAAGGATTGGCTCAGAATCCTTCTGTCTCCTATCACCTGGTCACCAATGCAGCCAGGTCCACCATTCATCCGCTAGAAAGACATCTGCTGGGTGGTCGAAGCTTTGCCCCACGGTCCATCAGCATTATGATCACTGACCGGTGTAACCTGCGATGCCGGATGTGCCAATATTCCTATAGTGAGTCGCCAGAATTCAGGTTGAACCGAGCCGGTTTCATGTCCTTGGAGGTGTTCAAGCGCATCCTGGATACCTGCCCGGGAAAACCCATGATCGGATTGACTGGAGGGGAACCATTGCTTCACTCGAAGGTCCTGGATATGATCCATGAAATAAAGCGCCGCGGCTTTTTTTGTTCTCTGACGACCAATGGCACTTTCCTGCAATCAAAAGCGGCGTCACTGTGCGAGAGCAAGCTGGACCTGCTGGTTGTATCTATCGATGGTGACCAGGCAATCCATGACCAAATCCGCAGCCCGGGGGCTTTTGGGAGAGCAATATCGGGTATCCAGGAAGTCTTGAAGAGGGCTGACCGTCCCCTAGTGGCGATCTCGACTGTTATCACAGATATTAATTACAAGAAATTGGAAAATTCCTCCATTCAGGCGGAAGCATTAGGCGTGGATATTCTCAACTTCAATCATCTATGGATCCAAACGGATCAAATGATCCTGGACCAGCAGGGTGATCCAGACCTACCCCAATCTGGTCGTGTTTTATGGCAGGTCAACACACAGGCGATTGACAGCGACTGCGTGTACGAGTCGTTACGTTCTATCCGCAAGAGAAAGCCTCGCCTCCTGGTAAACGAATATCCCGAATTGAACCGTGAGGAGACGAGGATTTACTACCACCAACCCGAGCAGCTTGTCAAAGTACGCAGCTCGCGATGTGTCTGGCAGACGATGAAGATCTATCCAGATGGTGAGGTCGGGATCTGCCGGGAGTACCATGCCGGAAATGTGCGGGACCAGCCCTTACGGGAGATCTGGAACAATCCGAGATATCGCCAATTTCGCTGTTATTTAAGTGGACGGGGAACCTGCCCCATTTGCAGCCGGTGCTGTCTGGTATTTACCAGAATGTGACCCGTCGCAGGGGCGGTGAAGGGGGATGTTAACCAGGAACCTTAAGGTCTTTTAAAACCGTGCGGGCGGCGTGGTAGCCGCACATTCCGTGCACCCCGCCGCCCGGCGGGGTAGCAGATGAACACAGGTACAATCCTTTGACCGGTATGCGGTACGGTACCAGGTTGAGGACAGGGCGGGTGAAGAACTGCCAGATATCCTGCACGCCGGTGTTGATGTCACCGCCAATGTAGTTCGAGTTGTAGCTCTCCCAATCGGCAGCCAGGCGGGTATGGCGTGCCAGTACGCGCTCGCCGAAACCCGGGGCGAAACGCTCGATCTGGGCCTCGATACGGGCGGTCATATCCACTGTGGAGCCATTAGGCACGTGACAATAAGCCCAGGCGGTATGTTTGCCCTGCGGAGCGCGCGAGGGGTCAAACAGCGACTGCTGGGCAAGCAGGACGAAGGGTCTTTCGGGATGCTCTCCCTGCCAGATCGCCCGCTCCGAGGCTGCAATCTCCTCTAGAGAGCCGCCCAGGTGGACCGTAGCAGCCCGGGCGCAGGCCGGATTCTGCCAGGGGACCGGCCCATCCAGCGCGAAATCCACCTTGCACACGCCGACTCCGTAGCGGTAGCGCTCGAGCTGGCAGCGGTAGCCTGCGGGCAGGCGCTCTCCGGCTATGCTGAGCACCTCACGCGGCGAGGTGTCGAACAGCACCGCCATGGCAGGCGGCAGCTCATCCAACGCAGTCACCGTCTGACCGGTGATGATCTCGCCACCCAGGGAGCGCAGGTAGCTCGCCATCGCCCCGGTGATGTGCTGCGAGCCGCCCTTTGCCAGGGGCCAGCCGCCGCGGTGCCCCATCATCAGCATCACCAACCCAAAAGAAGCCGTGATCGGGCGTTCCAATGGCATGAGCGAGTGGGCTGCCATACCAGCAAATAATGCCCGGGCGGGCTCGTCGACAAAGCGGCTGCGGGCGAAGCCGCGCCCGGAGCGGATGGCTTTCAAGCCAAACAAGGCGGTCGCCAGCGGATGCTGGGGAGGCAGCGGCAGGGGACCGAGCAGATCGTTGGTGAGGATATCCAGCTGGTCGGATAGGGGGGTGATCAAGCGGCGATAAGCCGGCATATCGCTGCCAAGCTGTGCGGCAGTGTCGGGGATCGAGCGCTCCAGCAGGACAGCCCGGCCGCCATCCAGCGGGTGGGCTGCCGAAGCCGGGGAATGCACCCACTCCAGCCCATATTCCTGGAGCGGCAGCTGCTTAAAAAATGGGGAAGCCAGACCGAGCGGGTGGATCGCCGAGCACACATCATGCAGGAAGCCCGGAAGGGTCAGCTCCTGGGTGCGCGTGCCACCGCCGATGGTGTCCCTGGCTTCCAGGACGAGCGCAGACAGGCCGGCACGCGCCAAAGTAATGGCCGCGGCCAATCCGTTCGGTCCGGAGCCGACAATCACAGCGTCATACGCGTTGGAGGCGGGCATGTCTATTCGTTACAGCTTTCCCGACCGGCCGTGGCTAGCCGCGGCTAGCCGCGAAAGCACTGCGCTTACTCTTTCTGCCGCTTGAACGGCTTCTGCACCCAGCGTATGGGTGCGGCGAGCACATAAAAGACCGTGCGGATGGCGGCGTTGTGCCAGATATTCCTGGCTTGGGACCACTGCACCCCGGGATCGATCAGGGTCTTGCTGACCACCACCTGTCCCTTCACCCCAAGGAAATCAGCCAGCGAGGTAAGCACATGGATCCAGATCTTATCCTGCTGGGCTGAGCTGCCGAAGTAGCGGAAGAAGAACTCATAGAGCGGATCGCTGGGCCGCGATTGCTCCTGCACCTGGGCCACCACGCAGCCTTCTTCTTCATAGGCGCTGAACGTGTTCCAACCGGAGAGGGGATGTCCTTCTGGGTTCATGACGGTGAACATTTCGTCATCGGCGTATAGGACCATCACGCCAGTTGCAACCGGCAGGATGCTGGGTGTCCCCGGAAAAGCGGGTACTTTGGCCTCGATCAGCAGGGTCTCGCCCGGCTGGATGCCTACCATGGAGGGGAGGAAACGATTTTCGGGAGGCTGGAAGCGCTGGAAGTTCTCTTTCCAGACCTGCATGACCTGTGCAGGGGTCATCTTCACCCCGCTCAGGCGCATCTTGAACGTCTTCTGCCACATCTGCCCGAATCCCTGCAAGGGAGAGACGAGATGGCGCCCCTCTACATTCAGGTTCATGGCGCCCTGCGGCGCACCGGTCACCTTGATGCGGTCAACAGGCGGCGACCAGGCAGACTGGCGGGGGTCATTCTTTTCCGGTGGAGAGAGGGGTGTGGTCATATGGCATCCAGATGAGGGAGACGAAGGGAGATCAACCGGAGGCGGCTAACGCCTCAGCCTCGGTGGTAAAGATGCCAATGGCTTCATTCAGCCGGGTGAGCTCGAAGATCTGGCGGTAGTGCTCCGAGAGCCCGCAGGCAACCAGGCGCTGTTTCTGGCGGTTGGCGCGGATCAATAGGGTGACCAGCAGGCCGATCCCGGAGCTGTTCATATACTCCAGCCCGCTGAAGTTCAGCACGATCGTATTGGCGCCCCGGCTGGTGGCTTGAGTGTAGGCATCCATGAGGATGTTCTCGGCAAACGCATTGATCTCTCCCTGAATATCAATGATGCCGGTATGTTCATTCGCCATGCGGACATCCATCTTCACTTTCACATTCGACATGTGTTTATCTCCTTGGATTTGATCTTTAGATTGGTTCAATGTGGTTATCAGGGCTGCTTTCCCCTTCCGGGCAGCGTCTTATTTTAGCTCATTTCGGCCATCAAGCTGGCTTCGTCGGGATAAACGCTCATAAAATCCACCAGGCGGGTGATCTGGAAAATCTCCCGGTAGTGATCGCTTAGCCCACATACCGCTAACCGACGCTGAGCTTTGCGGGCGCGCGCCAGCAGCCCGACAATCAAAGCGATGCCGGTGCTATTGATGTAGTTCACATTCTCGAAGTTGAGCAGGATGGTCTGGCTCCCAGTGCTCTCGGCCTCAGTATAAGCCGCATCCAGCTCCTGGTCGGCAAAGGCATTGATCTCACCGGACAGATCGAGGACCGTCAGTCCCGAGTGCCGGCGCACTTTAGCTCCAAAGGCGTGGTTCATAGCGGGTTTCCTTCTAGCTTGAAGATCAGCTCAACGGTGTGGTGCACATCGTCTGTATAAACATGCATTTCGTCGACCATGTTCTTGATCAGGAACAGCCCCCAGCCGCGCGGGGATTGCAAGCCCGACAGCTTGGCTTCCAGATCCGGCGCTTCGGGATCAGGGATGGGGTGCCCGCCGCCGCGATCACTGATGCGCACCCTGATTGCAGATGAGGATTTGTGCACCTGGATCTCTACTGGCAGATCCTCCCGGTACTGGTTGCCGTGTTCCATGGCGTTCATGGTGGTTTCTGCCACCGCAGTCTTCAAGCGTTCCAGATGATCTTTTGTCAGTTCCAATCCCTGCACGAGGCGGGCGACTTCTTCCATAGCCTGAAGCTCATTGCCAGGCTCGCTGGGCAGGCTGAACTCAGCCAGGGCGGTCCAGCTCTCAGACGCAGTTGGGACAGGTTGGTCAAGCTCATATTCAAGGGGCAAATTCACCAGGGTAACAAAGGTCACGTCGTCTTCTTGCTCCCAATCGGGGCCGGTAAACTCGGAGAGCTGCTGGGTCAGCATTTGGATCAGCTCAGCCCCAGCCTGGTCGCCCAGGCTGCCCCGGTTTGCCAGCAGGTCATGCAATCGTGGGAAGCCGAACATATCGCCGCCAGCATTGTGCGCCTCGACCAGACCATCGCTGTACAGCAGCAGCCCTTCGCCGGGCTGCAGGCGGGCCTCGTGCTCATCGTATACCATGCCTGGCATGAGACCCAACGGCATGCCCGTGGCGCGCAGCTCGATCACCTCGCCGCGTGAGAGACGCACCGGCAGGTTGTGACCGGCATTGGCAAAGCGCAGGTAGCCGCTGGCGGGATCGAGGATCATGTACAGGCAGGTGACGAACATATTGGGCGGAATGTCGGGGCACAACATCTCGTTCACATAAGCCAGGATCTCCCCCGGTGAAGAATAGTGCTCCACAGCTGCTCGTATAATACTGCGGGTAGTTGCCATAACCAGGGCGGCTGGCACGCCTTTGTCGGTGACATCGCCCACTACCAGCCCCAGGCGACCATCTTCAAATAACAGGTAATCGTAAAAGTCGCCGCTGACGGCGCGCGCCGGCTGCCACAGCGCATCGAACTGCCAGCCCTTCAGCTCCGGCATCGTCTTGGGAAGCAGGGTCTGCTGGATGACACGCGCCACCCGCAGCTCTTGCTCCATGCGCTCACGCTCGCGGGCCTCGATTTGCTGCTGGCGAGCGAGCTGCGCCACGCGCAGGGCCGGGGCAGCCTGGGTCGCCAGGGTGTTGAGCAGGCGGCGATCGTCGGTGGTGTAATCTTGTTCGCTCAGGCGCCCGCCCAAGTTCAACAAGCCGATCAGCTCCCCCTGGCTGACCAGCGGCACGGTTATCTTGACCCCCGCCTGTTTGAGCTTGCGCAGGGCGGGAGAATCGAGCTCAAGCCGGTCGATCTCGACCACACCTGGCGCATTGAGGAAGTGAGCCAGCAGTGGGTCGTCGGAGGCCAGGTCCAGGTCCAGAGTTTGCGCCCGGCTGGGTTTTTCTCTGGCCAGCCAGTCTGCCTGCGGGGTCTCGACTGCCTGCTTGGCGAACAGGGAGCGCCAGGATTTAGGTGGATTTGCCGTCATATTCTCATCTTCTCCAGCTTACAGAGTGATTATACAGACCGGGCGTCCTTCAATCGTTACGAATGGCGTTACGAAGATAGAACCTGTAAAAATATTATCAGCCGGGGTGGTTGCAGGAGCAAATTCATCCTATCGTTAGAATGGCTTGGCAATCATCAAATAAATGATCGCAGCCACCGCAATCTCTTCCCAGCGGTGCGCCCAGCGATCGACAGGGTCCTGAAATGTTGCCCGCAGCTCGGGAATGATCTCGCCCCTGGCGATCGCGTCCTGCAGTGCTTTCTCGAAGGTTTTCCCGCGCGGCACGAAGATGAAAGCGATCGCCGCGATGACGCTCAGCAGCAGCAGGATGGTGACCAACAGCCAGTTAGATGCGCCCCCCTGCAGGAAGCCGAAGATCGGCCAGCCTTCGACCACCGCCAGGATGATCCCGGCCAGGACGACAAGGGTGCTGCCAGGGCGAACCACCAGGGTGTCGAAGCGCCCCGCCAAGGCTGACATCTCGGCGAATACCTTCAAATCGCTGGTCTTCTTCATCTGGCCCCGGGTGACCTCGCGCCCGACCATGCCGCCCACCATCATAAATGCCGCCATCACGTGGATAAATACCAATAAGCTGATCCAGGTCATCGACTGCCTCCCGACCAGGCTACCTCTGGTTCAAAGCGCGCACGAATTCGTTAACAAACCGCTCAGCATCCGCTGATTTGGCGTAGGGCACCGCGACTCCGCCGCTCACCAGCCGCGTGGCCCCGCTGCCTGGATGATCCCAGCCCCTTGAGCCATTGATGCATCACCTTGAATAGATCGACGGGGGGGAGATGTCTTGCGCTCGCTCTTGCTCGCCGGTCGGTCTCAGCCACAGGCTGGTGTGTTCCGGCTGCAAGGTGTCTTCGAGCACCACCAGCAGGCGGTCTTTCAATTCGTCCAGATCCACCTGGTCGCGCAGGCTGGCGCTGAAGGCCGCCAGGATCTTCTCGGCATCGTAGCGGTTGCGATAGAAGCGCCGGTCGATGCCAAATTGGATGCGGCGCCGCAGCGGGCTGATGAGGGCCGCCGTTGCCAGGGTGGAGACGACGATGGCAAGCTCCGAGGCACGGGTGAATGCGCTCAGCACCTCCTGGAACAGGACGATGCTGCCCAGGTAGACCAGCACCAGGGCGCCGGATAGCGCCGCGTAGATCAGCGTGCGGCGGATAATGAGATCGATATCCCACAGGCGGTAGCGCAGGACGGCGATGGCGAATGTGAGCGGGAACAGCAGCGAAGCGAGCTTGAAAACGGTCAATCCAGCCATGCTGACCAAAAAAGACAGGGTGAAGAAGCCGCTGCCCATGCGCTGGTAGAGCACGTTTGGCACCGCCGGAGAGATCATATCGGCCTGGACGTTTGCCAGCACCAGCACCGGCCCCACAGTAGCGGCAAAGAGGCCAAATAGCGCCCACTTAGCCTGCTGGCGCTCGATCGGTCGCGAGACATTCTCGTAGCGAAAAACCTGGGCGAACATGCCCGTACCCGCCCAGGCAATCACCACCACGAACTGGATCAGGATGTGCCAGGTCGCCATGCTCAAGGGCGAGCCAGGTGTGAAGATGGCAAAGAACATTAATGCCGCCCAGGTCAAAGCCAGGAGCCGCGTCGCCTGTGGCACAAAGCGTCCATCTGGAAAGATATAGAGCACCACGATGCTTGAAACCATGCCCACAAAGATGGGCACCCGGTCCAGGAGGAGCCAGAACGGCTCCAATCCGGCGACAGTGAACAACTGCGTCAGTGGCAGGATGCTGCCATTGGTCACCAGTGTGATCGAGACAAACACCGCCATCAGGTCGTCGGGTCTGCGCAAAAAGATAAATGCTGCAATGGCAACATGCGCCAGCACGACGATCACATCCAGGGCGATCACGTAGGCTGCATAGGAGGCAGTCGATATCTCTAGCTCGAGCAAGGGACGCCGATCGACTGTCTGCATGATGTGTGCAAAGCGCGCCGGTAAGCCGGCGCCAAGCACCACGAGCGTCAGCAGTGTGACCGCCACCCATAGGAGCCTGGTAAGCGCCCGCCATCTCTGCCCTGCGCCTGTGTATTGATTGCCGCGATCCAATTTGCCTGTCTCAGTCGTCACAAGATTATCCCGTTGGGGTAGCGGTAGGGGTCTCCACCGGCGGCAAGGTTTTCAGGAAGAGCCAGATCGCCTTGAGCTCATCATCGCTCAGCTTTCCGTAAATGCCCACCGGCATCATCTCCTGGTCAAGCGTCTTGCCATCCGGGGTCATGCCGGTGCGGAGGGTGTTCATGAAATCGGTCTCGCTCCAGCCGCCCAGGTCGCCGGCGGGGGTCAGGTTCAGCCCGGCGCCTGGCTCGTTAGAACCGGAGAAATCCTTGCCGTGGCACAAGGAGCACAGGTGAGACAGGTATTCGCCATATTCAGCTGTCACTCCTGGCTCCGGCATGCTCACGGCCTGCAAATTCAGGTCGGTGAACTCGGCTGTCAGCACGGGCAGGTCTTGCAGCAGGAAGAATCTGCCCATCGGTCCCAGGCGGGTCTCCGGCAGCTCGTTATCGACCGGCGGCGTACTCTTGATGATGCTGATGATGATGCCCAGGTCTTCATCGCTGATGGTGCTGAGCTCGTTGGACGGCATGGCGATCAGCGAGCGGTTATCCCTGCCGACGCCGTGGCGAATGGCGCGCGCCCAATCCTGGGGGGTGAACTCGGCGCCGATGCCGCCCTTACCGGCGGTCAGGTTGGCTGAGACCAGGCGTCCGATGAGCAGGTCGTCTTCCATAATCTGCCCGGCCAGGTTTGGCCCGTGACAGTCCCGGCAGAAATCGACCACCACCAGCGGGAACTTGCGCTCACCAAGCTCGGGCTGCTCCGGGATAGCGATGCTAGAAGCAGGGACATCGTAAATCTTGTTAATCCGGGCTTCGGTGATAAAGTAAATCGATGCCAGTGCGATCAGCGCCAGCATGACCAGCCCCCCGAGGATTATTCCCAGCCACTTCAGAAATGTCCGCATCTCCAATCCTCCTTAAGTTATATGGCGTGGCGATTTTTTTGCGATTCTCGGGCTGGCAACTGCGCCATCCGAACCGGGATCGGCCCCGCGAAATATCCACCCATGCAGGTAATGTTTCTCGCAATTATACCCGGCTTTAGAAATTGTGATATAGAATCGGGATGTCATTTTTTCTTGTGTATGGTCAGCGAGGCTGCTGCAAGTGTGATTGGCCGAAAGTATGTTTACATAAAAGTCATGCAAAACCGGCCAATCACTTAAGCAAACCGCTAAAAATTTTATTGCGTTTAAAAATTATATATGGCGGTTTGCAAAGATATCCTCTGCCACGGAGAGGGCTGAGATGACCGCCGACGGCTGACCGCCGACCGACCTCTGCTGTCCCTGTTCAGCGCCTAGCCGCCTGACCGGACGCAGCCACAGCGACAGGTGCTCTGGCTGCAGGGTCTCTTCCACGACAGCCGTAATCTGGGTTTGCAGGTCTTCCAGGTTCACCTTTTCGCGCAGGCTGCTTCCGAAAGCCGCCATGATTACCTCGGCGTCGTATTTCTTGCGGAAAAAGCGCCGGTCGATGTCATTCTGGATGCGGCGGCGCAAGGGGGTGAACAGGGCGGCGATGAGCAGGGTGGAGACGACGGTGACGACCGCTGACTGCTGACCGCCGACCGCGGTCACCAGGGACTGCAGCAGCACCACGCTGCCGAAGAAGACCAGCCCCAGGGTAGCGGTCAGCGCGCCGTAGACCAGCGTGCGGCGGATGATGACGTCGATATCCCACAGCCGGTAGCGCAGCACGGAGATCCCCACGCTGACCGGGATCGCCAGGCTGGCCAGACCAAAGAAAAAGTCTTGCATCACGAAATCAGGGACCAGTCCCACGATTTGTAGGATTGCTCCAATCAGAATCAAGCCTGCCATGGCCCCAAACCCGAACACCTCCCAGCGGGTCTGGATTCGCTCGACTGGGTTGGAGGTTTTCCGGTAGCGGTAAATTTGAGAGTAGGGACCGAGTATCAAAAAAGAGAGCCAGCCAGGCAGCCAGAGCCATTCAGCCCACGGGATCAGGCTTTGTAGAATAAAATCCGATAGCAGCGCTAAAGCGATCATCGCTATCCAGTACCACTTCATCCAGCGCGGCGCGAATCGCCCGTTGGGAAACAGACCAATGAATAAGAATAAAAGAGCGTTTTGTAAACTGAATCCTAACTGTGCGAGCCAATCCAGGTTGGGATAAGCCCTGGAAATCGGGTCGCTGGCCTGTCCGCTGGTGAACAAGATCATCATCGCCGAAACCGCCAGGGCCATCCAGTCGTCGGAGCGGAGGGAAAAGATCAGCAAACCAGTACCAAACCATACGACGACCTCAAACAAGCGAAACACCATCGCCAGTCGGGCGTACTGCCCGATTGAAAGACCAGCCGCCTGTATGGCCTCGTCGTCTTCCGCTGTGGGAGAGATGCCTTCGACGCACTCCTGGGCCGTGCCGGTGCAAACAGTGATCTTTTCTGCATAGATCAGGGGCGTTCCGAGAATAAGTTTCCAGAGCGCCAATCCCAGGATCAGGAACCAGATTAGGCGCGCCTGCCAGAGCCACTGGCGGGGCAATCGAGTTGGCGCAGCGGATTGCGCCATCATAGTCGCTTTCCTTGGTGGACCTGAACTTCACCCATTTTAAGGATTTCCGAAATCGCTGGATTGCATGCTGGCAAGCTTAAGGCGATCCGCATGGGTACACTCCTCCGCCAGAGCATGGCGGTGCAGCAGCACCCCCAGCACGGCGCCGCCCGCCAGGGCTGTCCCCAGGTTGCTGACCATCATCACCGTCAGCATGGTAAAACGCTCAGCCGCGCCCGGCGCTCCCACCACCCAGCCGAGAGCCTGCATGGACAGATTCACAGCCAGGAAAGCCAGACCGCCGGCTGTGGCTGCGCCCAGCGCCATCCTGCCTGCCAGCCGCGCATCACCCTGGGCCAGGCCCAACGCCAGTCCGCCTATCCCGGCGATCAAAAACGCAGCCGGTACAAACAGCAATGTGAACACCACGTGCACCGGCAGGTCCGGACCGCCGCCGCGTTCGACGATGGCGACCTCCAGCCTGCCGAGCATCATCGCCGCCAGGATCAGGGAAGGAGCAAAGCTCACCCCCCCCGCCCAGGTCATGCGCCTGGTATTGCCAGTGCCAGAGAGGCGGCTCATGGCATAGCCCCATACCGCGCTGGCGGCGATCATGGTGCCTAACGCCGGCAGGGCAGAGAACAGATTGCGGGTGCGCTCCGGGACGTGCATGGGCAGCTCGCTGACCAGGATGCCGACCGCAAACCCAAGCAGCAATCCGCCGCCCAGGCACAGCGCGGTGACCAGCCCACCGCGAA
>Ga0105095_10000169_pt1 | contig 28581 bp, 26 predicted proteins | sample PPLLak2March2015_2_FD_79180 | JGI IMG/M metagenome (GOLD analysis project Ga0105095, IMG submission 79180) | Freshwater sediment microbial communities from Prairie Pothole Lake near Jamestown, North Dakota, USA - PPLs Lake P8 Core (3) Depth... | ecosystem: Environmental > Aquatic > Freshwater >...
ACCGCTCGCAATGCCCATGACGCGGTCGCCCGGGCGGAAGGCGACATGCGGTCCCGCGCGGTCCACGTCGCCCGCGAACTCGAGTCCGGGGATGTCCTGAGGCGCGTCCGGGGGCGCGGGATAGAGACCGCGGCGTTGGAGCAGATCGGCGCGGTTGATGCCGAACGCGCGCACCCGCACGCGGATCTCCCCCGGCCCGGGCTCGGGCGCCGGCACGTCCCGCGTGACCAGGACCTCCGGCCCGCCGGGGCGTGAAACGACTATGGCGCGCACGGTCAGCCGGGGCCCTTGCCCGAACGGCGCGGACTCAGACCGCGGTCACGCACTCGGCCGGGTGCTCGACGGTCCAGCGCTCGCCGGGGGCGAGCACCTTCACCGTCACGCCCTCCGGAGCGAATGCCGCCGGATCCTGCGCGATGGGCGGCCAGGTGTCGTAGTGGATCGGAATCGCCACCTTGGGCCGGATCAACTCGGCCGCGCGCGCGGCCAGCGTGGGTCCCATGGTGTAGCGGTCGCCGATGGGAATGCAGGCCACGTCGGGCTGATAGATCTCGCCGATCAGGCGCATGTCGCCGAACAGTCCGGTGTCGCCGCAGTGGTACACGGTGGTATCACCCATCCGGATCACGAGCCCGCACGGCATGCCCGTGTACCGGCCCTCGAACGACGAGGAGTGAAACGCCTGCGTGAAGGCGACCCAGCCGAACGGCGTCGTGATCCGGCCACCCGGGTTCCCGGGCTCCGTCCGTGCGACGCCCTGGTCGCTGAGGAGGTTGCACAGCTCGAACACGGCGATCACCGTCGCGTCGTTCCGCCTGGCAATGGCCACGGTATCGCCCACGTGATCCGCGTGTCCGTGCGTGAGCGCGATGTACTGGCAGTGCAGGTCGGCGGCCTTGTGGCGCGCGCGTGGGTTGCCGGTGAGGAAGGGGTCAACGAGCAGGGTGTGGCGGCCGTCGTCGAGCGCAATCCCCGCATGGCCGAGATAGGTGAGCGTCAGCGTCATGGTACCCCTGCCGCGAATGGGTTTCGCCCCAACCCCTCAAAGCTCGCTCGGGGGACCGGCCAGGGGAATGACGTTGCTTGACGGGACCACGAATGGCCTGAAGGTTCTGTCCGGGGGGAGGATAGGCGGTGGCCCCAGAGCTTCCGGACCCGGACGATCCGCTGCTGGATCGGCTGCGCGAAGCGTTGCGCGGCGAGTACGACGTGGAGCGGCGTCTTGGAGCCGGGGGTATGGGGTATGTCTATCTCGGGCGCGACCCGGCGCTCGACATGCCTGTGGCGATCAAGGTGCTGCGGCCGGAGCTCGCCACCGCGCGGGCCGCCGAGCGGTTCCTGACCGAGGCACGGGTGCTCGCGTCGGTCCAGCATCCCAACGTCGTGACGATCCACCGGGTCCTCGATCGTCACGGTCTGTTCCTCTATGTCATGGAGCTGCTCGGAAGCACGCTGGCCGAGCGGCTGCGGGAAGGCCCCCTCAGACGGCAGGACGCGGTGCGACTCGGGACGGACCTGCTCGCCGGCCTCGAGCGCGTCCACGACGCCGGCATCGTGCACCGCGACATCAAGCCGGGCAACATCTTCGTCCAGGAGCGGGGCCCCGCGAAGATCGGGGACTTTGGCATCGCGCACAGCTCCCGCCCGACGGGGGAAGTCGTCACCGAAACGTCAGTGGTGCCGGGAACGCCGGCCTACATGGCGCCGGAGCACCGGGCGGGCGAGGTCGGTCCGGCGGCGGACCGCTATGCCCTCGCCATGGTGTTGTACGAAGCGCTCGCGGGCCGCCGCTGGGTGAGCGGCACGGATCCGGCCAGGGCGGACTGGCGTGGGGTGCCGCGCCGGATCCGGCCGACGCTTCAGCGCGGCCTGGCCGTGGACCCGGCCGCTCGCTGGCCCGACGCGCGGACCTTCCGCCATGCCCTGGGGATGACGCTGCGCAGGCGTACGCCGGCCGTCGTCGCGGTGTTGGCGGTGGTCGCGGCGGTCGCCGCGATCGTGGTGGCCATCATCACCCGCGGCCCAGGCATACCGACCGCAGACATCGCGGTGCTGCCCTTCACCGTCACCGGCGGTTCGCCCCACATCGGCGAGAACCTCGCCATCTACGTGCAGAAGAACCTCGCGCATGCCTGGGGGGATTCCGGCCTCCGGGTGACGCCGGAGAATCACTCGGCGCCGTGGGCCGCCACCGTGGGTGACACCGCCCAGCTGCCGCCCAGCGCGTGGAGCGAGCTGCATGCGACGTACATCGTGCGGGGGAGCGTCACGATCCGGGGCGACTCCATCGACGTCGCGGTGCAGGTGCTGCCACGGCGGGGCAGCAGCCCGGTGCCGGGAGCGGTTGGCGGTCCGGAGAGTGATCGCGCCGAGGTTGGGCGTCGCCTTGCGTACAACATCGTGCGCGCGATTCGCCCCGGCCGCGCCTCGCAGTTCGAGGGATGGCGGGTGGAGGGTGACCCGACGGCCACCGATGCCTTCGTGCAGGGCGAGCATGCGTTCGAGCGCGACAACTGGGCGGCGGCAGAGGCCTTCTATCGGATCGCGATCGAGGCCGACTCGGCGTTCGCCGATGCCTGGTGGGGGCTCCACAAGGTCCAGAGCTGGCGGCGCGCGAGACACGAGGTCGACATGGCCGCCGTGTATGCCCGCGACACGGCGGCGTTCGGCGAGCTGGATCGGCTGCTGATCCAGGCGGACCTGGCACCGACCATTCCCGAGCGGATCGTCCTGTATCGCACGGCGATCGAGCGCGCCCCATACGACGCGTACCCGCGGCTGATGCTCGGCAACGAACTGTTTCACCGGGGTGCCCTGGCTGGCTATGGCTTCGCCACCGCGATCGGCCAGCTGGATTCGGCGGCCGCGGCGAACCCGTTCCTCGCCTCGACGTACTCGATGCTCGCCTGGGCCCATATCAGGGCCGGCAACGCCGCCCAGGCCCGGGAGGCGCTCGAGAAGTACGCGAAGCATGGCCGTCCCCAGCCCGAGGAAGACTTCAGCATGCTGGATGTGCTGCAGCTCGCCTGGGCAGCCCGGTTTGCCCCCGACGTGTTTGACCAGAAGATGCGAGAGATCGCCCAATCCCCCGGCGGCCTGCCGTCGCTCGCGCAGGCGGTGCGGCTGGGGCTCGCCTTCGGGATTCCCGGCGCGCAGGCTTCGATCGGTCACAGGCTCGAGGCGGCACCCGACCCTGGTCTCCGCCTCCTTGGACTCACGGCGCAGGTCCCGGCTCTGCTGAGCGAGGGACGGGTGGCTGAGGCGCTCGCGCACCTGGAGGAATCCGCGCGGGCGTCCGGTGATCAGGAGTACGCGTTCCAGGCGGTGCAGTCCGCGCTGATCCTGCCGGCAATCGAGGTGCCCGGCGTGCCGCCCGACGCGCGTGGTGCGGCGCGCACACTGATGCGGGGGTGGGCGGCAGCTGGGCAGCGAATGGCGCGGGCGCGGTGGGCACTGCTGCTGGATGCGCTCGCCACGGATACGTCATCGGCGGAGCGCCTGCTGGCGGACCTCGCCGAGGCGCCGGCCGCGCCCGCGCTCGTGGACCTCGGCACGGCCCTGGTGCACGCGATGCGGGGAGACACGGCGGCGGCGCTGCGCCTCTCGGACAGCCTCACGCCGCACGTCGTCGCGGCGGAAATCGCCGATCCCCTCCAGCGCGCCGTACTGTTCCTCTCGCGCGGGCGCTGGCTGGTGGGGCGGGATCGGGAAGGGGCCGACGCGGCCTGGCGGTGGTACGAAAACGCCGATTTCGTAGGCTGGCCGGTGGGACACGTGCAAGCGGCCGAGCTGGACTGGGCGCTCGAAACGTATGCCCGATACCTCCGCGCCGGTCTGGCGCGCGACAGCCGCGACGCCGAGCGCGCCTGCGCGATCCTGCCCGACGCGGTGGCGCGGTGGGCCCAGGCCGACTCGGCCTACGCCCCGCTGCGCGCAACGCTTGACGGATGGGCCGGCGAATGCCGGACGTCGTGAGGACATCGCGCCATGCTTGAGCTGCGCCTGCTCGGCCCACCGGACATCGCGGTGAACGGTCACCCGGCGCCGGCCGAGCTGCTGTGGCGCAAGCACCTGGCCCTGCTCGTCTATCTCGCGCTCTCGCCGCGGCGGACGCGCACCCGCGATCATCTGGTGGGCCTGCTCTGGGGTGACAAGGCCGAGGCATCGGCGCGTCATTCCCTCCGCGAGGCCGTCCGGGTGATCCGGCAGGGGCTGGGCGCGGACGCCATCGAGACCGAGGGGCAGGTCGTTCGCCTCGCCCTGCCCGGCCTGCGGCTCGACACCGAGCAGTTCGACGCGTGCGTGGCGCGGGACGACTGGCCCGGGGCGGTGCGCTTCGTGAGCGGCGAGTTCCTGGAGGGGTTCGGGGTGCCGGGCGCCTCGGGCTTCGAGGACTGGCTGACCGCGGAACGGCTCGAATGGCGCGCCAGGACGACCCGGGCCTTGCTGGAATACGCGCGAGGCTGCCTGCGGGCCGGGCAGCTCGACGAAGGGCGGCGGATGGCCGGCCGCGCGCTTGCCGCCGAGCCGCTGTCCGACCTCGCGGTGCAGACGGCCATGGAGGCCGAATGCCTGGCGGGCGATCCGTCCGCGGCTGCCGAGCTGTTCGCCACGTTCACCCGCCGTGCCCGGGAGGCCGGAGCCGAGCCCGGTCCCGACACGGTAACGCTCGCCGCGCGCGTCCGTTCTCAGCGGACCTCCGCGAAGACGGCAGGGTCCGCGCGCGCCGACTCCTGGACCAGGCGTGCACCCCTGGTGGGGCGCGCCGGCGTCCTGACGGCCCTGCTCGAGGTGTGGGATACGACCACGGGGGGTGGTGGCGCCGCGGTCGCCATGATCGAAGGCGACCTTGGGCTCGGGAAGACGCGGGTGCTCGAGGAGTTCGCCGGACGCGCGGTGCTGCGCGGGGCCGTGATTGCGAAGGCGTTGGCGGTGCGCGCCGACCAGACGGACCCCGGCAGCGCCCTGCTCGGACTCGCACGCGGCGGGCTGCTCGCGGCGCCCGGCGTAGCCGCCGCGCCGGCGGGTGCCCTGAGCGCGCTCGCCCGGCGCCTGGGCCCGTGGGCGGAGCGCTTCCCGGCATCGCGCTCGGTGGATGCGGAACCGCTGGGTGCGGCGTTCCGCCAGATCGTCCTTGCCGCTCTCGAGGAAAACCCGCTCGTGCTCATGGTGGACGAAGCGCACTGGCTCGACGGCGAGTCGCTCGCGACGCTCCAGGCGCTCGCGCGCGACGCCCGCGAACAGCCGTTGCTGCTGGTCATGAGCGTCATGCCGAGTGCCGACGCGCCGATGCTCGACGAACTTCGGGGGGCCCTGGGCGGCGCCGTCGCCGGACGGAGCGTCACGCTCGAGCGCCTCGGGCCGGAAGAGCTGCGGGCCCTCGCCTCGTGGGCCTTGCCGCGCTACACGCCCGACGCGCTGGAGCGGGTGACGCGGCGCGTGGCGCTCGACTCGGCCGGGCTTCCGCTCCTGGCCATCGAGCTGCTGCACGCCATCACCCTTGGCCTCGATCCCGAGGCCTCGGTGGGGGCGTGGCCCTCCCCGTTCCGCACGCTCGACTCCACGCTCCCCGCCGATCTGCCGGACAGCGTGGTGGCCGCCGTCCGGGTGGGATTCCGCGCGCTTTCACCCGCGGCCCAGCAGGTCCTGGCGGCGCTCGCGGTGCTGCCCGAGCGGTCGCCCGAGGCCCTCGTTTGCCAGGCGGTGGGCCTGCCGGTGGAGCAGGGCCGTCACGCCCTGGATGAGCTGGAGTGGCAGCGCTGGGTCACCGCGGACGCCCGCGGCTACGCGTTCACGGCCCGGATCGTCCGCGACATCGTCGGTCGGGACATGCTCACCGAAGGGCAGCGACGGCGGATCGCGCAGGACGCGGGGCTGACGGGTTCCTGATTACCGGGGGCGGGCGTTGAGGGCAGGCAAACGCCCCCGGGAGACATGGACTCCTCCGGGGGCGTTTCATCGTCGATACGTCGCCGTCCCGGGCAGCCGGGACGGGTGGATCATCAGCCGCGCAGGCTATACACGTATGCGGCGACGGCCTTCACCTGATCGTCGGTGATCGCGGAACCGCCCTTGGCCGGCATCGCGACGCCGGTCTTGGACGCCGTGGCGGTCACGCCCGTCATGATCTGATTGACGATCGCCTCATACGAGCCGTTGCTGTGCAGCCACTCGGCGTCCGTGAGGTTGGGGCCGAGGCCGGTGACGCCCGTGCCGTTCTGGCCGTGGCAGGTGAGGCAGATCCCCGCGCCGTGGAACAGCGTGTTGCCTTCGGCCACCATCTCGACCGTCACGCCGGCGGGCAGCTGACCCGCGGGCATGGTGGCAGGCGTGGCCTCGGCGGCAGGCGGAGCGGCCTCGGGGGCAGCCTCGGATTGCTGCTGGTCGCCGCCGCCACATGCGGCGAACAGGAGGGTCAACGCGGCGATCGAAGCGAGGGTGCGGGCGGTCATACGGGGTCCTCTTGGCTCAGAAGTAGAAGTTCAACTGCGACACTAATGCATACTCAGTATCGCCGACTTCCGGTACCCAGAGGTCCAGATTGACGTACAGGCGATTGCGACTGCCGAGGTGGAGAATGGCCCCGGGGGTGACGAGCCAGCCTTCGTCGTCGTCGATGGACAGGTTGGGGTCGGCCCAGCTGGCACGCACCACCGGCTCGATCCCGTCGATCCACCGGTGGCGCACCGGGACGCGGTACGTGGCGATCACCTGCCCGGTGACGAACGACTCGATCCCCGTGGAGTCCAGGGTGGGCTGGCGCCAGTTGTCCCCGCCGACGAGCCCGGCCTGGACATGCGGGCCCCGGGTGAAGTTGCCGAACTCCACGTCGGCTCCCCATGCCACCGCCCGTTCGGCCTCCGCCGTGACCGGGTCCGGGTAGTCCTTCCAGGTGACGTTCCCGCTCACCACCAGATCCTCGAGCGGGATGACGGACAGCCGACCCGTGAGCTGCTTGCCGCTGTTCTGCTCTCGCGTTCCCTGTCCCTGCCCGTTGGTTGCCGCCACCGCGTAGCGCAGGCGCCCCGGCAGCACGTCGCCGTCGAGCATGAGCCCGAGGTCACGGTCCGAGTAGCGGAGTCCCTCCGTGAGGTGGGTCAGCGAGCACACCTTCTCGACGTCGCCGCATGCCGCGACGCCCCGGATGGGGCCGCCGCGCTCGGCCACGAGGATCTGCGTGGACGACGTCAGCTCGAACACGTCGAACGGCCGCTTGAACTGGCCCACGGTGGCCCGGAGCCCGGAGCCGAAGTGCAGCCGGATGTAGGCATCGCGCAGCGAGAACAGCCCCACGCCCCCGATCAGGCTGTAGTCCGGCTCGACGCGGGCCGACAGCAGGTCATTGAACGTGACGTCGAACGTGAGACGCGCGCGCCGCAGCAGGAACTCGGTGGACGGGATCGCCTCGCCGTCCGCGGAGTCCACCGACGTCGCGTTGTACTGCATGTGGACGCGGCCGTTGAGCTTCAGGGTGGCGCCGCCGCCAAGGGGGATGGACTGGGCCCGGGCCGGGATGGCGCCGGCGAGACTCCCGGCGCACGCGACAGCGATCAGGGAGACGATGCTGCGGATCATCAACGCTCCATGCGAGGTCTATTTCGTGGCGCGGCTCAAGGTCCACACGTACGCCGCCACCGCCCGTACCTGAGCATCGGAGAGCGCCGACCCACCCTTGGGAGGCATGGCGACGCCGCTCTTCGACTTGCTCGAGGGGACACCGGTGGTGATCATCGCGACGAGCGCCTCGAAGCTGCCGTCGCTGTGCAGCCACTCGGCGTCGGTCAGGTTGGGCCCGAGCCCGGGCGTTCCCCTGGCGGCGGGACCGTGGCACGCCGCGCAGAGCCCGGCGCCGGCGAACACCTTCTTGCCCTCGGCGACCATTCCAGCCGTTGCCCCGGGGGGCAGCGAGTCCGTTCCCTGGGCGACGAGCGGGGCGGCGAGCAGCAACAGGCCTGCGGCGACAGCGAACCGGGACATGATTCCCTCCTCCAAGAACGACCGGCCCCTCGAGGAGCCGGTCAGAAAGTAACAGCGTGGAACCGGCCCGAACGTAACGAGCCGGTAACGAAGCGGCTCAGAAGGCCGCGGTTACCCCCAGCCCGAAGAGCGCTTCCTCCTGCTCGATGTCCCATGTGACCTCGCCGAAGGTCCGGATGTTCCGGCGGAGGATGTGCCCCAGACCCAGGGTGACGGCGTGATACCGGTCCACCCCGGCCGGGCCGCCTGTCCTCGGGTCGAGGAGCGGCCGGTTGGCCCACATGCCGTTGTAGAGGGCGACGCCGTACCAGCGGCTGCCCGCGGGACGCACGAGCAGCTCGGCGAACCCGCCATCGGTCCGGGCCGTTTCCTCGCCGGCGGTGAACGTCGGAACGTCGTCCTCGCGGTGGACGTACTGCGCGTTCAGCTCGACCGGCCCGAGCGAAATCGTGGCGTCGGCGCCGAGCATCCAGGTCTGGTTGGTCAGCGTGTCCACGCCGGCGGCGTTCTCGCCGTCGGACTTGCCGAAGTACCCCATCGCACCCACGCGCAGGTGGGGGTCCACGTCGCGTGAGATGTGGCCAAAGAGGTTCTTGAAGCTGTTGTCGTCCAGCCGGCGGTTCTCCACGGCCCCACCGCGGCCGTTGCCGTTGATCACTTCGGCGGTCAGCGTGAAGCCCGCCGCGTCCACCGCCGCCATGACCCCGCGATCGTACGTGAGGTCGACGGTCTGCTCGCCGACCCGCGCGCGGTAGATCATGTAGTCGTCGATCATCAGCCGCAGCTCGCGCTTGAACATGGGGTCGGACACCTGGAACTGACCGACCGCGACGTCGAGCGGCACGTTGGCGATGTCGTTCACGTAGATGAAGGCGTCCTCTACCCCGCCGATCTCGCCGCGCTCGAACAGGAAGAAGTAGACGTAGTACGAGAGCTTGTTCGAGATGGGCCCGCCCGAGAGGATCTTGAGACCGTACGGCGTCTGGAAGTCCGTTCCCTGGCCCTCGGTGTACGCGCGGACGTAGGCGTCCAGCCGGAACGCGAGGGGGAGGTTGCGGGCGAGTTCGAGCAGGGGGTCGCCCGTGTCCACGGTATCCCGCGGAGGCTCGGCGGCGGCGAACCGGAACCCGTTGCCCGCGAACTGCTCGCCAAAGGCATTGAGCTTGGGAGCGGGGTCGTGGCAGAGCCGGCAGCTCACGCCGTATTTGCGGGCAAAGGCCGGGATGGCCGACGCCACGGCGGGGAACAACCCTACGAGCGCGAGCGCAACTGCGCAGCGACGCCACAGAGGCATGATGATCTCCTGAAGGAGATGCGGGGAACTAGGCGCGATGGTGGTGGTGACGGAGCGTCGCGATGTGCAGGAGGCGGTACAGCGGACACTCGCGCGTGAGGGCGGTGCCCATGAGGATGATGCCGGCGAGCACCGCCGCGAAGGAGACGTATCCTGGAATGGGCGCGATGAAGCCGGACACCACGAGCACGACGGCGATCGTGGCGCGTACGGCGGCGTCGGGGGCTCCCACATTGTGCGTCATTGGCTCACACCATCGTCAGGACAGGTGGAAGCTCGCCTCGCGCATATGAATGTGCCGGGAAGGGGGCGTGAAAAACGGGTAAAGGGAGCCCGTCAGGCCGCCACGCCGGCGGGGGCACGCCTGGGGAGGCGGACCGTCACGTGCAGGCCGGTGGGCGTTCCCTGTGCGGCGCGCATGGAGCCGCCGTGCGCCTGGACGATCGCGGCTGCGACCGTGAGTCCCAGGCCGGCGCCGCCACGGCCCCGGGCCGCGTCGCCCCGGTAGAACCGCTCGAACAAATGGTCCAGCATCTCGCCGGGCACGCCCGGGCCGGTATCGGCGACGGTCACCGCCACCTCGTCCCGCCCGCCCTCCAGCTCGACTCGCACGTCGGTGCCGGCGGGCGTATGCCGGACGGCGTTGTCGAGCAGGTGGTCGAGCACGAGCTCCACCATGCCGGGGTCCAGCTCCGCGGATCCGAGGTCCGCCGGGACCAGCGTGACCGGGTGGTCGGTAACGCGCTGCCGCAGGTGCGCCACCGCGCGCTCGGCCAGCGCGCCGAGATCCGTGGCCACGCGGCGGGGCGCCAGCTCGCCGGCTTCGACGCGGGCGAGCAGGAGCAGGGCCTCGCTGATCGTCGCCAGGTGATTGGTTTCCTCGAGCAGGCTGTGCAGGACCTGCTGGTACTGCTCCGGCGCGCGCGGGTTGCGCAGCGTGACCTCGAGCTCGCCCTGCATGGCGGTGAGCGGCGTGCGCAGATCGTGTCCCACGTCGGCGATGATGCGCCGTTGAGCGAGCAGGCCGCGATCGAGCCGCTCGAGCATGCTGTTGAGCACGCCCACGAGCCGGTTGAACTCCTCGACCTGCGCGTGCGCGGTGATGCGCTGCCCCACGGCGCCCGGGGCGATCGCCTCGGCCTGCTCCGCGATCTCGCTGACGGGAGCGGTGGCGGAGCGTGACAGCCAGCCCGCGCCGAGCGATGCGGCGACGGTGCCCAGCGCCACCGTGCCGAGCATGAGCAGGAGGACCTGACGCGCCGCGGTCTCCATTGGCGTGAGTGCCGCGGCCACCTGGATCACCCGCCGGTCGCCGGGGAGGTCGTGCGCCACGCTCAGGTAAACCGAGCGGAACCGCTCCCCCCGCCACGGCTGCGTGTCCCACGCCCGCTCATTCCGGACCGCTTCCGCCAGGGCCGTCGAGTCGAACGGCAAATCCCGGGCGATGGCCATGTTCCCCCCGACGGCGTGTCCGTCGGGGTCCCGCACCACCACGAGGCGGTAGACCTCTTCCTCGAAGGGGCCGGCGGCGTCGTGGAATCGCTGCGGGGGAAGCTGGTACCCGGCCGCGAGCACCGCCGACTCGAGGTGCGCGGCGGCGGCGAGGCCACGGTCCAGTTCCTGGCGCAGAATCCGCTGCGTGCCCAGGAAGGCCCACAGCGCGATCACGAACAGCGCCACGAACATCGTGAAGCTGAACCGCACGGAGAGCGTGCGGCGGAGGGACTGCATCTTATCCGTGGGTCAGGACGACGCGGCGGCCGTTCCGGAGCCGTTTAGCCGGAACCCCACGCCCCGCACCGTCCTGATGAGTCCGTCGTAGCCGGCCTCGCGGAGCTTGCGGCGCAGGTTGCCGACGTGCACGTCCACCACGTTGCTCTCCGGGTCGAAGTGCATGTCCCACACCTTCTCGAGCAGCTCGGTCCGCCGGACGACGTCGTCCTTGTGCATCATGAAGTGCTCGAGCAGCTGGAACTCCCGGGGCGTGAGGTCCAGCGAGCGGCCGCCGACGTAGGCCTGGTGCTTGAGCCGGTCGAGCTCCAGCGGGCCGGCCGTGAGCCGCTCCACCCGGGTGGCACCGCCGCGGCGCACGAGCGCGCGCAGCCGGGCCAGCAACTCGTCGAACTTGAACGGCTTGGTGAGGTAGTCGTCGGCGCCCGCGTCGAGCCCGCGCACGACGTCTTCGCTGGCGTCGCGCGCCGTCAGCATCAGGATGGGCGTGGTGCGCCCCTCCCGCCGCAGCTCGGCCGCGACCTGGAGGCCGTTCTTCTTGGGCAGCATGAGGTCGAGGAGGATGGCGTCGTAGTCGTTGACGTGCGCCAACACGATCGCCTCGTCCCCGTCACGGGCGAGATCGACCGCGTAGCCCTCCTCCCGGAGGCCCATTTCGATGAATCCGGCGACCTTGCGGTCGTCCTCCACGACGAGAATGCGCATATGCCTCTCGTGAAGGTAGGCACTTCCGGTTAGTCAGAGCTAAAGGGTTGGTGAAGGAAGTCTTAGAAATCAAGGCCGCTTGTACCACCGCGGGATATCCAATGTGAACGTCGACCCTACGCCGACCTCGCTCATCACCCGCAGGTCCCCGCCGAGCAGGAGGGCCAGCTGGCGGGACAGCGTCAGCCCCAGCCCGGTCCCGCGCTCGTCCCCCGTTGCATGTTGAAACGCTTCGAAGATCCGCGCTTGCTCCGAGGCGGCGATCCCGGGACCGCGGTCAATCACGTCGAACCGCAGCCGCCGGGCATTCGCCTGGAGCACGATCCGGATGGTGTCTTCGGCCGGGCTGTGGCGCACCGCGTTGCTCAGCAGGTTGATGAGAATCTGGCGCACCCGCTGCGGGTCCGTCTCGCACGGGAGCTCGTCGTCGACCCCCTCCGTGTGGAGCCGCACGGCGCGGTGGGCGGCCGCCGGCTCGAGCGAGGCCACGGCGTCCCGGACGAGCGTGCGCGCGTCCGCCGGCCGAATGGTCGGGCGGAGCCGGTCTGCCTCGAGGCGGCTGAGATCCAGCATGTCGTTGAGCAGGGTGAGCGCGCGCTCGGCCGACTCGAACACCTCGCGGGCCGCCCGCGGCGGCTCGTCGCCCATCTTCCGGAGCAGGAGATCGCTCCAGCCGTAGACCGCCGTCAGCGCGTTCCGCACCTCGTGGTTGATCATCGCGAAGAACCGGTCGCGCGAGGACTGGACCGCCCGCACCTCGTGGAGCAGGTGCTGGCTCTCCTCGTACAGGGCGGTGTTGTCGAGCGCGACGGCCGCGGACGCCGCGAGCAGGATCGCGATGGACTCGTCGCTGTCGGTGAACTCTGGCCCGCCGACCTTCTCGGTGACGTAGAGGTCGCCGATCACGCCCTTGCGGCCCAGGATCGGCACCCCGAGGAAGGACGTCATGTGGGGATGATTCGCGGGGAAGCCGGCCGCGCGCGGATGCGCGGAAACGTTCGCGACCCGCACGGGACGGGGGTCCGTGAGGAGCAGGCCGAGCACCCCCTTGCCCGTGGGCGGTGCACCCATGTGCTCGCGTGCCTCGCGGGAGATACCGCTGGTGACGAACTGGTTCAGCTCGGTTCCCGACGCATCCAGCACGCCCAGGGCGGCGTAGCGCGCACCGATGACGTCCCGGGCGGCATCGACCACGGCCTGCAGGACGCCATCCAGTGATCGCTCGGCATTGATGCGGATGCCGGCTTCGACCAGTCGGCGGAATCGATCCTCGCCAGACTGCGCGGGGCTGGGCTGCGCAACCATCTGTCGTCAAAGTAGTTGCGCGGTAGCCCCGGCGCCAAGGGTGGGCCTCACAACACGGGAGGATGCGCCGGCCGGACCCGGCCAGCTCCCGAGCCCACCACGGGGACCACGAACACCGAGCAGGGAAGCGACGACAGCACCTGCTCCGTGACGCTGCCGATCAGCATACGGTCGACCCAGCCCTTGCCATGCGATCCGAGCACCACGACCTCCGCCCCGCGGTCCGCGACCTCGGCCGTGATCGTCGCCAGCGGCGTGCCGCGACGCAGGCTCGTGGTGGCTCCCGGGTACTCGATGCGTGGCCAGACGTACCGCTCGAGATGCTCCTCGGAGCGCCGGTACACCTCGTCGTCGTTGAACTGCAGCGGCGTGTCCGGAATGATCGGCAGCGGCTCGACGACGTGGAGCACGTGCAGACGCGCGTCGAACAGCCGCGCGAAGTGCTCCGCCCGGGCGATCGTGGGGCCGGCGGCGTCACTGAGATCGGCCGCGACGAGCACCTGGCGCACCGGCAGCGGCGTGTGGGCGGTCACCAGGAGGGACAGATCGAGCGACCGGACCAGCGTGTGCGCGGTGGATCCCCCCACCCAGCGCCCGAGCAGTGTGTGGTGCTTGCCGCCGAGCACGACGAGGCCCGCCTGCATGTCGTGGGCACAGTCGCGGATCGCCGCGGCCGTGCGCCCGGTCCGCACCTCGAGCGTGGCCAGCGCGGCCTCGGGTACCTCGCCCGCGAGGCTGTCCCGCACGGCGGTCCGTGCCGCCTCCCGTACGGCCGTGTTGAGCAGCTCGGGCTGATCGGGCCCCGCGTGCGGCGCGGTGGGCACGGTCCAGGCTTCCGGCGTGGCGTGGACGAGGCGGCAGGACACGCCCGCGCGTTCGGCGACGGCCCATCCCACGCGGGCCGCTTCCGCGGCGGCGGGAGTCGAATCCACGCCGACGACAATCGGCTGCCAGTTCGCTGCGACCATACGTCCTCCTCGCGGGTGCGGTCAGCTCCCCGCGGACGGCGTGACTTGGACGTGAATGGGAATGCCCTTGCGGACCGAGTCGCTCACCGTGCAGAAGTCCTCGAAGAGCTCCAGGCACCGCTGCATGCGTTCGTGATCGGCGGCGGGCACCGTGGGGGTGATCGTCACCCGCAGCTCGCTGATCCGCAGGCGGCCCCCGTCGTTGCGGGAGGCCGTTCCCTCGACGCTCACCGACAGATCCTGGACCGGGACGCGGGCCCGGCTCAGGCAGAACAGGAGGCTCGAGGCCAGGCAATGGCCGACCGCGGCGCCGAGGACCCGCGACGCGTTCGGGCCGTGTCCTTCCCCCAGCGGCGGCGGCTCGTCGAGCGTGAGCGCGGGCCAGTCACTGTCGTACCGCGCCGCGAATTCGAACCCCGCCTGGCGCGACAACGTCACGCTGAAATGCTGTGCTTCCATGGTCCACCCCCAGCCCGCTCCCAGTCAGGGATATGTGCTGCGGCCCCGCCGGCCGCAAGCCCGTTCTCCCGGTATGGTCGGCCGTCCGGGGTGAGTCCACCATGAAGTCGCCGGTAGCCCGCCTTCATGGGGACAGGGAGCGCCGGTGTCGAGGACCTGCCAGATTACGATTCATGGAAGCGACGGCGCGCAGCGACGTACGCGTGGCCCGCGGCACGTGCCACGTTCTGGTGGCGTTCGACGTGGGCCTCTCGGTGGACCTCGATGCCTGCGAACGGAGCATCGCGGCACAGCGACGCACGCTGCGCGATCCGGGCCGCGCCGTGGAGTATTTCGAGTACCGGCCCGCACCCATCGGGATTACGGTGGACACGGCGCCTATCCCGACGGCCCGGTGGCCATCCCTGCCGCAGGCGGATGTGACGGTGTACGACTTCGGGGCCGTGTCCGTCACGTATGCGATACCCTGTGCGGGGACTCTCGGCGAGCTGATCGCGCTGAGCGAGATGCTGGGCGATGCTGCGTCCTTCCGAGGTCCCGCTCGGACCCTGGTCGAGGATCTCCTGCGGCGCTGGGGCTCCGCGGTGCGCGAGGCCCGGATCGGCCCGACGGTTGAGACGTACCTCCTGTTTCACCTGGCCGAAGTGGAGCCGCGGCTGCCGCCCGCGGCGCTGTGGACCACTCATGCCGCCGACGTCGCCCGCCTCCTGCGGTCGGAGGTGGGGATGCTGTCTCCCGAAGAGGTTGCGGACGCGACCGGTGCCCACCTCGCCTACGGCACGGACGACGGCACGGTCGTGGACTGGAGCGCCGCGGTGGTGTACGCGCCCGACGTGGACGACGTCCGGACGGTCGTCGACTTCGCCAACGTGCAGCTGCTCGAGATGCGCCACCTCGACCACGACCTGGACCTCGCCCTGGACCAGTCGTACGGGTTGGTGTCGCGGCGGGCGGGCTGGCTGGGGGCGCTGCGGGGGCATCGGCGGGACGCGCGGCGCGTGGCCCAGATGCAGGTGGACGCGGCGGTGCTGTTCGAGCGGGTGTCGAGCGTGCTCAAGATCTTCGGCGAGCAGTACCTGGCGAGGGCCTATCGTCACCTGGCAGAGCGGTTCCGCCTGCGGGAGTGGGACGCCAGCATCCAGCGGAAGCTCCAGACCATCGAGAGCATCTACGACAAGCTGAGCGACGCGGCCGCCGGGCGCCGGATGGAGCTGCTCGAGTGGATCATCGTGCTGCTGATCGCCTTCGAGATCGTCTGGTCGTTCGTCGGGTGACCCGATGTCGTCGCGACACGAGTTCATTCCCCATGTTGCCGAGGTGGCCTGGCGCCTCACCGCGGACACGGTGCCGGAGCTGTATGAGGAAGCGTGCGTGGCCCTCGGACGGATGCTGGTGGCGGAGGCCGGCGATGACGGCCCGGCGGAGGAGCGGGTGCTCACGTTCGCGGCCGCCGACGCCGAGGCCCTGCTGGTGGATCTGCTCAACGAGCTGATCTACCTGGCCGAGACGGCGCGCTGGGCGCCGCGCGCCGCGCGGGTGGAGCACTGGGAGGCGGGGCAGCTCACGATCCGGGTGATCGGCGCCTGGCTGCGGCACGTCCCCTCGCGGATCAAGAGTGCCACGCACCACGGGCTGCGCCTCACCACGACGCCGCGGGGCGCCGCGGCGGAGGTGATCCTGGACGTATGACGACGGCCAAGCGCGCGTACCCCCATACGCGCCTGGACCACCAGCTGGTGGAGATCCCGGCGAGCGCGCGGGACGACATGCGCGTCGCCGCGCGGATCTACGCCGACGAGGCGCTGTGGGACCAGATCCGGCGCGATCGCTCGGTGGCCCAGCTGGTGAACGTCGCAACACTGCCCGGGGTCGAGTCGCCGGTGCTGGCGATGCCGGATGCGCACGAAGGCTACGGCTTCCCGGTGGGCGGGGTTGCCGCCTTCCGCGCGGGGGACGGGGTGATCTCGCCGGGCGGGGTGGGCTACGACATCAACTGCGGCGTGCGCCTGCTGGCCTCCGGTCTGCCGGTGACGGACGTGCGGCCGCGGCTCTCCGCCCTCATGCACGAGCTCGGGAGGAGCGTTCCCTCCGGCACCGGGCGGGGCGGCAGCCTCGACTTCGACCCGGCGGAACTCGATCGCGTGCTGGCCACGGGCAGCCGGGCCCTCGTTTGCCGGGGCATGGCCACCGACGCCGACCTGCTCCACACGGAAGCGGGCGGGCACCTCGCCGCGGCCGACCCGGGCGCCGTCTCGCAGCGGGCCCGGCAGCGCGGGCAGGACCAGCTCGGGACGCTGGGCTCCGGCAACCACTTCGTCGAGCTGCAGGCGGTGGATGCCGTGTTCGACGACGCGGCTGCGGCGGCCATGGGTCTCCGGCCGGGGGACTGCGTCGTCCTGATCCACACCGGATCGCGCGGCCTCGGGCACCAGGTGTGCACGGACTACGTGCGCGACATGGACGCCGTCATGCGGCGCCACGACATCACGCTGCCGGACCGCGAGCTGGCGTGCGCGCCGTTCCGGTCGCCGGAGGGACAGCGCTACTTCGCCGCCATGTGCGCGGCCGCCAACTTCGCGTTCGCCAACCGGCAGGCCATCACGCACGCGGTGCGGCAGGCGTTCGCGCGAACGCTCGGGACCGGCGTGGGCCTCGACGTGGTGTACGACGTGGCCCACAACATGGCCAAGCTCGAGACGCATCGCGGCCGCGAGCTGGTCGTGCACCGCAAAGGCGCCACGCGCGCCTTCGGCCCCGCCAACCCGGAAACGCCGGCCCGCTATCGCGCCATCGGCCAGCCCGTGCTGATCCCGGGCAGCATGGGGACCGCGTCGTACGTGCTGGCGGGCACGGACGCCGCGCTCGACCTGAGCTTCGGCAGCTGCTGTCATGGCGCGGGGCGGGCGATGAGCCGCCACGCCGCGCGGGCGGCGCAGTCCGGTGGGGAGGTGCGGCGGGGGCTCGAGGCGCTCGGCATCGTGGTGACCGGCGCGGGCAACCGGGAGCTCGCCGAGGAAGCCCCCCACGCCTACAAGGACGTGGAACGGGTCGTGGACGTCGTCCACGCGGCGGGCCTGGCCCGGCGGGTGGCGCGATTGGTGCCCGTGGGTGTACTGAAGGGATGAGACGAAGGCAGATTGTAGATTGCAAATTGCAGATTGGGTGAGCATTCTGGGTCTGCTTTCTACGTTCTCGATCTGCACGCTGCATCCCGCATTCCGCACTCGCCCGGAGGTATCATGACTCGGATCCCGAAGGCGGACGACCCTGTGGTCCAGGGCAAGGAAGAGATCGTGCAGGGCATCGTGGCGTCGCTGGACCGGACCTTCGCCGCGAGCGGTCGCCCTCGCGCGCTGACGCGGCTCGCGGAGATGTTCCGCGGCCTCGACGAGGGCACCCTACGGGCCATCGCCTATCAGCAGGGGCTGTTCGAGGAAGACCTCGAGCCGACGGAAGAAGATCGGGCACGGGACGCGTCCTGAATCTTCATCCCCCCTTCACCGGAACTTGACCCGGGGCCAGGTACTCTCGCCCCTGGAAGGCGGAGTCGCGGGTTCTCCGGCGCTCGGGTTCAGGGAGGGACCATGCAGGTGGCGGAACTCATGGTGTCCGACGTGAAGGCCATCGCGCCCGACATGACCGTGGTCGACGCCGTCGCGCTGATGACCGAGTACCACATTTCGGCGCTGCCGGTGGTGAATGCGCACAGCCGCCTGCTCGGCGTGCTCTCGACGACGGACGTCCTTCAGGCGGCGGCGGAGGCAACCGACGGGCAGGCGCGCGACCAGCTGTTCGAGTCCGTCGTGCGCGACCTGATGACGCCGCGTCCGGCGACGGTGGCGCCGGAAGCCGACGTGAAGGAAGCGGCCCAGCAGATGCTCTACCTCGAGGTCCACCGCCTGTTCGTGGAAGAGGACGGCAAGCTGGTGGGCGTCATCTCGCAGAGCGACATCGTGCGGGGAGTGGCGACGGCGAAGATCTAGCGCTCCCGGATCCTCCAGGGCGTCAGGGTGCGTTCACCGGCCGTCGGGCCGGCGAACGCACCCGTTGTGTCGTGCGATCAGGCGCCGAGCGGGACTTCCTCTCCATCCCGGGCCGGCCGCACCGTCCAGCCGAGCCTGGTGGTGATGATCTCCTGCAGCGCTTGAGCCGCCGCGGGTTCCGCGTGCACCAGATAGGTCCGGTGCGGCGGGCGGTGGAATCCGTCGAGCCAGCGCAGGATCTCGCCCTGGTCCGCGTGGGCGGACAGGCCGTCCAGCGATTCCACCGTGGCCCGCACGTCCACCTCGTGTCCGAACATGCGGATCTCGCGCTTGCCCTCCTGAAGCTGACGCCCGCGGGTGCCCTGCGCCTGGAACCCCACCAGCAGCACCGTGGTCCTGGGATCGGGGAGGCGCAGGTTCAGGTGATGGAGCACCCGTCCGCCCGTGGCCATGCCCGACGCCGAGATGATGATCACCGGGCCCACGAGGTCGTTGAGCTTCACCGAGTCCTGGCGGGAGAGGGCCACGTGATACTGCCGTGTCCCGAACGGCGTCCCGCCGTTCTCCACGGCCTCCAGCATCGCCGCATCGTGATCTTCGGAATGCCGGCGATATACGTCCGTGGCCCCGATGGCCATGGGGCTGTCCACGTAGACGGGGAGCGAGGGAATGGCGTTCGCCTCCTCGAGCTCCCGGAGGTGCCAGAGGATCTCCTGCGTGCGGCCGACCGCGAACGCCGGGATGATGAGCGCCCCGCCGCGCTTCGCGGCGGCCCGCACCACCCGCGCGAGTCCGTCCACCGGATCCGGCGGGTGCGTGCGGTTCCCGTACGTCGCTTCGACCAGCAGGACGTCCGCCTCGGCGACCAGCGCGGGGTCGGGCAGCACCGGGCGGTCCCAGCGTCCGAGGTCGCCGGAGAACACCAGACGGCGCGCCGGCTTGCCGACGTCCACCTCGACGACAGCCGAGCCCAGGATGTGGCCCGCGGGCTGGAAGGTGGCGCGCAAGTCGTCGGTGACGTCAACGGCCTGGCCGTACGGCCGCGGCTGCACGAGGGCGAGGGCGGCCTTCGCGTCCTCGAGAGTGCAGAGCGGCAGTGCCGGAGCGTGGCGCGAGAATCCGCGGAAGTTGGCGTACTCCGCCTGCTCTTCCTGCAGGTGGGCCGAGTCGGGCAGGAGCAGCGCGAGCAGGTCGGCGGTGCCGGGCGTGCAGTAGATGGGGCCCCGGAACCCGTTTCGCACGAGCACAGGGAGGTAGCCGCTGTGGTCGATGTGCGCGTGGCTCAACACCACGGCCTCGAATTCCCCGGGCGGGATCGGCGGCGGGTCCCAGTTGCGTTGCCGAAGGGCCTTGAGTCCCTGAAACAGCCCGCAGTCGAGCAGGACCTGGTTCCTGCCCGTGTTCACGAGGTGCTTCGAGCCGGTCACGGTGCCGGCAGCGCCGAGGAATCGCACGGTGGGAGTAGGCATGCGGGGGATATAACGCCCAGGCCCGTGTGCGGGGAGGTACCAGCGGGATGAAGCGGGATGCAACGGCGGGATGGAACGGCGGGATGGAACGGCGGGAGGAACGGGATGGGTCATCCCGCCCCATCCCGCTCATCCCGCCTCTGCCGCCATCACTGCCGGCTCGCGATCCCTCCGCCATTCACATAGGCCACGAGCGCCGCGATCTCGGATTCGCCAAGGTCGAGGTCGGGCATGACCGCCCACTCGCTGAAGCGAACCCGGTTGCGCGCCGGATCGGCGAGCTTGGTGGCGAGCCAGTCGGCCGCGAACCCGCGGCCGGTGAGGTCCGGTCCCACGCTTGTCTGGTGCCGTTCCTGCACGACCGCGTCGTCCCGCTTTTCGTGGCAGGTCACGCATCCCTTGGCCACGAACAGAACGCGTCCGCGGTCGGCCGCGGAGACGACTGGTGCGCGCGCGCTCTCGCCCCGGGCAACGGCCTGCACGGGGAGGAGCGTGATCCGCGCCTCGTGCCATTCGGCATCGATCGTGATCATGAACTCGCCCGGCTCGTCGGGCGTCACGGTGGCCACGTAGGACCCGCGCTCGTGTCCCGCCACGGCGGTGAAGCGCTGGCGGCCCCGCAGGAGACCGGCATCGCGCCGTTTGAGGGTGACGGTGGGCTCGAGCCCCGTCATGGGTGTCTCGCCGTGCTGGAGCACGGTGAACGCGAGTGTCGTGGGCTGACCCACCACGAGCAGGTCGGGCACGTCCTTCACGCTGATGACGGCCCACCCGCCGACCGCGGGCGCGGCGGCAACCAGCACGATGCCGGCCGCCAGAACTCCGGTGATGCGTCGCATGACTTCCTCCCTCGTGGTCATCGAATGACCAGGTTCCAGAGCCTGCGGGCGATGCGATGCGGCCACGGCTGGGCCTCTTCGGACCACATCGGGCTGAGGTCCGCCCGCCAGCGCTCCAGCATTCGACGGTCGAGCGCCAGGATTCCTTCCCTCGTGGCCCCGGGCGGCGGGGGGGACAGGGCCGCGAGCTGCTCGAAGACGCGCGCCCGGCCGTCCGGGGTCACGCGCTGGAGGAGGTGCCAGAGCGTGACGGCGCTCCGGCGGCGAAGCGTGATGTCATGCGACGGGGTGTACTGGGCGGCGAGCACGAGATCGAGGTCGGCGGGGTCGCCGCTGCCCGCGTCGAATCGCTGGAGGGCGGCGCGGGCGTCGGGCGCCAGCTCTTCCGGATAGGGCGTGCCCGGGTGCCCCCCAGGCTCGACGTGGGCCCCGTGCCCCGCCGGCACGAGCGAGACGACGTCGCCCTCGCCCAGCTCCACCCATCCCGCGGTCACGTGGATCGTCGTGGCACCCGTGCTGTCCACCTCCAGGGTGTAGGCGCAGCCGAGGTCCGTGGCGAGCACCGCGGGCGTGCGCACGAAGAACAGGCGGGGCGGCGCCTCGATCACGGCGTCGAGCGATCCGCGCTCGACGGTGAGCCGGTGGGCGGTCAGGCCCCCGCGGTCGAGACGCACCCGGCTGCCCGGGCCGATGTCGGCGGTCCCGAGCTTCCCCACCGTCAGGCGCGCCCGCGACACACTGTCGGTAACGAGCCATTCACCCATGGCGAGTGCCCCTTCCGCGGCCAGTGCATCGCCGGCCACGGCCGGCATGCCGGCCAGCGGCTCCACTGCCCAGCGGGACGGGGCGGCGAAGGACCGGAGGATGCCGGCGGCCGCGCCGCCCACGATCGCGAATAGGATGGCCGCCGCCGCGATGAGTGGCGACCGGAGCGGCCGCCGCAGGACCGTCAGCGTCCCGCGCCTGTCGGGGGCGCGCAGCTCGGCCTGAATGTCGTTCCACAGCGAGGCCGGTGCCGGCGCCACGGGCAGACGCCGGAGCAGCGGCTCGAGGTCGTGCGGATCATGCGTCGGCGACATCACCGGTCTCCTCTGCCAGTCGCCGCGCGGGCCGGAGGTGGGCCAGCTCGCGGGCGAGAATCGCGTGCGCCCGGTGCAGGCGGGATGCCACCGTGCCGGGCGTGCAGTCGAGTGCGCGGGCGATCTCTTCGTACGACAGGTCGTCGAAGTAGCGGAGCAGCACCGCGAGGCGCAGGCGGGGCGACAGCCGGCCCACCGCCGCCGTGATCTCGGCGTCGCCCTCATCCAGCCCGGATGCGGTCACCGATCCGTGCAGACGCAGCGGCATGTCCCCGAAGAAGAGCAGGCGCCGCCGGCGCCGCAGCTCGTCGATGCAGGCATTCGCCGTGATGCGGTACAACCAGGTGCCGAGCCCGGCCTCTGCGCGGAACGTGGGTGCGGCCCGGAACACCTTCACGAACACCTCCTGGGTGACGTCCTTGGCGGCGGCGTCGTCACCCCGCAGGTAGTGCAGGGCAATCGAGTGCACGCGCTCCGCGTACCGCTCGAATACGCGCCGCTGTGCCGTGGGGTCGCCCCGGCGGCAGCCTTCGAGGATGTCGGCGTCGCGTTCCGGCTCCGCCACGGGGCGCGCTCCCATGTGGAGAGTTGGACGTGGAGCGGCGGGGGTTTCTTCCCTACCGATGACGGAGCGGGATGAGAAAGCGGGATGAAACGGCGGGATGGAGCGGGATGAGGGAGGTATCCCGCTCCATCCCGCCCGATCCCGCCTATCCCGCCATCCCGCTCCTTGCTAGGTCCGCGGCTTCCGCATCCCCAGCACCTCGACCAGGAACGCCCACTTGTCAGCCTGTTCCTCGATGATCTTGCTCGTGGGCTTGCCCGCCCCGTGGCCCGCCTTGGTCTCGATCCGGATCAGCACGGGCGCGGGCCCCGCGTGCGCCGCCTGCAGGCGCGCCGCGAACTTGAACGAATGGCCCGGCACCACGCGGTCGTCGTGGTCGGCCGTCGTCACGAGCGTCGCCGGGTAGCTCGTCCCGTTCTTGATGTTGTGGTAGGGCGAGTACTTGTACAGGTACGGGAATTGATGGACGCTGTCGGCCGACCCATACTCGGTCACCCATGCCCACCCGATCGTGAACTTGTGGAACCGCAGCATGTCCATGACGCCCACGGCCGGCAGGGCGGCGCCGAACAGGTCGGGCCGCTGGGTCATGACGGCGCCCACCAGCAGGCCGCCGTTGCTCCCGCCCCCGATCGCGAGCTTGGGCGTCGAGGTGTACTGCTCCGCGATCAGGTATTCGGCCGCGGCGATGAAGTCGTCGAACACGTTCTGCTTCTTCTCGTGCATCCCCGCCTCGTGCCACTCCTCGCCGTACTCGGCGCCGCCGCGCAGGTTCGGGACCGCATAGACGCCGCCCATCTCGAGCCAGGGCAGGACCGCGGGCGAGAAGCCCGGGGTTATGCTGATGTTGAAGCCGCCGTAGGCGTACAGGTACGTGGGGTTCGAGCCGTCCATCGGGATCCCCTTCTTGTGCGTGATGAACATGGGGATCCGCGTCCCGTCCTTGCTCGTATAGAAGACCTGCTTCGTCTCGTACGCGCCGATGTCGAAATCGAGCGTCGGCGCCTGGAACACCTCGGTGGTGCCCGACCTCATGTCCCGCCGGTAGATGGTGGTCGGGTAGAGGTACGATGTGAAGGCGAAAAACATCTCCGGGTCGTCGGGCTTGCCGGAGACGCCGCCGACCGAGCCGAGGGTGGGCAGCGGAATCTCCCCGCGGGGGGTCCCGTCCTTGGCGAACAGGCGCAGGGCCGAGTGGGCGTCCTGGAGATACTCGGCGACGAACGTCTGATTCACGAAGCTCACGCCCGTCAGCACGTCCTTGCCCTGCGGGATGACCGTGCGCCAGTTGGCCCGCTCGGGCCGCCGCGTGTCGATGGCGATCAGCTGGCCGCGGGGCGCGTCGAGATCGGTCCACAGGTACACCACCGGTCCGTCGTTGCCGACGGGATTGTAGCCCGCGTCGAAGTCGTCCAGCAGCCGCACGACGGGCGCGCCCAGGTTGGGCGCCATCGGATCGCCGAGGTCCATGTAGTAGATGCGATTGCGGCGGTCGGTGCCCAGCGAGATGTACAGCACCGCGTAGCGCCCGTCCTCCGATACGCCGGCGCCGACCCCGCGGTCGGGGTATTCGGGCTGCTCGAAGATCAGCCGGTCCCGCGCCTGGTCGGTGCCGACCACGTGATAGTAGAGCTTCTGGTTCTTGTTCACGCTCTGGAGCGCGTTGCCGGCGGGCTCGTCGTAGCGGCTGTAGAAGAAGCCCTTGCCATCCTTGGTCCAGGTGGCGCCCGAGAACTTCACCCACTGCAGGTGATCCGGCAGGTCCGTTCCCGCAGCGATGTCGCGCACGTGGAACTCCTGCCAGTCGGACCCGGAGGCCGAGGTGCCATACGCGAGGTACTTGCCGTCCGGCGAGACCGCGGTGACCGACAGGGCCACGGTCCCGTCTTCGGAGAGCGTGTTCGGGTCGAGCAGCACGGTCGGCGGGTCGGTGAGCGAGCGCTGGGTGTACAGCACGCTCTGGTTCTGGAGTCCGTCGTTCTTGGAGAAGAAGTAGCGTCCGCCTTCCTTGTACGGCACGCCGAATTTGGGATAGTCCCAGACCTTCGTGAGGCGCGCCTCGATGGCCTTGCGCTCGGGGATGTTCTCGAGGAAGGCGAACGAAACGCAGTTCTCGGCCTCGACCCACGCCTTGGTGTCGGCCGCGTCCACGTCCTCGAGCCAGCGGTACGGATCGGCCACCTTCGTGCCGTGATAGTCGTCGATCACGTCCACGGTCTTTGTGGCGGGTGGGGGGCAGGTCTGGGCGTCGAGCCGCGGCGCGGTCATGAGCAGAAGGGCGAGCGGAGTGAGCGTGGTGAGCGTGCGGGTATCCATGAGGGCCCTGTGCGTTGAAGCCGGCAGAAGGTTGGCGCGGCCCGATAGCGGGGTCAAGGCCGCCGCGAGACGCGAACCCGGATTGCATCCCGGGGTAAACCAGCTATCCTCAGGGTTCCCCAGCCACCCCAGATGAGAGGTCAACCATGCGCCGCGCTTACGGTTCCGCGCTCGTCGCCGCCGTCGCCATCCTCGTTCCCCTCGGGCTCGCGGCCCAGCAGGGCGAGGCCACCCGCACCGTGACCGACGGGGGGATTGCCGTTCCCGGCTGGAACGGGAAGGCCGACGGCGACGGACAGGTCAAGGACGCAAAGTTCGCCAAGGACGGCGACGCCCTGCACATCATCACGGGTCCCGCCATGGTCTACTGGAATCCCGCCAACACGGCGAGCGGCAACTACACGGTCAAGGCGACGTTCACCGAACCGCAGTACATGAACCTGAACGACCACCCGCATCCGTACGGCATCGTGATCGGCGGGAACGACCTCGGCACGGAGCGGCAGAGCTATCTGTATTGCGCCGCGTACGGGAGCGGCCGCTTCATCGTCCGCGGCTTCGGTCCGGAGCCGTTCCAGGTGAACGGCCAGCGTCCGGAAGCGAACGCCGCCATCCATACGGCGGCCGCAGGGGGTCAGTCGGTGACCCAGGAGATCGCCGTTTCGGTGACGGGCGACAAGGTGGAGTGCGCCATCAACGGCACGGTGGTGGGCAGCTACGACAAGGCCGCCGTCGTGGGCGCGGGCAAGCTCAAGTCCACCGACGGCATCTATGGCGTCCGGTTCGGCCACAACACGGAGGTCCTGCTCAAGGACCTGACCGTGACGAAGTAACGACGGCCGCGCGGCCGGTGGGCGGCTCCGCGCCGCTCACCGTGCCTCGCCGTCGAACGCGAAGACCCGCCCGTCGACCGCTGCGAAAACCACACGTCCCGCGGTCATTGCAGGTGAGCCCGTGAATCCGCTGAAGACGGCATCTGCCGGCGGAGCGACGGAGAAGCGCCAGACGATTCGACCGGTTGCGCGGTCGAGCGCCAGGGCTCCCGGGGCATAGGCGGCGTTGGCCTGACCCCGCACTCCCACGAACACCACCCGGTCCGTGACGGCCGGGGTGCCCCACGACGCGCCGAGCACGTCGCTGTCCCACAGTCCACGGCCGGTGGCGACCTCGACCGCCATGATCTTCGCGGCGTCGGATGACCCGACGTAGGCAATGCCGTCGCGCACGGCCGGAGTGGACTCGATCCATGAGAACCACACGTACCGGTCCCAGCGCACCGCGCCGGAGGCGGCGTCGAGTCCGAACAGATCGTAGCTCCGACTGCCGGCCACGATCACGTCACCGGCGGGCACGGGGGTGGACGTGACGGGCGCCCCGGTGTCGTGGACCCACAGCTGCGCTCCGGTAGCCGCGTCGAGCGCGTAGATCTTGCCGTCGTAGCTTCCCGCGAAGACCCGGCCATGCGACGCCGCCGGCGTGGCGAGCACACTGCCGCCGGCGGCGAACGTCCACCGTCGTGTGCCGTCGTCCGGATCGAGCGCCAGTACATGCCCATCGTGCGTGCCGACGAACAGCATGCCATCCGCGGCGGCGACTCCAGAGCCACGCATGTCCCATCGCGTGCCCGTTCCCGGCGGCGGCACGCGGGTGATGGGGTCCTCGGTGGTGCGCGCCCGCCAGCGCTCCGCTCCGCTGGCCGCGTCCAACCGGTACAGCATGCCGTCGTCGGCATGGATGTAGAGCGCCTCACCGTACACCGTGGGCTTGGCGCGGATCGCGCCGCCCGCCTGGAACGTCCAGCGCTCGGCCCCGGTGCGGGCGTCGAGCGCGTGCAATCGGCCGTCGTCGGCTCCGACATACACCAGGCTCCCTGCGGCCTCCAAGTCGCCCCAGATGGGAGACCCGGCGTCGAAGGTCCAGACCGGCTGTCCCGGCGGCAGCGCTTCGGGCCGCGTGGGAAAGGCCGGCAGGGCGCCGCGCCTGAGGGTGACGGGCATGGAATGCACGGGCACGATGGCCCCGGGCATCACGCCGGTGAGCGTGCCGGCCACCGAATCCCAGGTGAACGAGAACGGCCCGGCCTGGATCGTTCGCCCCTCGCGAGTCACGCGACCGATGGGGATGTCCCGCACGTGAATGACCGGCAGGAACAGCTGCACACCCATGCTACTGTCGCTCGTCGGAGTGAATGTGAGGGCGACCGGAGAATGCTCTCCCAGGTGGGTCGCATTTCCTACCCAGGTTCCGGCGAGCGCAGCGACACCGGTCGTGTCCTGGGCGTTGGCGGGCAGGGCGGCGAGGGTCAGCGCGACGAGAGCGGTGGCGGCGCCTGGGGAGCTGAAGGCTGGCATGCGGGCGTCGTACTCTGCGGCGACGCCGGAGTTCCCGCCCTGGCGGTTGTGAAGCCCGCTGAAGCGGGTCCTCGGGCGGTTGTGAATCCCGCTGAAGCGGGTCCTCGGCTAGGTCTGCCCGTGAACGGGCGTGGGTTCATGTCGCCTTGGCGACAGATAGTGGCCGAGGGCCTGCTTCAGCAGGATCCAACTGAGCGACGTGAGGACGTTAGGACGTGAGAACGTGAGGACGTGGGCGGGGAGACCGGCGGTTGTGAAGCCCGCTGAAGCGGGTCCTCGGCCAGGTCTGCCCGTGAACGGGCGTGGGTTCACGTCGCCTTGGCGACAGACAGTGGCCGAGGGCCTGCTTCAGCAGGATCCAACTGAGCTCGGCGCAGCTCACATTCCCCGCTCATGCCACAGTCGGAGCACTTCGGCCTCCCGCTCGGGCGTGATGCCCGCGCGCAGCTCCCGCTGACGTTCTTCCGGCTGCGCATGGTAGTAGTCGAGCGTGTCGCGCGCCGTCACCGCGAGCGGCCGGAACGTGAGTCCCAGCGCCACCTCGCGGGAAATGTCGAACCGTCCGAACCCCTCCCGGCCGTCCCGGGCCGGCATCCACACCGGCATTTCACGGTACGGCTGCACGTCGTGCTCCAGCAGGAAGTCGGTATCCACCCACGTGAAGCGGGCGTCGGCGGTCGTGACCGCCTTGATGCCGTGGAGAAACTCGGCAAAGGACCACGGGGTCTGCGGGCCGAGCGCGTTGTACAGGCCGGTCACCCGCTGCTCGACAAGCCGGATCATCCACTCCGACAGATCGCGCGCGTCGATGACCTGGACGAAATCGCTCCCGTCACCCGGGGCGAGAATCTCGCCGCCCCGCTCGATGCGGACGGGCCAGTACGTGAAGCGGTCGGTGAGGTCGCCGGGGCCGACGATGAGCGAGGGACGGACGATCAGGGTGCGGTCCGGAAGCAGTTCCCGGACCTTCGCTTCCGACAGCGCCTTGGCCAGGCCGTACGGCAGCCGCGCGCCGGGCTCGACCTTCGTGTTCTCGTGGGAAAACAGCTCGGCGTCCACGGTCATCGGCACGCGGCTCGTGTCGTAGTAGACCGAGCGGGTGGACACGAACAGGTACAGGCCGACGGCATCCCGCAGCACCCGCGCCGATCGCTCGACGCGAACGGGATCGGAGGCCGAGTTGTCGATCACGACGTCCCAGCGGCGTCCCTCGAGCGCCGACAGGTCGCCGTCGCGGTCACCCACCAGCTTCTCGACCTCGGGAAACAGCTGCGGGTTCGTGCGGCCGCGGTTGAAGAGCGTCACGGTATGGCCGCGATCGAGGGCGTACCGCACCTGGTACGGACCGATGAACCCGGTGCCCCCCAGAATCAGGATGCGCAGGCCGCTCGTTGGGCGGCGCGTCGCAGCGGCCAGCATGGACGGGCCATGCGCGCCAACCGCAAGCGTTCCGCTCGCGGCGGCGGCGACCTGGAGAAACGTCCGACGATCGGTGGTCATGCCGCGCCATCCTGGTGATGTCGTTGGGGCGACGCATGGG
>Ga0105095_10000170_pt1 | contig 28562 bp, 25 predicted proteins | sample PPLLak2March2015_2_FD_79180 | JGI IMG/M metagenome (GOLD analysis project Ga0105095, IMG submission 79180) | Freshwater sediment microbial communities from Prairie Pothole Lake near Jamestown, North Dakota, USA - PPLs Lake P8 Core (3) Depth... | ecosystem: Environmental > Aquatic > Freshwater >...
CTTGCATCCCCCTCATGAAGGGCAACCCCCGGTCAGCTAAAGCTGACCTGCCCCCTAAAGGGGGCCTAATCCACAGGTAACCAGGGAGCTACCTTACATACGAGAATTAGCCCCCCTTTAGGGGGGATGGGGAGTTGATAATACAAAAGGGGTTGGGGTGTCGATCATTGGGCAGGGGGGCCCCTTTCCCCCACTGAAGGGTGGTGAACATTTGATTGTTTGAAAATGTTTCACCTTTGTTAAAAGTTTAATTAATTTTGAAAAAAAAATGGCAAAAATTACACTTAAGGGAAACCCGGTAAACACCTCCGGGAATCTTCCGTCAGCCGGAAGCAAAGCCCCCGACTTTACCCTGGTCAAATCAGACCTCAGCACTCTTAAATCTTCAGAACTTAAAGGCAAAAAGCTGCTCCTGAATATATTCCCCAGCCTCGGCACATCAACGTGCATGGCTGCATTGAGAAAATTTAACCAGCTTGCTGCAGGTATGACAAATACGACAGTTTTAGCAATATCGAAAGATCTTCCGTTTGTCCACAGGGATTTCTGCGCAGCGGAAGGTATTACAAATGTTATAACTCTTTCGGGTTTCAGGGACACCGCTTTCGGTAAGGCCTACGGAGTCGATATACTCAACGGATTGTTCGAAGGACTGTACGCCAGAAGTGTCGTCATTGTTAATGAAGCCGGGAAAGTAATTTACACTGAGATGGTTCCCGAAATAGGCCAGGAACCCGATTATGATGCTGCCCTTAACGCTTTGAAGTAACTCCGTGTTCAATAAATGAATTTTTCACAGATTCCAGGACACCAGGAGACCATCAGCAAACTTATCCATTCAGTAAAGGAGGAGCGGGTTAGTCATGCACAACTGTTAACAGGTCCTCCGGGTTGTGGAAGTCTTGCGCTGGCTTTAGCTTACGCCAAATATGTCAGCTGTGAAAACCGGACCGTCAGCGATTCCTGCGGAAAATGCAAGTCATGCGTGAAATACGATAAAATGATCCATCCGGATCTTCATTTCGTATTCCCGGTCATTAAAAACAAAAAAGATTCTGAACCTGTCAGTGATTCATTTCTTGAGGAATGGAGGGACTTTGTAAGGAAATCACCCTTCTTTACGGTTAACAGCTGGCTCGATTCCATTGAGGTTGGAAATGCGCAGGGTCTTATTTTCTCTTCAGAAGCCGGAGAGATCATTAAAAAGCTGAGTCTGAAGACTTTCGAATCAGACTTTAAAATAATGATCATCTGGTTACCGGAAAAGATGCATCCTTCGACAGCCAACAAGCTTCTGAAGCTGATTGAAGAGCCCCCCGACCGGACGCTTTTTCTGCTGGTTTCCGATGAGCCTGATAAAGTGCTGCCAACCATCCTCTCGAGATGCCAGCAGATAAGGATACCTGCATTCACACATGATGAGATCAGGGATTACATTATCAAAAAATTCTCAGGTGAAAAACAAAAGGCTGCCGAATTGGCTGAAGTAGCCAATGGCAACATTATCAAGGCTATAGAGCTCTTCGAAAATGAAGATTCCTCGCTTCAGAACCTTGAGCGGTTCAAGAATCTTATGCGTTTTGCCTGGAAACGCGACGTGTTGTCACTTATAAGCTGGTCGGAGAACATATCCGCAACCGGCAGGGAAGCTCAGAAGAACTTCCTTTCGAATTCCTTAAGACTCTTCAGGGAGAATCTTATGATGACACTTGGCCAGGTTCAAAACAAACTCGTTTTCCTGGCAGGTGACGAGGCTTCTTTTTCAGGCAATTTCCATCCGTTTATCAACCAGAATAATATTTATAGTCTCACCGATGAATTCAACCTTGCCTTTTCACATGTTGAGGCAAACGGTAATGCAAAAATTCTATTCCTTGACCTTGCCCTGAAGGTTACAAGACTTATAAGCCGGGCTGCGAAACCGTAATTGGTATTAATGCATTTATTTCACTATTTTTGCGCTTTGAATTCCCAAGCGTTGGATCACTATGACAGAGAATGAAGAAATTCAGGGGCAGGCGGGTGAAGAGATCCGGATGCCTGATATAAAATATAAACCGGGCTGTAACAAGCTCGACTCCTTTAACTGGTTGAAAGATCTTCCCGAAAGTGTAATTGACAATGGGATTATTGAAGTCAGATTTAAAAATACACGGAAAGGTTTTTTCAGCAATGTAAACAATCTCAGGCTTGAGATAGGTGATGTGGTTGCAGTGGAAGCCTCTCCGGGTCACGATATCGGAAGAGTTTCCATGATCGGCCGGCTCGTCCGTGAACAATTGAAGGAGCTAAAGGTAGTGCCCTCCCTGGATGACCTGAAGAAAGTATACCGTAAGGCAAAAGCCGTTGATATCCAGAAGTGGGAAGAAGCAAAAAAGTTTGAAATACCCACAATGCTTCGTTCCAGGAAGATCTCCGAAGAGCTCAAACTGAATATGAAGATCGGAGATGTTGAATACCAGGGCGATAAAACCAAAGCAATATTCTATTACATTGCGGATGAGAGAGTCGATTTCAGGCAATTGATTAAAGTTCTTGCCGAAGAATTCAAGGTACGAATTGAGATGCGCCAGATAGGCGCCCGGCAGGAAGCCGGAAGAATTGGCGGGATCGGATCATGCGGAAGAGAGCTCTGCTGTTGTACATTTATTACCAACTTTGTTTCTGTTACGACCACTCATGCCAAATACCAGGAACTGTCATTAAACCCGCAGAAGCTCGCCGGTCAGTGCAGCAAGCTGAAATGCTGTCTGCATTATGAAGTCGATTGCTATGTGGATGCACAAAGATGCTTCCCGCAGAAGGAAACTCCCCTCGAAACATCCGAAAGTACAGCATACTTCCAGAAAATGGAGGTACATAAGGGTATCTTCTGGTATACAACCGATCCTCACTCCTCAGCCAACCTGGTTCCTGTCCCGGTAAAGAGGGTCAGAGAGATCCAGGCTATGAACAGAAAAGGAATAAAACCTGAACGCCTTCTTGAAATCGGACAGTTTTTGGAATCAACTCCTGCCTCTGTGGATCTGCTTGAAAACAACACACTTACAAGATTTGATCCTGCCCATTCCGACAAACCGAACCGCCGGCATTCCCACAAAAAGAAAAACAGGAGATTTAATGACAAAAGGAACAAATAACACTGAATGGCTTTTGTTCACAATCCTCTTGTTGATAGTGCCGGCATGCAGCAGTGACTCACTTTATACTGATTCAGTTTCAATGCCGGGTAAAACATGGGAACTTACCCATGTGCCAGAATTCACCTTTCACATCACTGATACCGTGAATACAACAAATGTTGTATTCACAATCCGTACAGGATCTGACTATCCCTTTCGCAATATCTACTTGTTTGTAACCGTTGAATCACCTGACGGTAAGATCAATACCGACACTCTTGAATACGACCTTGCCGACGAAAAAGGAAACTGGTATGGCAAAGGTCTGGGAGACATTCATGAGCTTGATCTGCCTTACCGGACAAATGTCTACTTTCCGGTCAGGGGTACATATAAGTTTAAGATACGGCATGGAATGCGTATCGGTGATCTGAAAGGAGTATTTGACCTTGGATTAAAGGTAGAAAAACCTGACAGTCAACAATAAGCTGTGGGAAAGAATAAACTGGCCAGATGGGCTGAACTGGGAACTTTCAAAAATGTAATTCAGCCTGAAACCGGAGGCCTGTTCGGAAAAGATCACCCCGTCAAAGGCACCTGGAAAAGGGAGATATTCGGCAATGAAAATCCGATAATAATTGAGCTCGGCTGCGGAAAAGGAGAATATACTATCGGACTGGCAGAGCGGTTCCCCGGCAATAATTATATCGGAATTGACATTAAAGGTGCAAGGATGTGGCGTGGAGCCAGAACAGCAAATGAAAGAAAGGCTGGCAATACAGCTTTCCTGAGAACCAGAATAGAGTTTATCAATTCTTACTTTGGAGAGGATGAAGTTGATGAGATATGGATAACATTCCCTGATCCGCATCCGGGAAAAAGGAATTCAAATAAAAGGCTGATATGCCCATGGTTCCTGAACCGGTACCGGAATTTCCTGAAAAACAACGGAGTGATACACCTTAAAACCGACAACGCCGAGCTTTTCAGGTACACAAAATCACTGGCCGAAAGAAATAACCTGAGCATTATTATATCAATCTCTGATTTGTATTCGGAGAAGCCCGGAAATGAAGTACTCGCAATAAGGACACATTATGAAAATCTGTTTCTGAAGGAAGGTTTTAAGATACATTACCTCGCCTTCAGACTTCTAAAAGACAGGATCATTGAGGATGAAACATCGGAATATAAGAGAAGACAACGACTTCTTCAGCAGGGTTTATGAAGTTACCAGGCTCGTGCCCTGGGGAAGAATAACCACGTACGGTGCTATTGCACGTTACCTGGGATCGGGCAGATCGGCAAGGATGGTAGGGTGGGCACTTAATGTGTGCCATTCAAGACCGGAATTTGTTCCGGCTCACAGGGTGGTCAACCATATCGGTCTGCTGACAGGGAAGCTTCATTTCGGCAATTCCTCGACCATGCAGCAGCTACTCGAAAATGAGGGTATCATCGTCGAGAACGACAGGATTCAGGATTTTAAGGACAAATTCTGGGATCCTTCAGTTGAACTTGCCTGACCATTTTGTATTACCGGAAAAATTTGGTAACATTGCGGACTGTTTATATTTAAATTAAATAAAAATAACCACTGTAAAATGTCAGAAATAATAAGCATCAGGGAACGTGTTGCTAAAGCTCTTGAAAGGATAAGACCATACCTTCAGTCTGATGGCGGGGATATCGAATTGGTTGAAGTAACTGATGATTTATCAGTCAAAGTAAAGCTTACCGGTGCATGCCACGGATGCCCCTTCAGCATGCAGACGCTGAAAGCAGGAGTGGAACAGGCCATTATGAAAGAGGTTCCTGAGATCAGGAATGTTGTCTCTGCCTGATAATACTGCTTCCCAATTTTATTTACTTTTGAAATACTATACGCTCATTTAGTAAGTTTATAGTATTAAAAGTTATCTATTGCCTTCAGTAAAAGCATCATATAAATTTCTGGCGCTCCTGCTGCTGGCCTTATTGCCGGTGAACTGTTCTGTCGAAAAAAACACCGGAGCAACCAGGTTTTATCATGGACTAACTGCCAGATATAATATCTATTTCAATGGATATGAGAGTTTTAAGGCCGGTTATCTGAAGGTCACCAATGGTCACATTGACGACTACGCTGAATTGCTGAGGGTGTTCGAATACAGTGATCCGGCATCGCCTTCACGGTGCAACTCCGATATGGATAAAGCTATCCAGAAAGCTTCCAAACTTATCTCATTAAAATCGATAACTGCACGGCCGGAAATAAAGCAAAAAGAAAAGGAGGCTCCGGCTGAAATTGATCTGATAAACAGAAAGGAATATAATGAATGGGTCGATGACAGTTACCTGATTATAGGCAAATCAAGGTTTTTTAAACATGAATTCACTGAGGCTGAGGCGGTTCTGAATTACTGCATCACAGAAGCCAATGACCCGCTGATAAGAAAAGAGGCGTATGTCTGGCTTGCAAGACTATTCAATGAGACCGGTAAGTACACCGATTCATACCGGATCCTGAATGAGCTGGACATAATGAATGAATCGTCCAGGTCACTGATGGGAATGTATTATACCACATTCGCAGATCTGTATATAAAGCAGAAAAAATATACCGAAGCCATTGATCCGTTAAGCAAGTCCCTGGACTTTGTCTCAGGAAAGAGGGCCAGATACAGGCTTACATATTTGCTGGCCCAGCTGAATGAACATTCGGGTAACCCGGCTGAGGCAACATCGCTGTACCGCGACGTTGTAAAAATGAATCCGCCATATGAGGTCGAGTTTAATGCCAGGATAAATATTGCGGGAGTTTTCGATATAAACTCGGGGAATCCAAAAGAGATCAGGAAAGAACTGGAAAAGATGCTGAAGGATTCAAAAAACTCAGACTTTCAGGACCAGATCTACTACTCCCTGGCCAACCTTTCAATGAAGCAGGGGAACGAAGCTGAAGCTCTGGAATTCTTCAGAAAATCGGCATCCTCACGCTCCAGCAATCCGAATCAGAAATTCAGATCATACCTCGCTCTGGCTGAACACTTCTACAAAAAACCAGATTTTATTAAAGCCGGAAAATACTTCGACAGCACAATCTTTTTTATGGATCAGAAACATCCTGAATACCCGTCTTTGAAAAAAAAATCACAGGATCTGAATTCGGTTGTTTCACAGCTGACAATAATTCAGAATGAAGACAGCCTGCAAAAAGTAGCCTCAATGTCTGAATCCGAACGAAATACACTGATCTCATCAATTATAAGTGAATTAACAAAAGCAGAGACTGAAGGTAAAACTGCTGATTATTCCGATCGTTTCAATATGGGGCAATATTATGAAAACGAGCGGCGCTTTCAGGGGAATATTGAACAGGAAGGAAAATGGTACTTTTATAACCAGGCAGCCCTCACTTTCGGAAGGACCGAATTCAGGAGGCGTTACGGTGAAAGACGACTGGAGGATAACTGGCGCAGGTCTAATAAAGCAACTGTTTCATCTGCACAGGGAACAGGCGGAACTGAAGAAAACGGTCAGATTAAACCTGACACGGCAAAAGCTCTGATGGACAATAAAAAGCCTGAATTCTATCTGAAAAACCTTCCTCTTAATGATACATTACTTGCAGAATCCAATGAACGGATTGCAAATGCCTGGCTCAATGCAGGGAAAGCATATGCCGAGAAAATAGCGGACTCCGGAAGAGCGACCGAATCCCTTGAAGCACTGCTTAAACGTTTTCCCGCTCATGAACTTGTTCCTGAAGCTCTTTACAACCTTTACCAGATTAACAGGGATTCAAATACTCCCACAGCTGAGGCATACCGGCAAAGGCTCCTTGAAAAATACCCCTCAACTGAATTTGCAAGGATCCTCTCTGATCCGGACTACTATGCAAAGAAACTGGCTGATATCCGGATGGCCGAACAGCTGTATGCCGAAGCATACAATACCTATGCAAACGAAAATTTCTCTGCGGCTATTTCCCTTATCGATGAAGCTCTTGAAAAATATAATCAGAATGCTCTGGCTCCAAAATATCAACTCCTGAGAGCATACTCCGTAGCAAGAATCGCCGATGAACGGACTTTCAGGGATGAACTCAACAAGATCATCAAATCGTGGCCGGAGAGTGAGGAGAGCAGGAAAGCCGGCGAGATAATAGGATACCTCAACGTAAAACTCCCTGAACTTAAGGTGGAAGAAGAAAAGGAGATCGCCAAGGAATTATTCACAGCAGACACAACCTCAATCCAGCATTTTGTACTGATAATAGCCGATCCGGGGTTCAACATCAACCAGGCTACCTTCGATGTTATCAGCTACAATATTGATAATTACACAAACCAGAATTACCGTACCGAAGGGACTCTGGTTGATAACAGGTACATAATGATCACCGTTTCAGGCTTCCCAAATTTTTCACAGACCCTTGATTACCATAATAAATTTAAACCCGAAACACATATAAGAAATTCTTCAGGATCAGAGATGTATTCATTTGTCATCGGCAGTGATAATCTTAAAGTCCTGACCGAAGACAAGAATCCGGCAAGGTACCTGCTCTTCTTTAAAGAAAATTACCAGAAGTGAAAATCTTCTTTCTCTACATGGTATCTTTGTACCATGAGAAAATTCAAAATACTATGGACTGATGATGAGGTTGAAGCCCTGAAACCTCATATCTTTTTCCTTGAGGAGAAAGGATATGAGATAGACACCTGTTCAAATGGAAATGATACAATTGATCTTGTCAGGCAAAATTTGTATGACCTTATTTTCCTTGATGAGAACATGCCGGGACTGAGCGGTATTGAAACCCTCAGGCTGATCAGGGAGTTAAAGCCCGACATACCTGTCGTGATGATTACCAAGAGCGAAGAAGAGGAAATAATGGAGGCCGCAATTGGATCAGCAATAGCATATTACCTTATAAAACCGGTCAAGCCAAAGCAGGTCCTTCTCGCAATCAAGAAAATCCTCGATCAGAAGAGACTTGTCACTGAAAATACAAACACCGGTTACCGCCAGGAGTTTAGCCGTATCGGCAATATGATCTCAACTGCATCGACCTGTGATGACTGGGCGGAGCTGTACCGTAAACTGATCTTCTGGGAGTCCGAACTCGAGAAATCAGCCGACCAGGGAATGTGGGATATTCTCAGGACGCAGGAAAATGAAGCAAATAATTCCTTCTCCCGGTTTGTGGCAAAGAATTATGTTTCATGGTTCAATCCAAAAAACACCGCTTCTCCCCTTCTATCGCCAGATCTCTTTTCAAAAAAGATCCTGCCTCACGTAAGCAATAACAGGCCGTTATTTTTTATATTGATCGATAACATGAGGTATGACCAGTGGAAAATCATATCCGCTGAGCTTGCCGGCATTTACAGGGTAATTGATGAAGATATTTATTACAGCATTCTTCCCACTGCCACCCAGTTCAGCCGGAACGCAATTTTTGCCGGGCTAATGCCCTCCCAGATAGCAGAACAGATCCCGCAGTTTTGGGTCAATGACGACGAAGAAACCGGGAAAAATGAATTTGAGGAGGAGCTCTTCAAAAACCAGCTGATGAGCAAAGGACTAAAATACAAATGGTCTTACCATAAGATCAAAGGTGGTCCTGAAGGGAAGAAGGTCAATGAAAAGATCAGGCAGCTCCTTGAAAATGACATTAACATACTTGTATTTAACTTTGTGGATATGCTGTCGCATGCACGGACCGAAATAGGGCTGATAAGGGATCTGGCCGAAGATGAACCGGCTTACCGAAGCCTGATCCGGTCATGGTTTATTCATTCTTCACTCTTCGACCTGATGAAAACGCTTGCATCCCGCTCCGTAAGGGTCATTTTCAGTACCGACCACGGGACAATAAGGGTTCAGAATCCAATAAAAGTCATAGGCGATAAAAAGACATCAGCCAACCTGCGCTATAAAATGGGAAGAAATCTTGATTATAATCCTGCTGATGTTTTTGAGCTGCGTGAGCCGGCAATTGCATTTCTTCCCAAAACAAATATAAGCTCGAGATATATCTTTGCAATGAACAAGGATTTCCTTGTTTACCAGAACAACTTCAACTATTACGCAGGATATTACAAAAACACATTTCAGCATGGCGGGATTTCGATGCAGGAAATTCTCCTGCCCGTTGCCACCCTGGAACCTGTCAGATAGATGAACATCATTATCAGACATAAAAAAAATTTACCGGCAGCAGTCAGGAAGCTGCTGAAATGGTCTGGCCACAACCGGTTGTTTGCATTTTACGGTCCGATGGGATCCGGCAAAACAACCATCATCAAAGCGATTTGTAATGAGTTGGGTGCCACAGATCTCGTTAGCAGCCCGAGCTTCACTATTGTAAATGAATACGGGACCTCCAACGGGGAACCATTATATCATATTGATTTTTACCGTATTAAGAAGCAGGATGAAGTTTTTGATTTCGGAATTGAGGAGTACCTCTCTGCAGGATCATATTGCTTTATGGAGTGGCCGGAACTTATTGAAGATTTGCTTCCTCCGGCAACAGTTAAAGTCACGATCTCTGTTGGTGAAAATGAAGAGCGTATACTCGAATTCGACTGAGAAAATCCGATTTTGCTCAACTGTGCAATTATTATATCTTTGATAAATTTACAACTGCGTTAAAATGAACGATAAAGGCAAGAGCGGGAAGTTGAATCTGGGGAGCAGCGCCCTGATGCCGAAGGAAGAACAGCTTGAAACCGCTGTTAGATTCAGGAAAATTTCAATTGGCATTCCGGCCGATATCAAGGAAGATGAGAAAAGGGTTGTACTTACACCTGAGGCTATAAACCTGCTTGTTGAACTGGGGCATGAAGTGATTGTTCAAAAGGGTGCGGGTACCGGTGCCAATTATTCCGACAAGGATTACAGCGAAAACGGTGGAATCATAACGGAATCACCGGCAAGGGTGTTTGGGTGTGATGTTGTAATTAAAGTCGCCCCCTTTTCAGCAAAGGAGACAGACTACCTGAGAGGTAACCAGGTTGTGATGTCGTACCTGAATGTACTGAAGCTGAACGAAGAAACCCTTTCCCGGCTTATCAGAAAAAAGGTTACAGCAATTGCATTTGAAAAAATTCGTGACAGTAACGGGGTGATGCCGGTTATTGAATCGATGAGCGAAATAAGCGGGGTTACATCTGTTTTGCTGGCATCGGATTATCTCAGCAATCATCATGGCGGAAAAGGAGTTATGCTGGGCGGGATAACAGGAGTTACTCCAACTGAAGTTATCATACTTGGTGCTAATACCGCCGGTGAATATGCAGCCAGAGCTGCACTTGGACTCGGATCCCAGGTGAAGATCTTCGATAAATCCCTTCAGCGGCTGAAAAAATTTGAAACACTTATCGGACAGAGGCTCCAGACTTCGGTATTCCACCCGCAGGTACTTAAAAAAGCATTGAAATCAGCCGACGTGCTTATCGGTGCAATTGAGCTTGAGGACCTTAGGCCATGGTACTATGTAACCGAAGATATGGTCCGTACCATGAAGAATAAGGCTGTGATCATCGATCTCAGCATTGACCGGGGCGGGTGCATTGAAACTACAGAATGCCGTGCCCTGCGTGATCCGGTATATGAAAAACATGGCGTCATTCATTTTTCAGCATGGAATCTTCCTTCCCGTGTTGCCAGGACGGCATCGATCGCTCTGAGTAATATTTTTGCACCATTGCTTCAGACCATGGCGGATTCGGGAGGTATTACCCAGCTCCTTAAAAATGATCCGGGATTCCGCAATGGCGCCTACCTTTATAATGGTATACTTACAAATGAAACACTGGGGCAGAAATTCGATATACTTTCCAAGGATCTTGGTCTGCTGCTTTCGGCTTTCTGATCATCAAACATAAGAAAAGGTCGCTTCACTTCCTCTTATCCTGATCTCAGCTTTTTTACCAATATAAAAAGCCCTGTTATCATTGAGATGCCCAGCCGGGAATCCGGTTAACACCGGGTATCTGTTTGCAATAACTATATCACTAATGATCTGTGTGGTGCTTTTCCCCCACGGAGGTTTTGTTTCCTCCATTTTGGTGAATCCGCCAATCATGAGTGCTGCCAGACCCTTAAGTTTGCCTGCAAGCTGAAGTGAGGTCATCATCCGGTCGAGATGGTAGTAATATTCACCGGTATCTTCAATAAAGAGTATCCTGCCCCTTGTTCCTGGTTCCGCAACAGTTCCGATAAGACTGTAAATCAATGAGAGATTCCCGCCCGTCACTTCACCTGAAGCAAATCCCGGTTTGATAAATTCTCCTTCCCATCTGACAGGTTTTAATCCACCGAAAAGTGCTTCGTGCAGTGAATCAAGCGTTTCCGGAGTTTTTTCCTTATTTGCATAATTGAGTGGCATCTCACCGTGAATGGAAACCAGATTGCATTTTTCGTTCAGCCAGTTATGAAGAATGGTAATATCGCTGAATCCCACATACCATTTTGGGTATCTTTTCAAAGAGGAGAAATCTATTCTGCTGATTATCTGAAGCATACCATAACCGCCTCTTGAACAGAGAATTGCCCTGATCTTATTATTCGCAGTCATCTCCTGGAAATCGGAAAGTCTTTCTTTTACTGTTCCGGCAAAAGGACCCTCCCTGTTCAGTGCATTTTTGCCTAAATGGATTCTTAGTCCCCAGCCTTCAAGCAGGTGTACTGCGTTATCGATCTTTTCACTGTCAATAGTATATGCCGGTGAGACAATTGCTACCTCATCGCCGGCCTTCAGATATGGGGGCTGGATTTTAATGACCGGTATATATTATATTCTGCGTAAAAATAATACATAATGTTTCTCAAATAATCTGAATTTAAAAATTTAAGATAATAAAAACTTATACGGAGAAAATCCGGAGAACCACAGAGGGCCACCGAGGAAAGACAAAAGTCAGTTTAATATGACTCTGTGGAACTCTGTGTCTTCACTGTGGAGCTCTGTGTAACTTTTTTTATATATTTTCCTGCCTTTGTACTGTTGTGCCGTTGAGCCATTGCACCATTTTTTATTATCTTTGTCCGTTTAAAAAATCGCTGTCAGTTCATTATCAGAGTTATGAAGAAATACAAAAGATATCTGATCACTTCCGCACTGCCTTATGCCAACGGACCACTTCATATTGGTCACCTTGCCGGAGTTTATGTACCATCCGATATATTTACAAGGTATCTCAGGATGAAGGGTGAAGATGTTATTTCCATCTGCGGCTCGGATGAGCACGGTGTTCCCATTACACTCAAAGCAAGGAATGAGGGTGTTACACCACAGGAGATAGTGGACAGGTATCACGAAATCAACAAGAAAGCTTTCATGGAGTTTGGAATAGCTTTCGATATTTATTCAAGAACATCAAATAAAATCCATTACGAAACTGCTTCCGACTTCTTCCTTAACCTCTATAATAAAGGTGAATTCACTGAAAAGGTATCCGAGCAGTACTATGATGAGGAAGCCAGTACATTTCTGGCCGACAGATACATCATGGGTACGTGCCCCCGGTGCGGCAATGAGAGCGCCTATGGAGATCAGTGTGAAAAGTGCGGAACCTCACTGAGCCCTTCCGACCTTATCAATCCTCACTCAACAATAAGCGGAAGCAAGCCTGTGCTGAGGGAAACGCTTCACTGGTATCTTCCTCTCGACAAATATGAGCCCTGGCTCAAAAAATGGATCCTCGAGCAGCATAAAGAATGGAAAACAAATGTTTACGGGCAGTGTAAATCATGGCTCGACCAGGGTCTGCAGCCAAGGGCTGTCAGCCGCGATCTCGACTGGGGTGTGCCTGTCCCGGTGAAAAATGCGAAGGGCAAAGTGCTCTATGTATGGTTTGACGCACCGATAGGATATATTTCCGCTACAAAGGAACTTACCCCCGACTGGGAAAAATACTGGAAGGATAAAGAGACAAAGATGATCCATTTCATCGGCAAGGATAATATTGTATTCCATTGCATTATATTCCCGGCCATGCTTAAAGCCGAGGGCAGTTTTATTCTCCCGGATAATGTACCGGCAAACGAGTTTCTGAACCTTGAGGGTGACAAGATCTCCACTTCGAGAAACTGGGCGGTATGGCTGCATGAGTATCTCGCTGATTTCCCGGGGAAGCAGGATGTGCTAAGATATTCTCTCTGCGCCAGCGCACCTGAAACAAAAGATAATGACTTCACATGGAAAGAGTTCCAGGCAAGGAATAATAACGAGCTGGTTGCAATCCTTGGCAATTTTGTTAACAGAACCCTGGTGCTCACGAAAAATTACTATGATGGTAAAGTTCCTGAAAGAGGCCGGACAACACCTGAAGATGACGGCGTGCTCAGTGAAATCCTGAAAATCAGGCAGAATGTTGAAACCAGCCTTGAAAGCTACAGGTTTCGTGAGGCGTTGAAAGAAGCTATGAACCTGGCAAGACTTGGTAATAAATACCTTGCAGATTCTGAACCCTGGAAGGTGATTAAAACAGATCAGGAAAGAGTGAAAACCATATTGAACATCGCCCTCCAGATAACGGCCAACCTGACAATTATTCTTGAACCATTCCTACCCTTCTCGATGCAAAAGCTCAGGAGCTGGATTAATTTCAGTGAGGTGAAATGGGATCAGGCAGGGGAAACTCACCTTCTTATGCCCGGTCATATCATAAACAAACCGGGATTACTGTTTGAAAAGATTGAGGATGAGGAGATCAGCCGCCAGGTAGATAAACTTCTGGCTTCAAAAAAATCAAATGAGCCGGCAGGTACAGCGGCTATTACGGCAAAGAATCCGGTTTCATTTGATGATTTTACTAAAATAGATATAAGAACAGCTACCGTTCTTGAAGCCGAAAAGGTTCCGAAAACAACCAAACTCCTCAGGCTTAAGATTGATACCGGCATCGATATCCGGACGATAGTGTCCGGTATTGCGGAATATTTTGAGCCGCAGGATATGATCGGGAAGCAGATCTCGATAGTCGCAAATCTCGAATCCAGAACGATCAAAGGGATTGAGTCAAAAGGGATGATCCTTATGGCTGAGGATAAAAACGGAAAGCTTGTTCTGGTTTCGCCGCTCGAAAAGGTGAGTAACGGGAGTATGATAAAATAATCTCACTCACACCCTCTCTTCCGGGGGAGAGGTTAAATCTTCTTCACCCAGGTTCCCGGGAATTTCCTGGCAATATTATTTTTACTGGAGAGTGCAGTTGCAAGATCATTGCATCTCATTGCACTGACCCTGAAAAAGCCGTTTGCAGCTGATATGATTTCAGGATTAAATCCTTCTTTCTTCAGTTTATTAACTTGTTGACCGGCATTTTCCATCGACTTAAAGCTTCCTACAATCAGGTAGTAACCATCACTATTGTAATTTGTGATCCGGGAAGGTTCAGCCGGTGGTGTTTCTGTTGTTATTGTTTCTTCTGCAGGCTGAGCCCGGGTAACTTCTGTCTTTGCAGGTAAAGCCGGAGTCTTTTCATCTATAGCCTTCTTATTGTTCTCAAATTCAACCGCCACAAGCGGATTGAGATTTGTCGTTTCCAGCTTCGGTTTAAAAAGGTTTGTCTTCAGCGGGACTGCAACCATCAGCGCAAGCAGCGGCAAAATTACAGCAGCCCGCCACAGGATCTTCCGCATTGAAGAGTGATGTACCGGTACTTTATCAATATGCCTGGTGATTTGTTTCCTGACATCATATCCTTCGAGAGGAGAGAATTGGAACATTTCAAGTCCGTAAGAACCAAGATGATAGTTTGCACTCCGGTCGGGCTCAAACTGAATATTCCCTTCCTGATTATTTGTAAAGCTGCCGATATTGTCGAAAACTATTTTCTCACCTCTTTCAAGTTTCTTTCTCACTGAAGTAACAAATTCCTCAACACTCCTCAGTGCATCTATATAGTTTATTTTCAATGATCCCGAGATCCTTCCTGCAAGAAGTCCGTCATTATGGTTAAGATTCCTGTTGAATGAGATCTGCTTGAAAGGCGGATGGAAGGTAAATGTGTTTTTATCAATCCGCGCAGGTGTGTAGTTACCTATTAATCCACCGAAACCCGGTACGATCACACAATCGTGGCTGAAAAGTAGTTCGCGAACAAAAGCTGTAATATCCACCTGTGACACTCTTTTATCAATACAAAAATAAACAAAATCTTAACATATTGAATGAACTTGTGTGAATATCTCTGTGGAAAAGAATACACAGAGAGTCATTGGGGGATCATCAGTGGTTATTGTGAAATGGTTATTTTTAAAATAATTATCTTCGTACTTCTAAAATTACCGCTTTTTATGAGGGAAATACAAATGGTCGATTTAAGGGCTCAGTATGAAAAATTAGCTCCTGAAATCGATGGGGCCATAAAATCAGTACTTAAATCCACCGCTTTTATTAAAGGACCTGAAGTAAAATTGTTTGAACAGGAGCTTCAGAAATACATGGCAGTAAACCATGTTATCTCCTGTGCAAACGGAACTGATGCCTTACAGATCGCAATGATGGCTCTCGGTCTTACCCCGGGTGATGAGGTGATAACAACCAATTTCACCTTTATAGCCACTGTTGAAGTTGTTGCCCTGCTTGGGCTGAAGCTGGTACTGGTGGATCCCGATCCTCATTATTATAATATCTCAGTCGATGCGATCAGCAGAGCCATCACTCCACGCACAAAAGCAATAGTGCCCGTTCATCTTTTCGGTCAGTGTGCCGATATGGACGGCATAATGAAGCTTGCAAAGGAACACAATCTGTTTGTAATTGAAGATGCCGCCCAGGCTACCGGAACTGATTATATATTCCCCGACGGTACCAGAAAAAAAGCAGGGACAATAGGCACTATCGGAACAACATCATTCTTCCCTTCAAAAAACCTGGGATGCTACGGCGATGGGGGTGCGTTGTACACAAATGATGCTGATCTCTCCCAAAAGATCAGAAGCATAGCAAATCATGGCATGAAGGAAAAGTATCATCATGATGATATCGGGATCAATTCCAGGCTTGATACGTTACAGGCTGCAATTCTGAAGATAAAGCTTGGTCATCTTGACCGCTTCAATGCCTCAAGAGCATCAGCTGCTGATTTCTATGACGAAGCATTCTCCGGATGCCAGTTTGTGACCATCCCTGAAAGAAGTCCCTATTCCTCGCATATATTTCACCAATATACTATAAGGGTAAAAAACGGAAAAAGAGCTGAGCTTAAAGAATTCCTGGGATCAGCCGGAATTCCGAGCATGATCTATTACCCGGGGCCTTTGCATCTGCAGAATGCTTACCGATACCTGGGATATGGTGAAAATGATTTCCCTGTCACCACGCAGTTATGCAGGGAAGTATTGTCACTGCCCATGCACCCCGATCTGGAACAGGACCAGCTTGACCATATAGTACAGACTGTTTTGAAATACTTTAACAGGTAATTACAATGAAGAAGGATTTTTTTGCACACGAAACGGCAGTTATTGATGAAGGCTGCATAATCGGCAAGGGATCAAAAATCTGGCATTTTACCCATATTATGGCAGGTTCGGAAATCGGTGAGAACTGTAATCTGGGACAGAATGTTGTTGTCTCCCCGGGAGTCAGGCTCGGCAAAAATGTAAAAGTTCAGAATAACGTATCTATCTATACCGGAGTTATTTGCGACGATGATGTATTCCTGGGGCCCTCCATGGTATTCACAAATATAATTAATCCCCGCAGTGAGATCATACGCAGGGACAATTATGAGACAACAATAGTCGAAAAGGGAGCTTCTATCGGTGCCAATGCAACAATCATCTGCGGTAATATAATAGGCAGGTATGCTTTTGTGGGAGCCGGGGCAGTGGTCACAAAGGATGTCAAACCATATGCACTTGTTATCGGGAATCCTGCAAGGCAGGTCGGGTGGATAAGCGAATACGGACACCGGTTAAAATTCAATGATATGGGATATGCGGTATGCCCCGAGAGCAAAGAAAGATATCATCTTGAGAATAACATTGTTACAAAATTAATTTAAAATTAATACGCATTTAATAATAAAGGCTCGGAAAATGGATTCAATTCAAAAAAATTTCGGTCTGATTGGTGTGGGAGGATACATTGCTGTAAGACATCTGAAAGCCATAAAAGATACCGGTAATAACCTCCTTGCCAGCCTCGACAAGAGTGATAGCGTCGGACTCATTGACAACTATTTCCCTCAGAGTGATTTTTTCGTTGAGTTTGAACGGTTCGACAGACACTTCGACAAGCTTAAAAGAAACGGAACAAAGATAGATTACGTCAGTATCTGCTCACCCAATTACCTCCACGATTCACATATCAGATTTGCACTCCGCCACCGTGCCGATGCAATCTGTGAAAAACCGATTGTTCTGAATCCCTGGAATATTGATGCCCTTCAGGAAATTGAAAAAGAGACCGGCCAGAAAATATTTTCAGTCCTGCAGTTACGCCTTCATCCTAAAATTGCAGAACTCAGGGAAAAGATAAGGAACGGCCCTAAAGAAAAGGTGTATGATGTTGATCTGACTTACGTTACAAGCCGCGGAAACTGGTACAATATCTCATGGAAAGGAGATATCCAGAAATCGGGGGGCATTGCAACCAATATAGGAATTCATTTTTTCGATATGCTGGGCTGGATTTTCGGAGAAGTTAAGAATAACGTTGTCAATCTTTCCGAACCAACCAAAGCCGGAGGTTACCTCGAGCTTAAAAATGCGAGAGTAAGATGGTTTCTGAGCCTTGATTACAATGATATTCCGAGGGAAGTCAGGGAAAAGAAACAAAGGACTTTCAGATCCATAACCATCGAAGGTGAAGAAGTCGAATTCAGTGAGGGATTTACTGATCTGCACACGGCAACCTACAGGGATATAATTGATGGCCACGGATTCGGGCTGGATGATGCACGACAATCAGTTGTAACCGCTTACACAATAAGAAATGCAAAACCTATCGGTTTGCAGGGTAATTACCATCCCTTTTTAAAAACCCTCTGAAAATATACTAATATGCCTGATAAACGGACAAACAGGTAAGAAGAAACATAATGAAAAGGAAAATAATTGTAACAGGCGGTACCGGTTATATCGGCTCACATACAACAGTAGAACTTATTGAGGAAGGATTTGAGGTTTTGCTGATAGATAACCTGTATAATTCAGAAGCTGAAGTGGCCGGTCGTATAGGTAAAATAACAGGTATTACTCCGGGGCTGGAAGTGCTGGATCTCTGTGACCATGAAAAACTAAACACCTGCCTGAAGAAGTACAACGATATTGCAGCAATAATACATTTTGCAGCATATAAGGCTGTAGGCGAGTCTGTCAATAAACCCCTTGAATATTACAGGAATAATCTGGTATCACTGATTAACCTCCTCGAGGCAATGAAGACATTCGGCATTCCCGGTATGGTTTTTTCTTCATCCTGTACTGTTTACGGACAACCGGAAAAATTACCGGTGACCGAGGATGCACCTATCCAGCCGGCCATATCTCCCTACGGTAATACCAAGCAGATAGGCGAAGAAATAATCAGGGACACCGTTTCTGCAAACGAGAATATCAGAGCGATATCACTTAGATATTTTAATCCCATCGGAGCTCATCCCTCTGCAATTATCGGTGAACTTCCGCGTGGTGTCCCGGAGAATCTTGTTCCTTTTATTACTCAGACAGCCTATGGTTTAAGGAATGAGCTGAAGGTGTTCGGAAATGACTATGATACTCCCGACGGATCATGTATAAGAGATTACCTCCACGTAGTTGACCTTGCAAAAGCACATGTGATTGCAGTTAAACGTCTTATTGAACAGAAGAATAAAAAGCGGTATGAAGTTTTTAATCTGGGGACAGGAAAAGGAGTGTCGGTTCTGGAGATCATAAGTGCTTTCGAGCGTGCTACAGGAGTAAAACTAAAATATACAATAACCGGCAGAAGGCCCGGAGATATTGAGAAGATCTGGGCAGATCCTTCCCTGGCCAACAGGGAATTGGGCTGGAAAACACTGAGCTCACTTGATGAAGCCGTCAGAACAGCCTGGGAATGGGAAAAAAAAATAAGGAAACAAAACTGAATCCGATGAATATCAATAAGGCAGTTCTCATAACCGGAGGTGCAGGTTTTATAGGCTCTCATGTTGTAAGGAGGTTTGTCATAAACCATCCTGATTACCTTGTGGTGAATGCCGACAAGCTTACCTACGCCGGCAATCTCGAGAATCTGAAAGATATAGAACCGAGCAGGAATTATGCTTTTGTAAAGATCGACATCGTAGACAAGAAGTCAGTCATGGATCTGTTCAGTAAGTACAGTTTTGACGGAGTGATCCACCTTGCTGCAGAGTCGCATGTTGACAGATCAATTACCAGCCCTGATGAATTTGTTTACACCAATATCGTGGGAACAGTTAATTTGCTTAATTCGGCACTCAACATCTGGCAGGGGGATTTTAAAGGGAAACTGTTTTATCATATTTCCACCGATGAAGTTTACGGATCGCTTGGTAAAGAAGGCATGTTCACCGAAAAGAGTGCCTATGATCCTAAGAGCCCCTATTCTGCTTCAAAAGCCAGCTCCGACCATCTGGTGAGGGCATATAACCACACATTTGGGTTGCCTGCAATAATCTCCAATTGTTCAAATAATTACGGGCCAAACCAGTTCCCCGAAAAATTAATACCTCTGGTAATAAATAACATTAAAAACACCAAACCTGTTCCTGTTTACGGAAAGGGTGAAAATATACGTGACTGGCTTTATGTTGAGGATCATGCATCAGCCATAGAGCTTATCTTTCTTCGCGGTAATCCTGGCGAGACATACAATATCGGCGGCAATAACGAGTGGAAAAATCTTGATCTTATCAAGCTCCTCTGCAGGATCATGGACAGGAAGCTTGGCCGGCCGGCAGGTACATCAGAAAAACTCATTACTTTCGTTAAAGACCGTCCCGGTCATGATCTGAGGTACGCAATTGATTCATCCAAACTCCGGAAAGAGCTGGGCTGGGAACCAATTCCGGATTTTGAAGCAGGTCTTGAAAAGACTGTAGACTGGTATCTTTCAAATACCCGATGGCTGGAGAATGTTATCTCCGGTGATTATGAAAAATATTATGACTCAATGTACTCAGGAAGATAACTGTGCTCACCTGATATGACTTACACGTTCGATCAGCTCATCTCCCAGGGCGGTTTTCTGTTTAATATGGTCGTGTATTGCTGAAACAACGCTGTTTGATTCAAATTCACCCCTTACCTGTTCAAAATCGCGTTTCTTGATCTCATCACCGCCGTCTATCCCGAAGCCGGTCATTGATGAAAGATTGAATTCTTTCCTGGCATCCTCGTAAAGAAGTTTATCCAGATTTATTACGCTGCTTTTCCATTTCTGCACCATGCCTACCACATCACTGAGCGTGAATTGACTGACCGGTTTCCCTACCTCTTTTTCAATCCTCTCACAAGCCCATGTCCATTCCCATTCATAGTATGACTTGTGCATTTTCCTGAACTCTTCTTCAATACGGGCAAGCGAAGATATTTTTCCTGACTCAATATCGTCAAGAAGCTTATCAATTACCACCTGAGGAGCAATCAGTCCCGCCAGGTCGACCCATTCACCATTACCCGGCGATTTGTCGGGAGCGAGCCTCTTACGCAGATCATCGTTCGATCTGAACTGCAGGTTCTCAAGCCTTTTTATCAATGAATTGCCAAGAAATTTATTTATGCCTGTCTGATACAGTTCTATCCCTCTGTCCAGGGAAGGGCCTTTTATCAGCATGTTATTATAGGTATAGGATGCTGAAACCGCTCCGGCAACCGATTTGATCTTCCGCAAAAGATCTCTCCCCTCAAACATTTTACGTATTGTATAAGGGCTCAGGAGATTGAAATTAACCTGATCAATTATCTCCGGATCTTTTCTTCTGTCACGTACAGGCCACTTCTGTGCGTCCCTTATTGTCCCTACACTCCTGAGGTTGATTCCCGGAACAAGAATGCTTTCATCATTGCTTTCTATCAGATATGAGAATGGCAGTGAGGAGGTATCCATATTTTTATAATGCCTTCCCATTACAAGAGTGAAAGGGCCAATGCGTGCCGGCCACAGCAGGTAAGAATCGCTTGTCGTTTTTGAGCCCCTTTCCATAATTCCCTGGTGGATCGGACCAAGCTTATACATGTGGTTGCTCTGATTCGATCCGCTTCCGGCATTCATAAACGAAAAGATCCCGGCAATGAGAAGTGTTGATTTATGATGAGTAACAGTATAGGGGCCTGCGAATATTGAACAGGCTTCCCCGTGATACCCTGCACAATTGGCAAAGAAAAGGGAGTTTTCAGCCGAATAATGTTTACCCAGAACACAACCCTGACCTATGAAACATTTGTCTATAAGAGTTGATTCAGTAACTATCGTTCCGGAACAGACGATGAAATGTTCCATTATAACACCGGGACCGATATATACCGGATCGTCCTGGCTGCTGTTTATGGAACCTTCATTCAGACTTATTGCACCTTCAATCAGGCTGAAAGGACCAATTCTTACATTTTTGACGTCGCGGCAGTTAAGGACCCTTGAATTCCGGCTTATTGTACCTCTGTCTGCGCTTATCGATCCGGAATAAGCATCCACCATTTCCTCAATCTTTCTGATGGCTTTATCCCTGTGTCTGTAAAGTGCAATTACATATGCCAGGTGAGCTGAAAGCCGGTCCCAGATCCTGACTGAACGACCTCCGGTTTCATTGAGAACTGCAACCACGGTTCCGTTTCCGAAGGATGATTTCCCCTGGGTGTGAATCTTTCCGCAATTCCTTATAACAACGTCATCTTCAATATTGTAATTCGCGATATAATCCCCGATATTAGTGATCAGCACGTTTGAGCCTATTGTACAATTATGGATATGGGCATTTGATATCCCGCAACTGCTTGTGACGCCTGATTCATCAGTGTATGTCTTTCCGCAGGCTCCGACCTTTACATCACCTGAAAAAGTGACATTAATGAACAGAGAAGGATCAAATCCCCCTGTGACTTTAACCATCTTCCAGTCATCACACCTGCAACCGCCGGCTTTCAGTGTTTTAATTTCAGGAGTAGTAAGTTCACGGTACTTTACTGACGGGCTCATATAAAAATAAATTTAAGAATGATCATTCCACCGTTACTGATTTGGCCAGGTTTCTGGGCTGATCAACATTGCATCCTCTGAGTACGGCAATATGGTACGACAGCAACTGAAGAGGAATAACGGCAAGAAGGCCTGAAAAAGCTGTAAGAGTTTCCGGAACTTCCAGAACAAAATCGGCCATTTTTTTAATGATTTCGTCACCTTCAGTAATGATTGCAATTACCTTTCCTTTTCTTGCTTTGATCTCCTGGATATTGCTTATAATCTTATCGTAAGTATCATCTTTTGTTGCGACAACAACTACAGGCATGTTTTCATCTATCAGAGCTATAGGGCCATGTTTCATTTCTGCAGCCGGATACCCTTCAGCATGAATATATGAGATCTCCTTCAGCTTCAGCGCCCCTTCAAGCGCCACAGGGAATAGATAGCCTCTTCCCAGGTAAAGTGCATTTTGTGTATTACGGAATTCTTTTGAAAGTTCAAGAGCCTGATCATTCACCCTGAGAGTTTTTTCAATTTTCCCCGGCACGGAAACCAGTTCGGTGATAAGATCTTTGTAATTTGAATCTGAGATGATCCCTTTCAGATGGCCTATCTCGAATGCCATCATGGCCAGAACAGTGACCTGGGTTGTGAATGCTTTTGTTGAAGCAACGCCGATTTCCGGACCGGCATGTGTATAGACTCCTGCGTCTGTTTCGCGCGGAATACTGCTCCCGACCACATTGCATATCCCAATCACCATCGCACCTCTTGCTTTCGCCATCTTCACTGCTGCAAGGGTGTCGGCTGTTTCACCGCTCTGGCTTATTGCAATAACGATATCACCCCCTTTAATAATAGGATTCCGGTACCGGAATTCCGAAGCATATTCAACCTCGACAGGTATCCTCGTATACTCCTCAAAGAAGTATTCCCCGATAAGGCCGGCATGCCACGAGGTTCCGCAGCCAACAATAATAATTCTTTCAGCATGTGACATGGCATCCAGAACATTATGAAGACCTCCAAGCATTACCCCGGAGTGGTCGGGAAGCACCCTTCCCCTGAAAGTATCGTGAATAGCCCTTGGCTGCTCAAAGATTTCTTTCAGCATAAAATGCGGAAATCCTTCCTTGTCAATCTCCCCGATTTTAAGATCTATCTCTTTTATGACAGGTTCTATCTTTTCTATTCTTATTGTTTTGAGTACGAGTTCGTCTTTTTTTATAATAGCAAGATCATCATCGTTGAGATAAATTACTCTCTGGGTATGCTCAACAATCGGGGTAGCATCAGAGGCAATGAAGTTTTCGCCATCCCCCACTCCGATTACAAGAGGACTGCCCTTTTTGGCAGCGAATAGTTTATCTGGTTCATTTGTACAAATGATCACCAGTCCATATGCCCCCTCAACCCTGTTAAGGGCAAGAGTAATTGCCTGTTCTGCAGTAAGATCGCCTTCAATGTAAAGATGCTCCATAAGGTTGGCCAGTACCTCGGTATCGGTCTGGCTTGAAAAGATGATCCCCCTCCCCTCAAGATGCTTTTTCAGGAGGTTATAATTTTCGATTATTCCGTTATGAACCACAATGAATTTACCCCTGAATGAAACCTGCGGATGTGCATTAAGTTCGTTAGGCTCGCCATGTGTCGCCCACCTGGTGTGACCCATTCCGGCCGTCCCGTCAAAATCCGACCTCATTACCATCTCTTCGAGATCGATTACCCTGCCTTTGCACTTGAATATTTTAGTGTCGCCATTGATAAGAGCCATACCTGCAGAATCGTATCCGCGATATTCAAGGAGTTTCAGACCATTTAGGATTATAGAACGGGCAGGTTTGGAACCAATATAGCCAACAATTCCACACATAATAAGATTGTTTATACTATAAAGAACACGATTTCAGGAATAAGGTTCGGATATATCAGAACCTTGTATATGTAAATTCGAATCTTACGGGAGTGTTGCTGTCGTTTGCTTTGAGGATAACATTATTCGAAGATCCCGGCAAAAGGAATAATTCAAAAGATGTTGTCAGGCTGCCTGAAGTGTCCTCAAGATAACGTTGCACATAGGTGGCAATGTTAATATTGTAAACATTTTTTGTGGTGTCAGGTGTACCATCGTAGAATGCTGGTCCGATTGAATAATCCGGAACAATAAACCTCTCTCCGGTATTTGTAAGGTACCTTAGATATACCTGTGCAGGAATTGTCGAGGGTTTATAAACATCATTATCATAAACCACCGGCATTATCAGCCTGGCTTTATTGACAGAGATATTCTGCAGCAAAGGATCATTTTTTATGTTTTCCAGTCCCGGAACAATTATTTTAGTAAATACTCCATTCATCATCTGAACATATGACATTGTATCAGCGTAACCATCATTAATATGTGTAATCCTTTTATCGGGATCTGCAGTACTTAAATCGTGTTTGTACAGATTGAAGGCTGCGTTACGGCTTATAGCGTCGATTATAAAGTAAAACTCCTTTTTGTTGTCATCCGGATCTCTCAGGAAAAAAACGAAAAAATTCGTATAGGTGCCTGTTGCACCCGGAGGATCAATGCTTAATGTAGCAAAAACCGGATCTTCGGGAGAGGTCAGCTGAAACAGCAATCCTTTGAAATATGACCTGAAATCAGGTTTCGTGGAGCTGTGAAAGAGCATTGAATCGGTTCGTGTTACATGAACCCCGAAACCGACCGGAATGTCAATCACAATATCATTAATCGTATCTGCCTTCAGTTCCGGCAGAGCAATGTCGGTTACAGTGAATCCCGTAAGCGGTACATCCTGGCTTGAATAATAGGCTGCAGTATCATAGATCTGTTCGGAAATCTCGGAAAGTGTCAGGTATTGAGGTTTATCAACCGCTCCCTGGACGTTAAGCAGTTCCATGTAAAGTTTGATCGAATCAATTATGGTATATGTGGTGTCCCATGCTGATCCAAGCCGGATCTGTGTTACAAATTCGGCTGTGGTGGTTCCGAAGTAGGGATCAGTTAATTGTCCGAGATATGAGGTGGATGGATTATCTGATTCGATTGAATCACTGTACATTGTGAATGATCTCACTTTAATGGAATCGGTCGATAAAATGTTGACAAAATCCCCGGGCGGAAGTATTCTTTTGCCTATTTTTGAAGGATCTTCCTCGCATGAACCTGCGATAAAATTAATCCCTGCAACAAGTATTAGAGAAAGGGCTTTTAGAATATTATTAAAAAATAATCTTTGGAGGCAAAAGGAGCTATGATAGAATTTTGTCATAAAAATCATTATAGGCATCTATATACTGTGTCTCATCTTTGTAAGACAATACAGGTAATTTTATTGTCTTAAGGTATTTCGTTAATTCTTCATTAATATCTTCACTCCCGAGAATGATCCCGTCAGAGTATTTTATTGCAAGTTTCGAAACATTAATATAATCGGGTTTTTTTACCAGCTTGAGATTCTCCCCGTCTATTCCGTCAAAACGTAGTTTATCTGCGAATGTTGATCTAAACGGAGTTTTAAATTCATTATTGTAAATTGAATAGATAATTTTGTAATTATGGAACAGCGGATCATCGCTGTAAATGCTGCGGAGATAAACCGGTACCAGGGCTGACATCCAGCCGTGACAGTGTACTATATCGGGTGCCCAGCGAAGCTTTTTGACAGTCTCAATTACACCTCTGGCAAAGAAGAGTGCACGTTCATCATTATCCTCAAATTCACGTCCTGATGCATCAGTGACTATATGTTTCCTCTGAAAATAATCGTCATTATCGATAAAATAAACCTGCATTCTTGCACTCTGGATCGATGCTACTTTTATAATCAGCGGATGATCAGTATCGTCAATAATGAGATTCATCCCCGATAACCGGATCACTTCATGGAGCTGGTTCCTCCGCTCATTTATACAGCCATATCTTGGCATAAATGTACGGATTTCCTTCCCCCTTTCCTGGATGCCCTGGGGTAGATATCTGCCTATTTTTGATAACTTGGTTTCACCTAAGTAAGGAGTGATCTCCTGTGAAATGAATAATACCTTCCTGCTTTCCATTTCCCTCCCTGGATATGCCATTTCTTAACAAGGTGCAAAGATAATAATAAAAAATGAGATAATTACAAATAGCCGGCTACTGGTATTTAACAAAAGACCCCCTTTTTATTACCCCCCCGGCCTCCTTCTCTATGCCATAGAATTAACTCGCTTCCGATATATTGAATTTAACGCTAGATTTGCTTTCAAATTCCACGAAAATGAAGATGATCAAAAAAGTCAGTGAGCTTCAGGAAATTATAAAAGGCCTGAATATGAGCCCTTTGGGTCTTGTTCCCACAATGGGAGCTCTCCATAAGGGACATCTTTCACTGGTCAGAAACGCCATAACCGAATGCCCGCTCATTGTTGTGAGTATATATGTCAATCCCACTCAGTTTAACGATAAGGATGACCTCAGAAATTATCCAAGACCGATTGAAACTGACATTGCCAACTTAAACAAAGTACTAAGGGAAAACGACATTGTTTTCAATCCTGATGATAATGAAATTTATCCGGTTGAGGATAAAAGAGTATTCTCTTTCGGGAACCTTGATAATGTGATGGAGGCGTTGCACCGGCCGGGTCATTTTAATGGTGTGGCAAAAGTTGTCACCAGGCTGTTTGATATTATTAACCCCGATGTGGCATTTTTTGGCCTGAAGGATCTTCAACAGCTGGCGGTAATACGGGAGCTGGTAAGGCAGGAGGGATACAGAATAAGGATTGTGGAAAATCCTATAATAAGAGAGTCAGACGGATTGGCGATGAGCAGCAGGAACACGCTTCTTGAACCGGAACTCCGGAAAAAGGCATCAATAATCTACAAAACATTATCAACAGCCGCAGGGATGCTCAGGAAACATGATCTACCTGAGATCAGGGAGTTTGTAAAGAAAAGAATCGGGAAATCGGGCATGTTCAGTGTCGAGTACTTTGAGATTGCCGACGAACGGGAACTTATCCCGGTGAGCAGTAAAAGCGAGATAAGGAAAAACAGGCAGTATTATGGATGCATCGCTGTCATGGCCGGTAAGATAAGATTAATAGATAATATTGAATTCCCGGTGGTGGCATAAATCAAAAGGTTAATTAACTTTGTGCCTTTATTTTTACCCGCATTATGTTAATTGAAATATTAAAATCAAAGATCCACAGGGTTACCGTCACGGAAGCGAACCTGAACTACATAGGGAGCATTGCTATTGATGAAGATCTGATGGATGCAGCAAATATAATTGAAAACGAAAAAGTCCAGGTCCTGGACCTCAATAACGGAGAGCGTCTCGAAACATATGTTATTAAAGGTGAAAGAGGTTCCGGTGTAATTTGTTTGAACGGAGCGGCTGCAAGAAAGGTCCTGCCCGGTGATATTCTGCTTATTATGTCTTATGCCACGATGGATTTTAATGAAGCCAAATCCTTCCGACCGGTTATTATTTTCCCGGATACTAAAACCAACAAACTGATCTGAACTTGAAAAAAGTCCTGAAGCAGGCTCTGAAATTTCTTGTCTTCCTTTCCATTGGTGTTCTTCTACTTTGGCTTGCTTTCCGTAATGTCAAATTTGATGCCCTTGGTGCCGGACTCAGGGAGGCAAACTATTTTTTTGTGTTTCTCTCAGTCACTATTGATGCAGTGGCATTTCTCAGCCGTGCCCGCCGGTGGGAACTGATGATAAATCCGCTCGGTTACAAACCAACCTTCTGGCATACGTTTCATTCCATGATGACTGGTTACCTTGCAAACCTTGCCCTGCCCAGGATAGGTGAAATTACCCGCTGTGTTGTCCTCGGGAAAAAAGAAAAAATCCCTTTTGATAAACTTATCGGAACAGTAGTGGTGGAAAGAGCTATCGATATTGTCGCCCTCATATTTTTGTTGATAGCAATGATCTTTACAAGTGGTGCTAAGATTAATCAGTTTCTTAATGAAACTATTCTGGTACCCCTCCGGGAAAAAGTATTTACTCCTTTTGGATTAACCTGGTTAATATGGGTGGTTCTGCTGCTCTTTGCCGGCATCACGTTATTTCTTTTAATAAAATACAGGAAGAACCTCAGGAAAAGAGTGTTCTTTTCAAAGATATTCGATCTTTCGAAGGGTATAATCGTCGGACTGAAATCAATTACCGGCCTTAAAAGAAAATGGGAATTTATCTTCCACACACTATTTATCTGGATATGCTATGTCCTGATGACATGGGTGGTTGTATTTGCTATTGACAGCACATCACATCTTGATCTGGGTAATGC